>Ga0233377_1000122_pt1 | contig 47617 bp, 36 predicted proteins | sample ElkDunMinimDraft_6_FD_191540 | JGI IMG/M metagenome (GOLD analysis project Ga0233377, IMG submission 191540) | Fecal eukaryotic communites from dung pellets of Tule Elk in California, USA - Elk Dung E36 | ecosystem: Host-associated > Mammals > Digestive system > Large intestine > Fecal | place...
TCACGCAGGGAACTAGGAGAACAGCCGCCGGCAACCGCACGAGCATGGCTGCGCAGCATTGAAGCACTCGGCCACGCGACTGCCCATAACGCCCCCGCCGCCGTAGCCGCGTTACGAGAAGCCGAATCCGCAGTGATTGACAGCGAGCGGGCAGCAGCACCGCCGTGGCCATGGGTATTTCCTTTCGATGATGCGAAACTCGCGGGCTATCGCGCGCTGGTCATGGTGCGGCTCGGCCGCGCGGACGAAGCCGTGGCCGCGTTCGCTGAGTCGTTGTCATCGGCCCAACCAGCCATCAAGCAACGTGGGGTGATCATGACTGAGATCGCCACCGCCAAGGCCACGGCCGGGGAGTACGACGAGGCTTTTCACCTGATATCAAACGCCCTGACGGTAGGAATCACCTACGGCTCAGAACGGATCATCCAACGCACCAGACGGTTTCGTCGAACCTATAGCGGTCCAATGACAGGGAGCGCTCGCGCGTTCGATGAGCGGCTACGCGCGACTCTCCTTTAGAAAGAAGGCCATGATCCGCATCGCCGTCTCCGGACACCGGAACCTTTCCCCCGAGATCACTACTCTGATCGACGATGCCATTCGCTCACTACTCACCGAATACGCCCCTTCACTCACAGGATTGTCATGTCTCGCGGACGGAGCTGATCAGATTTTCGCCCGAGCCGTCATCGACCTAGGCGGAGCGCTGGAGGTCGTGACCCCTGCCAGGAGGTACCGGGAAGGACTGCCCGCCGAGGCGCACCAGGAGTACGACGCGTTACTCGCCAGAGCCGAGCAGGTTCACACGATGGATTTCATCGAGTCCACCGCTGAGTCACACATGGCGGCCAGCCGTTTCATGCTTGATCACGCTGACGAACTACTCGCCGTCTGGGACGGCGAGCCTGCCAGGGGATACGGCGGGACGGCCGATGTCGTAGCCGAAGCCAGAGAACGAGGGCTGAGGATCCATGTCATCTGGCCTGAAGGTGCGCAGCGCTGACGGCTCGACCTGTTCGGTCCACACGGCCCGCTCCGCACGCCGATTCGCGTGCAGGAGACGTCCCCGCCGCTCAATCATCCGGGGCTCCCGGAACCCGTCAAGCACGGCCGTGACCGCAGGGCAACCAGCACGCCCGGAAGGTCACTGAGAACATGTACACGCAAAGCCGCACTTGACAGAACCCGGTCGGCAGTCCCGGCGCGTCCCGCTTGAGCTTGGCACAGAGGGACCACGAGCGCGTCGGAGACCTGCTCCTTCTATACGCCGAACAGCAGCCCGGCGGCGGGCATCCCCGGGTTCGGGGCTGCGGACGGTAGGGCACGTATGCGTGGTGCCGGTCTATCCGAGTTCGCGTAGTGCCGAGGCGAGGCCGGCGGCTGTGGGGCGTTCCCAGAGCAGACGGGCCGCCACCGGCCTGCGCAGGCCAGTGCGCAGGCGGCCGAGCAACGTCACCGCGAGCCTGGAGTCGCCGCCCGACTCGAAGAAGGCGTCGTGCGGGCCGATGCTCGGCTCGTCCAGCACCCGCCGGAAAGCCTCAAGCACCTCCAGTTCCAGCCGGTCGCGCGGCTCGTCGGACCGGCTCGCGGCGCGGGCGGCCGAGGAGGCGAGCCTGCGGCGGTCTATCTTGCCCGCGGTGGTCAGCGGCAACTCGTCCAGCACGTGCACGGTCCCCGGCACCATGTAGCCGGGCAGCCGCCCGGCCGTCCACGCTCTGGCGTCCTTCGCCGTCACCGCCATCGCGGAGGTGGATCCCGCGCCGGGCGCGACGGTGGAAGCGAGCGCGGGGGTGGACCTCGAAGCGGCGGCGGAGGTGGCTACGTAGGCCACCAGTTGCTCGTCTTCCAGGGTCACCGCCGCGTCGTCCACGCCGGGACAGGCCCGCAGCGTCTGCTCGATCTCGCCCAGCTCGATTCGGTAGCCGCGATGCTTGACCTGGTGGTCCACCCGGCCGATGAAGTCGAGGCGGCCGTCGGGACGCTGCCGCACCAGGTCACCGGTCCGATAGAGCCGCCCGCCGGACACCGGACGCGGCCCGCCCGGCACCGAGGGGGACGGGCCATCCAGGGCCGGGGGTGACGGTGTGTCCGGTGTCGTGGGTGGTCGTCCGGCGAGGGGGACGAACCGCTCGGCAGTCAGCGCGGGCCGCCGGTGGTAGCCGCGTGCCACGCCCGCGCCGCCGACGTGCAGCTCCCCGGGCACCCCCCACGGCGCGACGCGTCCTGCGGCGTCCAGCACCAGCGCGTACGCCCCCGCCATGGGCAGCCCGATCGGCGGTACGCCCTCGCCGGGCGAGCAGTCGGCCAGGGTCGCGATGACGGTCGCCTCGGTCGGTCCGTAGGCGTTGACCATGCGACGGCCGGCGCCCCAGCGCTCCACCAGGTCGGGGGGGCACGCCTCGCCGCCGGTGACCAGCACCCGCAGGCCGGGCAGCGGGTCGTCACCGGGCAGCGTCGCGATCACCGAGGGGGGCAGCAGCACGGCGTTCACCTCGCGCTCCGACAGGCACCTGCTCAGCGCCCGGCCGACGAGGATGTTCCCCGCCTCCGGCACGCACAGGGTGCCCCCGGAGACCAGCGTGGTGAACACCTCCCACACCCAGGCGTCGAAGGTCGGTGGCGCGAACTGCAGCAGTCGTACCCCGGGGCCGATCCCCAGCTCGGGGGCGAGGGCCGTGACCAGGTTGCACGCGCCGGAGTGCTCAAGCAGCACCCCCTTGGGCAGGCCGGTCGAGCCAGAGGTGTAGATCATGTACGCGAGGTCGTGGGGTCCGGCAGGGCCGAGCGGAGCCGCCTCGGCAGCGGGGGCGTGCTGGACGGGCGGGCCGGGGTCGAGCCGGTCGGGTGGAAGGGGAACGGGGTCGCGCCGGTCGAGGTCGAGGCGGCGCCCCCCGCCCTCGGGCAGGCCGGCGAGGATCTCCCCGGTGCTCACCAGGACGGCCGCCGCCGCGTCGGACAGCAGATATTCCAGCCTGGGGGCCGGTTGGGAGGGGTCGAGAGCGAGGAACGCGCCGCCCGCGTACAGCACCCCGGTCACGACCGTGACCAGACGGGCCGAGCGCGGCAGGCAGATCGCGGCCACGGTGCCGGGGCCCACCCCCTCGGCCACGAGCCATCCGGCCAGCTCACGGGCGCGTTCGTCCAGCTCACGGTAGGTGAGCCGCTCGTCGTCCCCGTCCACGGCCGTCGCCTCTGGGGTGCGCCTGGCCTGGGCGGCGATCAGCGCGGCCAGGGTGGAGGTCGGGCAGTCCAGGTCCACCGCCGCGGGCGGGCCCGCGATCGAGCCGGAGCGGTCGTCGAGTGGCAGGTCGAGCACCGGCCGCGCGGGGGAGCGGGCCATCTCGCCGAGCAGCCTGCTCAGGCGGGCGGCCATCAGTTCGATCGTCGCGTGGTCGAAGACATCGGCGGCGTACGTCAGCGTCGCCTGGAACAGGTGGCCGTCCTCGGCGCCTTCTCCGTCACCGATCCCGGTTCCTCCTCCGGCCCCGTTTGTCTGGCCGTCGCCGTTCCAGGGCCGGGTCCGGGTTCCGGTCCTGTCAGGTGTTTTCGCGGTGAGACGCAGGTCCAGGTCGAAGGCCGTACGCCGGGCGGCGGGCTCCTCGTCGCCGAGTGGTTCGAGGCGCAGGCCCGCCGCCTCGTGCGAGGTGGGAGGGGGTACGACGCCGTACGCCACGTCGAACAGCGCGCCCCGGCTGGGGTCGCGGGGTGGCGCGACGGCGGAGACGAGGTCCTGCAGGGGCAGCCGGTGCCGCCAGGCGTCGTCCGCGGCCCGCCCCAGCCGAGTGGAGAGGGTGGCGAGGTCCGGGTCGCCTGACAGGTCCACCGGCAGGGGGATGAGGTCGTCCAGCGGCCCGGCCGTGTCCGCGAACTCGTTCGGCTCCCCGCCGAGCAGCCCCGAGATACGCCCCGGGACGTGCGCGCCGATCGTGAAGCGCTCCTGGCCCGAGCAGCGCGACAGCAGGACGGCGAACGCCGCGAGCACCGCGAGGGAGGGCGAGCCCAGCTCGGACGGTACGGCCACCTCGAAGCGGTGCGCTCCGGCCGCGCCGGAGCGGTGCCCGGGGCGCGGACGGTCGGTGGCCACCTCCAGCGGTGGCACGTCCCGCAGCGCCTCGCGCCAGAACTTTCGCCTGTCGTCGCCCGACACCCCGGAACCGCTGCCCGAGGTCGCGAGGCCGGCGGGCGCGGCGTCCTGACCGCGAACGGGCGCCGGGTACCGGACGTCGAGGGCCTTCGCGTCCGGAGAGGGGACGTCGTCCGCGGGTACGCGGGGCGTTCCCGGCAGGTGAGGGGAGTCGCCCTCGACTCCGGACCGGTACAGCTCGGCCAGGTCGGCGGCGAGCACCGCGATCGAGCCCTCGTCCGCGACGCACGGGTGCATGCGCACCACCAGTACGTGCTCCTCGGGGCCGAGCGCGAGCAGAAAGGCGCGCGCCAGCGGCCCGGTCACCGGGTCGAACGGCCGGGACTCCACCTCGGCCAGCGCCGCGCCGAGCTTCTCCGGCTCGACCGGCACCACCCGGGGCGCGGGCAGAGCCCCGGCAGACACCACCGGGCGAGGTCCGTCGCCCCGGGTGGGCAGACTCCAGCGCAGCACCTCGTGGCGTGCGGCCAGGTCGCCGAGCGCCGAGCCCAGCGCCTTCTCGCCGAGGGGGCCGGTCAGCCGCAGCCGCAGGGAGACCCCGTCGGGTACGGCGTCGCCGCGGATCCGGTGTTCCAGCCAGGCCCGTTCCTGGGCGGGCGAGAAGAGTCTCACGGGGTGCCTCCGGGCAGGTTCAGGCGGAGCCACTCCAGCTCCTGCTCGATCATGCTCTGGAAGTTCGCGGGGGAGATCATCGAGTACGGCATGTGCGCCTCGCCCCAGTAGCTGACCAGCCGCACCTTCTTGGCCTGCCTGGCCAGCGCGGTGTACATCTCCTCCGAGCCGGTGTGGGTCAGGTAGTCACGCTCGCCGTGCAGCATGAGCACCGGCGTCTTGATCTTGCCCGCGTGCAGGAGCGGGCTGTTGCGCACGTACCTCTGCGGGTCCTCCCACGGCGGCTTGCCCAGCCCGAACTCGAACGCGGGGTCCTCGATGTAGGCGGGCGCGAACCACTCCTGCGCGCGGGGCGTGTAGCGGAAGCGGGAGTCGAACACGCCGTAGCTGCTGATCACGTTGGAGAAGCCGGAGATCGCGATCGCCGCCTTGAAGCGGTCGGTCTGCGTCACCAGGCTGTGCACGTTGTAGGAGCCGAAGGAGTGTCCCAGCACCGCGAGCCGCTTGGAGTCGGCCACGCCCTCGTCGATCGCGGCGTCCACCGCGTTCATGATCGGCTTGGTGGGCCAGGTCATCGGCTCGGCCGCGGCCTTGCCCTGCGGGCGGGGGATGGAGGGGACGAGCACGGCGTAACCCTCGGCCGCGAGGAACTGCAGGGTGAGGTAGCTCGGGTTGTTCACCTGGAACTCCGGCACGTCCTCCAGGGTGGAGACGATCCGGGTGCCGTACACGTTGACCACGAGCGGGTGGCGCTGCCCGTCGCGGTGGCCGGGCGGCAGCAGCAGCGCACCGGTCAGCTTCTCCCCGTCCGCCCCCTTGTAGGTGACGAGCTCCCGCTTGGGAGGGGTCACCTGTGCGAGGTGGCCGTTCAGCGAGAGCCGCTGGGTGTGGCGGCCCGCCCGGGAGGTCCACAGCGCGGTGCCCTGGTCGCCGCCCGCGCCGAAGACCGCGGTACGGCTCGCGGGGGAGTAGCCGGCGACACCCGCCTCGGGGTGGGGCAGCGGGAGCGGGGTCAGCACCGGTGAGGCGCCGGGCGCCAGCTCGTACAGGCCGCCCTTGGTGTCACGGGCGAGCACCACGGGGAAGTCGCGGTCGAGGCGGGGGTTGGCCGGCTCGGCCCCTCCCCGGTCGGTGGGCCGCACGCCGTTGCGCTTGACTCCGTCGTCCAGCGGCCAGGCCAGCTCCGCCAGCGGGGCGGCACCGGTCGCGTTCAGGTCGCGCGCCTTTCCGGTGCGCGGGTCGATCAGCCAGGCGCGCCCGTCGGCCACGCCCAGCACGCCGCCGGGCACCGGCACCAGCTCCAGCGGCGGGACCTTGAACCGCGAGGTGAGGTCGCGCGGCGCGGCGGCCGGGTCGGCGGGGTCGAACGCCCACCAGTCCTGGCGGGCCGCCGGGTTGGCGGCGTCCTTGACCTTCACCCCGCGCACCAGCGGGGTCCCCGCGCCCCACAGCAGGCCCGTCGCGACCAGCCGGTCGGCGGCGAGCGGCGCGGCCTTCCCACCGGCGGCGGGTACGAGGTAGGCGGTGAACGGGTCGGGCGTCTCGGGGGTGGTCTTGCCGACGACCAGCAGCCGGGAGCCGTCGGCGGCCCAGCGGGGCTGCACGGTGACCGAGGGGTCCGGCACCTCGGTCACCACGCGCGGCTGCCCGCCGGAGGCGGAGGCGATCGCGAGCTGGGTGCGCCGTTCCAGGACGCGCTTGAGCTGCCCGTCGACCGCCGGGGTGGGGCCGAGGTCGTCCACGCGGGCGATGAGGCGCCCGGTCGGGTCGGCCACCAGGTTGCCCGCCGTGTAGGTGCGGGCAGGGCCGGCCGAGGTGAGCTTTCCGGTGACGGCGTCGATGACGGCGATCTCCTCGTCCAGCTTGTCCTGGCCCTGGGCGGTGGAGCTGTCGAGCACCGAGGCGGTGGCCTCCTTGCCCTGCTCGACCTTCGCCCACTGCTTCGGGGCGACGCGCTGGGCCTCCAGCCATTGGCCGTACTCCAGCGCCCAGCGGCCGGCGTTCACCATCGGAGCGATCACCCGGCGCTCGTCCAGCCACTGGATCAGGTAGCCCGAGGCGTTCGTCATCGTCTGCACCCCGCGCGGGGTCAGCTTGCGGGTCTCGCCCGTCTCGCGGTCCCACACGTGCAGGAACACATCGTCGCCGCCCCGGGTGGAGGCGAAGGCGAGCATGCGCCCGTCGGGCGACCACACCGGGTTGTAGTGGCCGGTGCCGTCCTTCGCGCCGTGCGTCACGTCGCGCGCCGGGCCATCGCCGTCCACTATCCAGATGTCCGCACGCTCGTTTCCGTCGACAAATGATGCCCCATATCTGCTCGACTCGCTCGGGCCGCGTTTCACGACCGCCGCCACCGATTTACCGTCGGGGGACGGCACGACCTGACCGAGTTTCTTCGTGGTCATGAAGTCCTGCATCGCGAACGGCCGCGCGGCCGCCGGGGCGGCGGGTCGTTCCACCGTGGGGGAGGGCGGTGGTGAGGCGCCTCCCACCAGGGCGGCGGCCGTGATCAATGACAGGGCGAGCTTGACACGTAGAACCATGGGAGGACGATAACCATGTCGCGGGAAACAGGAAGAAACGCTCGGACGGGCCTCCGGAAGGCGGCCTATAATCCCGCCCTCGCCTTAATCGGGACGGTACGCGGGTTAATCAGAGCCGCCCCGCAGGTAATCGGGCCCGCCGGTAATCGAGCCATCCCGCCGGCGAGATGACTTCTGCCGGAAAATTCTCCGAGGAATGGGAAGTTCCTAAATGACTGATGTCGATCTGGCCGATGCCGATCTGCACGTCGGCGACAGACCGCACGAGGTCTTCCGCCACCTGCGAGACAACGACCCGCTCTACTGGAACCCCGACGGCAAGGAGCCCGGCTTCTGGTCGGTCACCCGCTACGAGGACTGCGTGAACGTCCAGAAGGACCCCCGGACCTTCAGTTCCAACCAGACCAACACCCTCGGCCCGCACCGCAACACCGGTGACCAGGGATCCGGGAAGATGATCAACACGACGGACCCGCCCCGCCACACCGAGCTGCGCAAGCTGGTCAACAAGTGCTTCACCCCCCGGGCGATCGCCGCCCTGGAGCCGTACCTGCGCTCGGTCGTCAAGGACGTGTTCGCCGACGCGCTGGAGCAGGGGGAGTGCGACTTCGCCACCGTCGTGGCGGCCCTGCCCGTCGCGGGCATCTCCGCGCTGCTGGATGTGCCGCGCCAGGACTGGGATCTGATGCTCAGGCTCACCTCCACGGCGTTCGGCTCGCACGACAGCGAGTACCAGATGACCTCCGACGTGCGCGCCAACGCCGCCCAGGCGCACGGCCAGCTCCTGCTGTACTGCCAGGGCCTGGTGGAAAAACGCCGCAGGTCGCCCGGCGACGACATCGTCAGCCTGCTCGCCCGCTCCCAGGACGCGGGGGTGCTGAGCGAGGAGGAGTGCCTGCTCTTCTTCGACGTGCTGATGCTCGGCGGCAACGAGACCACCCGGCACGCCGCGGTCGGGGGACTGCTCGCCTTCATGGAGCACCCCGACCAGTGGGACCGGCTGCGCAAGGAACCCGAGCTGGTGCCGGGCGCGGTGGGTGAGCTGCTGCGCTGGACCTCGCCCAGCCGCCACGTGCTGCGCCGCGCCGCCCGCGAGACCGAGCTGCACGGCAAGACCATCCAGCCGGGCCAGGACGTCGTCATCTGGCACACCTCCGCCAACCGCGACGAGCGCGTGTTCGACTCTCCCGAGGTGTTCGACGTCGGGCGTCCGCGCAGCTCCCGCAGCGGGCACGTCGCGTTCGGCTCCGGCCCGCACTTCTGCCTGGGAGCCGCCCTCGCCGAGCTGGAACTCACCGTCTTCCTGGACGAGCTCGCGAACTCGGTGTCGGGGGCGGAGCTGCTCGGCCCGCCCGACTATCTGCGCTCTCCCGTCATCAACGGCGTCAAGCACGTCCAGGTTCGGCTCCATCCCATGGGGTAGAAGCGTCGGCTATGAACTCACTCACCTGGGATCAGGTCCACGCGCGGCGGCTGGCCCGCCATCACCTCGTGAAACCCGTCTCCGGCGACCTGCGCAAACCCGTGCGCGACGTGTGCGGGGTGCAGTCGCAGGTCGCCGCCGCAGCCGAGCTGGCCATCGGGGCACGGGTGAAGGACGCCACGCAGGAGCAGGTCCGCGCGGAGCTGTACGACAGGAAACGCCTGGTCAAGACGTACAGCCTGCGCGGCACCCTGCACGTGCACGCCGCCGACGAGCTCGCCCTGTGGATGGCCGCGATGCGCTGGAAGCCCTACTGGCGCGCGAAGGACAGCTGGCACGCCCACCACGGGCTCACCGCCAAGCAGGGCGAGGCGTTCGTCGACGCGGTCCGTGAGGCGCTGGACGGCGAGTGCCTGACCCGCGAGGAACTCGCCAGGGAGGTCTCCGGACGCGTCGGAGCGTGGGCGAAGGACAAGCTCGCCTCCAACTGGGGTGAGCTGCTGCGTCCCGTCGCCTACCTCGGCGTGCTCTGTTTCGGGCCGGTACGCGGAGCCAAGGTCACCTACGTCAGGCCCGACCGTTGGGCGGGGCTGAAGACCGAGGTCAAGGACCAGCCGGACCCCGAGGAGTCGGCGATGGAGATCGTGCGCCGCTACCTGCGCGCGTACGGTCCCGCCACCCACCAGGACCTGGCCCGCTGGTTCGCGCTCAGGCCGCCCGAGGCGCGCGAGATGCTGGAGTCGCTCGGCGAGGAGGTCGCCCAGGTCGAGGTCGAGGGACGCAAGGCGTACGTCCTCGCCGCCGACGAGGGCCGCTGGCCGTCCGACCCGAGCTGCGTGCGGCTGCTGCCGCAGTACGAGGCGTACGTCCTCGGTAGCGGTCCCAAGGAGGTCGTCGTGCCCAAGGACACCGCCGCGCGCGTCTTCGAGCACGGCAGGGGCAGGTACGAGGGCGCGGTCGCCCACCAGATCATGCTCGTCGACGGGGTCGTGGCCGGGATGTGGGAGCGCAGGGAGAGGGGCGGCAAGGTCGAGATCAAGCTGGAGTCGTTCGTCAAGCTCGACTCCGGCCAGAGCAGGGAGCTGGAGAAGGAGGTCGAGCGCGTCGGCCGTTTCTACGGCGCCGAGGCCACCCTGTCCACGGGAAAGCTCGTCGGCAAGAAGCGCTGAGCTTCTCCTGGGACACCTCCGGCCGGGAGTTCGGCGGGCGGGTGCCGAGCCCTTCCTGATACGTCCTCGGACTCAGCGGCAGGTGCCGAGATCCTCCCGTATCGCGCGCAGCATCGTGCGGCGCTGGGTGTGGACGAAGAAGTGCCCGCCGGGCAGCAGCCGCAGCCGGAACGCCGCCTTCGTCTGCGCGCTCCACGCGCTCAGCCCCGCCGCGGTCGTGGTCGGGTCCCCGTTCCCGCCGAACACCGAGATCGGGCAGGCCAGTGGCGGCTCGTCCTCGTGGACGTAGGACTCCGCGGCGTTCAGGTCCGCCCGCAGCACCGGCATGATGAGGCTCATCAGCTCCGCGTTGCCGATCACCTCCGGGGGGATGCCGTCCAGCCGGTGCAGCACCCGCATCAGGTCCTCGTCACCGAGCTGCCCGAGCCGCGGCATGCCGTCGCGGACCTGGGGGGCGTTCCAGCCCGACACGAACAGCCGTCCGGGACCGGGCAACCCGCGCGAGCGCAGCCGTCGCGTCACCGTGAACGACACCAGCGCGCCCATGCTGTGCCCGAACAGCGCGAACGGCAGCGCCTCCAGGCGCGACAGCCCGTCGATCACCGGATCGACGATCATCGACAGTCTGTGCCGCGGCTTCTCCGAGATGCGGGTCTCCCTGCCCGGTGAGCGCACCGCCCACAGTTCCACGTCACCGGGGAGCAGGTCGGCCCAGCCGCGGAACGTCGTGGCGCCACCTCCGGCGTTGGGGACGCAGACCAGCCTCGCGCGGGGCCGTCCGGGCCGGTGCAGCGGCACCAGCCAGTTCGCGGGATGGACCGCGGGGCTCGTCGTGGTGGGCGTGGAACGCGTCGAGGTCGTCGAGGTCGCTGAGGTCATGGAAGTCGCAGAGCTCGCAGAGGTCGGGGAAACGGTCATCGCGGAACCGCCAGGGATCGTGCGGAGTCCCGGGTCCGCTCGCAGGCGGAGACCAGGTCCGCGAGGGACTCGGGAGGGAACATGTGCGCCGCGTCGCCGGGCCGGTACATCCTTTCCGGCTTCAGGCACGACTCGATGAGCAGCCCGTCCGCGCCGTACGCCGCGGCAGCGAGCGAGGCCGGAGCGACCAGCGAGGCCGAGCCGGTGCTGTGACTGGGGTCGAAGACCACCGGCAGGTCGGTGAGGGCGCGCAGCGCGGCGATCGCCCCGAACCCGGGCTGGGCTGGGGTTCCCGAGGCGCCCGCGCAGAGCACCACGGCGTCGTTGCCCCGGACGAGGACGAACTCCGCGGCCCGCAGCCAGTCGTCCAGGCTCGCCCGAGGCCCCCGCATCAGCAGTACCGGCCTGGGCTGGGTGCCCAGCTCGGCGAGGAGCGGGCGGTTGTCCAGCTGCCGGCCGTCCACCTGCAGGCAGTCGGCCACCTCGGCGACCGCCTCCACCTCGCGCGGGTCGCACACCTCGGTGATCACGGGGATGGCCGCCGCCCGCCGGACCTCCGCGAGTGCCTCCAGGCCACGCCCGCCCTTGCCGGGGAAGTGGTAGGGGCTGCTGCGCGTCTTGGAAAGCCCGGCGCGCAGGGCGTGCGCTCCCTGCGCCTTGACCGCCAGGGCCGTCTCGACCGCGTCCTCGGCCGACTCCAGCGCGCACGGCCCCGCCGCCCACCACAGCCGCTCTCCCCCCACCACCCCGCCGTGGACGGCCTGCGCGGAAGCCGGGGAAACCGCCGGCGGGCCGTGCCGCCCGGCGCCGGGCCGTGAGGTGGCGGGCGGCGGGAGTTCGCCCCGCGAAGGCCGGGACGGTGAGGACTCGGACAGCGAGGGCCGGGGTCGCGGCGGGGGACCGATCGTCACCGTGCTCGGTGCCACGCCGCTGTCCCGCCGTACCAGCCAGTGGCCCTCGGGGGTCGGGCGGCGGGCCAGCACGGCGGGCGAGGCGGGTACGCGGGCGAGGGACTCGTCGCCGGTCACCACGACGAAGACCCGCCCGGCCAGCCTGACCGGCCAGGCGGCGACGTCCTCGTGCGCCCCGGCCAGCGCCGCCACCTCCTCGGCGACCTCGGCGGAGGTACCGGGCCGAAGCTCGATCAGCACGCCGGGACTCCGGCGTCGATCTCCTTTCGCCAGGCCGCGATGCTCGCGCTCAGCGCGGTGGCGTCGGGCCCGTGCCGCAGCACCCCGGTCGTGACCGGCAGGACGGCCCGTCCCGGAGCCTGGGCGGCGACGGCGACGAGGTCGCGGGTCTCGCGTCCGGCTCTGCCGAGGCCCGGCAACTCCACGACCGCCGACGGCATGCGGGCCACCAGGTCGATCGCCTCCTCGCGGCCGGCCCCGACCACGGCCGCGGCGGCCACGCCGTGCTCGTCGTTCCACTCCCGCACCTCGTCGGCGGTGCGTTGCGCGACGGTGCGCGACCCGGTCACGGCGCCCTGCACCCCGCCGGCCGCGTGGTTGGAGGTGCGTACGAGCACCATGACCAGGGTCGCGCTGTCATGGGCCCGGCGCAGCAGGGGGCCGAGGGCGGCGAAGCCCATGAACGGGTTCGCCGTCACCGCGTCTCCCCCCAGCACGCTGCCGGGACCCAGGTAGAGGTCGGCGTAGGAGTCCATCGTGTCGTCGGCGTCGCACACCTTCGCGTCCAGCACGGCCAGTGAGCCCCGCTCGTGCACGCCGTCGACGACCTCGCGCAGCAGGTTCGTTCCCTGGGTGCCGAAACGGGTGAAGAACGGGACCTGGATCCGGTAGACGGACACTCGCTCGCCCGCGGCCTCCAGCAACGCCGAGCACATCCGCCGGGCTCCGTCCACGTCGTCGTCCATCCTCCAGGCCTCCAGCCACTTGGGGGAGGGGGCGATTCCCAGGCAGAGGGCGGATCGGGTCTTGAGCAGGTCGGTCCATATCGGTATGGCAGCCATGGACCCATTGCACACACCCGTGCGGGGGAGCGCGTCGTGCCCGTCCGCCGGTGAGGGGTCGTCGGCTACAATCCGCTCCCCGTTCCTTCCCGGGCGCCGTGGACATACATTGATCTACATTGTAAAGGCGCCCGGCCGGTGATGAGGAGTCCGCCAGCGCGACTACCCGGGGGGAACCAGCACCGGTCCCCGCACCCGGGTTACCAGTGGGCCGGTCGGGTGAGTGACGGCGGCAGCGCGGTGCGGGCGTCACCTTTGGCCGCGTCCAGCTGGGACTGGATGAGGAAGATGCTCCCGGTGAGGTCGGCGCCCGAGAGGTCCGCGCCCCGCAGGTCGGCTCCGATGAGGTCGGCCGTCCTGAGGTCGGCGCCCCGCAGATCGGCCCCGATGAGGTAGGCGCCCCGCAGGTTGGCGCCCCGCAGGTCGGCGCCCTTCAGATCGGCCCCGATGAGGTCGGCGCCCCTGCGGTCCTTCTTCTTCCCGCGCCCGGCTTCGGCGCGCACGAGCTCACTGGCGCGCAGCAGCAGGATGTTGACCTCCCGCCGGTGTGCCGCCACGTCCAGCCGTGCGAGAGCCTCGGGGGTGTCGCGGGTGAGGTGTTCGGTCCTGTCCAGCGCGAGACCGAGCTCACGGTGGACGGGAAGGGCGGGGCGCAGGGTGAGCGCCTCGGTCAGGTACCAGAGCAGCTCGTGCAGGTCTCGCATGACCGGGAACACCTCGGCCATCCGCTTCGCGGTTCGTGGCGCCCGACGCCAGTCCTGCCCGCCGAAGGTGACCTGGGAGACCTTCTGCCCGGCGCCGAAGCAGTCGTAGACGGTGCAGCCGTGGAAACCCTTGTCCCTGAGGCGCGTGTGGATGCCGCAGCGGAAGTCCGCCAGTAGGTTGGGACAGGCCTGCCCTGCCTTTTTGTCGATCGCGAAGTCCGACGAGGCCGAGAAGGCGGGCACGACACAGCACAGTGCGAAGCAGCTCCCGCAGTCGGCTCGCAGGTCGGCGCGATCCCCTCCCGTTGAGGGGGCCGCGTGCTCACGGCTCTCGGACAAGACTCGGAATCTCCTCATGCGGGGCGGATCGCGCTGCTCGCGGTCCCTGGAGCAGGGCCGCGAACAGCGATTTCACCGCCAAACCCTATCCGACCCCGCCCATCTCCCGATCACGGGCGGGACCGCGCGGCGGATGGAGGGCGGGCATGGTCCCGACGACGACGGTGGCGTCCAACTCCTCGGACTCGACCACCCTCGGGACCAGCCCGCCGCGGGCGAAGACCTCGGCGGTCTGGGGCGCCTGGCGCCGGCTCGTCTCGATCAGCAGGTGGCCGCCCGGTGCGAGCCACAGCGCCGCGGACGCGGTCACCCGCCGCTGGATCTCCAGCCCGTCCGCGCCGCCGTCGAGCGCCACCCGCGGTTCGTGTACGCGGGCCTCCGGAGGCAGCAGCCCGATCGCCCCCGTGGGCACGTAGGGGGCGTTGGCGGTCAGGACGTCGACGCGGCCCCGCAGCGTGGCGGGCAGCGGCTCGTAGAGGTCGCCCTCGTACACCCGGCCGTCGGGGGCGACGTTGCGCCGGGCGCAGCGCACCGCGGCGGGGTCGATGTCGACGGCGTGCAACTCGACCCGGTCCAGGGCGGCGACGAGTGCGGCCCCCACCGCTCCGGAGCCGCAGCACAGATCGACGACGACTCGTGGACGGCAGGCCGCACCGCCTCCGAGAGGGCCGCGCGAAGCAGGTGAGAGGGCGGCGGGGAGGGGGCCGAGCCGATCGGCCGGTGCGGCGGTGCGGCAGGTGAGGGCGACGGCCTGGTGGACGAGGAGTTCGGTGCGGCGCCGGGGAACGAAGACCCCGCTGTCCACGGCTATCCGCAGCCCGCAGAACTCCGCCCAGCCGAGAACGTGTTCGAGGGGCAGACCGGAGATCCGCCGATCCAGCATGGTGGCGAGTTCGGACGGCGTCCGCGCCGTGGAGAGGAGCAGCCGCGCCTCGTCCTCGGCGAAGACGCAGCCGGCGGCGCGGAGCCTGGTGACGACGACGAGGTAGGGGAGAAATGGCGGTGAAGCAGACATCGGAGCCTTTCGGGATGCCGATAGGGCTCCCTCGGTCACCTACGTCGTAAAGACCGCGCGACCGTGAGACGGGAGCACCCGACCTGACACAGCGGTAATGGGTCTCACCTCCTCGATCACGTCCATTGCTGGTGGGTCACACTACTCCGAGCCGTCCTCCGGTACGAACACATTACGGCGAGAGGGTTCCCTTCTCGGGCGGAGAAGCCGGGCAGGACCTCGCTCTGGTCTAGTCTCGCGATCGTGACGATCAGGAATTCGCACTGCTCCTTCTGCGGCGGAGCCTTCTCCCCCGGCCAGGCGTGGCCGCGCACCTGCTCCGGCTGCGGGAACACCTCCTACCTCAACCCGCTGCCGGTCGCGGTGATGGTGTTGCCGGTGGACGAGGGCCTGCTGGTGGTCCGTCGCGACGTCGAACCGCACCGAGGCACCCTCGCACTGCCCGGTGGTTTCGTGGACATGGGCGAGTCCTGGCAGCAGGCGGCCGTCCGGGAGCTTCGCGAGGAGACGGGGGTCGTCGTCGATCCAGACGGTGTGCGCCTCCTCGACGTGCTCAGCGCCCCCGACGGAACCGTGCTGGTCTTCGCCCTGGGACCGCGGACGAGCGCGGCCGACCTCCCGCCGGTCGTGCCGACGGACGAGACGACGGAGTGGTTGCTGATCGACGGGCCGCGAGAGCTCGCGTTCCCGCTGCACACCCGGATCGTGGCGGAGTACTTCGCCGCGGGGTGATTACGGCTGTCGCCGACACCGGTGGAATCGGTCCTCGACCTCGGAGGGAGGGACGGCGTGACCGCCGTGGCCCGGTCCGGGATCTCTCCTGGCCTGTTTAGCGTGGGGGCGGCGGGTAGAGGGCGGTTGTCACACCTTCACTACGAGGAGGAACACCATGACGGATGTGTGGAGCTACCGCCCTGACACCTACAGCGGCGAGCAGGCGCTGGATCTCGTGGGGTTCGACGTGGAGGCCACCGACGGCAAGATCGGTTCGGTGGACGAGGAGAGCAACGCGGTGGGCAACAGCTACATCGTCGTCGACACCGGGTTCTGGATTTTCGGTAAGAAGGTGTTGCTGCCGGCCGGTACCGTGCACCAGATCGATCCGCAGGAGCGCAAGATCTACGTCTCGCGCACCAAGCAGGAGATCAAGGACGCGCCGGAGTTCGACGAGGCGACCTACCAGAATCCCGACTACCGCGACAAGCTGGGCGGCTACTACGGCCCCGGCACGCTGTAGTCGTCGACCGTCAACGAGCCTCTCCCCGCCCGGGGAGGGGCTCGTTTTCCGTGATCGCGTGCAGGGGAAGATACGCTCCATCGGTTAAGGACGATATTTAGCTATAAATCACGTCTGTTCGCATCGTCTTTCACGGGTGAACAGGGTGACCATCACTTCGGGGCGGTGACGCACCTCGTCACCGGATCCGCTGGAGCGTGAAGATGACCTTCGAGGACCTCGCCCCCCGCACGCCGGTGCTCGTGGGCGTCGGACAGTCGTCCGAGCGGATCGGCGAGCGCGGCTACCGGCGCCTGTCGCCCGTCGAGCTCGCGGCGGCCGCGGTCCGCGAGGCCCTCACCGACACCGGCGCGGACCCCGCGGACGTCGCCGCCGCCGTCGACACCGTGGCGGGCGTGCGCCAGTTCGAGATCTCCGCGCCCGGTGCCCTCGCACCGCTGGGCAGGTCCACCAACTATCCCCGTTCCGTCGCGAACCGGGTGGGGGCGAACCCCGGCCGGGCGATCCTGGAGGTGGCCGGCGGGCAGGCGCCCCAGCACCTGGTCAACGAGCTCGCCGCGACGATCGCGGCGGGCTCCTCTCGGGTGGCGCTCATCGTCGGATCCGAGGCCATCTCGACGGTGATGCACCTGGCGGGGGCCGAGGACAGGCCCGATTTCAGCGAGACCGTCGAAGGTGATCTGGAGGACCGCGGCTACGGGCTCAAGGGTCTCGCCTCCCGGTTCCTGGCCGCGCACGGCCTGACGGGCGCGCCGAGCCAGTACGCGCTGCTCGACAACGCGCGCCGGGCCCGCCTCGGGCAGACGAGGCAGGAGTACGCGGCCGGGATGGGAGCGCTGTTCGCCCCGTTCACCAGGGTCGCCGCCGCCAACCCGCACGCCGCCGCGCCCGTCGAGCGCGACGCCGGCGAACTGGTCACCCCGGCCGAGGGCAACCGGCTCATCGCCGAGCCCTACACCCGCTACCTCGTCGCGCGCGAGAAGGTCAACCAGGGGGCGGCCGTCCTGCTGATGTCCGTGGCCGAGGCCAGGCGTCTCGGCGTTCCCGGGGAGAAGTGGGTCTTCCTGCACGGCCACGCCGACCTGCGCGAGCGCGACCTGCTGGACCGAGCCGACCTCGGTGCGGGACCCGCCTCCGTCATGGCCGCCCGGCATGCCCTGGACCTGGCCGGCCTCGAGGTGGAGGACCTGGCCGCCATCGACCTGTACAGCTGCTTTCCCATCGCCGTCTCCAACATCTGCGACGGCCTCGGCCTCGCCGCCGACGACCCGCGCGGGCTGACGGTCACCGGCGGCCTTCCCTTCTTCGGCGGAGCGGGCAACAACTACTCGACGCACGCGATAGCCGAGATCGTCCAGCGGCTCCGCGCCAGGCCCGGCTCGTACGGCATGGTGGGGGCGAACGGCGGGATGCTGAGCAAGTACTCGGCCGGCGTCTACTCCACCACCCCCGCCGGGTGGCGTCAGGATCGCAGCGCCGAGTTGCAGGAGGGGATCGACGCCTGGCCCGCCGTCCCGCAGGCCGTCCGGGCCGAAGGGCGGGGCACGATCGAGACCTACACCGTCAGGCACCGGCGTGACGGCACCCGCGTCGGCATCGTGATCGGGAGGCTTGAGGCCGACGGCCGCCGCTTCCTGGCGAAGACCGCCGACGGAGACGAGGAGACGCTCGCCCTGCTCAGCGAGGGGGAGCCCATCGGGCGGCGCGTCCACGTCCGCTCCTTCGAGGCCGGCAACCGGGTGAGCGCGGACGAGGCCGGGCTGGACCGGTCGTACGGATGATCGTGAAGGGGGCGCGCTAGGCTGGAGGGGAACCCGCCGATATCCGTCGGGTCTCGCGGCGGTGGGGCCCGCCGCTCCCAACCGCGGCACCCGCCGCCAACGGTCCCTACCCGTGACAGGCGGTGCCCGCGAGACCGGGCATCCCCCCGCGCGTAGGGAGAGGCATGCGTCCGGACCAGGTGAGGTTCACGGTGGCGACCGAGCCCGTCGACCCCGACATCGACCCCGACATCGACCCAGGCCTCGATCCGCCCGGTGCGCGCGGGGGCGGCGAGTCGCCTCGCTCCCGTCGCGCCGTCCTGGCGGTCATCGCCGCCGGTGGCGCGCTCGGCACGGGTGCCCGCTACGGAGCCGCCCTGCTGTGGCCGACCGCGGCCGGGTCCTTCCCGTGGACGACGCTGGGGGTGAACGCGGCCGGTTGCCTGCTGATCGGTGTCGTCATGGTCGTGCTCACCGAGGCGTGGACGGCGCCCCCCTGGGCGCGACCGTTCCTGGCCACCGGGGTACTGGGCGGCTTCACCACCTTCTCCACCTACTGCCTGGACATCGAACGCCTGGTCTCCGCCGGCCGGATCGGCCCGGCGCTCGGCTACCTGGCGATGACGCTCACCGCGGCCCTGGTCGCGGTGACGGCCGGGGTGTGGAGCACCCGCAGGCTCCTGGTGAGGAAGGCAACGCGATGATCCCAGCCGGACGGGCACTGAGGTTGACGATCTTCGTTGACGACACGGACACCTGGTGCCACCGACCCCTGTACACCGAGATCGTGCACCGTGCCCACGCCGCCGGGCTGGCAGGGGCGTCCGTCCTCCGCGGCGTCGAGGGCTTCGGCGCCACCTCGACGGTGCACACCACCCGGCTGCTGTCGATGGCCGACCACCTGCCGGTGATCGTCACGATCATCGACACGGAGGAGCGGATCCGTGCCTTCCTGCCCAGGCTGGACGACCTCCTCACCGAAGGACTGGCCACCCTGGACGAGGTCGAGGTCGTGCGCCCCGGGACCGGGACGGCGACGTGAGCGGGCCGCAGAACTGGCTCGCGGTGCTGCTCGGCGGTGCCGTCGGGGCGCCGCTGCGCTATCTGACGGACCGGGCCGTGCAGGCCCGCCACGACACGCTCTTCCCCTGGGGCACCTTCGCCGTCAACGTGGTCGGCTCGCTGATCCTGGGAGCACTGACCGGGGCGGCGCTGTCCGGCGCGCTGGGCGCCGGTGTGCAACCGTTGCTCGGCACCGGTTTCTGCGGGGCGCTGACCACGTACTCGACGTTCTCCTACGAGACGCTGCGGCTCGCCGAGACCGGCGCGGTTCTCTTCGCCGTGGTCAACGTCGTCGCCTCGGTCGCCGCCGGTCTCGGCGCGCTGTTCCTCGGTCTCGTCCTCGCCCAGGCGATCTTCGCGTGACCTCGTTTCACGAGATACGAGAGAGGTCCGGCCTCGGGAAGGGCGGGAGGGGGCCGCCGTTCAGCCTTTCAGACGCCGGACCTTGAGAACGTTGTCCGTGCGGGTGGTGGGCTGTCCTTCGGGGTCGTTCTGGATGCGCTCGTGTTCCTCGCACAGCAGCACCTCCCACTCCCCTTCCGGGAATTCCAGGCTTTCCAGCACCTCCTGCGGCGTGGGGAGGTGCACCTCGGGATGGGGGTTGTGCTCCCAGGCGGGCGATCCCGCGTGCCCGACGATGAGGAGCGTCCCGCCGGGCGCGACCGCGGAGGCGGCGGTCCGCAGGATCCTCTCTCGCGGCATGTCGCCGGGGGAGTGCAGGAAGTGGGCGGAGACGAGATCGAAGACGCCCTCGGGGAAGGAGACCCCCAGGTCGTGCCGCTGCCAGTCGATGCGGTCGGCGACGTCCGCCGACGCGGCGTGCCGGGCGGCGCGCTCCAGCGCGACCCCGGAGATGTCGGTGGCGGTGACGCGCCATCCTCGCCGCGCGAGCCAGATGGCGTCGGCTCCCTCGCCGCATCCCAGGTCCAGGGCACTGCCCGGCTCCACACCGGTGATCTCGCGGACCAGGATGACGTTGGGGTTCCCGCTCCAGATCTGGTCGCTCTCGCGGTAGCGGAGATCCCAGAACTCCTCCTCGGGGATGACGCCCTCTCGCGCGTGTTCGTTCGCGTGCCCGTGCCGGTCGGAGCCACGACGGGCGGCGACGGCCCTGCGGGTCTCCTCGGCGACCAGGTCGGCGTTGATCGCGGCGGCGGCACGCCCGCCCGCCGCGGCGGCGCCGATCACCTGCTCGGTCAGTGCGGTGACGTTTCCCGCCACCCACACCCCGGGCAGCGCCGTCGCCCCGGACGGGTCGGCGGCGACGTGGCTGCCGACCACGTGCCCGCCCATCTCCTGGTCGGTCGTCTCCAGGCCCAGACCGGTGAGGAGGCCGGAGCGGGCGATGAAGCGCGGGATCACCGCGAGAGCCTGAAGGGGGATCACCCGGCCGCCGGCCAGGCGTACGCCGGTGAGCCGGTCCTCCGCCGTCTCCAGCGCCGTCACCGGCCCGTCGATCACGGTGATGTCGCGGGCGGCGAGCTGCTCGTACTCCTCGGCGCCGAACTTCGGCGCGGTGTGCGAGAAGAAGGTGACGTTCCTGCTCCACTGCCGCCACAGCAGGGCCTGGTGAACCGCGAACGGTCCGGTGGCGAGGATGCCGATCGCCTGGTCGCGCACCTCCCAGCCGTGGCAGTACGGGCAGTGCAGGACCTCGCGCCCCCAGCGTTCCCTCAGGCCCGGCACCTGGGGCAGCTCGTCGACGAGGCCGGTGGTCACAAGCAGCCGGTCCGCCATGATCGAGGCGCCGCCGTCGGTGACGACGCGGAAACCTCCGCCGTCCAGGCGCTCGGCCGCCACGACGTCGCCCTCCATGATCTCGCCGCCGTAGCGGGTCACCTCCGCGCGCCCCGCGGCCGTCAGCTCCGAGGGGGGCATGCCGTCGCGCGTCAGGTAGGAGTGGACGTGGGACGCCGGAGCGTTGCGCGGCCGGCCCGCGTCGATCACCAGCACCGAGCGCCGCGCACGGGCCAGGGTCAGCGCCCCGCTCAACCCGGCGGCGCCACCGCCGACGACCACGACGTCGTAGCGCCGCTCCTCCCCGGCGGGGGTGGCGGTCACGGTCTTTTCTGTTTGTGCGGTCATGTGTGATACCTCCGTTCGCTGTGAATACTCCGCCCTCCCCTCCGGATGCGGCAAATTTAATTGCCGAACCCGCAAACCGAGGGCAGGCCCGAGGGCGAGCGGGCGCACGCCGCGTCCTCGGGCACGCCGCCCGCGCACCGGCGACGGCGAGCGTCACCGGTGCGCGGGCGGCGGGACTCTACATGCCGAGGACCGGCAGCAGCTGTTCCTCCTCGTAGGTCAGGTGTCTTTCCAGCTCATCCGCGAGCCGCTCGACCTCGGGGAGCACGAGCAGGGGATCCGCGCCCTCGGCGGAGACGACCTTCCGCAACTCCTCGACGAGAGCCGCGACCTTCTCGTGTTCCCTGCTCAGCCGCTCCAGGGTCGGGGTGAGCTCGGGATGGCGCCCGGCGAGGAAGGGGAACATCGCGACGTCCTCACCGGTGTGGTGGTTGTGCAGCCCCTGGCAGAAGGTGAGGCAGTTCACCCGCAGCTGGGCGCCCAGTCCGGGACCCGACTCGGCGACCTCCCTGCGGATCAGGGCGAGCTCTCGCCGGAACGCTTCGTGGATCATCCTGAGGGCCGCGCCCGCCGACGACGCGTTCGGCGGCCCGCCCGCGACCTGCTGGAGGGCGACCACGGGGATGACGCGCGCGGTCTTGTCCTGGTACTCGGCCCACCCGGGGTCGGCCTCGGCCGCGCGGGCGAAGACGCGGTCGCGTTCGGCGCCCTTCAGCACGACGGCCCGCGCCTCGTAGGTGAAGACGCCGTCCTCGACCGTGACGAGAGGGTTGGCCACCAGGTTGTGGAACCAGGCGGGGTGGTTCGGCGCGCCCCCGGCCGAGGCGATGACCAGGACCCGGTCACCACCGTCGGGAAGGTAGCCGAGCGGGGTCGTGTGCCGGGCGCCTGATCGTGCTCCGACGGTGGTGAGCAGGAGCAGCCGGGCCCCCTCGAAGGGACCGCCGACCCGCCCGCCGCCGGCGCGGAACTCCTCGATGATCTGCTGGTTGAATTCGTTGGGCATTCTCTGTTTTCTTCTCCGGGATCGATGGTGCCGCGACTGTTCGCGGGCATGACGAAGGACCGTCCGATGGGCAGGACGAAGTCACCACGGGGCGATCGCGGCCGTGGTGCGGGAAATCGGGGAAGGCGCGCCGGGCGACCGGTCCGGTCGGCGACTCACCGCCGGGGCCGGTTCACGAACGGCGCGAAACCCACGGTTGGCCGGCGACGACCGGCCCCGCGAGAGCAGGTGGGCGTCACGCGGGACGTGGGGGTGGAAGCCGGTGGGAACCACACTCGCGGGTCACATGGGGCGTGGAGACCACGGAGGAGGGATCCGGGTCGCGTCCACGGGGAGACGTCGCGCTGAGAGCGCGGAAGGAAAAAGGGGGGGAGGGCCTCTGGCCCGCCCGGGGCTCACGCCTCGGCCGGGTGCCCTACTCGCTGTTGGCCCAAGGCCGACCCGGCAGTCACAAGGTCAACCGTAGTGCCACAAACGCACCGGAGCAATGCCGCGTTTCCCGGTCAGGTGCGCGCCATCGGCGAGTATTCACTCAGTATATGTATTGAATGTATAGTCGCCGTCATGTCTACGGGACACGTGATGCTCGGGCTGCTCGCGGAGCGGCCCAAGCACGGGTACGAGCTCAAACGCGAGCATGACCAGCGCCTGCCGGGCGCCAGACCGCTCGCGTACGGGCAGGTCTACGCGACACTGCAGCGCCTGCAAAGAGACGGCTTCGCCGAGGTGGCGGAGACCGTACGAGAGAGCGGCCCCGAGCGCACGGTGTACGCGCTCACCGAGGAAGGGCTGGCCGAGCTGACCCGGTGGCTGGAGCAGGTGGAGACGCCCGCGCCGCACGTTTCCAGCACGCTCGTCTCGCGCGTGGTGGTGGCGATCGTGGCCGGAGGCGCCGCCGACGGCTACCTGGTCAGGCAGCGCGCGGCCCACCTGGAGCGGATGCGCGAACTCACCGCGGAACGGGCCTCGGGATCTCCCGCGCAGACGCTCGCCGCCGACTACGCGCTCCAGCACCTCGACGCCGACCTGCGCTGGATCGAGACGACGATGGAACGGCTCGCGGATCTCAAGGAGGAGATCGATGCTTGAGGCACGTGCGTTACGCAAGACCTTCGGCAGGACCGTCGCACTGGACGGAGCGTCCCTGCGGATCGGCGACGGGGAGATCGTCTCCGGCGGGCTCGTCCCTGAGCTGACCGCCGAGGAGAACGTGGCTCGCGCCCTGGTCACCGGTCCGCGGGTGGTCTTCGCCGACGAGCCGACCGGCGCGCTCGACTCGCTGGCCGGTGAGCGGGTGATGGACGAGTTCGTCGGCACGGCACGTGGTGACCTCACCGCTGGGCGTGGTCCGGCGGACGCCCCCGGCCGGTCCCAGGGCGTCCGACCTGGCGCTGGTCGCGGCGGGACCGGAGGTGGACTCCGGGAGTCGCCTCCCCCGACCGAGAACGCACCCCCCGCGGCCGCGGCAGAGCGGTGAGCTCCACGTCGTCCGGGCCGTTGAGCTCGTCCGACGGTGCGATGGCCGGCCTGTTCTCGCGGAACGGAGGATCGGCTTTGTATTCCACCGCGGGAGAGGGCGCATTCTCGTCGTCTGCCGAACGCGGTCGGCCTCCGACTTGACGTCCAGACGCACGCCGGCGTGAAAACATCGGTGTTCCCCCGATGAGTCTCCCACCCTCCGGGCCGGACTCGTCACAGGCGATTTTTCGGCGGTTGAGCTGCCGACATGGATTCGGCCCGCGTAATGTCCCCGAAATATTGGCCGCCACCCGGTTCCGTGATGAATGGATGATCCTTTAGAATGCGTCGACCTGATGTGAGGGCAACGGGTTTTTCCCGCTCATACTCATGGCGACACGACGTACCGAGATCTCCGTCCGGGAAGGAACCGGTGCGGCCGGGCTGTCGGCCGCCGGCATTGGGTTGATCCTCGCCGTTTCCGGTGTCGGACATCACCGGAAGGGAGTGCCACGCCGTTCGCGGCGAGAAAAATCCGCCCATCGACCCCGGAAGGCCCTGACCCCGACCATGGCCACCGTCACCGTCGTGATCCCGACGTTCAACGAGGCGGACAACCTTCCGCCGATCGCGGAGGCCCTGCTCGCGTTGCCGCTCGACGGCCTGCGGATCCTGGTGGTCGACGACGACTCCCCGGACGGTACGGGGCAGGTGGCCGACGGGCTGGCCGCCGCGCACCCCGGCCGGGTCGACGTGGTGCACCGGCAGGTCAGGGAAGGGCTCGGGCGCGCCTATGTCGACGGCATGGAGACCGCGCTCTCGGCAGGGGCGGAGTTCGTGGTGCAGATGGACGCCGACTTCTCACACCCCGTCGACGCCGTTCCGCGCCTGCTCAAGACCGCGCGGGAGACGGGGGCGGCGTGCGTGATCGGCAGTCGCTACGTGCCGGGCGGGACGCTGGCCGCCGAGTGGAGCCTGTGGCGGCGGGCCCTGTCGAGGTGGGCGAACTTCTACGTCCGCACCATCCTGCGCGTCAGGCTGCGGGACGTGACCGCCGGGTTCAAGATCTGGCGGGCGGAAAGCCTCACGGCCCTGGACCTCGGCACGATCTCCTCAGGGGGCTACAGCTTCCAGGTGGAGATGCACTATCGGGCGGTCAGGGCAGGTATGAGGATCGTAGAGATCCCCATTCATTTCTCCGACCGCAGGGCGGGCGATTCGAAGATGAGCCTCCGGGTGCAGTGGGAGTCGGCCCTGATGCCGTGGCGGCTTGTTTTCAGGCGCTGAGGGGTCGGCGCGACGCGCGGGTTTCCCGGACACGGGATCGATTCCCCTCCGCAGGGCCGCGCTCCGGGAGACGGAATGCTCTGTTCGCCGTCGGCTCACCGCGCCGGTGAGCCTTTGTCGATAATCGATGAATTCGATCCGCCGCTGTCCATCGGCTTGTCATATGGAGAGCGCCGTCGCCGACCTGTGATGTCGGAAGGTGTGGTGCGTCACCTCCCAATGCGTTTGGACGGCACAATGCCAAAAGAAAAGAACAACGCCACGTGGGCGGTGTCTTTGATCAGCCGGTTCGTTCCCCCTCGGTGCGGGCGTTGGTGATGCCCGTGGTGATGAACGCCGGCGTCTCCGGCCGCCACGCGTCGATCGTCTGGGCGAGGGTGGTCGGCTCGCCGATGCCGGAGTCGGCGCACCAGGACAGGAACCGGAACAGGCGGTGAGAGATCACCGAGCACGGACCCGCTCCGGGCCACGAATACCGCGAATTACCGCGAAAGCGTCATTCGCGCTATTCTCCCCAGCAACTGACATAACACACCGTTCCAGCCGTAGCACGGTGCACACCAGCCCCGGAGATCTATGCACCATTCGGGAGCTTTGATGAGGTTCCGGGTCCTCGGCGAGGTGGCGCTCGTCGCCGACGGTCACCCGGCACGCCTGTCCTCCCAGAGGCAGGAGCAACTGCTGGCACTGCTCATCTGCCGGGAGCTTTGATGAGGTTCCGGGTCCTCGGCGAGGTGGCGCTCGTCGCCGACGGTCACCCGGCACGCCTGTCCTCCCAGAGGCAGGAGCAACTGCTGGCACTGCTCATCTGCGCGAATGGGCGGCCGGTCTCGGCCGAGACACTGATCGACGCGATGTGGGGAGGGCGGACAGGGCCGGCTTCCGGAAAGAATCTGCAGGTGCTCGTGCACCGGCTGCGCAGAACACTGGCCGATCCCGGACGCATCCTGCACGACCGCTCGGGCTACGCGCTGTCGGCGCAGACCGCGGAGGTGGACGCCTGGCACTTCACCGAGCTGGTCCGTTGCGCCAGGCAGTCCCTGGCCGTGGAGGACCTGGAGACAGCCGTGGCCCTGCTGAGGAGGGCACTCGGACTGTGGCGCGGTGATGCCTTCGCGGGCCTGGACGACGTGGCCCCGCTCGCGGCGGCGGCCAAGCAGTTGGAACAGGACCGCAGGCAGGCACTGACCGAGCGCATCGACATCGATCTGGCGCTGGGCAGGCACTCCGAGATCGTCCCCGAGCTGATCTCGATGGTCGCCGAGGACCCGCTGGCGGAGTCCATGGCCGCCCGGCTGATGGTGGCGAGGCACCGGGCCGGACAGCGTACTGAGGCGCTGAGGACCTACCGCAGCACCCGTGCCGTCCTGGCCGAGGAGCTGGGGGTGGAACCGGGGCCGCAACTGCGCGCGCTGGAGCAGGCGATCCTGCGTGGGGACACCAGGATAGGCCTGGACTCCGACCAGGTGCGGAAAGCACCGGAGGGAGGGTCCGCGACCGCCCCGTCGAATCCGGCCCCTTTCCTGCTTCCCGCCACGGTGAGCGATCTCACCGGACGCGACGAGGAACTGCGCCGGCTCATCGGGATCCTGCGCGGCGGCGCCGGCGCCGCACCGGCGATCTGCGCCGTCTCCGGCATGGCGGGGGTGGGCAAGAGCGCGCTGGCCTTACGGGCCGCCCACGAGGTGCGGCATGAGTTCCCCGACGGCCAGCTGTATGTGAACCTGCGTGGCTCGGGAGCCGAGCCCGTCGGCCCCTCGCAGGTGCTCGGCCGGTTCCTGCGCGCGCTCGGCCTGCCCGGCAGCACCATCCCCGACGGCCTGGACGAGCGCGCCGAGATGTTCCGTGCCCGGCTCGCCGACCGGCGTGTTCTGCTGCTGCTGGACGACGCGGCCGGCGAGTCCCAGGTCGAATCGCTCATTCCGGCGGGGAGCGGCTGTGTGGTGATCGTCACGAGTCGCGGCGCGCTGACGGCACTGCCCGGAACGCATCGGATCGTCCTCGGCGTCCTGGAGAACACCGCCGCCGTCGAGCTGTTGAGCACGATCACCGGCCGAGCCGAGTTGCTCACCGGCTGCGCCCTCTCCGAGCACCTGGCCGAACTCTGCGGACGGCTTCCCCTCGCGCTCCGGATCGCCGGGGCGCGGCTGGCGGCACGGCCGCACTGGACCGTCGAGCGGCTCGTCTCCCGGCTCGCCGCCGAGCACGACCGGCTCGACGAGCTCACCCACGGCACCCTGTCGGTGCGGGCCGGCCTCGCGCTCGGTTACTCCGGGCTCGGCGACTCCTGCCGCGTCCTCTTCCGTCGCCTCGGACTGCTGGAGACCCCCGACTTCGCCGGCTGGATCGCCGCCGCACTCCTCGACGCCGAACCGCACGAAGCCGAGGACGTGCTGGAGGCGCTGCTGGAGGCACAACTCGTCGACTACGCGGGCGTGGACGACATCGGTGAGCACCGCTACCGCCTCCACGACCTGGTAAGACTGCACGCCAGGGAGAGGTGCGCGGCCGACGAGCCGCCCGGCGCCGCCGACGCGGCGCTGATCCGGCTGACCGGGGCCTACCTCTCGCTCGCCGAACAGGCGCATCGGCGGCAGTACGGCGGCGACTACACGGTGCTGCACGGCGCCGGCCCGCGCTGGGACTGCGGACCGGTCACCTCCCGCCGCCTGCTCGCCGACCCGGCCGCCTGGCTGCGCAGCGAACGGCTCGGCCTGGTGGCGGCCGTGGAGCAGGCATCCCGGCTGGGGCTGAGTGAGACCTGCTGGGACCTGGCGATGACGTCGATCACCCTGTTCGAGGCGCAGGGCCACTTCGACGACTGGCGGCACACCTGCGAGACCGCGCTGGCGTCGGCCCTGCGGGCGGGCGATCGGCGTGGCGAGGCGGCGATGCACTACGCGCTGGGCACGCTCGAGTTGTTCCGGCAACGCTACGGCGCGGCCCAGCCGTACTTCGAGGCCGCGCTGCCGCTCTTCGAGGCGGTGGGCGACCGGCACGGCCAGGCGCTGACCCTGCGCAACGCGGCGTTGATCGAGCGGGTGCGGGGACGGGTCGGGATGGCGCTTCGCCGCTACCGGCAGGCGCTGCGGATGCTCCGCGAGGTCGGTGACCGGCACGCCGAGGCCCACGTGCTCGGTAGCATCGCCCAGATCCACATCGAGCACGGCCGGACCGGCTCGGCGGACCCGCTTCTGGAGACGGCACTGGCGATCTACCGTGACCTGGGCGATTTACGGGGAGGGGCCCAGATTCTCAACCGGATGGGCGCCCTGCACCTGTCGCAGGGCCGCCCTGTACGGGCCGAGGCCGCCTACCTGCAGGTGAGCGCGGCGGCCCAGGCGACCGGGGACCGGATCGGCGAGGCGTACGGGCTGCTCGGAATCGGCGAGGCCCGGCTTATGGCGGGCGACCTCGACGGTGCCGGCGAGCGGCTGGAATCCGTCCTCGCCCTCACCACCGAGGTCGGTGAGCCGTTCCTGACCGCCCGCGCCAGGCTGGCGGGCGGCCGGGTGGCCGCGGGGCGGGACGACCTGGAATCGGCCAGGTCACTGCTGGAGCAGGCCATCGTGGCGTTCACCGAGATCGGCCTGCCCATCTGGTGCGACCGGGCCCGGGAGGCACTGCACGCCCTCGACGAGGCCCGGACCCGGCCGCCTTACCGCACCGATCACTAGTCCTGGTCCATCCAGTGGCTGTCGTGGGCCTCCCACGGGCTGCGGAACGGATCCTCGGCCGCTGCCGCCGCCGGTGTGGCGACCGCCCCCAGCAGCCCGGCCGCCGCCACCAGCACCAGCAGCGCGGATCTGATCTTCTTCATGGGCTTCCTCTCACTTTCGGCCGCCAGCCGGGCATCGCGCCCGTACGGCCGATGAGGTCGGCGGTGGCATCGGGGCGATCTACCCGCCCCGCGGCACCGCCGACGTCACCGTGGCATTCGATTCTCTTCGTGAGTGTCGATCTTCTTCGTCACAGATGACCGACAATCTGCCACTTTTCGCCTTTTTGATATCTTTTCGATGCTCAGGGAGCGATCGGACCGGGCGGAGTGGTCACTCCCGGTGACACCGATCCGATCTTCCGTCTCCGCCTTCCTCTCGGTCTCGGCGCGTGGTCGGGCCTTCGGCTCTCGGCCTACCGCTCCCTTCGCCCGGTCACGGCCATGTGCCGTCCAGCGATCCTCCGAACAACGGCGGCACCTTCCGGTACTTGCCGTATCTCCGGAGGTGTTTGGGGCCGGTCCGCTCAGGTTTCCAGGCGTGCCTGCCGGCCCCCGAGAGCATGAAGTGCCTGGCCGCCATGTAGGTGCTAAAGCCGACATTGATCGCTGCGCTCGCGGTGGGGCCGATCACCGTTCCCAGCGGCCGTGTCAGCTGGAGTGCCTTGTCGTAGGCCTCGTACCCCTCTATCGCCGCCAAGGAGGCCCGGACTCTGACGGGTGGCTTCTGCGGCGTCCGGTGCTTTCCGACGTAGTCCTCGGCTCGGTGCTTCGCCACGTGCTTCGGGCCGGAACCGCCCGCCTTCGGGGCGTCAGGCGTCTTCGCGCCGGCCGGCCCCGCGTCGGCTTTCTTGGCCGCCCCGGCCGCGTCCTGGCTCTTCTTCCACTTGGCCAGGTCATCCTGGTACCTGGCGGTGGCCCCCGCGGCCTCGTCGGCCTCGCGCAGCACCCGCCGGGCCCACTTGACCCGTTCGAACCAGTGGATGACCGCCTTGGCCGCCTTGATCGCCGCCTTGACGGTCTTGGCGATCTTGCCGAACGGCACGACTCCCGCGATCGCCATGGCGCAGGCGCCGATGTTGCCCTGGAGACAGTCACGGACGTCGTTGTAGCCGCTGATGTCCTTGATCAACTCGCCGCCGGCCTCCACGGCGACGTCCATCCAGGTCTTCTCCGCCGTCGTCTTGGCCTCGGCCTGGTCGGCCTGGCTGGGACCGGCCGGCGGTGGCGGAGGCGGCGGGTTACCGCCTCCGCCGTTGCTCCCGCCGCCCTTGTTCCCGCCCTCGTTCCTGCCGCGAGGAGCGTCCTTGCACTCTCCCGGATAGTTTCCGCAGAGCTCCCGCATCCCGCTCGGGTCGCTGAAGGTGATCGGGCTGTTGTTGCTGTAGGCGTAGCCGTTGAGGTTCTGCGGGTCGCTCGGATCCATGATCGGGTCGATCGAGACGAATCGGCCGATCGACGGGTCGTACTCTCGCGCGCCCAGATGGGTGAGCCCGGTGGTCCCGTCCCGGGTACCACCGATGAATCCCTGTTCCGACGGCCACGAGGCGGGTTGCGCGCCCCGTGGATTGCCGAAGGGGTCGAACTGCCTGCGGGTCACCTGGAGCGAGGTGGCGTCCACCGCCAGCTGACCGGTGCCGTTGTGGTCGGGAACCAACCAGGTGAGCTTCTGGTCGTCGGTCCTGGCCGCGACCGTCTGGTCACCGTGGCCGTAGTAGCGGGTGGCGGTGGCCGCGGGAGCCCCGGCCTCCAGCCGCAGCTCCACCGCGCCCAGGTAGAGCGTGGTGGCCGTCGGCTCACGACGGATCAGCCGTTCGCCGTCGGCGTCGTAGAGGAACGAGGTGGTCGCTCCCGCCTCGGTCACCTTCTCCAGGTACCCCTCGGTGTTCCATTCCAGCTTCTGCTCGGCCGAGCCGAGCTTGCGCGTGGTCAGGTTGCCGGTGGCGTCGTAGGCGTAGGTGTCGAGCCGGCTGCCCGCCGGGCCCGACGTGCTGACCTGCTGAAGGGCGTGCGGACGCGGCTGACCGGCGGCCGGGTAGGAGTAGGTGCTCATCGTGTCGGCGGTGGCTCCGCCCACGGCGTGCCTGGTCTCGGTGAGCCGCCCACCGGTCTTGTCGTAGGTGTAGGAGTGCCAGTACGGCGAGGCGCCGCCGACCACGGCGGCGCTGGGCGTGGACGCCGCGCAGCCGTCGGTGGCGGTCCACGCCTTCGACAGCCGCCTCAGGTAGTCGTAGGTGAAGCACTGCACGTCCGACGGCGCGTTACCGGCCGGCGGCGTGTCAGCGATCTTCAGGATGTTCCCGGAGTCGTCGTAGCCGTAGCTGACGTCGGCCTGGCGTATCTGGGAGTCGGTCTGCCGGTCGGTGATCCGGCGCAGGATCCGCCGGGTGCCCTCCTCGTAGGTGAAGTCGTGCAGCACCGTGGACCCCGCGGCGCCCCAGCGCTCCTGCAGCGGCTCGCCGCGCTTGCTGTACAGCGTGTCCTGTACGTAGACGGCGAGGGACGAGCGGGTCTGCAGCGGCATCCCGAGATCGGTGTAGTCGGTGCGGACGGTCTCGGCCGCCAGGTTCCCGGTCTTGGGGTAGGTCACCGACTGGGTGGTGCCGTCCAGGTTGTAGCGCGTCTTGAAGGTGTAGGTCCCGGCCAGTTTGCCCTCGGCGGCGGGGATCACGTAACTGGCCGAGGTCGGCCGGTAGGAGGTGTCGTAGGCGTCCACCCTGGTGGTGTACGCCTGCCCGCCGGAGTAGCGGGTGGAGGCGACCCCCAGGCCCTTCACCGACGTGCCGTCGGCCAGCGTGTCGTAGGTCCAGTCGGCCAGCTTGGGACCCGTCAGCGACCCCTGGTGGAGGGCGGTCTGGCGGCCCAGCACGTCGTAGGCGTAGGCCAGGGTGCGGTTCGCCGCGTCGGTGCTGGAGACCAGCCGGCTGAGCTGGTCGTAGGCGTAGGTGGTGGTCCCCCTGTCGGGGTCCTCGGTCCTGGTCACCCGGTTACGCAGGTCGTAGGAGGTGCGCCAGACGTTCCCCGACGGGCCGGTGACCGTCTCCTCCATTCCGTTCTTGCCGTAGGTGTATCGGGTGGCGTCGTAGTCGCCGGAGGGACTCTCGCCCTTGTACTGCCGCAATTCCACCGTCCGGCCGGCCGCGTCCAGGATCGACGTGGTCGGCGCCGTCCCCTTGGGCGGGTCCACGTCCACCCGGTCCGCGGCGTGGGTGACGATGGTCTTCCACTTCTCGGTGCCCATCACCTTCAGCACGGTGAGGTTCTCGCGGCCCAGCCCGTCGTAGCCGAACACGGTCTGGGCCGGTACCGCGCTGTCGGCCACGCCCAGCAGTTCCGTGCTGGGCGCGTCGGCGTTGGTGTAGACGTCGTTCTTCTTCGCGGGCTGACCGAGCGTGTTGTAGACGGTGTCGCTGAGCAGGCGCCCTCCGCCGTGCGCGGGCAGTTGCGTCTGGCGCAGCCGCATCAGCCCGTCGTAGAGCTCGTGTCCCACGGTCTGGGTTCCGTCGTTGCGCAGCGTCTTGGTGGTGACCGCGACCGGCCCGTTGGTGCGCACGTTGTAGGTGAACTCACCGTTGGGGGTCTGAGTCGTCGCCCGGTCCGGCAGCCAGACCTTCGCCAGCCGTCCCAGTGGGTCGTAGGCCAGGTTGGTCCTGCGGCCGTTCGCGTCCTGCTGCGCGGTCATCGCCCCGCGTTCGGGGGCCAGCGTGGTGGTCTCGACGTGACCGAGCGGATTGGTGACCTTCACCTCCGTCACCAGCCCGCCGGTCGCCGGGGTGTAGGCGGTGGTGGTCTTGGCTCCGGCCGCGTCGTAGCTCTCGGTCACCCGCCCGTAGGCGTCGAAGACGCTGCGCGAGATCGTGACGTACCGCGGCTGGCCGCCGGAGTAGGAGTCCAGCTCCTCCACCCGGGTCAGGTTGCCCTTGGTCGGCGCGGCGCCGTACGCGCCGCCGTCGTAGAACATCCTCCCGTCACCGAGCACGTCGGTGGGCCTGGACGGGGTCACCGAGCAGGCCACCGAGACCGTCTCGGTACGGCTGGGCAGACCCAGGATCCACGCCGAGGTGTTGGGCGAGTAGGTGTAGCGGGTGCACTGGTCGTCCGCGGCGGTGCCGGTGTCTCCGAGGTCGTTGATCTGGGTGACGGAGCCGTGAGTGTTGTACGAACGCTGTGTCTCGGTGCGCCGCCAGGCTCCGGTGCTCAGCTTCGCGCGGCTGCGCACCTTGGCGGTTTCCAGCCGGTATGCCTGGTCACCGCCGCCCGAGGCGGTCGGGCCGTGCAGCCACGGGTCGTTGATGGTCCCGGACTGCTCGGCTCCACCCGGTCCGTTCAGGTAGCGGCTCTCCCGCTCGAAGCCGTTCAGCCTCCAGTGGTCGTCGACCGCCGTCCCCTCGGAGTCGGTGACCTGAACGGTGCGCGTCCCGCTGGGCTGCTTGTCGCCGTGCATGCCCCGGAAGAACAGGTGCTCGGTCGCCGTCCGGGTGTCGTAGTCCTCCCCCTTCGACACCCGGACCCGCTCGTAGCCGCGCCACTGCGACCAGGTGCGCCGCGACGCCGGGACCAGCTCCTGGTCGTCGTAGGCCCAGGCGGGGGCGCCCAGGTAGGTGTAGTCGGTCCGCACCGTCGGCGAACCGCCGGTCATGTCCGACTCCAGCACCTGGACGGCCGGATACTTGTGGAACCAGTCCAGGTAGGGGTCGACGGCCCCCTCCGGGGCCCAGTAGTTCGGGAAGCAGCGCCTGCCGTTGGCGTGCGGCTGGGGAAGGGAACCGCGGGTGCACTCCGTCCCGGCGTAGTTGACCGTGAGCCGGCCGCCGGTCTCGTTGTTCACGCTGCGGATGCGCCACTTCATCATCGGCGCGATGCCTTCGAGCCCGTCGACCCGGTTGGGCATCTCGACGCCGTCGAAGTTCACCGCGGGGGTGCTCGCCGTGCCTCCCACGTGCCCGGTGTGCTGGATCCTCTCCAGCCACAGCGCGGCGCTCATCTTGTCGCCCGGCGTGGGGAAGGTGTGCGTCAGCGTCCAGGAGTCGACGTCACTGTAGGCCGTACCCTTCAGCACCTGGGAGGTGACCTTGGTGAGCCGCTTGCGGGTGAAGAAGGTCGGCGAGTAGTTCGTGCAGTCGGCCCCGGCGGCACACAGCTGGTCCGCCGGCACGTCCGGCCAGTGCTTGGCGTTGTCCTTGGTGAGCTTGCCCGGCGCGCAGTCGAACGACGAGGTGACCAGGCATCGCTCGGCGACGGTGAACAGGACGCGCCCCGTGGCGGACGTCGAGTAGACGGCCCCGGCCCGCTGCCCGTACTCGACGCGCTTCAGGTAGCCGCCCGCGGTGTACGGCGTCTCGTCGGCGGCGGTGACGTTACGCCCGTAGTGGTTGGTCTCGGGCGTGTAGAAGTAGCTCATGGTGTTGCCGTGCACGTCGACCACGTGGTCGAGGTTCCACCGGTAGGCCTGCTGGCACCAGGAGGCGGCGAAGGTCGCCGCCTTGCAGGGCTCACCGGTGTTGTTGCCGAACACCGGCATCGTCCAGGCCGACTTGGTCTCCTCCTTGCCGCTCGTCCAGCCGGGCAGCCGGTTCAGGCCGAAGAAGTACTGGGTGCCGTCCAGCGAGGTGATCTTCCAGTGCTCGCCGTCGTTGTCACCGTTGGTCGCGTCGGTGAGCTTCTCGACCCGCGAGCCGTCGTCGTTCTTCGGCCGCCAGGTGCCGCCGGCGGAGTCACGGACCAGCTCCGTGGAGCTGCCGCCGAGCATCATGGTCGCGTTGTCGCCGCCCCAGCACTGCTCGCCGGTCTTCGGGGTCACCCCGTCGTCGTTGCACGACTTGTACTTGCGCTCGATGAAGCCGGCGGGGGTGAAGTCGAACCCCTCTCCCACCCAGCTCGGCTGGTTGTTGGTGGAGACGGTGCGCCCGTCCACGCTGCCGGCCGAATAGCTCAGGGCCAGCTGCGGCGACGGGCCGCCCGGCGACGGCGGGGTGCGCAGCGGGTACGACCAGGAGAAATCCCCGGTCTGCGCGCTGACCTGCCATTTCGCACTGGGCGCGAGCGAGCTGGCGGTGAAGTCGCCGGTCGCGCCGGAAGGTGCGGCGCTCAGCGCGTACAGTCCGCTGCCCGCCGCCGACGGCATCGCTGCGACCGCCCCCGCGGAGGCCGCCGCGGTGACGTCGGCGCTGAGCGCGCCGCGCGCGGTGTCGTTCCGGGTCGGTACCGGCCGGGGCGCCGGGCAGTTCCCACGGCCCGGGACCTCGGTGAGGGCGCAGCCTGGCAGCTCGACCAGGCGCAGCCGGGCCGCCCAGTCACCGCCGTAGGCGTGCCGGAAGGCCGAGTAGTCGACCTCCAGCGCCACCGGCGCGGCTCGTGTGGCGCCGTCGGCCCGGGTCACCCGCAACCGCACCTCGGCGGCCTCCGCCGGCTTCGCGCCGGGCCGGTCCAGCACCTCTACTCGGACACGCTGCGGAGTGCCGGAGGTCAAGGTGGCGCCTGACGCCTCGGCGGTCGCCGGGCCGACGCGTACCGGCAGGCCGGAGAGCCTGGTCAGGGCGGGCTTGTCGGCCCCCGCGCCACTGACCCCCTTGGCTCCGGCTTCCGGCAGGTCGGCCGTCGCCTCGCCCGGCTTCGGCCAGGCGACCGAGGGGGCCTCCTTCGCCGCCCGCTCCTCCGCGGGGTCGGCCGGGCGATCCTTACCCGGGATCGGCTCGCCCTCGACCAGGTGGTCCGGCTGTGGCTTGGGGGGGTCCCAGCGGTCGGTGACCGCCGCCGCCGGAAGGACGAAGAGGTAGGTGGTCACGATGGTACTGAGCGTGAGGAACGCGATCCGCCGGACGGCCCCGCGTCGAGGTCGGGATCGAGGTCGAGGTACCTGCGGGTGTGGCCAGGGGGGGTTCATGATGACCTCCGGTGTCGGGGCGGGCGTGGTCACGCCCGTTCCGGCGATACGGAAAAAGGGATCACCGTGGCTCTCACCGCCGGTGAGAGCCACGGTGACGGATGGCCGCGAGACCAGGTCACGGGACCTCGCTCGCGGCTCCGGAGCGGGCAGGGGGGCGCCCGCTCCGGAGTAGGGGATCGCCGCAGGAGCCGGCCGTGGGCCTCACCTGTGGCACCGGAGCGGGCGGGGGAGCGCCCGCTCCGGGGTCGGGGGACTACTGCATGGCCAGGTCGTAGATCTCGTCCTCGGTGAGCACCCCGGTGTAGGCGCGCACGTCGTCGATCCCGCCGGACCAGCGGTTCCAGCCGTGGATCGCCTTGCCGATGGCCAGCGGTCCGGTGCTGTTCCAGGGCGTGGTGAACGCCGTGGTGGACTCCAGGTTTCCGTCGACGTAGAGCCTGAGCTGAGCGTTCGCCTTGTCGTAGACACCGGCCAGATGCGTCCACACGCCCAGTTCGGCGGGATCGGCGGAGAAGGGGCCGATGTAGTCGTTGGTGGTGCTGGTGTCGGAGGCCGGCATGTTGAACCGCCAGCGGTCCTGCACCTTGTCGTACTGCAGGTAGAAGCCACTGCGGTGGACGCCGTCCTGGCTGACCGCGGTGTGGTAGTCGGTCTTGCTGGTGAGCTTCACCCAGGCCGCGACGGTGAAGGAGCCGTCGGTGCGCACCACCGGTCCAGCGGTGGTCATCTGGCCGTTGGTGCCGGCGAAGTCGGCCGCCCCGTCGATCCACCCCTGTGACCAGGCGTAGCCGCCCGAGGCGGTGGCCGGCCTGTTCTTGCCCGAGGAGTCTGCGGCGACGTTCCCCGAGGTCTCGTCCAGCCCCCAGTTGCCCTCCAGGACCGCCGGGCGGTTCACCAGGTCGGCGATCTCGGCCTGGTAGATCATCCGGTCCCAGGCGCGGACCTCGTCGACGTCGCCCGCGAACGGGTCCGTGACGCCCAGGGCCCTGCCGATGGCGAACCTGCCCGCTCCGTGCCACGCGCTGGAGTGGACGGCCGTGACCGTCTGCTGCCGCCCGTCGACGAACAGCCTTATCCGTCCGGTGGTGGCGTCGAAGGAAGCGGCCAGATGCGTCCAGACGCCGATCTGCGGTGAGGCGTTGGAGGTCGCCCTGGCATAGGTGACGGTGCCCGCGCTGTCCGCCGAGGCCATGATCATCGCCCACCGGTCCTGCGACTTGCTGTACTGCAGGAAGAAGGCGCTGCGGTTGACACCGTCCTGGCTGATGACGGTCTGGTTGGCGCCGTCCTTGTTGGCGAGTCTCACCCAGGCCGCGACGCTGAAGTTCGCGTCGGTGCGGAGGATCGCGTCGGTCTTCTGCGGCACGATCTTGGCTTGGACGCCGTCGAGCCGCGCCCCGCCGGAGGTCCGGCCCGGCGTCCAGGTGGCGCCGTCCGTCAGCGTGGCGTGGTAGCCGTTGCCCGAGGCGTCGTTCGCCTGGGTGCCGGTCGTCTCGTCCAGCTTCCAGTGCGCCACCGGCGCCGCCCCGTCGCGCACGCTGAACTCGTACCGCTTGTACGGGCCGACGTTGCCCGCCTTGTCGCGGCTCCACACGTACAGCACGTTGAGCAGGGTGCGTGACGGGGTCACCCTGACCGTCGCGGTGCCGTCCGATCCGGCCGTCACCGACGCCGCCGATCCGGGGTCGTCGTTGTTGAGCGCGTACAGGTAACCGCCGATGTCGGTGACCGGGCCGGGGGCGAGAGTGAAGACGCCCAGCCGGCCGATGCTGCCCGAGGGGATCGGGTCCGCACCCTCCGGGGTCTCCGGATAGTCGGCAGAGGTCACCGTGGGCGCGCTGGACGGCCGGGTACGGTCAATGATCATCGAGCACCAGTCCGACCAGCCGCTGTAGCCGCCGTTGGCGTCGCTGAGACCGTCATGGGCGCGCACCCGCCACCTCACGTTGGCCCCGTCGGTGAACGCGCCGGACGGGATGGGTGCCCTGACCACCGTTCCCGACGCGACATAGGTGGTGTAGCGTTCGCCGATCTTCGCTCCGCCGGTCCGGTGCCACTCGAAGTGGGCCCGCACCGTCTGCCCCTTGTTGCTGTCGGTGTCACTCACCCGGGCCCGCAACGTCGGGGTCAGCGTCGTCACGTACGGCGTGGCCGTTCCGGTCGCGCAGCCCACCGCCGCGCTGGCGCCCACCTCGGTCGAGCGCTGGTCGGGCACGTTCGGCTTGGTGTTGTAGGTGATCTCGATGCTCGGGTTGTTGCGGAACTTCTTCCAGCCGAGCGTGTCGGACTCGCTCGCGGCGCGCAGACCGAGGGTGACGTTGTTCCAGCCCTTCCCCGCCGCCAGCTTCACCGCCTCGGTCGCTGTGAAGTCGACGCCTCCGGCGGCGCAGTTGGAGCTGTAGCCCTTGGCCACGTTCACCGAGCTCTGCTGCTCGGCCCATCTGGGCTGCGCGTCCCAGGTCGTTCCGCTGCCGATCGCGCCGGTGCGCCAGAGTTCCACCGAGCGTTTCGTACACGACCACGAGTACGTCTCGTAGGCGCGGAAGACGGCCTTGATGATGTGCTTGCCCTTCACCGCCTCGGTGTTCATCCGGAAGAACGACCGGTAGGTGTCGATGGTGGGGCCGCCGTACACGTTCGGATCGTTGTAGTAGCCGACCTTGGCCACGTCGCTGGTGTTGTAGTACTTCGTGGTCTTGAAGTGCTTGGAGACGTAGGTGAAGGCCAGTCGTCCGGCGCCGTGCATCGGCGGGTCGACGTAGAGCGGGAAGGTCAGGCCGGGGTTCCTCAGGAACTCCTGGTCCGGGGTGAGGACCAGGGTGCCCTCCTCCAGCCGGACGGCCAGTTTCCCGATCGCGTCGCCGGTACGCGGCCCGAGGACCCGGTCACCGGTCGTCTCCGCGGTGCCCGAGGAGTCCCACATCTGCGGGGCGCCGCCGTGGAACGCCACCGTGCCGTCGGTCGCGAGCAGTGTCAGGTTGCCGGTCTCGTCGAGTTTCAGCGTGCCCTCGCTGACCTGGGTGGCCACCCGCAGCTCCGCCAGCTCCGGCCGGCTCGCCGCCTGGGCGTTCTTCACCACCAGCACCTGGGAGAAGCCCTCGACATCGGCCGAGAGCACCAGGTCGACACCGGGGATCACCTCGGCGTAGGTGGCCTTCTTGCCCTCGATCGAGGGTGGCGGCAGCGGGGTCGGCCAGCTGTAGGAGAGCGAGGCGCCGTCCTTGTCGATCCGGACCATCGGCCCGCTGCCCCCTCGGGAGAACGACAGACCGATGGCGGCGGCCTCCGGCCCCAGCGAGCCGTCGTTGCGGACCACCAGCCCCGGCTCCGCGTTCACCCAGGCCGACCCCTTCCTCACCCGGGTGGGCCTGGCCGAGACGACCGCTCGCTGGTTGCCGTCCGGTTCGGCGAACACCTGCGCCGTCTCCGAACGCTGGGACAGGATCTCGACCGGCCGCCTGGTCTCTCTGGCCTTCACCAGCGCCATCTCGTCCTCGCCGAGCCTATCGAGCACGGGGACGGCCGTCGCGGCCTGTGGAAGACCGACGAGGAACGAGGCGACCAGGGCGGATACGGTCAGCGCGGCGGACCATGGCCTGCGGCGCCTCCCAGCGGTACGTCTTCTCAACCGAACGGGGACGGTCACCTTCACCTCACGGCAATTCGGACGCGACCTAATGGCAGCGTCAATGCTGATAAAGGTCAAGGTAGAGATCACTGGTTTCACGAAGGTTTCACCTCGTCTGGTGGTGTTTGTCCTATATCGAGCCGTTGCCGCCCGGTACTCGTCGAGGACGAGTACCGGGCGGCAACGGTGGTTCGACATGGCCATTGACACTCACGCTGCAAGGGAACCCACGCGACGCGAGGGAACAGGGTGACACGTCTCGGCTCTCTGGCCGCCGAAGTCGCGGTAGCCGCCACAGGTGGGTTCCGCCGGCGGTCAGTTGTAGCCGAACCGGCCGAGACAAGGGTGGGCGATCTCGATCTCGGCCGGGGTGAAGAGGTCCGCGAACCGAGACTGGACGACCAGTGCCTCGACGGTCAGGTCGAGCCGGCCGCGCTCCCGGAGGGCGGCGAAACCATCACAGCTTGCGGCCCCCGTCACCAACTGTCCATTGATCAACAGCTGGTGTCGCCGGGTCACGCACTCTCGCCCGTCAGGCCACGCCCGGGTCCTTCCCCCTCAACATCGAAGAGCCGTCAGCGCAGGCTCGCGAACCACCTTCCGGCCTCCTTCCAGGAGTCCACCTGCGAGAAACCGTTACGCCCGGCGAAGGTTCCCAGGTCCGAGACGGACACGGTGGCCCAGCCGAACCACGGGCCGGCGAGTTCGCGGCCGCGCAGCCGCAGATGCTCGACACGGCCCGACGTGCTCGGTGGCTGAACCTCGGCGATGACCTCACCTCCGGGCCGTACCAGCTCACGGACCCTGCGCAGCAGGGCGTCCGGGTCGCCGCCGATCCCGATGTTGCCGTCGGCGAGCAGCACGGTGGCCCAGCGGCCGCATCCGGGCAGACGGTCGAAGACGTCGCGGCAGATCGCCCGGCCTCCCGCACGCCGGGTGAGCCGGACGGCGTAGGGGGCGATGTCGATGCCCAGGGCGGGGACGCCTCGCCGCGCGAGCGCGACGGTGAGACGGCCAGGACCGGAGCCGACGTCCAGCGTGGGGGCGGCGCACCGCGACAGCATGGCCTCGTCCCCGTCGATCGGGGCGAGCCAGCGGGCCGCGTCAAGGGGCGCGGTCCTGCCGTCGGCGTACTCCATTTCGACGACAGCGCCCGCCAGTGACTTCTCGTAGAGCTGCCCGATCATCGGATCACCTGTGCCCTGCGGGCGGCGGGCGCGTCGTACGGTCGCCCGGTCACCGGATCGCCCTCCGTCCCGAGCGCGGCGAGGACGGCCGCGAAGCGGGACGAGGGCGCCTGCGCCGCGACCGCCGCGGCGTCGTCGGCGGTGTCCACGTCCCGCAGGAGGGGCAGTATGCCCACCGACAGGCCCGCCGCGCGCAGCCGCAGCAACTGGGCGGCACCGGTCGTGGGCCGTGACATCGGCACCCCGAGCAGGAGCGAGGGGTCGGGCCGGCGCAGGCCGAGCAGCCAGAACCCGCCGTCGGCGGCGGGGCCGAACACGGCGTCACAGGTGGCGAGAGCGGCCATCGCGTCGGCCAGGAGCGCCGGGGTGACCTGCGGGGTGTCCATGCCGATCAGGACCACGGGCAGGGGGCGGGATCGGTACGCGTCCTCGAAGGCGGCGGCGAGCCGCTCATCCAGCCCGGCGCCCCGCTGCGGCAGGACGGTGAAGCCCGGCGGCAGCCAGGGGCCGACGTCGCCGCGCAGTGCCAGCACCCGGTGGCGTGCCGGAGTGGCGGCCACCGCGCCCAGGGTGTCGGCGAGTGCGGCGACGGCGAGGGTCGTGGCCTCCTCGGGGCTGAACGGCGGGGTGAGCCTGGTCTTGACCTTCCCCGCCACCGGCTCCTTGGCGATGACGACGATCTGGCCGCCGCCCCCGTGGACGGCGGGGCCCCCGCCCGCCCGGCCGTCCCGCTCGGCGCGGACCACGTCACGTCGCTCGCCGTCGCGGGGGCGCGCGGTTCGCCGTGTCGTGTTCGAAGCGTCGTGCTGAAGGTGCCCGTTCTGTCGTGTCGTGTTCGGGTCGCCGTCGCGGGCGTGCGCGTCCCGCCGAGGCGTGTCCCGGTCGCCGGTCATCGCGCACCGCCCGGTTCGCTCAGGACCTTGCGCATGTCGCCGATCGCGCGCAACGTGCCGCGTACGGTGCCGGTGACCTTGGACCGCCCGGCGCGGGGCAGGTAGTCCACCCCGGTCTCGGCGATCCGCCAGCCCCGCTCGGCCGCGCGCAGCACCATCTCCAGCGGGTAGCCGAAACGCCGGTCGGCCAGGTTCAGGGCGAGGAGATCCGCGCGGCGGCAGGCGCGCATCGGGCCGATGTCGCGGAGCCTGGTGCCGGTACGTCCGGCCAGCCGCCGGCCGAGGAAGGCGTTGCCCAGCCGCGCGTGCAACGGCCAGGCCGCTCCCGGTACGGGAACCCGTCTGCCGAGCATCAGGTCGGCGTGACCGGAGAGGACCGGTTCGGTCACCCGAGGAAGCTGGCCCGGGTCCAGCGAAGCGTCGGCGTCCATGAAGCACACCACCTCGCCGGTCGAGGCGAGCAGTCCCGCGTGACAGGCGGCGCCGAACCCCCGTCTGGGCTCACTCACCACCAGCGCTCCCAGCTCGGCCGCGACCCGCGCCGATCCGTCCGTGGAGCCGTTGTCCACCACGATCGGCCGGTAACCGTCGGGCACGCGCTCCAGCACCCACGGCAGAGCCGCCTCCTCGTCCAGGCACGGGAGCACAACATCGATCTTCATGCTTGAGACGCTAAGGTCGGCGGGGCCCGTCAACTCTTACGGAGTGGTGACGTGTCGGGGAAAGAAAGCGGCCCGCGCCTAACGTGGGAGAGTGATCAAACTCTCCCGGTGGCGGTCAGGGGCCCCGCTCGCGGCAGCCGGCCCCGGCGACCCCGGCGATCCCGGCGGCCGTCGGAGCGGGCGGGCGCTCGCCGTCTGGGGCTCGCTCGTCGTCGCGGCGTTCGCCGCCGGGACCGTTCTGCACGCGATGGGCATGCTGCCCATCGACCACCTGCCGCCCCTGCACGGGCATCTCCGAACGCCCTCGCTCTCCCTCGTGCCGCCCCTGCTCCTCGGCGCCCTCGCGGTCGCCGTACTGCCCGCACTGACCGCGCGGCTGCGCTTCGGCGCGGCCCTGCTCCTCGCCTACGGCACGGCTCTGGCCTGGACGGTGCTGCTCGCCGTCTCCGGCGAGGGACTGGCCAGGCCGTTCACCGGTCCCCACGAGTATCCGGCCGTGCTGCCCGCCGTGGGAGACGACCCGCTGGGCTGGCTGGCCTCCTTCACCGAGCGGCTTCCCGGCTATCCCACCCACGTGCGGGGACATCCGCCGTTGCCGGTGCTGGTGCTCTGGGCCCTGGCGAGGGCGGGACTGCCCGGCCCGTTCTGGGCGGCGGTGCTGGTCGTGCTGGTCGGCTGCTCTGCGGTCGTGGCGATCGCGCTCACCGTGAGGAGGGTCGCGGGGGAGGAGAGGGCGAGGCTCGCGCTGCCGTACCTCGCTCTGAGCCCGGCCGCGGTCTGGATCGCCACGAGCATGGACGCCTTCTTCGCGGGGGTGGGCGCCTGGGGGGTGGCGCTGCTGGTGTCCGGGGGCGCGGGCAGGGCACGCGTCCTTCGCGGGGTGGCGGCGGGAGTGCTGCTGGGGGCGCTGCCCTACCTCAGCTACGGTCTCGTGCCCTACCTGCTGATCCCGGTGGTCGCCGCGCTCGCCGCGCGGATCTCCCGCGCGAGCGCGATCGCCTGCCTGGCGGGGGTGGCCGCGGTCACGGCCGCCTTCGCGGCGGGCGGCTTCCTCTGGCCGGCCGGGGTGCTCGCCATCCACGCGGAGTGGGTCGCCGACCCCGGCGCGGCACGGCCCTACCTCTACTTCCTCATCGCGAACCTGGCCGTGCTCGCCCTGCTGACCGGCCCGGCGACCGCCGCGGGCCTGGCGCGGATGGCGCCCGGCGGCGCGCGTGCATGGCTGCGGGCGGTGCCCGCCGGCGCGCGGGTCCTGGTCGCCGCGGCGATCGTGGCCGTGCTCGCCCTCGACGTCAGCGGGGTGACCAGGGGAGAGGTCGAGCGCATCTGGGTCCCCTACGCCACCTGGATCGTCTTGGCGGCGGCCTGGTCCCCGGGCCGCCGATGGCTCGCCGCCCAGGCCCTGACAGGGCTCCTGCTGCAGGGACTCGTCATCTCCCCCTGGTGACCGGTCAGCCGAGCGGGGCGCCGGCGAACTCCTTCATCCCGTCCGCGAACGGGATCACGGCGCGAAAGCCCAGCTCGGCCCGTGCGCGCTCCGGACTGGCGACGATGTGCCGCACGTCGCCCAGCCGGTACTCGCCGGTGGTCACGGGCGCCGGGCCGCCGCGCTCGGCCGCGAGCGCCGCGGCCATCTCCCCGACCGTGTGCGGCTCCCCGCTCGCGATGTTGTAGGCGGTGAGCGTGCCCCGGGCCGCCGTGCCGAGCGCCGCGAGGTTGGCCGCCGCCACGTCGCGCACGTGCACGAAGTCCCGGCGCTGGCGGCCGTCCTCGAACACGCGCGGGGCCCGGCCCGCCTCCAGCGCCGACCGGAAGATCGCCGCCACCCCCGCGTACGGGGTGTCACGCGGCATCCGGGGCCCGTACACGTTGTGGTAGCGCAACGCGACGGCGGCGCCGCGCGTCTCGCGCGCCCAGTTCGCCGCCAGATGCTCCTGGGCGAGCTTGGTCGTGGCGTAGGCGTTGCGCGGGTCGGCCGGGGCGTCCTCACCGATGACGGCGGACCTCACCGACAGCCCGCAGTGCGGACAGCGGGGCTCGAACTCTCCCCGGGCGAGGTCGTCGCGGGTCCTGGGTCCGGGCCGTACCCGGCCGTGGGCCGCGCAGTCGTAGGCGCCCTCGCCGTACACCACCATCGACGAGGCGAGCACCAGCCGCTCGACGCCGTGCCGCGCCATCGCGGAGAGCAGCGTGGCGGTGCCCAGCACGTTGACCGAGGCGTAGTCCGGCAGGTCGGACACATCCACCCCGAGCCCCACCTTCGCCGCCTGGTGCACCACGGCGTCGACACCGCCCAGCACGCGGTCCAACGCCGCGCCGTCGCGCACATCCCCGCTACCGGCCCGCGCGTCGAGACCGACGACCTCGTGCCCGGCCTCCCGTAGGGCCTCGACCACGTGACTTCCGATGAAACCGGCAGAACCGGTGACAAGTGTCCTCATGCGGTGACGCTATCCCCGCCCCGGCTCGTGGGAGGGAGACGCCACGACGACGTTCGCATCTCGTAAGGACGGACCCAGCGCCTCGTGGAGGTGGCGGACGAGGCCGATCTCGGAGACGTTCTTGGTCAGCTCGACGGTGACCCAGCCCGCTATGTCGACCAGCCGCTGATCCTGCCCCCACGGCAGGCCGGCGGTCCTGTCGGATGAGTCGAGGTCGGCGTCGGTGAGCGGCAGCAGCGCCGCACGCCAGTCGTCCTTCAGCCCGCGCAGCCAGTCGGCCGTGGCCGCGGTGGTGCCCGGCCAGGTGATCTCCTCACGCTCGGGCGCCCCGGATCCGAAACAGTGCCCGAGGGTGGTCGTCCACCAGAAACCGATGTGCCAGGTCAGCCAGCCGATCGAGACGACCGGCGCGGGGTCGGGTTCGGGCACCTCCCAGTCGGCCACCCAGCGGCCCTGGCCGTCGGGCCGGACGCTCCAGCAGCCGGGCGCGGGTTCCCAGAGGCAGGCAGGGTCGTCGAGGTCTTTCAGGTGATATTCGAACAGCGCCCAGGCGATGTCGAGTTGCCGGACGAGCAGATCAACGCGAGATACGGTCATCCGGGAACCCTGGCACCGCTCCCCGCCGCCCCGCCACCGGTTTCCACCCGCCAGGCCCGCACCGGCGACGACGCGGCCCTGCCCGCTCCGCGCGTACCGCCGCGGCCACCGCAGCCGCCGCGGGCTGCGGCGGGCGGGGTTTCTCACGCGCCGACGGCCGGGTTTCCCATGGCGCCCCTCAGCTCGACGGCACCCTGCCGTAGGCGCCGAGCACCTGGAGGGCACGCAAGGTCTCCACCCCCCGGTACTCCAGGGTGGCGGCCGCGCCGGGAGGCTCCCAGGTGATGGCCCAGCCTCCGTCGGGCCGCTGGTCGGCGGCGAGCCGGTCGAGGTGGCCTTCGATCACCTCGTCGGAGAACAGCCGGCGCCAGCGGCTGTCAGGGCGGGGGGCGAAGTGCAGGGGAGTGAGACCGTACTGCGGGTCGGCGGGGTCGCTCCGATACCACTTCAGCTGCGGGAGCCACTCGCCCACCCGCTCGGCGAGGTGTTCTGCCCGGTCGCGGTCAGGGACGTGTTCGAGGAAGACGAGTGTCTCGGACATGGCGTGGGCGTCGTCGGGAAAATCCTTCTCCAGCGCCGACCAGCACCAGTCGGTCGCCAGGCTGAGCCATGGATGCTCCACGCCCATCGCGTGCAGCAGCCCGGCCAGCCCGGCGGTGGGGTTCAGCCCCGGCGTGTAGGTCCACTCCGACCAGTGCACGGCCCTCGGGTAGGCCTCCATGACCGGCAGGGAGAGGGGAACCGCTCCATCGGGCGCGGCGACCGTCGTGAGCCAGTCGCACGCGTGCGACACCATCGGGTCGGTCCCGGACGCGCCGACGGCCGACAACGTCTGGAACGCGACCTCCACGTCGATGGGCAGGCTATCGGGGCAGCGCTTGTCGGGTTCGAGGCCGTGACCGAAGCCACCGTCCTCGTTGCGGTAGCCGCGCAGGGCGTCCACCACTCCGGTGACGGGCGCCGCTTGGAAGAGGGTGGCGAACAGGCGGCGTTCGAGCAGACGTCCCTCGCGGAGGATGAAGGCCGAAGCGGTGTCAAGGATGCTGTCACTCATGCCATCCGATGATGGCGGGTACTTCCCCGGGCTGTCTTGTACGAATCGGACGCGGACCCGCCGGGTCGAGGCCGGTGACGTGTTCGCCGTCGTTTCCCGATCCGTCATCGTGCGCGGCGGCCCCGGTCCGGATACCTGTACGCGGTCCTGTCATGACATTGTATTGATCTACATCGTAAAGGCGTTTGCGTGAGGTCATCAACGATCGAAAGCCCGAACCGACCTCCGCCGGACTCGCGATCTGTCAACGGCCCGTTCCGTCGAGGCCGACACGCTCCCGGGGAGCCGAAAGCTTATAGCAGCATTGACTTATATAAGCAGACACTGAAATAGTGTGACGCGTGCACACCTTCGATGTTCTCGGTGATCCGGTCCGGCGCCGGATCCTGGAGTTGCTCGCCGACGGCGAGCGGAGCTCCGGTGCGATCACCGCGGTCATCCGGGAGGAGTTCGAGCTCTCCCACTCGGCGGTTTCGCAACATCTGCGGGTGCTGCGGGAGAACGGGTTCGCGACGGTCCGGGCCGAAGGCACCCGCCGCCTGTACGCCATGGACTCCGCACCCCTGCGGGAGATTGACCTGTGGCTGGAACGCTTCCGCCGGTTCTGGAACCGGCATCTGGACGTGCTCGCCACCGAACTCACCCGCGGCCAACGCCACCCGACCGACGATCCGGGCGCGACGACCGACGACCGCCCCCCTGCCAAGGAGAAGAAAAATCCATGATCGACATCATCGCCCAGATCAATGCCATCAACCGTGAGGTCGGCAACCGGTCGGCCGCCGACGGTGAGGTCGTCGCCGTTCTGCTGCGACGCCGCTACGAGGCGCCGATCCACGACGTGTGGGACGCCCTGACCGACCCCGACCGCATGAAGCGCTGGTTCCTGCCGATCAGTGGCGATCTGCGGGTGGGTGGCGACTTCCAGCTGGAGGGCAACGCGGGGGGCCGGATCCTGCGCTGCGAGCCTCCCAGCCTGCTGAAGGTGACGTTCGGAGGTGAGAGCAGCCTGGTGGAGTTGCGCCTGTCCCCCGACGGGGAGGAGGCGACCGCCCTCGAACTCGAGCACACCGTCCCCCTGGAGATGGCCGGCAGCGGCGCGGGCGCGCTCTACGTCGGGCCCGGATGGGACGGCGCCCTCATGGCGCTGGACCTGTTCGTCGCCGGGGAGGTGAGTGACGACCCGGTCGCAGCGGCGAACTCGCCGGAAGGCCAGGAGTTCTGCCGGCAGTCGGTCCACGCGTGGGTCGCGGCGATCGAGGACTCGGGCACCGCCGACTCCGCCCAGATCGCCGCGGCCGCCGAGGTCTCGCTGGCGCAGTTCGCCCCGGACGCCGGCTCCGCCCCCGGGGAGGGCGAGAAGGCCTGACCGGACGGCGGCCGGCCGCACACGCGCCGCGACAGGGGCCGCGCCCTGGATCAGGCGACGACGGTCATGGGCGCCGGAGCACGGGCAGGGCACCTCACGGGGAGTCGCCGGCCGGGATTCGCGTCAGCGCGTGCGCGGTCTGCCGAACCGTCCCGGGGCCGGTGTCCCGGTAGGACGCCGGCCCCGGGACGGCCCGGTGGAGGGCCCGTCGCGGGCCGCGCGACCAGGACGCGTCGTCGATCTTCCGGCTTCCGGCTCGTCCCCGCGGCAGGACCCTGTCCGGCGGGAAAACCGTTTGCCGTCGGCGTCGCGCCTTTGGAGGTTAACGACATCCCCACGGATAAATCCGGGGGATTTCCCAGCTCAGACTGCACCTGATCCACCGTCCCGGAAGGAGGCGATCTGATGTCTGACGTCGTCGGCACTGGCACGGTCGCGTTCGGCCGTG
>Ga0233377_1000125_pt1 | contig 47301 bp, 43 predicted proteins | sample ElkDunMinimDraft_6_FD_191540 | JGI IMG/M metagenome (GOLD analysis project Ga0233377, IMG submission 191540) | Fecal eukaryotic communites from dung pellets of Tule Elk in California, USA - Elk Dung E36 | ecosystem: Host-associated > Mammals > Digestive system > Large intestine > Fecal | place...
GCAGAGATTGCCGATGCCGTGCATCAGGACGTAGGCGTCCATGTCGGGGACGATCTCACCCGCCGTGGCGGCGGCGTCGAGCAGGTCGGCACAGACGGGGACGAGGCGGTCGAGGAAGTAGGCGTGCAGCGTCTGGAAGGTGTCGTCGTTGGACCGCAGCGCCTCGGCCAGGCCGTGCTTGGTGACCAGGAAGTCGACGAAGAGGTTGATCCAGCTCGCGAGCGCGGCGTGCGGTGTGGTGCTCGTCGCCAGCAGTGCGGGACCGGCCTCGGCGCACGCCTCCACCTGGTGGCGGTAGACCGCGACGATGAGGTCGGCCCGTGTCGGGAAGTGGCGGTAGATGGTGCCGACGCCGACGCCGGCCTTGGCGGCGATGTCCCGTACTGGCGCGTCGACGCCGGAGGAGACGAACATCGCGGCGGCGGCTTCCAGCAGACTCTTCTCGTTCCGACGGGCATCGGCCCGTTTGCGCGAGGCCCCCGATCCGCTGCTCGTGCCGGTCATCGTTGCCCCCTTGCAAAGCGGAACCGTGTTCCGTATATTCGAATCGGAACCGAGTTCCGCATTGCCAGGATGCCATCCCGGCAGGCCGATGCCAAGTCATGGTCATCGCCGAATCGCGGCCGCTGCCACGTCACGGTCGTCACCACGTCGCCCTCGTCACGAAGGAACAATCATGCACGCACTGCCAGAGCCCACGCCGGTCGTCTCGGTGCACCCCGTCACGCTGCCGGCTCCGGATCGCGGAGAGGACCTGCGGGTACGGATCTCCGCCCCCACGACCGGTCACGAGCTGCCCGTTATCGTCTTCTCCCACGGTTTCGGCCAGTCGGCGACCGGCTACGACCCGCTGACCGGCTTCTGGGCCTCCCACGGTTTCGTCGTCGTTCAGCCCACCCACCTCGACTCGCGGACGCTGAACCTCCCGCCCGACGACCCGCGCACACCGCTGATCTGGAGGCTCCGGGTCGACGACCTGAAGCGCGTCCTCGACCGGCTCGACCTCCTGGAGTCGTCCGTCCCCGGCCTCGCCGGACGCCTCGACGGCACGCGCGTCGCCGTGGCCGGGCACTCCTGGGGCGCCCAGACGGCGAGCACGCTGCTGGGGGCGCGAGTCCTCGACGCCGACGGCGTCCCCGGAGAGGACATGTCCGACCCGCGGATCAAGGCGGGCGTGCTGCTGGCCGTGACGGGCACGGGCGGAGCCGACCTTTCCCCGTTCGCGGCCGAGCACTTCCCCTTCATGAGCCCGAGTTTCGCGGAGATGACCACCCCGGCCCTCGTCGTCGCAGGCGACCGGGACGATTCCCCGCTGTCGGTCCGGGGGCCGGACTGGTTCACCGACGCCTACCACCTGAGTCCTGGCGACAAGAGCCTGCTCACCCTGGCCGGGGCGGAGCACTCGCTCGGCGGTGTCGCCGGTTACGAAGCCAAGGAGACGACGGACGAGAGCCCCGAGCGCGTCGCCCTGATCCAGCGGCTCACATGGGCCTACCTTCGCGACGCCCTCGGCCTCAAGGACTCCACCTGGCCGGCGCCGGTGGAGAGCACCCTGGGCAGTCTCGACTCCAAGTAGGGGCGAGCGGGCCTCACCCGTGCCGGAAACCCGGTCGCGTCAGGGAATGTCCGTCGGCCGATTCCGCCGACCGGACCTGGGCGGGCGGTGTTCGGTCTGTTCCGGCGGCGCGGGATTCGGCCGTGTCCTGTCGGGGTGAAAGCCGCACATTCCAGAGTCAGGCTGCCGAGGTGAATGTCACGGCCGGGCACGCCTGGCGGACGGTCGAGGTGTCGGGCGGGGAGTTCTTGGCCGTGGGTGCTCATCATGGATGCATGGATCGAGCCTTGGCCCAGGACACGAAGGGGAACGCGCTGACGGCGTTCCTGCCGGCCGCACGTGTCGCCGACGTGCCGGACGACGCGCCGATGCCCGCGGCTTTGGTCGCGGTCTGGTGCGGCCGGCACCTGCTACTGGTCTTCGACCGCTTCCGCGGGGAATGGGAGCTACCCGGCGGCAGGATCGATCCCGGCGAGACGCCTCTCCAAGCCGCCGTACGGGAACTCCATGAGGAGAGCGGCCTGCGATTGCCCACCCTCACCCTCGCCGGGTACGCACGCTTCCGGCTCGTCGGCCCACCACGCGACGAGTACGCCGCGATCTACACCGCCCACGTCCCCGCCCTCCACGACGACTTCACCCCCAACGGGGAGATCAGCGCCATCCGCTGGTGGGACACCGCCGACGCTCCGCCCGGCGGCACCCAGATCATCGACGCGACCCTGGCGCGACACACCCGCTTTCAACGGCACGTGAACGATTGACTCACCTCGGCACTGCCGTCCTCATACGCGAGAGGAGCGCGACGGTTTCGGTGAATTGTCGGGATTGGCCGTCGCGTCGATGGCTGGGTGTCGAGCGCGAAGGGAAAATGGGGCGGGAGGAAAATGTCGATGATCGGATCCGTGTCACCGTCCCTCGATCATTTCGAGTCCGGCTGCCATAGGGAATTCACCGAGATGGCGTCTTTGTCGGAAAATTACACGATCCATGTCAATATCCGGCGTCCTGGCCAGGAAGCTATAACCGTATTACCTGTCGTCGCCATAAATCATTCCATGTCTTACCTTTCAGATATGTTCAACCGCCCCGTAGAGGGCCGGAAGAAGGGGTGACATGGGAAAGAAAAAGAAGAACTCCTTGGCTCACGACGCCATCGACGCCGTGGCCACGGTCGCCGGTTCAACGGTCGCGGTGAAAGTCACGCTCCTCGGCACCGCCGCCGGGCAACCGGTGGCCGGAGCGCTCGGAGGCGCCTACGCGGGCAAGAAGGTCCGGGACGAGATCAACAGCCTGAAAACCCCGGAAGGCCGCAAGAAGTGGGGCGAACGTCTGGACAACCTCGGTGAGGGCACACGAAACAATCCATGCCCCGGAGCCTGACGATCGGCACGCGGGTGATCTCGACACAGGCACACAAAAGATCCCTCCCTATCGGCGAGTAGCGAGAAACAGCCCTTCGACGGCCGGAGACCCCACCTCATGAAGCCGAGGTCTCCGGCCTCCCGCTCCCGCCCAAGCCGGCGTGGCGCAGACGGCGAGCACGCTGCTGAAAGCTCCGCCGGACGAGACCGGAGGCCGCGTACCGTTGCCCGTCCGTGTCTGGCCGTTCCCGTGCGAGATCATCCCTGGAAAACCGCTCGCCGGCGACGATTCCGCCCCATGGTGAAAGTCCTACGCGTAACCGTTCTTACCGACCGTCGCGAGGACTGCCATGACCCACGACAGAACATCGTCCGACATGACCGCTCCGAAACCGAGGCCGCGTCTTCGCCGTCTTCACCGCGCCTCCGGCATCTGGCCACTGGTCCACGCCGAGCGAGCGGCCCTCGCGGCCGACCTGGCGGATCTGACCGACGAGCAGTGGGCGACACCGTCGCTGTGCCCCGGACTGACCGTGCGCGAGGTGCTGGCCCACCTCACCTCGGCGGCGACCCTCACCCCGGTGCGGTGGATGGCGGGCGTGATCCGCTGCCGGTTCGACTTCAACAGGCAGAACGCCATGCGGCTCGCCGAACAGTTGGGCGCGACCGCGGCCGAGACGCACGACAGGTTCCTTCGTGTCGTCGCGAGCACCACCAAGCCGCCCATCCCGGTCGTGGCGATGCTGGGTGAGACGATCCTGCACGCGGAGGACATCCGGCGGCCACTGGGCATTCGCCGCGACTACCCGATCGGGACCATCACCCGGCTGGCCGAGTACTACCAGGGCAGCGATTTCGTCGTCGTCGCCAAGGGACGGATCGCCGGCCTGCGGCTCGTCGCCGACGACGGCCCCTTCGCGACCGGCTCCGGCCCGCTCGTTTCCGGCACCACCCTGGCACTCACGATGGCGATGACCGGGCGCATGGCGTACTGCGACGAACTCGACGGCGACGGCGTCTCGATCCTGCGAGGACGCGGTGAGATGACATGACCGGGAACCGTCCGTCCGGACGCCTCTCACCACTCGGCAGGCGGAGCCGGATCGTCGTGTTCATGTTGATCGCACGCCGCGTCCCTCCGCGAGAGCGGCAACGGTTGGGCTTCTTCGGCATATATTCGACTACTCTGAGTATCCGGACGCTCACGGAATCCGGTCGAAGACCTGCGAGACGCCGCGTCGTACAGTGAAGATATGGCCATGCTGACTGTCGAGCTCGATGCCAGAGCGGAGAAGGCTTTGAACGAGCTGACCGCCGATGGCCGTTCTGTGACCGAAGCGGTTCGTGAAGCCCTCGTCGTCGCCCAACGACTCCATCGGATGGAGGAGGCCCGGATCGCGGCCGAGAGGCTGGCCAAAGATCCCGCCGACAGGGCAGAAGCTGAAGCGATCATGAGGGATACGGAGCACCTGCGTGCGTGGTGACGTGTACCGGCTACGCGCTCCTCGTGACGCGATGGCCCATGAACAGCGAGGCGAGCGCTTCGCCGTGATCCTCCAGTCGGATTTCCTCTCCCACCTCTCCACCGTCCTCATCGCACCGACCTCGGCCAGCGCACCCCCCGCACCCTTCCGCCCCGAAGTCGAACTGCTCGGCAAGCAGAGCCGGGTCATGGTCGAGCAGACCATGGCCGTCACCCCGCACCGTCTGGGCGACTTCGCCGGTCGCCTGGACCCCGCCGAGGTCGAAGAGGTTGACGAGGCTCTCCACACGGTCCTCGGGCTGCTCCGATAGCGAAAACACCGAATGGGCGCTTTTTCGCCGTGATCCCGCTTCCGATGGAGTACGAGAACGGGACCACGGCAGAGGGCGGACGCCGCGCGAACTGGACGAATCAGAACCGTTCGATCACTGTCCCGAGGCCGGTCGAGCTCACGCTTGGTTCACGACCTCTTGGAGGAGCTTCGCGATTCGGTCGACGTCGGATTCGGTGGTGCGCCAGTTGCTGAACGCGGCGCGCAGCGCGGGCACCCCCTCGTGGACGGTCGGGGTGAGGAAGGCCTCGCCGGACTCGGTGATCGCCTCGGCCACCTCGGCGATCCTCGCGGGGGTGGGGGAGGAGGCGAGGGTGAAGCAGACCACGTTGAGCCGTACGGGGGCGAGCAGCCGGTAGGCGGGCATCGCGGCGATCCGCTCGCCGAGGTCGGCGGCGAGGGCGATGTCGTGCCGGACGATCTCCGCGTGCCCCTCGCGCCCGTACGCGGCGAGGGTGAACCAGGCGGCCAGGGCGCGCAGACGCCGCGAGTTCTCCGGCGTGAGGTGGACGAGGTCGGGGACGTCGCCCACCGGGGTGAGATAGGCGGCGGAGTTTCCGAAGACGCGGAGCTGCAGGTCGCGGCGGCGGGTGAACTGGATCGCGCTGTCGTAGGGCACGTTCAGCCACTTGTGCAGGTCCACGCAGACCGAGTCGGCCTCCCCAAGCCCCGCGACGAGGTGGGCGTGCTCGGCCGAGAGCGCGGCGAAGGCACCGAACGCGGCGTCCACGTGCAGCCAGAACGGGTGGTGCTCGCGCAGGGCCGCGATGGCGCGCAGGTCGTCGAAGTCGACGGTGTTCACCGTGCCGGAGTTGGCGGCCACGATCGCCGGAGCCCCGTCCAGCCGGTCGAGCTCCTCGGCAAGCCGGGCCACGTCCACCGCCTCCCTGCCGGGCAGGAGGCCGACCCGCCGGAGCGCCGAGCGTCCCAGGCCGAGCATGGACAGCGACTTGACGACGCTGGAGTGCGGGCTTCCCGACAGCACGGTCACCGGCCCGAGCGCCGCGACGCCCTCCTCGGCCGGCGAGACGCCGCGCCGCTCGCCCAGCCACTCCCTCGCGATCGCCAGACCGGTGAAGTTGGACAGGGTTGCGCCGCTGACGAACGCCCCCTCGTGCTCGGGGGGCAGGCAGAAGAGGTCGCGCAGCCACCCGACCGTCTCCCGTTCGAGGTCGGGGGCGAGCGAGTCCAGGCCCGAGGTGGGATTCTGGTCGAGGGTGCCGGTGAGCCAGTCGCCCGCGAGCGCGGCGGGCGTCACGCCACCCGTGACGAAACCGAGGTAGCGGGGGCCCGCACCGGCCGCGAAGCCGGGCTCCCAGCGTCGCGCGAACTCCTCCAGCGCCCCCCGCAGTCCGACCCCCGCCTCGGGCAGTGACGCGGGCGCGGGCCTGGCCGGTGTCCGCGCCGCCGCCCGGTCGCCGAGCCCGGCGAGGAGGCGTGCGGCGTAGGAGCCGGTGGCCTCAAGCAGCTCGGGGAGGCGGTCACGGTCGGCGCCGAGCGATCCGCGTTCGCGGGCGGTTCCCGTCGGAGGAGCGTCGAGCGGGTGGCCGCCGGTGGGCGACGCTCCGGGAGCGTGAGGGGGGAGCGCTGCGTCTCTGACGTCCATCCCTCGACGTTACGACGCAGGCCGGCCGATGGGCGAGAGCCGCGCTCTTTACTGGTTCCCGGCATAACTGTGTTCACTTCTGTCACGCTCGTGAGCGCCCGTTTCGCGAACAAGCCACCGAACATTCTGGAATGATCGCTGGATAATCCTGTCGGACATTCGAGACTGACGGACAGTGACTGATGCCCCCCATCGATCAAATCACCGCCTTCGCATCGGACCAGCCGGTTCTGACGGTCATCATCGGCGTGTTCGCCCTCGTCCTGCTGGTCGTGGCGTACTTCGTGCTCCGTGCCACCCAGCGCGTGGCGGTCCGCTTCTATCACCGTCATATCGCACCCCGTCCGGCCGAGGACATCCTCACCATCGTCGCCGCCAGCATCGCGACGGGTGTCTCCGCGCAGGGCATGTGGCGTTTCTCCGGGGATGTGCTCGGCTTCGACGGCCCTCTGAGGCTGTTACTCTTCGCGTTCATCGAGGTCGCCGTCATCACCAGCGCCGTCCGGGCGCGCCGCAACATGCGGGAGAACTTCTCCGCCGGCATCGACGGCGTCGCCGTGTGGGCGCTCACCGGCCTCACGGCCGTCCTATCGAGCATGGACGCCCGCAGTGTCGCCGAAGCCGTCTTCCGTCTCGCCGCACCCCTGGTGGCGGCGTGGCTGTGGGAGCGCGGCATGGCGATCGAACGTCACCGCATCACGGGGCGGTCCCGCATCAACTGGCGGATCACCCCGGAGCGGGCGCTGGTTCGCGTCGGGCTGGCCGAGGTGAGCGACCGTACGGCGAGTGAGGTGGACGCCCACCGCAGGCTGACCAGGGTGGCGCTGGCGGCCAAGCGCGCCCGCGCGCTCCGCGCCTCGGGCGCGTCCGACAGGAAGATGCGCGTGGCCCTCAGCAAGCTGGACCGTGCCATGGACCGGGCGGTGGAGCACAGCGGCCTGGCGGTCGACTCCGCCAGGCAGGAGGCCCTGCTCTCCCAGATCGGCGCTCTCTACAACACCTCCGCCCTGATCGACCTGACCCCGCCCGTGCCGTGGGCTCCCGCGTCCGAGGAGCCGTCCGCGCGTCCCGCGGTGGCCGCGGGCCCGTCCTCGTCGCGGCTCGGGGACGACGATGACGACGACGAGCTTCAGGTGCTGGACGCTCCGCCGCCGGTCGTCGACACGGCGCAGCGCGCGGCCCTGATGCGCGCCGCGCGGGAATACTGGGACCAGCAGATCGAGCGGAAGTTCGTGCCCCGCGCGGCCGACATCGCCCACGAGACCGGGGTCTCCCTGGCCACCGCCCGCGAGTACCGCGCCCTGTGGAAGCTGGAGCCCAAGGCTCACGCGCTGCTGGAGGCCGCCTTCCATGAGCACGGGATCATCGACACCGGCACCTTCCCGGCGATCGAGACCGAGCAGGTTCTCACCGTGAACGGGTCCTCGCCCGGTCGCTGACCCGGCCGCAGATCCCGTTCGATCCCGCCGCTCGCCCGGCCCGGCCTCACGATCAGGCCGGACGGGCGGGCCGGTCGGTTGGGCGGGCCGGTCGGACGGCCCCGCCTGCGGTGGCCGGCCGGGTGGGTGGACCGGCGTACGGCGGTCAGGCGGACTCGCGCACGATGAGGGTCGTGGGCAGTATGACCGGCTCCAGGTGTTCGGCGCCGTCGATCAGAGCGAGCAGCAGGCGGACGGTCTCCTCCGCGACCCGCTCCAAAGGCTGACGGACGGTGGTGAGCGGCGGGTGGGTGCTGAGCGCCACCGCCGAGTCGTCGAAGCCGCCCACCGCGACGTCATCGGGCACCCGCCGTCCTGCGGCGCGCAGGGCCGAGAGCGCGCCCGCGGCCATCAGGTCGGAGGCGACGAACACCGCGTCGATGTCGGGGGCACGTTCCAGCAGCCGGGCCATCGCGCTCTCCCCGCCCAGTTGGGTGTAGTCGCCGTGCTCGATGAGCCTCCTGCTCGCCTTCCTGCCGAGGATGTCGGCGAAGCCCTCCAGTCGCAGCGCGCCGCCGGGGGTGTCGAGCGGGCCGGTGATGGTGGCGATTCGCCTGCGGCCCCGCTCGACCAGGTAACGCGTCATCTGCCGGGCGCCCTCGCGGTCGTCCGCCGCCGCGTAGGGGATCACGTTCTCCCTGCCGATGACCGCCCCCTGGGCGACGGTGGCCACACCGATGTCCACCAGCGCGTCCACCAGCCTGTCGCCCGCGTGGGTGGAGACCAGGAAGACCCCGTCGGCGTGGCCGCCGCGCAGGTAGCGGACCACCCGGTCGCGGTCGCCGTCGTTCCCGGCGATCATCATCACCAGCGATATGTCCCGCTCGGCGAGCCGCCGGGTGGCGGTGCGCAGCAGCACGCTGTAGTTGGGGTCCTCGAACAGTCGCTCCTGCGGCTCCGACAGGACCATCACCATCGAACCGGTCCGCTGGGTGACCAGGCTGCGGGCGGCCCGGTTGAGCACGTAGCCGGTCTCGGCGATGGCCCGCTTGACGGCGGCGTGCGCGGCGGGGCTGACGTACCGGTCGTCGTTGAGGACCCGGGACACCGTGCCCCGGGACACCCCCGCCACCGCCGCGACGTCGTGAATGGTCGGACGCTTCGCCATGCTCCCCATTTTCCCCTCGACCGACCGCAACCCAGGCCACCAGCCTCGTACTCCGTGCGTGACCCCGAACGACCCGGGGTTGTCTCACCCTGAGCGCATCAGCGTGGGGACACCGGCGCGTATGGCTGGTTCGTGGTGTGCGGATGGTCGATCAGCCGGTAGGTGACGGCTGCCGCCCACAGCCAGATGGCCGCTCCGCCGAGGAGTAGCCAGCGCAGGTCCGCCAGAAGGAAGGCGGCGAACCCGAGGACCAGGTAGATGACGGGAGTGACCATGCTGTAGATGGCCCATCCGCGCTGTCTGGAGCGGAGGAAGCGTCTGGCGAAGACGGAGCACGCGATGATCAGGGCCAGGCCCATGATCGTCGGTGACAGGTTGTGCAGCGTACCGTACAGGGTCGGCTGTGCCGGGGCGGGTACGCCGGGCGGGAATCCGGCGGCGGGGTCGGTGGGGAAGACGGCGGCCCAGATGAGGCCGAGTCCGTACAGGCCGATCAGGAGTGGTCCCCATGTGCTGCCGGGACCCTCGCGTAGCAGACGGCGCAGGCCGAGTGCGGAGGTCAGCACCAGCAGTCCGGCGAGGGCGAAGGTGGCCGTCTGGATCCAGCCGTGTTCGCCGAGTGCGAGCTGGCTGAGTGCGTGGCGTCGCGGGTCGAATCCGTCGCGGGTGGCTTCCTGGATGACGACTGAGGCGACGAACAGCGGACCGGCGGCCACCCCGCACCACGACAGCGCCACGGTGGAGGAGGTGACCTGGGGCGCGGTGGCTGTCATGAGGAGGTCTCCTCGTGCTGCCAGATCGGCTGCCAGTTGGGCAGTTCGTGGAAGCGGCGCAGCTCGGCCAGCCCGCACAGCCCGCCCGCCCAGGCGGCATAGGGCGGCTGCCGGTCGTCGAAGCCGCTCTGGACCAGCGTGATGGTGGTCTTGCCGCCGGAGCCGTCCAGTTCCCAGGTGGTCACGTTGGTCTCGCCCCAGCCGATGGTCAGGCTGTGGCCCGGTTCCAGGTCCAGGATCTTGCCGTAGCCGTACTGGCCGCCTACCTGTGGGTCGATCTCCAGGGGGAAGCCGAACCAGCGGCTGACCTTGCCCGAGTTGATCAGGGAGTCGTAAACCTCGGCGATCGAGGCGGTGATGACGACAACCCCGCGCAGGTCGGCCGTGCTGTAGTCGCATTTGGGGGTGAGCGGGCGGCCTTCGACGTGGTCGACGAGATTGGCGATCGACAGCGCCCAGAAGGTCTGCAGCATGCCCAGCGCTCCGGGGTGGGCGAAGTCGAAGCCGGTCTGGGAGAGCGTGATCAAGGTCGACTCGGTCCGCTCCTCGGCCAGGCCGATCTCGACGGTGGTGTCCTGTCCGGCCAGTGTCCAGGAAAAGCGCAGCGTGCGGTCGTCGGTGTGCAGCAGGTGCTGATGGGGCGCATCGCCCTCGGGGACGTGGCGGCCCCAGAAGGCATAGCGTGCAGGCAGGTCGCACTCGGCCTGCTCGGCCAGCCACAACCGCATCTGCTGCGGGTCGGTCAGTGCCTGGTGCACGACTTTCAGCGGCATGTCCGCGCGGGCGGTCATGGTCAAGGGTTCACTCATCGGCTTCTTCTCCTGATCGCTGGTGGGGGTAACACGCGATGGCGAGTTTGAAGGCATCGCCTTCGGATCCGCCGTAACGGGTGAACAGCTCGCGCAGCATGGTCTGCAAACCGTCCAGGAACTGCTGGCGATCCTCGGGCCGTACGCGGATCTGCCCGGACAGGCCGAACGAGGGCAGTTCTGCGGCGGCGGGGTCGAGTGTGGCGACCTCCTGCTGGACGTCTTCCAGCAGGTCCACCAGATAGCCCAGGCTCAGGGTGTCCTGCGCTCGGCGCAGGCCAAGCCGGCCGACCAGCCGGGGCGAGAGCCAGTACGAGCGGGCACCTGCCTGGTAAACGGCTTCGTGTACGCCGCGCACCTTGTGCTCGCTCACCTGCTCGGCCAGACCGGCTTCTACCAGACGTTTTACGTGGTAGTAGACCCGCTGAGAGCTCTGGCCAAGTCGTGCGCCCACCTCGGTGCAGGTGCTCGGCTCAGCCAGTTGTCGCAGCACTTCGATGCGTTGTGGTTTGAGCAGCGCCTCGGCCTGCTCGATCTGCTCCAGGTACAGGATGTCTCTCATTGCAAAATTAATTTTGAACATAAAAATATTATTTGTCAATGGATGGCGTCGCATCGGGCCTGAAGCCGAGGACCGGGAACGGGCAAGCAACATGGTCGTGCGCTGGTCGGCCGGGTGGGCACGAGCCGCTCGATCAAGCCAACGTGCGGGAAAGGGGACTAACCTTTCACGGCCCCGCCGGCCAGGTCGGTCCTCCAGTAGCGCTGCATCGTGAGGAAGAGCGCGATCAGCGGGATGATCGAGAGCAGCGTGCCGGTGAGGATCAGGTTGTAGAGCGAGGGCTGGTTGGCTCCCGCGGCGAGCAGGGTGTAGAGCCCGACGGTGAGCGGGAACCTCTGGTCGTCGCCCAGCATGATGAACGGCAGCAGGAAGTTGTTCCAGATCGCGACGAACTGGAACAGGAAGATCGTCACCATCCCTGGCAGCATGAGGGGCAGGGCTATCCGGAGCAGCAGCGACCGGTGTCCGGCCCCGTCGATGCGCCCGGCCTCCAGCAGCGCGTCGGGGACGGCGGCGGTGGCGTAGACGCGGGCGAGATAGATGCCGTACGGGCTCAGGATCTGCGGGAGCAGGACCGACCAGTAGGTGTCGGCGAGCCCGATCCGCGAGAAGAGCAGATACTGCGGGATGGCGAGCACCACGGCGGGCACCAGGACACCGCCGAGCAGCAGGTTGAAGATCAGGTTGCGTCCCGGGAAGCGATACTTGGCAAGGGTGTAGCCGGAGACGGCGGAGACGGCCGTGGACAGCAGGGCGCCGCCGCCCGCGTACAGCAGCGTGTTGAGCATCCACAGCCAGAACACGCCGTCGCGGTAGGCGGCGAGGTCGGCGAGGTTGGACAGCAGCCCGGTGCCGGGGGCGAAGGTCGAGGTGGAGAACAGCTCCGCCTTCGACTTGCCGGCCGCCACCAGCACCCAGCTGACGGGCAGCAGGCAGTAGAGCGCGCCCAGCAGCAGGATCGCGGTCGGCGCGATCCCGGCCGGGCGGCGTCGGCGGGCCCCGGTGAGGGGTGCGGTGGTCATCGGCCCTCCCCGAAGGCGCGGTCGCGGACGACGCGCAGGAAACCGAACGACAGGACGAGGGAGATCGCCGCGATGACGATCGAGGTGGCGGCGGCCGAGTAGAGGTCACCGGTGACGAAGGCGTCGCGGTAGACCTTCATGAGCGGGCTCCAGGTCGAGCTGATCGTGTTGGTGAGCGGCCGCAGGGTGGTCGGCTCGGTGAACACCTGGATCGTGGCGATGATGGAGAAGACCGTGGTCAGGATGATCGCGGGCAGCAGGATCGGGACCTTGATCCGCAGCGCTGTCTGGATCTCGCTCGCCCCGTCGATCCTGGCGGCCTCGTAGTAGGTCCTGGGTACGGCGCGCAGCGCGGTGTAGAGGACCAGCGTGTTGAAGCCGACGCCGCCCCAGACCGCGATGTTCGCCATGGACAGCACCACCGTGCCCGCGCCGAGCAGGTCGATGTCGAGCACCTGGCGGATCGGGCTGAGGCTGGGCAGGTAGAGGAAGCCCCACAGCAGGGTCGCGGCCACCCCCGGCACCGCGTACGGCAAAAAGAGGGAGATCCTGGAGAAGCGGGCGAGCCGCACGTGCGCCGAGTCCAGCAGCAGCGCGAACAGCAGGGCGAGCCCGAGCATGACGACGAGCACCAGCAGGCCGTAGCCCAGGACGCGCAGCCAGCCGGCCCACAGTTCGCCGTCGGTGAGTGTCGCCGCGTAGTTGTCGAGGCCGGCGAAGACCTCGCGGCGGGAGCCCTTGCCCAGGCCCAGCCCCGAGACCTTCGTCCGCCGCAGGCTGAGGTAGGCCGTGTAGGCGACGGGGAGGGCCATGAAGAGCGTGAACAGCGCCATGGCCGGTGCGAGGAGGAGATAGGGGACGGCGCTCGCGGTGCGAACGCCGCCGCCGGGGCGTCGTGTCATCGGGTGAGCTGGAATCCGGACTTCTGCATGTCGGCGACCGTCGCGTCCTGCACCTTCACGAGGGCGTCGGAGAAGGCCGACCTGTCCTGCAGGGCCTTGTCGAAGGCGTCCTTGAAGGCGTTGTAGGTCACGTTGACGTTCGGGCCGAAGGTGAAGCCGCGGGCGCCGCCGGCGATCGTGGCGGTCTGCTGCCAGAAGTCGGGCTGGTTGGAGAAGTACTCGGGGGCCTCGCCGAGCATGGTGGCGCCCTTGGTGGCCGCGGGGTAGAGGGCGCCCTCGGAGACGAGCAGGCCGAGCGCCTGGGGGTCGGTGTTGAGCCAGGTCGCGAACTTCGCGGCGGCGGCCAGGTGGGGGGACTTGGCGGAGACCGCGGTGGAGGATCCGCCCCAGAAGCCGCTCAGGTTCTCGCCGGCGTTCCACTGCGGCAGCGGGGCGATCGCCCACCTGCCTTTCGCCTTGGGGGCGTTGCCGGCCAGCACGCCGGGCGCCCAGACGGCCGAGGGCCAGGTGAGCAGCCTGCCGTCGTTCAGTGCCTTGTTCCACTCGGGGGTGAAGTAGGGCTGGCCGTCGACGGCGCCCTCGGAGACGAGGCCGCTCCAGTAGTCGGCGACCTTTCTGGTGGCCTCGTCGTCGACGGCGACCTTCCAGGACTCGCCGCTGATCGACCACCACTGGGCGCCGGCCTGCTGGGCGAGGCCGACGAAGGAGCCGGGGTCCTTGCTGGAGAAGGTCCCCAGGAAGACCTTGGGGTCCTTCTTCCTCACGGTGCGGGCGGCCTCGGCGTACTCGTCCCAGGTCTTCGGCACCTCGATGCCGTACTTGTCGAACAGGTCCCGGCGGTAGTAGAGCATCATCGGGCCGCTGTCCTGGGGGAGCGCGTAGACGGCGTCGGTGCCGAGCGTGACCAGTCCCCAGACGCCCTCGCCGAACTCGCCCTTCGCCGCGCCGGCCTCGCCGGAGAGGTCGGCCACCGCGTCGGCGGCGACGAAGGAGGGAAGCATCTGGTACTCGGCCTGGACGAGGTCTGGAGGGTTTCCGGCCTTGGCGGCGGTGAGGAACTTGGTGGCCGCGTCGTCCCCGCCGGCCTGCTTGCTGATGGTGACCTGGATGTCGGGGTTGGCCTGGTTCCAGACCGTCGCGATCTTGTCCATGTTGGGGACCCAGGTCCAGTAGGTGAGCTTGACCGGCCCGGCGGGGGCCGAACTCCGCGCCTCCGGGGCTGCCGCCTCCTGGGGGGTGCCCGAGCATCCGGCGGCCAGGGCGGCGGCGAGGAGCGCGGTCGCCACCGCTACGAGCCGATTTGTCGGCATGTGTTCCTCCGTGGGGGGTTCCGTGGTGGAGTTCATGTCAGGTGCATGACGGGGGCGTCGGCCGCTGGGAGGCCACGAAGCGGGGCCGCCGGCGAAGTCAGCGAGAGAGGCCGAGGGAAGGCCGCCAGAACCTCTCTGGGAACGTTCACAGAGTGAAATCAGGCGGGAGGTGCTGTCAATGCTCGTTACGTTCTTGTTAACCCGCTGATGCGTCGGGAATCTCGCCCCTGTTCTTCCGTGGTCATCGGCCGTACATTACTGTGCACGTTCACAGAAATTATTCGAGGGGGAGTCGGTGCCCGGATATCCCGCCCTGCCAGAGGGCATCGCGTACGGCGGGGACTACAACCCCGAGCAGTGGCCCGAGGAGGTCTGGCGCGAGGACGTCCGGCTGATGCGCGAGGCCGGGGTGAACCTGGTCAGTCTCGGGGTGTTCAACTGGAGCACGCTGGAGCCCGCCGAGGGGGTCTACGACTTCGGCGGGCTGGACAGGATCGTCGACCTGCTGCACTCCTGGGGCATCATGATCGACCTCGCGACGCCGACCTCCTCCCCGCCCACCTGGTTCAGGACGGCCCACCCCGGCGCCCGCCTCGTCGACCGCGAGGGCCGCATCCTCGCCGGAGGCTCCCGGCACAGCTTCTGCCCGAGTTCCCCCGCCTACGCCGACGCCTCCGAGCGGATCGCCGAACGGATCGCCGCCCGCTACGCCGGGCACCCCGCGGTCGCGATGTGGCACGTCCACAACGAGTACGGCTGGGCCAACGCCCGCTGCTACTGCGAGACCTCGGCCGAGGCGTTCCGCGACTGGCTGCGCGAGCGGCACGGGGACGTGGCGGCGCTCAACGCCGCCTGGGGGACCACGTTCTGGGGGCTGACCTACGGCTCGTTCGAGGAGGTGGAGCCGCCGAGGCTCGCACCGCCCGGCCAGCTGACGGCCCTGCTGCTCGACTACGCGCGCTTCTCCGTTGACGCGCACATCGCGAACTTCCGCCGCGAGCGCGACGCCATCCGCCGCTTCGGGGACCAGCCGGTCACCACCAACTTCATGATCGCCAACTGTGAGCCGATGGACTACTGGCGGTGGGCGGGCGAGGTGGACGTCGTCTCCAACGACCACTACCTCGACGCCGGGCGGGCCGAGAACCACATCGAGCTGGCCATGGCCGCCGACCTCACCCGTTCGGTGGCGGGCGGGCGGGCGTGGATGCTCATGGAGCACTCGACCGGCGCCGTCAACTGGCAGCCGCGCAACCTCGCCAAGCGGCCGGGGGAGATGCGGCGCAACAGCCTTGCCCACGTCGCCCGGGGATCGGACTCGGTGCTGTTCTTCCAGTGGCGCGCCTCCCGGCACGGCGCGGAGAAGTTCCACTCGGCGATGCTGCCGCACGCGGGGACGGACTCCGGCCTCTGGCGCGACGTGGTCGCCCTCGGCGCCGACCTGCGCGGGCTGGCCGGCCTGCGCGGCTCCCGCGTCGAGGCCGACGTCGCGCTCGTGTGGGACTGGGAGTCGTACTGGGCGCTGGAGCTGGAGTGGCGTCCCTCGGTCGACCTGCGCTTTCGCGAGCGGATGGGGGCCTACTACGAGGCGCTGTGGCGCGAGCACGTCACCGCCGACTTCGCCCACCCCGGCGCCGACCTCTCGGCGTACCGGATGGTCGTCGTCCCCAGCTCCTACCTGCTCACCGAGGCGGCGGGCAAGAACCTGCGCCGCTACGTGGAGGCGGGCGGGCACCTGGTCGTCTCCTACTTCTCGGGAATCGTCGACGAGAACGACGCCGTGCACCCCGGCTCCCCGCCCGGAGCGCTGCGCGACGTGCTCGGCCTGTCGGTGGAGGAGTTCCACCCGCTGCCCCAGAACGGCACGGTGCCCGTCGGCGACGACGGCCTGACCGGCCGGATCTGGTCCGAGCGGGTCCGCCTCGCCGGGGCGCGCACCGTCCACGCCTTCACCGGCGGGCCCGACGCGGGCCACCCCGCGGTGACCCGTCACGAGCTGGGCGCGGGCACCGCCTGGTACGTCGCCACCGCCCTCGACCCGTCCCCCGACGCGACGGATGACGGCCGGGATCTGCGCGCGCTCCTGCGCGCGGTCCTCGACCTGGCGGGCGTGTCCCGCCCGCGCGGCCTGCCCGACACCCTGGAGCTCGTACGCCGGGGCCGTCACCTCTTCCTCATCAACCACGGCGAGGAGCCGGTCACCGTCCCGGAGGTGAGCGGGACCGGAGTGCTCGACGGCGCCGCGTACACCGGGTCGGTGACCGTGCCCGCCGGCGGCGTCACGGTCGTCGAGCCGGCCGGGGACGCGTGATCGTCCCCGGGGTCGCGCCCGCCACCTGAGCGCGGCACCCGGGGTCTTCGGGGATCGTCCACATCACTCCTGACCAAGTGAGGACCATTGAAGAAGATCCTGGTGGCACTGCTGGCATGTGCCGCCGCCGTCCTGGTGCCGTTACCGGCCCGAGCCGCACCCACGGTCGCCAACGGCGGCTTCGAGACCGGAGGCGGTGTCGCCGCGCCGGTCTCGTGGAGTACCGCGGGCAACGCCTCCGCCGACTTCACCGAGGCCGGTGGCCGCACGGGCTCCTACCACCTGTCGCACTGGTCCACAAGCGCCTACACCGTCGAGACCCACCAGAGGCTGACCGGCCTGGCCTCGGGCACCTACACGTTCCGCGTCTGGGTGAGGTCGGGGGCCATGAGCCAGAGCTGGATCGCGCTGAGGAACTGCGGCTCCGCCGAGAGGCGGACCCACGCGCCGGTCAGCTCCTCGGAGTGGATCCAGATCGCCGTCACCCAGAACGTGACGGGCGGGCAGTGCACGATCTCCCTCGGCTCCGCGGCGGCGGCGGGCGGCTGGGCCAACTTCGACGACGTCACCTTCGCGGCGGGGTCGGCGACGCTGGCGGTGAAGGGCGCCGACACCTCAAGCCTGCCCAAGTCGGAGGCGTACGGAGGCAGGTACCACGACGCCGCGGGCGTGCGGGGCGACGCCCTCGCGATCCTGGCGGCGGCCGGAGCCAACCACGTCCGGCTGAAGGTGTGGGTGAACCCGGCCGACGGCTACAACAACAAGGCGCGGGTGCTGGCCATGGCGCAGCGGGTCAAGGCCAGGGGGATGCGCCTGCTGGTCGACTTCCACTACTCGGACACCTGGGCCGACCCCGGCAAGCAGTACAAGCCGGCCGCCTGGACCGGACACACGTTCGAGCAGCTCAAGACGGCCGTCTACAACCACACCTACGACGTGCTGAACGCGCTGAAGGCGCAGGGCACTACCGCGGACATGGTCCAGGTCGGAAACGAGATCAACGACGGCATGCTCTGGGAGGACGGCCGTTCCTCCAACTTCGGCAACCTCGCCCAGCTGCTCAACACGGGCTACAGCGCGGTCAAGGCCGTCTCGTCCTCGACCAGGGTGGTGCTGCACCTGGCCGAGGGCGGCGACAACGCGCTCTTTCGCTGGTGGTTCGACAGCGCCGCGGCCCACGGCGTGAACTACGACGTGATCGGCGTCTCCTACTACCCCTACTGGCACGGCACGCTCGGCGCCTTCCAGGCCAACATCAACGACATCGCGTCCCGCTACGGCAGGCCCGTCCTGCTCGCCGAGACCGCCTACCCCTTCACCACGGGCAACGACGACGGCCTCGCCAACATCATCACCGCGGCGACCCCGTATCCCGGATACCCGGCCTCGCCGGCGGGCCAGTCGGCGATGCTGCGCGACGTGATGAGCATCGTGCAGGCCGTGCCGGGCGGGCGCGGGCTCGGCGCGGTGTACTGGGAGCCCACCTGGACCGCGGTGACCGGGAACGGCTGGGACCCGGCCGACCCGTCCTCGGGTAACGGCTGGGAGAACCAGGCGTTGTTCGACTTCGCCGACCGGGCGCTGCCCGCGCTCGCCCAGTTCGCCCACCAGTGACCCTCACGGCGGCACGCCCGAGGGCCTCGCGGGCGTGCCGCCGTGCGAAACGGCGGCTGACCTGGGGGGTCAGTCGACCTCGGCGCTGCCGTTGACGCGGAGCTTGCGGCGGGCGCGGTCGTAGAAGCTCTTGGGGCCGAGCCTGATCACCCAGGCGGCGGCGCGGATCGCGGTGATGCCGAGCGCGTCCCCGGGGGTCAGGTGCGCGGCCACCGCGCCGTCCACCTCCACGGCGAGCCGCCCGCTCGTCGGCAGCAGGTCGAGCACGACCCGCTCGTCGGCCGACAGCACGATGGCCCGGTTGAACGACGAGTGCGCGGCGGCGGGAATCACCAGGAACCCCTCGACCGTCGGCGACACGATGGGACCGCCCGCGGAGAAGCTGTAGGCGGTCGACCCGGTGGGGGTGGCCACGATCACCGCGTCGGCCGCGTAGCGCACGAAGGGGTGGCCCTCCACGGTGATCGACACCGCGGAGAGCCCGTCACCCGGTATCCGCACCAGGGCGATGTCGTTGAACGCGGTCATCGTCGCGCCGCCGGGCAGGGTCGCCCGCACCGCCATGCGCGGCTCGACCGTGTAATCGTGGTTGTCGATGGCCGACAGAGCCGGAGGCAGCTCGTCGACGTCGATCTCCGCGAGGAAACCCAGCCTGCCGAGGTTGACGCCCAGGACGGGGATCCTGTGCTCCGAGACGAGCCGCATGGTGCGCAGCATCGTGCCGTCACCGCCGAGGCTGACCAGCAGGTCGGCACGGTCGACCAGGGTGGGGGCGTCGACCGACACCGCGCTGCAGTCGATGCGCCCGACCTCGTCGGGCAGCCCGAGCACCGTGACGTCGCGGGCACGGGCCCACTCCACGATCGTGTCGATGGCCACCTTCGAATCGCGCTGCGGGTGCAGAACCAGTCCCACGGTCTTGACCATCCCCATGGCTCACACTGTACGGGGAGCCGCCATCGGATCCGTACGCCGGAATCCCGGGTTCGGTGAGAGCGGGATTCCGGCGGCGGGGAGCGGGCGAGGGCGCGAGCGCGAGCGGGGCCTTGAGCGGCGGGTCCCGCGGCGAGTGAGGGTGCGGGCGCGGCGGCGGGGAGCGGGTTCGCGGGCGCGGCGGCCGGGGAGAAAGATCAGCCCTGGCGTCGTTTCTTCATCCGCGCCTCGTGGAGGTGGCGGTGCCCGCCCGCGAGCCTCTCCCTGATCCGCCTCTCCACACCGGTGAAGGCGGCGTGGTAGCCCTCCTCGTACTCCTCCACGATCTGGAAGGTCCACCTGCCGGGGATGACGTCGAGGCCGATCAGCTCGCGGGTCACCATGTCGGCCGTCTCCGGGTGGCCGGCGGCGCGCAGCAGCTCCACGGCCTCGTCGAGCTGCAGGTCGGCGTGGCCGATCAGCTGGTGGAAGGAGTAGAGGTGCCCGCGAGCCCTCTCGGTCGTCTCCAGCGCCTCGGAAAGCTTCCCCAGGGCCTCGACGGTCGCGTCGTCGATCTTGACCTTGGCCTTGACCTCGGCATCGACCCCGGCGTCGACGCGGGACGAGGCGTCGGGCGAGGTCGGGGAGGGGGCCGTCTTCGGCCGTACGTCGTGGGTCACCCGATCTCCTCCTCTCGGGGCGGTGCGCCAGAGCCTGGTCGCTGCCGGTCGCATGCTCTCTGAGCTGTGGGAACGTGGCCCTACCCCGCGCGGAGAGTGTGAATCACCGGCTTCGCGCCGTGGACGGAGAGGCGGTCTTGAGTGAACACACAGTGAAATGCCAGGAAAGGTGACTACCCTCTTTGGGCATGGACTGGCAGCGCAAGGCAAACAACGCACTTGTCAGGCTGACCGGATTCCAGCTTAACCGAGTAGGGAAAGTTGGTCCACCGGCGCCGGTGAGGACACCCACGGCGGGGGAGGAGTCGTTCAGGCCGCCCTCCGACCCGAAGGTCGACCGGCTGCTGACCGCACCGATCTTCGTCCTCTCGCCGGTGAGGTCCGGCTCCACGCTCCTGAGGGTCCTGCTCAACGCCCACTCCATGCTGCACGCCCCGCACGAGCTGCACGTGCGAAGGCTGCGGGTGGAGTTCGGCACCTCGCTGGCGGAGAAGGCGATGGGAGCACTCGGGCACGACCGGGCCGACCTGGAACACCTGCTGTGGGATCGCGTGCTCCACCGCGAGCTGGTCAGGAGCGGCAAGACGTTCGTCGTGGACAAGACTCCGGCCAACGCCTTCGCCTACCGGCGCATCGCCGCGTGCTGGCCGGACGCCCGGTTCGTCTTCCTGCTGCGCCACCCGGCGTCCATCGCGAGTTCGTGGTACGAGGCCGGCGCGGGCAAGAGGACGCCCGAGGAGGCGGCTCTGGACGCCCTTCGCTACATGAAGGCCGTGCAGCGGGCCCGGGGGGCGCTCAGCGGGTGCACCGTGCGCTACGAGGACCTCACCGCCGACCCCGAGACCGAGGGACGCCGCCTCTGTGACTTCCTCGGCATCCCCTGGGAGCCGGAGATGCTGGCGTACGGAGAGCAGACCGTGCTGGAGAAGGGGCTCGGCGACTGGAAGGACAAGATCCGTTCCGGGAGCGTGCAGCCCGCGCGCGACCTGCCGACGGCGGAGGAGATTCCCGAGCCGCTCAGGCCGATGTGTGAGAGCTGGGGATACCTGCCGCGCGCCGCGGAGCCCGCGTGACGGCCCCCGGAGCGCCCGGAGCGTCCGGCGCGATGAAGATCCGCTACATGCTCCTGCACGCGTACGGCATGGGCGGAACGATCCGCACGGTGATCAACCAGGCGAACGCGATGGCCGCGGCCGGACACGAGGTCGAGATCGTCAGCGTGGTGCGCCGCAGGGAGAGCCCGCAGTTCCCGATCGACGAGCGCGTCCGTCTCCTGGCGCTGTCGGACCAGCGGAACGGCAGGCCCGTCGACTCGGTGGGGCGCAAGGCCTGGCGGCGGATCCGCGGCAAGATCGTGCCCGCGGGGGAGTTCGCGGCCTCCTACTTCACCGAGCGCGTGGAGCGGGCCGTCATCGACTACGTCTCCGCGCTCCAGGACGGCATCCTGGTCACCACCCGTCCCGCGCTGAACCTCATCTCCGCCCGGCGCACTCCCGCGAGCGTCGTCAGGATCGCCCAGGAACACATGAACCTGGCCACCCACCCCGAGGCGGTCCGGGCGGCGATCGCCCGCCACTACGGCGACCTGGACGCGGTGGCCGTGCTCACCGGGACCGACAGGAAGGAGTATCAGGAGCTCCTTCCGGGCACCCCCGTCGTGCGGATACCCAACGCGGTCGGCCCGGTGCGGCAGCCGCCCGCCCAGCGGGAGGAAGGGCTTGTGGTCGCGGCCGGGCGGCTCGTCGGGCAGAAGGGCTTCGACCTGCTGATCCCCGCGTTCCGGCAGGTCGTCGACCGCTACCCCGACTGGCGGCTGCGCATCTACGGCACCGGCCCGAAGAAGGACAGGCTGCGCGAGCTCCTGAAGGAGCACAAGCTGGGTGACAACGTCACCCTGATGGGACGGACCGAGCGCCTCGACGAGGAACTGGCCAAGGCCTCCTTCTACGTGCTCAGCTCGCGGTTCGAAGGGCTGCCGATGGTGATGATCGAGGCGATGGCCCAGGCGCTGCCCGTCGTCGCCTTCGACTGCCCGACGGGCCCGGCCGACGTGCTCACCTCCGGCGTCGACGGGCTGCTCGTCCCTCCCAAGGACGTCGACGCGCTGGCGGCGGCGATGGTCCGGCTCATCGAGGACAGGGAGTTGCGGGAGCGGATAGGGGCCGCCGCGATCGTCACCGCGCGCGACTACACGCCCGAGGTGGTCATGCCGCTCTGGGAGAACCTGTTCGCCGAGCTTCTGAACCGCGCGCCGGAACAATAACGCTGACCAGATTTGCCTGACTTTCCATTTTTAAGGGAAATGTCGCTCCGGGTCTGTGCGGAGGTTTTCCGCGCCGCGACGCCGGCCGCTGGAGATGCGAGATGCGCTGCGCGTCAGGACGGACATCTCGGCTCCCGGAGCTCGTCACATGCGTGCGGCGCTGACATTAATAAGACATTCAATATTTTTCGGGCATTTGGCGATGACGTCTTTGTTGATTGCCGACCGGATCGTATTCAATGCTTGACAGGTTATTTAAGGACCTCCCAATATTGAGGCGTCCACGATGGCGGGCCGTATCCGGCTCCGCGCATCGGGGGGTCAACGATTCTGCCGTTTCTGTCGCGGGTAATTGGCGTTCCCCCCTGGCTGTTTCATGTCTTTTTCCCCTGTCAGTACGAGTACGGATCGGTGGTGTGTTGTGACGGAGTTCGAGGCCGGCCGCTCGCAGCTGAGCTTGAGTACGGACGCCGCGCGTAACCTGGCGACGACGACCAAGTCGACTCCCCAGATGCAGGAGATCACCTCACGGTGGCTGCTGCGGATGCTCCCCTGGACGCAGGTCTCGGGCGGCACCTACCGCGTCAACCGGCGGCTGAGTTACACGATCGGCGACGGCCGGGTGAGCTTCACCAGCTCAGGGTCACAGGTGACGGTCATCCCGGCCGAGTTGTGCGAGCTGCCCCTGCTGCGCGGGTTCGACGACTCCGACGTCCTCGACGCGCTGGCGGGCAGGTTCGTCCAGCGTGAGTTCCAGGCCGGAGACGTGCTCGTGGAGGCCGGGCAGCCGGCCGACGAGGTCGTGCTCATCGCGCACGGCAAGGTCAACAAGCTCGGCACGGGCCCGTACGGCGACGAGATCGTGCTGACCGTGCTCGCCGCGGGCGACCACTTCGGCGACGACGCGCTCGTCGGTGGCGAGGGCGAGTGGCCGTTCAGCGCCAGGGCGGTCACCGGTGGCACGGCGATGGTGCTGCCCAGGCACGCCTTCCTGGAGCTGGCCGGGCAGGCGGAGTCGCTCCAGGCCCATCTGCGGCAGCGGGAGACGGCCGCGCGCGGGCCGCGGAACAAGTACGGCGAGGCCGCCGTCGAGGTGGCCGCCGGGCACGCGGGAGAGGCCGACCTGCCGGGCACGTTCGTCGACTACGAGCTCACCCCGCGCGAATACCAGCTGAGCGTCGCGCAGACGGTCCTGCGGGTGCACACCCGGGTGGCCGACCTCTACAACGACCCGATGGACCAGATCGAGCAGCAGCTCCGGCTCACGATCGAGGTGCTGCGCGAGCGCCAGGAGCACGAGCTGATCAACAACCGCGAGTTCGGGCTGCTGCACAACGCCGACCTCAAGCAGCGGATCCACACCCGCACCGGCCCGCCCACCCCCGACGACCTCGACGAGCTGCTCAGCCGTCGCAGGAGCACGAGCTTCTTCCTCGCCCACCCGCACGCCATCGCCGCCTTCGGCCGCGAGTGCAACGCGCGCGGACTCTATCCGCAGGGTGTCGACATCGGCGGCAGCGGGGTGCCCGCCTGGCGCGGCGTCCCCATCTTCTCCTGCGGCAAGATTCCCATCACCGCCACCCGCACCACCTCGATCCTGGCGATGCGCGTCGGCGAGGACAACCAGGGGGTCATCGGCCTGCACCAGACCGGCATCCCCGACGAATACCAGCCGAGCCTGTCGGTCCGCTTCATGGGCATCAGCGAGAAGGCGATCATCTCCTACCTGGTCAGCGCCTACTACTCCGCCGCCGTCCTGGTGCCCGACGCGCTCGGCATCCTGGAAGACGTCGAAATCGGCCACTGAAGAACGGGCCGGGCGATCCACCACCACCTTCGGACCGGCCGCTGAGCCAAGGAGAGCAGCATGACGACGATCGAGATGTCGACGAACGGGCGGTCCGCGGGTGAGGTGCTCGCCTGGAGCCGGGACATGGTCGAGGCGACCCTGCGCCCGGCGGCCGACACACTGCCCGCCTCCATGAGGCGAATCGCCGGATACCAGTTCGGCTGGTGGGACGAGCAGGGCAGGCCGTCCACGACCGGCGGGGGCAAGGCGCTCCGTCCCGCGCTCGCCCTGCTCGCGGCCGAGGCAGTCGGGGGGAGCGCGGTCTCGGCCCTCCGGCCGGCGGCGGCCGTCGAGCTGGTGCACGACTTCTCCCTCCTGCACGACGACGTGATGGACGGTGACCGGACCCGCCGCCACCGCCCCACGGCCTGGGCCGTCTTCGGCGTCAGCCCGGCCATCCTGGCCGGTGACGCGCTGCTGACGCTCGCCTTCGACGTGCTCGCGACCGGAGGGCACCCGGCCACCGCCGAGGCGACCCGGATCTTCAGCACCGCCGTCCAAGAGCTCCTGGACGGCCAGAGCGCGGACGTCGCCTTCGAGGATCGCCGGGACGTCGGGCCGGCCGACTGCCTGAGCATGGCGACCGGCAAGACCGGTGCCCTGCTGGGGTGCGCGTGCGGGCTCGGCGCCCTGTTCGGCGGTGGTGCCCCCGAGCAGGTCGAGCACCTCGTCGCCTTCGGCAGGGACCTGGGGCTCGCGTTCCAGCTCGTCGACGACCTGCTCGGCATCTGGGGAGATCCCGAGACGACGGGCAAGCCCGTCCACTCGGATCTGCGCAGCCGCAAGAAGTCCATCCCGGTCGTCGCGGCCCTCACCTCGGGCACCCCGGCCGGACGGGAGCTGGCCGGGCTCTACCACCGGGAGCAGCCGCTCTCCGACGACGAGCTGGTCCACGCGGCCACGCTCGTCGAGGCCGCGGGCGGGCGCGACTGGACCCGGGTGGAGGCCGACGAGTTGGTCGCGCGGGCACTGCGCCACCTGGAGGCGGTGGGCGCGCCGCCCCGGCCCGCCGCGGAGCTGACCGCCCTCGCCCGTCTCGTCACCCGCCGCGACCACTAGACGGTTTCGCGCTCGTCTCCCCGGTGGCACCTTCAGACGAAGGCGCCGATGCCGGTGATGGCCCGTCCCACGATCAGAGTGTTGATCTCCCGCGTCCCCTCGTAGGAGTAGATCGCCTCGGAGTCGGCCACGAACCGGCCGACGTCGTAGTCGAGGTCGATGCCGTTACCGCCCAGGATCTCCCTCGCCCACCCCACGGCCTCGCGCATCCGGGCCGTGCAGAAGGCCTTCGCCATCGCCGAGTGCTCATCCTTGTAGACGCCCGCGTCCTGGAGTTGCGCCAGCCGCACCACCATGCCCAGCGAGCAGGTGATGTTGCCCAGCATTCGCACGAGCAGGTCCTGCACGAGCTGGAATCCCGCGATCGGCCGCCCGAACTGCTCGCGTGTCCCGGCGTACTCCAGCGCCAGCTCGTAGGCGCCCATCATGCACCCCACCGCCTGCCACGCCACGCCTCCCCGGGTCTGCCGCAGGATGGCGCCGGTGTCGCGGAAGCCGTTGGCCTGCTGCAGCCGGTTGATCTCCGGCACCAGGCAGTTGGTGAGGGTGATGTCGGCGTTCTGGACCGTCCGCAGCGCTATCTTGTTCTCGATCTTCGTCGCGGCGAAGCCGGGCGTGCCCTTCTCGACCACGAATCCCTTGACCTGGCCGTCGGCCTCGTCCTTCGCCCACACCACGATCAGGTCGGCGAAGGTCGCGTTGCCGATCCAGCGCTTGGCCCCGTTGAGCACCCACACGTCGCCCTCGCGGCGGGCCGTCGTGCGCAGTCCGGCCGCGACATCGGAACCCCCCTCGGGTTCCGTCAGCGCGAACGCGCCGATCTTCTCCATCGCCGCCATCGGCGCCAGCCACCGCTCCCGCTGCTCTTCCGAGCCCAGCCGGTCGACGCTGCCCATCGCGAGGCCGTTGTGGACGCCGAAGAACGTTCCCATCGACGGATCCACCCGGTTCATCTCCAGGACCACGAACCCGGTCAGCAGGCTCCGCGCCCCCCGATAGGGCAGGCCCGCGATGTCGAGCTTGGCGAACTCGGGAATCAGCTCGTGGGGAAAGCGGGAGTTGGTCCACGCCTCGTTCGCGATGGGCGCGACCTCGCGCGCCATGAACTCCCGCACCAGGAGCACGATCTCCTGCTCGTGCTCCTCCAGCAGATCGAAGTAGTCATAGAAATCACCGGTTGTCATCGGCGCGCCCTCCGGTAGTCGTGTCCCTCTGTTGGCCGAATGCCCGAAAGATGGGGCATCAAGCGGAACACGCCGGAGACGATGAAGGCCCGGGGTGTCCCCGGGCCTTCATGGTGGTCGCCGTCAGGCGTCGCCCGGCCGCGATGCGGCCTCAGGCGGAACTACCAGCGACGGGTGTAAACGCGCACTCCGTCGGTCCGGCTGCGGCTCTCTTCGAGCTTGTCGGTGCCGTCGAAGACCGCGCGGTATTCACCGCTCTTGGTCGCGCGGGCCTTGGCGCGGAACGTACCGTGCCGGCCGGTGTCGGTGGAGGTCACGAACTTCCAGGCGCTGGAACCACGCTTGCGGAAGTAGATCTCCACCTCCTCGCCGCGTACGCCCTTCCAGCGCCTGTCGTCGACCTGGAGGCGGCCGGTGAAGTAGACCGAGCGGCCCTTGCGGACGCGCTCAGGGTTCGCGGAGAACCGGTAGACGCGGGTATCGGCCTTCTCGGCCTTCTCGTGCGCGACGGAGAAGTTGACCCTGTCGGTCACCTTCTTGCCGTTCTTGTCGTACGCGTCGGCGATCGCGACCCAGCGACCCTCGAAGTCGTTCTTGTCGAAGCTGGTCGTGAAGCGCCACAGGTTGCCCTTGTGCAGGAGCCTGGGCTCCTGAGCGGTCAGGGTGCGGGCCCGGTTGGAGGCCGGCCTGAGGCGAAGTTCGACGCGGGTGGCCTCGGTGGTACGCACCTCGATGGTGACCCTTGTGTCGTCGTCTCCCTTCACGACGACCGGGTTCGGGTTGACGTTGTCGATGCGCACGCTGAGAGCGACTCGCTCCGCGGAGGCCGTTCCCGCGGACAGGAGCAGGGAGCTGCTCACCGCCGCCGACAGCAGACCGATAGCGATTCGTTTCATCAAGACGCTTTCCTCTTCTCCCCGTTCTCGGAGACGGTCAGGGTTAACCGCCCCGCTCCATAAGACGACACAGAAGCGACTGATGTTGCCTCAAATCTCGAAAAAAGGGGGTTTAAGTCTCCGTAAGGTAACGTTTCCAGGCGGGAACCAGCAGGTCAGGCTTCGATCGCCGAATCTCAGAAATTTATTTGAAGTGAGTGTGTTATATCCCATTTGTCGGAATTCGAGAGAGTGGAAGGGCTTGCCGGGCGGACCTGGTGCCGCCAATCGGACATAACGGACATGTGGGGTGTGGTGTCGTGGTACCGCCGGGCGGATAGCGTTTGCGTATGAGTGCCACCATCGTCGCCAAGGACCTGGCCGCCGGACACGGCGACCGCGCGCTTTTCACCGGGCTCGACCTGGTGGTCGCCCCCGGTGACATCGTCGGCCTGGTCGGGGTGAACGGCGCGGGCAAGTCCACCCTGATGAGGATCCTCGCGGGGCTGCTGCCCGCCGAACACGGTTCCGTCCGGCTCAGCCCGCCCTCGGCGTCGGTCGGCTACCTGCCCCAGGAGCGTGAGCGCCGCGCGGGCGAGACGGTCGCGGACTTCCTGGCCCGCCGTACCGGGGTGGCCGCCGCGCAGCGCGCGCTGGACGCCGCGACCCAGGGGCTGGTGGAGGGCACCCCGGGCGCCGACGACGACTACGCCACCGGCCTGGAGCGCTGGCTCGCCCTGGGCGGCGCCGACCTGGAGGACCGGGCGGCCGAGGTCGTCGCCGAACTCGGCCTCGCCGTGGAACTCGACCGGCCGATGACGGCGCTCTCCGGCGGCCAGGCCGCGCGGGCGGGCATGGCCTCCCTGCTGCTCAGCCGATACGACGTCTTCCTGCTGGACGAACCCACCAACGACCTCGACCTGGAGGGGCTGGAGCGGCTCGAACGCTTCGTCACCGGCCTGCGCGCCGGGACCGTGCTGGTCAGCCACGACCGCGAGTTCCTGGCCAGGACCGTGAACAGGGTCGTCGAGCTCGACCTCGCCCAGCAGCTGGTCAGGGTGCACGGCGGCGGCTACGAGGCCTATCTCGCCGAGCGCGAGGTCGCCCGCAGGCACGCCCGCGAGGAGTACGAGCAGTACGCGGGCACCGTCACCTCCCTCAAGCAGCGCGCGGGAATGCAGCGCGCCTGGATGGAGAAGGGCGTCAAGAACGCGCGGCGCAAGGCGCCCGACAACGACAAGATCGGCCGCAACCTCCGCGGTGAGACGACGGAGAAGCAGGCCGCGAAGGCCCGCCAGACCGAGCGGATGATCGAGCGGCTGGAAGAGGTCGAGGAGCCCCGCAAGGAGTGGGAGCTGCGCATGGAGATCGCGGTGGCGCCGAGGTCGGGCGCCGTCGTCGCGACGCTGCGCGACGCCGTGGTCCGGCGCGGTGCGTTCACCCTCGGCCCGGTGAACCTGCAGGTCGGCTGGGCGGAGCGGGTGGCGATCACCGGCGCGAACGGCTCGGGAAAGTCCACTCTGCTCGCGGCGCTCCTGGGCCGGCTCCCTCTGGAGGAGGGCGACGCCTCGCTCGGTCCCGGCGTGGTCGTCGGCGAGGTGGACCAGGCGCGCGGGCTCTTCCTCGGCGACGAGCCCCTGGTGGACGCCTTCGGCGCTGCCGTGCCCGACATGGCCCCCGGCGACGTCCGCACGCTGCTCGCCAAGTTCGGGCTGCGCGCCGCGCACGTGCCGCGCCCGGCCGTCACCCTCTCGCCGGGGGAGCGGACCCGGGCCGCGCTCGCGCTACTCCAGGCGCGCGGGGTGAACCTGCTCGTGCTGGACGAGCCGACCAACCACCTGGACCTGGCCGCGATCGAGCAGCTGGAGTCCGCGCTCGCCTCCTATCCCGGTACGTTGCTGCTGGTCACCCACGACCGCCGGATGCTGGAGGCGGTGCACACCACCCGGCGGATCCACGTCGACGCCGGCCAGATCATCGACAGGTGACCGTGACACCTGAGGGACCTGACTGATGACGCAACTTTCGCAAGTCTCTGCAAGTAATTGCTTCTTTTGCTTTATAGTTTCATCATGACGCGACGGCTTGCAGAAGTGGCCAAAAAGGTCGGGATGAGCGAGGCGACGGTCAGCCGCGTGCTCAACGGGAAGCCCGGCGTGTCCGAGGCGACCCGTGAGGCGGTCCTCACCGCACTCGACGTGCTCGGCTACGAGCGGCCGACCCAGCTGCGAGGCGACAGGGCACGGCTGGTGGGGCTGGTCCTTCCCGAGCTGCAGAACCCCATCTTCCCCGCCTTCGCCGAGGTGGTCGGGGGCGCGCTCGCCCAGCAGGGGTTCACCTCCGTGCTGTGCACCCGGACTCTGGGCGGCGTCTCCGAGGCGGAGTACGTCGACCTGCTGCTCCAGCAGCAGGTGTCAGGGGTCGTCTTCGCCGGAGGCCTGTTCGCCCAGGCCGACGCCTCCCACGAGCACTACGAGCTGCTGCGGGAGCGGCGCCTGCCGACCGTGCTGGTGAACGCCGCGGTCGCGCACCTGTCTTTTCCGCAGGTCTCCTGCGACGACGCGGCCGCCGCCGAGATGGCGCTCGGCCACCTGCGGTCGCTGGGCCACGAGCGGATCGGCATGGTGCTCGGTCCTCCCGGCCACGTGCCCTCGCGGCGCAAGCTGGAGGCGGCGGACCTCGGCCCCGAGTTCGTGGAGCACACCATGTTCTCCCTGGAAGGGGGGCATGCGGCGGCCGCGCGGCTGATACGGAAGGGCGTGACCGGAGTCGTCTGCGCGAGTGACGTGATGGCCCTGGGGGCGATCAGGGCGGCTCGCAGGGCCGGGCTCTCCGTGCCCGGCGACGTCTCGGTGATCGGCTACGACGACTCCGCGCTGATGAACTGCACCGACCCGCCGCTGACGACGCTGCGCCAGCCGATCGACGCGATGGGCCGCGCGGTCGTCGACCTGCTCGCGGCCCAGATCGACAAGGCCCTCGTGCCGGCCGACGAGCTGCTCTTCGAGCCCGAACTGGTGGTCAGGGCCTCGACCGGCCCGGTCAGGCGCTGAGGGGCGCCGGTCGCGGGGACGTCGTCCCGCGCCCGGTGAGGTGGGGCCGGCGCCTCCCGATCCCCGGAGCTCCGAGGGCTGGACCTTCCGGGGCCGGGCGATGACCGCCGCGCCGCAGGACCCGTTTCCGATCGTGCCGTAGGTGGTCCAGCGGGGAAGCGTCGTTATCTTCCAAGTTCACATTGATTTATTACGAATATATGTCGCGAAAACAAGCCGGAATATCTCCGTCTTCCTGGGGTGCGTGTCCGGTGGAGGCCCTCGCGGGCCCGAGAGGCTCGGGCCCGGTGCTCACTTCGAGACGTAGAGGATCTTCCAGGTGCCCGCGTACAGGCAGTTCAGGGAGGGCTTGGAAGCCTTGCGCTCCGAGCAGACCTTGAGCTCGACCTGGTAGAGGTCGTGCTGGGTGAAGGAGAACGACTTCGGGGTGCCGTAGGAGCAGTCGACGATGCTGCGGTGCTTGAACGGCAGGTTCTTGCCGTCGGGGGTGCGGTAGGTGAGGCGGAAGACCGCCCAGCCGCAGGAGCGGCCCCTGGTGAGGTCGTAGACCTTGCCGGAGATCTTGCCCCTCTCGGCGGCGGGGATGTCGGCGTGGTCCTCACCGTGGACCGTGAGCGAGCCGCGAACCTTGGCCCTCCTGCCGGGAGCGTAGTAGGTGCCCCACGGACCGGTGCCCTGCTCCGCCGTCGTGCCGGTGGTCGCCGGGCCGCTCCGTGCCGGAGCGGTCGCCGCCTGGGCGGTCGCCGGAGCGATGGAGACGAGTGCGGTGGCGAGGGCGAGACCTGTGAGGAGGCGGCTGATCGTCATGGGAGGGATTCCTTTCCGGCTGTTGTGACCACATTGTGTGATGGGCCGCTTTCAACCGGGTTGACCACTCACTGCAAACGAGTATCAGCCCCTTATAAGAGGGAAGGGGGAGTCGACAGGAGGTAGGTGCATGGAAGCGCTGGGGATAGACATCGGTGGGTCGGGGATCAAGGGTGCGCCGGTGGACGTCGCGAGAGGACGGCTGACGCGAGAGAGGTTGCGCGTTCCCACGCCGAGCCCCGCCAAGCCCAAGGCCGTGGCCGAGGTGGTGGCGGAGATCGTCAAGCACTTCGCCTGGGAAGGGCCGGTGGGGGTCACCTTTCCCGGAATCGTGCTCGACGGGGTCGCCAGGTCGGCCGCGAACGTGGACAAGGACTGGATCGGCACGGACGCGCGGAAACTGTTCTCCCAGGTGACGGGGCTGCCCGTCACCGTGCTCAACGACGCGGACGCGGCCGGTCTGGCCGAGGTGGCGTCGGGGGCCGCGAAGGGCAGGCCGGGTGTGGTGATGATGCTGACCTTCGGCACGGGGATCGGCAGCGCCCTGCTCATCGACGGCCGCCTGGTGCCCAACACCGAGCTCGGGCACCTGGAGATCAGGGGCAAGGAGGCCGAGAAGCGCGCCTCCGACCACGCGCGCGAGGCGCACGACCTCGGCTGGGCCGAGTGGGCCGGGAGGGTGCAGGAGTATCTGGAGCACGTGGAGGCGCTGTTCTCCCCTTCGCTGTTCATCATCGGGGGAGGGGTCAGCAAGAAGGCGGACAGGTTCCTGCCCCTGATCAAGCTGCGCACCCCGATCGTCCCCGCCGCTCTCCAGAACGAGGCGGGCATCGTGGGCGCCGCCATGGCGGCCCTGGTGTAGTGGCGGCCCTCCCGGAGCCGCTTGCCCGGGTACGCGCCTCGCGTGCTCGGCCCGCGCGGTCGGCTTGTGAGGCCGGCCCCCGCGGGGCGCGTTTTCCCGTGAGGACCGGAAGGTCGTCGATGTCGCCCGCAAGCCTCCCGGAAGGGCTCACCGGCGGCTATCACGCACGGTCCGGGAGCGGTTTGTGAGAGGAGCCTGAAACTTTCATTTCTCCAGAAAACTGTTCGGTGAGGTCAGAGGCTGGGGCGGTCCTATTCGAGGGCCCTCGACGTGCAACAAGCTGTACACATCCTCGAAACATCCGGACTATGGGAGCGCTCCCACCATCGTTCTGGAGATGATTACGAATGACAGTCAATCCGCGCCGCCATACCTGGCGCAACCGGGTGGCGACCATGGCGGCCATGTTCGTGGCCGCCGCCGGTCTCGCCACCGGGCAGGCCGCCACGGCACACGCCGCGGTCGCCTGCGACGTCGCCTACACCACCAATGACTGGCAGGGCGGATTCACCGCCAACATCACCCTGAAGAACCTCGGTGACCCGCTCACGAGCTGGAACCTGGGCTTCACCTTCGCCGCCGGGCAGAGGGTCCAGCAGGGCTGGTCGGCGACCTGGGCACAGTCGGGCACCCAGGTCACCGCGAGGAACCTCGACTGGAACGGCGCCCTCGCCACCGGCGCCTCCACCAGCATCGGCTTCAACGGATCGTGGAGTGGGAGTAACCCCAAGCCCACCTCCTTCACGGTCAACGGCGTGACCTGCGGCGGGCAGAACCCGGTCAACCAGCCCCCCACGGTCAGCCTGACCAGCCCTGCCTCCGGAGCCACCTACCAGGCCGGTGCCGCCGTGCCGCTCGCGGCGACCGCGAGCGACGACGGCTCCATCAGCAAGGTGGAGTTCTACGTCGACGGAACGCTGGTCAACACCGACACCACCGCCCCCTACTCCTACTCCGCCACCGGCCTGTCGAGCGGCTCCCACACCGCGAGTGCCAAGGCATTCGACAACGCCTCCCCGGCGCTCTCCACCCAGACCGCCGCGGTCCCCTTCACCGTGGGCGGCGGCAACACGACGCCGTCGATCGTCGCCTCTCCGACCTCCCTCAGCGTCCCCGAGGGCTCGTCGAGGACGGCCGGTTTCCGTCTCAGCCAGGCGCCGAGTGGCAACGTCACGGTCAGCCTCGCCAAGACGGGTGACAGCGACATCACCATCGCGCCCAGCACGCTGACCTTCACCTCCGCCAACTGGAACACGGCGCAGAACGTGACGGTCTCGGCGGCCCAGGACGCCGACCAGACCAACGGCACCGCCACCATCACGGCCACCGCCGCCGGTCACACCGCCGCCACCGTCGCCGTGACCGAGGCCGACGACGACGGCGACGTCGACCCGACGCCGGTGCACGTCGACAACCCCTATGCCGGTGCCGACGGCTACGTGAACCCCGACTGGTCGTCCAAGGCCGCCGCCGAGCCCGGTGGCGACGCGGTCGCCGACATCTCCACCGCCGTGTGGCTGGACCGGATCGCCGCCATCGAGGGCAGCTCCTCGGTGATGGGCCTGCGCGCCAACCTGGAGGAGGCCCTGGTACAGGACGCGGCCAACGGCAGCAAGCCGCTGACGATCCAAATCGTCATCTACAACCTGCCCAACCGCGACTGCTCGGCGCTCGCCTCCAACGGTGAGCTGCACGTCTCTCAGAACGGCATGAACCGCTACAAGACCGAGTACATCGACCCGATCGCCGCGATCATGGCCGAGCCGAGGTACGCGGGCCTGCGGATCGCGGCGATCATCGAGATCGACTCGCTGCCGAACCTGGTCACCAACCTCAACCTGGCGAAGTGCCAGGAGGCGAAGGACAGCGGCGCCTACGTCGACGGCGTCCGCTACGCCCTGAACAAGCTGCACGCGATCACGAACGTCTACACCTACATCGACGCCGGGCACCACGGCTGGCTCGGCTGGGACTCCAACTTCGGCCCGTCCGCCGACCTGTTCGCGACCACTGTCGCCGGCACCACCGCGGGCTTCGACAGCGTGGATGGTTTCATCACCAACACCGCCAACTACTCGGCGCTGAGTGAGCCGCACTTCACCATCAACACCCTCGTCAACGGTCAGAGCGTCCGTCAGTCGACCTGGCTTGACTGGAACTTCTACGTCGACGAGCTCACCTTCGCTCAGGCGTACAGGAACGCGCTGATCCAGAGGGGCTTCAAGTCCAACATCGGCATGCTGATCGACACCTCCCGCAACGGCTGGGGAGGCTCGGCCCGCCCGGCCGCCGCCAGCACCTCGACGAACGTGAGCACCTTCGTCAACGAGTCGCGCGTCGACCGCAGGGTCCACGCCGGCAACTGGTGCAACCAGAACGGTGCCGGACTGGGCGAGCGCCCGCGTGCCAACCCCGCCCCCGGTCTCGACGCCTACGTCTGGGTGAAGCCTCCGGGCGAGTCCGACGGCTCCAGCAGTGAGATCCCGAACAACGAGGGCAAGGGCTTCGACCGGATGTGCGACCCGACCTACGAGGGTAACGACCGCAACGGCAACAACCCCAGCGGGGCCCTCCCCGACGCGCCCGTCTCCGGCAAGTGGTTCTCCGCCCAGTTCCGCCAGCTCCTGCAGAACGCCTACCCCGCTCTCCCGTAACCCGCTGATTCCGGCTCCCGCTCCGGCGGGGGCAGGATGAGGCTCGACGCGACGGCCCCGTCACCCCCCTGTGGAGGAGGCGGGGCCGTCACCATTGCCGCCACCTTCCCCTTCCTCGGGGAGAAGGGGAAGGTGGCGGCCCGATATCGGGATGCGGTGACGCGGTGTCTCGGGCAGCATAGGCGGTTGGGCCTTCACACAGGGGCCTTCAGGTGTGGAGCCACGCGCGCTTCACGACCGCGGGTGAGCCTTCACACGTGGGCCGAAAGTATCCTGGCTTCAGTATGGGAACGCCTCCTTTGACATCGCCTCTCTCCGACCTGCACGCACGCCTGCCCGATCTCACGCTGCGTGACCAGCGGCGGCTTCGCCGCAGGCTCGACGGAGCCCGCAGGGTCAGAAACCGCGCCGCGCAGCAGAAGATCGCCGCGGAGATCACCTCCGACATCGAGCGGGCCGAGCGGCGCGTCGCCCAGCGCCGCGCCGGTGTCCCCGAGATCACCTATCCGGAGGCGCTGCCGGTCAGCAAGCGCAGGGACGACATCCTGGAGGCGATCCGCGACAACCAGGTCGTGATCGTCGCCGGAGAGACCGGCTCCGGCAAGACCACCCAGTTGCCGAAGATCTGCCTTGAGCTGGGCAGAGGCGTGAAGGGCCTGATCGGGCACACCCAGCCTCGCCGCATCGCGGCCCGCACCGTGGCCGAACGCGTCGCCGAGGAGCTCGACACCCCGCTCGGCGACGCCGTGGGCTACAAGGTGCGCTTCACCGACCAGGTGAGCGACGGCACCCTCGTCAAGGTCATGACGGACGGCATTCTGCTCGCCGAACTGCAGAACGACCGCGACCTCGACCAGTACGACACGCTGATCGTCGACGAGGCACACGAGCGCAGCCTCAACATCGACTTCATCCTGGGCTACCTCAAGCAGCTGCTCCCGCGCCGCCCCGACCTGAAGGTGATCATCACCTCGGCGACGATCGACCCCGAACGCTTCTCCCGGCACTTCGGCGACGCGCCGATCGTGGAGGTCTCCGGCCGGACCTACCCCGTCGAGGTGCGCTACCGGCCGATCGCCGAGGACGACGACCAGATCCAGGCGATCGGCAAGGCGGTCGACGAGCTGTGCGCGGAGGGCCCCGGCGACATCCTCGTCTTCCTCAGCGGCGAGCGGGAGATCCGCGACACCGCCGAGGCGCTGTCGAAGCGCAAGGACGCGGAGATCCTGCCGCTGTACGCCAGGCTGTCCGCCGCCGAACAGCACCGGGTCTTCCAGCAGCACGCCAACCGGCGGGTCGTGCTCGCCACCAACGTGGCCGAGACCTCGCTGACCGTGCCGGGCATCAAATACGTGGTCGACCCCGGATTCGCCAGAATCTCCCGATACAGCCACCGCACCAAGGTCCAGCGCCTTCCCATCGAGGCGATCTCCCAGGCCTCGGCCAACCAGCGCAAGGGCCGTTGCGGCCGTGTCTCCGAGGGCGTCTGCATCCGGCTGTACGAGGAGGACGACTTCGTCACCCGGCCGGAGTTCACCGACCCGGAGATCCTGCGCACCAACCTCGCCTCGGTCATCCTGCAGATGACCTCGATCGGCCTGGGCGACATCGGGGCCTTCCCGTTCGTCGAGCCGCCCGACCAGCGCCAGGTCAAGGACGGCTACGACCTGCTGCTTGAGCTGGGCGCCTTCGACCAGGGACGGCGGATGACCCCGCTCGGCCGCAAGCTGGCGGGACTGCCGGTCGACCCGCGACTGGCCCGCATGGTGCTGGAGGCCGACCACAACGGCTGCGTCCGAGAGGTCATGGTCATCGCCTCCGCGCTGTCGATCCAGGACCCACGCGAGCGACCGGCCGACAAGCAGCAGGCCGCCGACGAGAAACACCGCCGCTTCGCGGACAAGGAGTCCGACTTCGTCTCGTACCTGAACCTGTGGGAATACCTGCAGGATCAGCAGAAGGAGTTGTCCTCCAGCGCGTTCCGGCGACTGTGCAAGGCCGAGTTCCTCAACTACCTGCGCGTCCGCGAGTGGCAGGACGTCTACGGCCAGCTCCGCCAGATGTCGAAGACCCTGGGCATCACCCTCAACGGCACCCCCGGCGACGAGCAGAAGATCCACATCTCCCTGCTGTCGGGCCTGTTGTCGCACATCGGCGTCAAGGACATCGACAAGAAGACCGCCGACGCCGGCGGCGGTCGCCGCCCCTCGAACGAGCCGCGCAGGCCCATGACCGAGTACGTCGGCGCACGCAACGCCCGGTTCGCGATCTTCCCCGGTTCCGCGCTCGCCAAGAAACAGCCGCTCTGGGTGATGTCGGCCGAGCTGGTGGAGACCTCCAGGCTCTGGGCCCGGGTGAACGCCAAGATCGAGCCCGAGTGGGTCGAGCCGCTCGCCCCGCACCTGATCAAGCGCACCTACTCCGAGCCGCACTGGGAGAAGAAGCAGGGCTCGGTGATGGCCTACGAGAAGGTCACCCTGTACGGCGTCCCGATCGTGGTCCAGCGCAAGGTCAACTACGGCCGCATCGACCCCGAGCTGAGCCGGGAGCTGTTCATCCGGCACGCCCTGGTCGAGGGCGACTGGGAGACCCACCACGCCTTCTTCGCCGAGAACCGCAAGCTGCTCGAAGAGGTCGAGGAGCTGGAGGAGCGGGCACGGCGCCGGGACATCCTCGTCGACGACGAGACGTTGTTCGACTTCTACGACCAGCGCATCCCCGCCGACGTCGTCTCCGGACGTCACTTCGACTCCTGGTGGAAGAAGGTCCGCGCCGACCAGCCCGACCTGCTCAACTTCGAGAAGTCGATGCTGATCAGCGAGTCGGCCGGTGACGTCAGCCGGCGCGACTACCCCGACGTGTGGCGCCAGGGCGGCCTGCGCTTCTCGCTGACCTACCAGTTCGAGCCCGGCACCGACGCCGACGGCGTCACCGCGCACATCCCGCTCGCGCTGCTCAACCAGGTCAACGTCGAGGGTTTCGACTGGCAGATCCCCGGGCTGCGCGAGGAGCTGCTCACCGCGCTCATCCGGAGCCTGCCCAAGAACATCCGGCGTAACTTCGTCCCCGCCCCCAACTACGCCAAGCAGGTCCTGGTGCGGGCCGAGCCCACCCAGGAGCCGCTGCTCGCCGTCCTCGAACGCGAGCTGCTGAACCTGACCGGCGTCCAGATACCGCGCGAGGCATGGCAGCCCGACCTCGTCCCCGACCACCTCAAGATCACCTTCCGGGTGATCGACGGGCGCAGGCAGAAGCTGGCCGAGAGCAAGGACCTGGCCGAGCTGAAACAGCGGCTCGCCCCCAAGCTCCGCCAGACCCTGTCCAAGGCCGCCGGCCTGGAGAAGACCGGTCTGACGGGCTGGACCGTGGGCGCGCTGCCCAGGACGTTCGAGCAGCGCAGGATGAAGGCCTACCCGGCGCTCGCCGACGAGGGCTCCACCGTGGCCGTACGGATGTACGAGACCGAGACCGAGCAGCGCAGGGCGATGTGGGAGGGCACCCGCAGGCTGCTGCTGCTCAACACCCCGTCACCGGCCAAATGGGTGCTCGGCCGCCTCGGCAACCAGTCCAAACTCGCTCTGAGCCGCAGCCCGCACGCCGGTGCCACCGCGCTGTTCGACGACTGCATCGCCTGCGCCGCCGACCACCTCATGGCCGAACACGGCGGCCCCGTCTGGGACGAGACGGCCTTCACCGCCCTGCACGACAGGGTCCGGGCCGAGCTGTTCGACACCACCGCGGAGGTGGTCGCCCGTGTCGAGAGCATCCTCAAGGTCTGGCACACCGTCTCGACCCTGCTGCCCGAGTCTCGTTCGACCCCCGCGATCGAGGACATCCGCGACCAGGTGGCCAACCTCGTCTATCCGGGTTTCGTCACCGATACCGGTTACAAGCGACTGCCCGACCTGCTCCGCTATCTCAAGGGGGCCGAGCGGCGGCTGGAGAAGGTGCACGAGGACGCGTTCCGCGACGGGGAGCGGATGGACAGGGTGCACGATATCGAGGACGAGTATCACGAACTGGTCGAGAAGCTCCCACCGGCTCGCCGCTTCGACGACGACGTCCGCCAGATCCGCTGGATGATCGAGGAACTCAGGGTCAGCTACTTCGCCCAGACCCTCGGGACTCCATACTCGATCTCCGACAAGCGCATCCGCAAGGCGATGGAGAAGCTCTGAAAGGGGGCCCTTCGGCTCCGGAGTGACTCCTGTGGAATCGTCGCCGCAGGCCGGGGCTCCGTCAGGGGGCGGGAGCTACAGGAAGATCGAGGTGTCGAGGTCGAAGTCGACGGGGGAGGGGACGCGGAGCGGCTTGCCCATCTCGGTGTGGGTCATGGTCCGGTAGGTGCCCATCCTCGGGGTCACTCAGGACCGTGACCGCGGGCGGAGAGGCGATCGGATCGACGATCAGCATGATCGGGATGCCACAGCCCGCGTAGATCCTGGGCCTCGTGGCGCGGTCCATTTTATATCCTTTCGTGTCCGAACGTGCACTCTGAGTTGTCGTAAGGCCTCCCGCGTCGGGGAGGAAACGAACCCCGCGCACGGACCGCAGCGGAGTTTCCGGCGCCGGACGCGGAGGCTTTCCGTGAACGGGGAATCCGAGACGGGCGGATCGGCCGAAAGCGTCGCGGCCACGCGAGCCGGACGCGGTGACCTTCCGTGAACGGGGCGCCGAGGTCGCCGGTCTCGTTTGGTGAAAGGAGGCGGGTGACATGGTCCCGCTCGGTGTCGTCCTGAGTGGCCGGACTACGATCGTGGGCCTGAAAGGGAAAGGGAGGCACCGTGGTCCGGGCGCTGGTGTTCGACGTGGGCGAGACGCTGATCGACGAGACGCGCATCTGGTCGCGCTGGGCCGACCGGCTGGGCGTCACCCGGTTCACCATGCTCGGCGTGCTCGGAGGCATGGCCGCGCTCGACCGGTCGTTCGAGGACGCGTTCCGGCTGCTGCGGCCCGGATTCGACGTCGAGGCCGAGCAGGAGGCGTGGAAGCGTGACGACCCCGCCGGGCTCCGGGTGAACTTCGACGCCGACGATCTCTATCCGGATGTGCGGCCCGGCCTCGCGGCGCTGCGCGACCTCGGATACGAGCTGATCATCGCGGGCAACCAGCCTCCGCAGGCGCGCGACGCGCTCGCCGCGATGGATCTGCCCGTCGACGCGATCCACACCTCGGAAGGCTGGGGGGTCTCCAAACCGGCCCCGGAGTTCTTCGCCAGGGTCGTCGAGGTGTCGGGACACGAGCCCGGCGAGATCCTCTACGTGGGCGACCGGCTGGACAACGACGTCCTGCCCGCCCGGGCGGCGGGCATGCGGACCGCGCTGATCCGCCGGGGGCCATGGGGTCACCTCCACGCGGAGCGCCCCCTCGCCGCCGAGGCGGACCACGTGATCGACGACCTGCACGCCCTGGTCACCGCCCTCGCCCGCTGACCGGCACAGGGGCGAGGCCAAGGCGGCGCGCTCCCGGCTCTCAGGTGTCGCGGTATCCGAGGTCGGGCTCGATGTGGACGGCGCGTTCCTCGGCGGACAGGTCCCCGTCGTCGGAGCCCACGTCGGAGGCGTACTCCTCAGATGTCTTGTCGGGGCTCAGCCCTTCGTCCGGTGCCACCAGGCGGGTGTCGTCGCGCGGGGCCCGCTCGCGGTCCGGTGCCTCGCGCCGGAGACGCTCGTCGAGAGTGTCCCGGTGCTCGTCGTCGTGTTCGACGATCTCATGGTGCAGGCCGAGGTCGTCGGTCCACTCCTCGACCTCGACCGCCTGCTCGTCGCTCAGACCCTTACGGTCTGGGGGCATTTCACTCATACCGCGGCCCTACCCGTTTTATCGCCGTGAATCCCAGGTCAGGCGTTCGTCTGTCCCCGTACCCGGCGGGACCCCGTGACCGGGGCGCTCAGCCGTCGGCTTCCGAGAGGCCGCCCAGCAGGTAGACGGGACGCTGGCTCTCGCGGGCCAGGCGCCCCGCGGCGAGGCGCGGGGCGATGTCCCCCGGCAGGAGGGACATCGCGATGTCCCAGGTGAGGAACGCCGCCTCGTCGAGTTCCTCGGCCTGCAACCGGATCTGGGCGGTATCGTCCAGGACGCCGCCGTCGAACATGAATTGGATCACCGGGCGGGGGCGGTCCTTCGCCGGCGGCGTCCACTGGACCACGAGCAGGTCGCCCGCCTTGACGGACACTCCGAGCTCCTCGGCCACCTCGCGCGTCGCGCCGTCGTGGGGTGCCTCCCCCTCCTCGACGATCCCGCCGGGGAAGTTCCAGCCGGGCCGGTAGTTGGGCTTGACCAGCAGGACACGGTCCTTCGCGTCGGTGAGCAGCATGCAGGCCGAGACGAACACGGTGGGCAGGGAGGCGTACCACTCGGCGGGGTCGAGATAGGGCTTGATCATTGGCGTCACGTTACCGTCGCCGACGGCCGGTCGCGGCCGGAACCCGCCGACGCGCGGCCGCTGTCTGCCCAACGGCCCGCCGCCGAGCAGACAGCGGAACGGGCAGGATTTTCCGGCCTTCGCCGCCGCTCGCTCAGCCGAGTTTCTTGACCAAGACCTCGAACTCCAGGTCGTCCCTGGTCGGCAGGCCGAAGCTCTCGTCGCCGTAGGGGAACGGGATCGTCTCGCCGGTGCGGACGTAGCCGCGGCGTACGTACCAGGCCAGGAGCTCCTCGCGCACCGAGATCACCGTCATGCGCATCTCGCTCGCGCCCCAGGTCTCACGGGCGAAGCGCTCGGCCTCGGCGAGGAGCGTCTTGCCGAAGCCGCCGTTCTGCAGGGTGGGACGTACGGCGAACATCCCGAAGTATGCGTATTCGCCCCGGTGCTCCACCAGGCAGCAGGCGACGAGTTCGCCGTCCACCTCCATGAGGATCATGCGGTTTTCCGGCTTCTCCAACTCGGCGGTCACGCTCTCGGCGTCGGTCCGCCTCCCGTCCAGCAGGTCCGCCTCGGTCGTCCATCCGGCCCGGCTCGACTCCCCCCGGTACGCGGAGTGGACCAGGAGCACCAGGGCGGGCACGTCCGCGACGGTGGCCGCGCGGAAGACCGGCCGCGTGGTCTGGGAGGGGCTGTTCATCGGATTCCTTCCTGCGCGGGACCCCGCCTTCGGAGGTGAGGGGGTGATCTTCTCGACGAGCGGTGGGACGCGTGTGGCCACCGAGTCGCCTGATCCCGCGAATCATGGCCAAACAGGCTGCTCAGCCTACTTGGACGCCCGGAAGGCGCGGCCCACGGGGGTGGCGCCGCCGGCGCTCGGGAGCAGGCCGCCGATCTGCGATACTCCGCGAGTGCGACGTTCGTCCCCCAGCATTCTCCGGCTGATCGCCGACATCGCCGTCTCGCTCGCCGTGGGGCTGTATCTCGTCGCCCTGGTGATGGACGAGGCGGTGCCGCGCCCCGGACCGCTGGTGGTTTTCGGGATGATCGCGGGCGTGGCGCAGGGCGTGGCGCTGTGGTGGCGGCGCTCCCATCCGGTGACGGTGATGATGATCGCGCTCGCCGGAGGGCTTCTCGTCCACTACCTCGCGCCGCGGGGGCTCTTCCCGTTCGCGGGCCTCTTCGCGATCGGCTCGCTGGCCGCGCTCCGCCCGCCCCGTGTGTCACTGCCCGCGCTCGCCGCCTTGCTCGCCCTCACCGCGCTGAACTTCCTCACCGCTTCCAGCGACGAGGCACAGTTCGCGATGGTGTTCCCCGTCCTCGCCTGGGCGATCGGCGAGGTCGTACGCAACCGGCGTGTGGCGATCGAGCAGGAGTCGCGCAGGGCGGTGAGCGAGGAGCAGGCACGGATCGCCCGCGAGCTTCACGACGTGATCGCGCACAGTGTCTCGGTCATCGTCGTGCAGGCGGCCGCCGCCGACGACGTCTTCGAAGAACGCCCCGACCAGGCACGCGCCGCGCTGCGCTCGATCGAGGCGGCGGGGCGCGACGCGCTCGGGGAGCTGCGCCGGTTGCTGGCCGTGGTACGGCCGGGCGCGCAGGACGTGCCACAGCCTCCCCAGCCGGGGCTCGACCGGCTCGGAGAGCTCGTGAAGCCTTTCCGCGCCGCCGGTCTGGAGGTCACGGTGCGCAGAGAGGACACCGGTGCCGGCGGCGCGCTGCCGCCGGGGGTCGACCTCTCCGCCTACCGGATCGTTCAGGAGGCGCTCACCAACACGTTGCGCCACGCGGGCGCCGGTCGTGCGGAGGTCACCGTCAAGGCCACCTCGGGGGTGCTCGAACTGGATATTCTCGACGACGGCCACGGTGGCGGAGGCGGTGACGGGAGCGGTGACGGTGCGGACGGCGGTGGTGGCGGGAGCGGCGGGAGCGGTGCCGGCGCCGGTGGTGGTCACGGAATCGCGGGAATGCGGGAGCGCGCCGTGATGCTGGGCGGCACCCTCGACGCGGGTCCGCGGCCGGGAGGCGGATTCCGCGTCCGCGCGCGCCTGCCGCTGGGAGCGCCGCGGTGAGCGTCCGGGTGGTTCTCGCCGACGACCAGGCGCTGGTCCGCGGCGGTTTCCGGATGATCCTGGAGGCGAGGGCGGACCTTGAGGTGGTCGGCGAGGCCGGGGACGGCGGGGAGGCCGCGGCCCTGGTCGAGCGGCTGAGGCCCGATGTCGTCCTGATGGACGTGCGGATGCCCGGCGTCGACGGTCTGGAGGCGACCAGGAGGATCGTCGCCTCGGGGAGTCCGGCCCGGGTCATCGTGCTGACCACCTACGACGTCGACGAGTCCGTGTTCGCCGCCCTGCGCGCCGGGGCGAGTGCCTTCCTGCTCAAGGACGTGCGGCCGGTGGAACTGGTGGAGGCGGTCCGCGTGGTCGCGCGCGGCGACGCGCTGCTCGCGCCGTCGGTCACCCGCAGGCTGCTCGACCGGTTCGTCACCGTCCTGCCTGATCCCGGTGCCGCGCCGCCCGACCTCGGCTCGCTGAGCGAGCGGGAGGTCGAGGTGCTGCGACTGGTCGCGCTCGCGCTGTCCAACGCCGAGATCGCCGAACGACTCGTGCTCACCGAGGCCACGGTCAAGACACACGTGTCCTCGATACTGCGCAAGCTCGGCCTGCGCGACCGGGTCCAGGCCGTCGTCCTCGCCTACGACGTGGGGCTCGTGCGCCCGCGCTCCCGGTGAGATCCCCCTCGGCCGGAATCCCTCCGAGGGGGGAGAGGTGTGGCCCGGCTCCGTCCTGAGAGGGGGGCGAAGGCCACTCCCGCGTTCGATGTGCCCGCGGGGCGTCCGGACCTAGCGTCGCCGTCATGATTGGAAACCCTTCCGGCGACTGGCCACATGCGGTCCGAACGCTCCGGACGACCGGCATGCCGCATGCGGCTCCCGAGAGGCGTCCGGGGACGGCGCGTCGAGTCGCGCCCGCGCTCGGGCTCTTCCTCCTCTCTCCCCTGATCGCCGAGTATCTGCTCGGCAACGTCCCCCCGTCCGAGATCTGGGACCTGGCCATCCTCGCGCCGATGTACGGCGGTGGCGCGGTCGTCATCCGTGAGGTGACGCGCCGCGCCGGGCGCGGCTGGCCGACACTCATCCTGCTCGGGTGCGCGTACGGCGTGCTGGAGGCGACCCTGATCGACCAGACCCTCTTCAACCCCGCCCCGCTGTTCGAGGGGGACGTCTCCCGCACCTCCACCCTCATCCCCGCCCTGGGATTCAGCGCGGTCAACGCCGTGGGGTTCACCACCGGACACGCCATCTGGAGCATCGGCGTCCCGATCGCCATCGTCGAGACCCTGGTGCCCCGCCGTGCCACAACCCCCTGGCTGGGCGTATCCGGTCTCGTCGGCACCTGCGTCGTGTTCGTCCTCGGTTCCCTCGTGCTCTTCGACGGCATCTACGACGACAGCGGATTCATGGCCTCACCGTCGCAGAGGATCGGCGCCGCCGTCGTGGTCGCGCTCCTGGTCGTCGCGGCGTTCCTCCTCGGCCGACGCCCCCGGCTCCAGCCCGTGAGGGGTGGGTGGTCGCCGAAACCCTGGCTGGTGGGCGTGGCGGCGTTCGTCGCGTCCGCGGCGTTCGTCATCCGTCCCGAGGACTGGTGGGGGACCGCCGCGGGCATCGCGATCATCGCCGTGACGGCGGTCGTGATCAGCCGGTGGTCGCGAGGTGACGGCTGGGGCGCCGGGCACCGGCTCGCGCCGGCGGGGGGCGCGCTGCTGACCCAGGCGTTCCTCGGTTTCCTTCTGCTGTCCCTTCACGGCACCGCGACCACCGCCAACCTGATCGGCCAGACGGTCCTCGTCCTCGGCGCGCTCGTTCTCTTCCTTGTGGCCTGCCGTAGCGCGCGGGGAGCGGGCGAGGTGGGGTGACGCGGGAACGCGAGGAATCCGCCGAGGTCCGGTCAGGCCCCCGGTGAAACCGTGACCCGCGCGTTCTTCGTCACGTGAAGTTATCGTCGATAGCGGAACGTGGGGAGGCGGGGGGATGCGACACACGCGTGCGACGGTGATGCGGGCGGCGCTGCGGCTGCTCGACGAGGTCGGGCTCGACGGTCTGACCACGCGAGGGCTCGCGCAGGAGCTCGACGTGCGCTCACCGGCTCTGTACCGCCACTTCGGCAGCAAGCGGGAGCTCCTCGACCACATGGCCGCGACCATGATCGAGGACGCGTTCGCGCACCTCGCCCGCCCGGGACCCGGCCAGGACTGGGCCGGCTGGCTCGCCGAGCGGGGCCGGGCGCTGCGCCGGAGCCTGCTCACCTATCGCGACGGCGCGCGGCTGCACGTCGGCGCCCGACCGGTCGGGAGCCGGGTCGCGATCTCCGACTCCGTGGTCGAGGTGCTCGGCGAGGCGGGGTTTTCCGCGGAGGAGGCCCGGCGGGTGATCCTCGTCATCAGCCGCTACACCGTCGGGTGGGTCGTCGAGGAGCAGGCGAGCGCCGCCCGCCCGGCGGCGGAAGAGTCGTGCGAGGCGGCCGACGCCGACTTCGAGTACGGGCTGAACGCGATCCTGGCGGGTTTGCGCGCGAGCCTGGACGGTGTTCGCGCGAGCCCGGACGGGGAGACCCGCTGAGGGGCGTCCCTGGGGGGAGTGGCCACCCGCCGTGGCCGCGCCGTTGCCGTACGAGGACACGGTCGAGCTTGATGAAGCTCAGTTAGGAGGTTTGGCAGAAGGGCTGGTGGGACGGGTACGCCATCGAGGTCGCCGGTGCGTTTGTCTACTATGTGTGGCTGGAATCCCGGACGCGTGAGATCCGGATTTTCACGCTGGAGGAGCCGTTTCCTGAGGTCGGCTACGCGGAGACTCCGAAAGGGGCTATTTATATTGAATCGCCAGATGCTCAGCGTTTCGTGCGGACGTACGATGAACTGCGGGAGCTGGCTCTGACTCCTGAAGAGTCAGCTGTATTGATCTCCGTGATAGCAGAGGAGCTATTGCGGTAAACGCGAGGGAAGGGCGTAAAATGCCCGATTCCGTGAATTTAGCCAACGTTGCCTGGCGCATCAGTACGAGAAGCGAGAACGGCGGCGGGAGCTGCGTTGAGGTTGGGCCGTTGGGGGACGGTAGTGGGCGGGTTGCGGTGCGGCACAGTCATCGGCCTGATGGTGAGGTGATCGTCTATAGCCGTGCGGAGTGGGAGGCGTTCGTCGGTGGTGTCAAGGACGGGGAGTTCGACTTCTCCACCCCGTGAGACATCGCCGTGGTGCGGGCGACGTCACGATCTCCGCACGTGCCGGGAGAAAGCCCGAGAGCGACGCGATCGTCGCGTCCGCGCCGGAGGGAAGACGTTCTCCGGCGGCGGGACCCGATGAGTGCGGACACATGATTTGCTTGCCCCGTGGACGACTCGCGGATCGCTCTTTATCTGGACAGGCTGGGAGTGACCCGGCCTGCGGAACCGGACGCCGAGAGCCTGCGGACCCTGCAGCTCGCACACCTCAGGGCGGTGCCGTTCGAGAACCTGAGCATTCATCTCGGCGAGCCGATCTCGCTCGAACCCGACGCGCGGTTCGACAAGATCGTCGTCCGCCGTCGCGGTGGCTTCTGTTACGAGCTGAACGGGTTGTTCGCCGAGTTGCTGAGCGCGCTCGGCTACCGGGTGACGTTGCTCGCCGCCCGCGTCTTCGGCGGCGGTGGCATGCCGGGGCCGCTCTTCGACCACCTCGCGCTGCGCGTCGATCTCGACGATCCGTGGCTGGTCGACGTCGGGTTCGGTGACTTCTCCGACGAGCCGCTGCGGCTCGGCGGGCGCGCGGAGCAGAAGAACGGCGGGGGCGCGTTCCTGGTCGGGCTCGCTCCCGGCGATCACGGGGACCTCGACGTCACGCACAACGGTGACCCGGCCTACCGGCTGACCGTCCGGCCCTACGAGCTGGCGGACTTCGTCCCGATGTGCTGGTGGCAGGAGACCTCCCCGAAGTCGCACTTCACCAAGTCGCCGGTCTGCTCGATGCGCACGGCCGATGGCCGCGTCACGCTCAGCGACCGCAAGCTGATCCACACCGTGGACGGCGAGCGCACGGAACGCGTCCTGGAGGAGAGCGAACTCCTCCCCGCCTACCGCGACCACTTCGGGATCACCCTCGACCGGATCCCGTCCGCCAAGGTGTGACCTTCCGTTCCCGGCCTGCCCGGTGACGAGCGGGGAAAGCGGTGGGCGGTGCGGTGTCAGGCTCTCTGGCGGTCTTCGCCCCTGCTCGTGCGGATCTGCTGGATCCGTTGCTTGCTCAGTCCCAGCAGCTCCCCGATGTCGGGGTCCGACAGGCCGAGCCCGGCCAACTGATCGACGCGCGCCCTGGCCGTCCTGGTGTAGTCGTCGGCGATCGCGGCCGCCCGTCGCCGAAGCTCGGCGAAGTCGTTCAGGTCGCCTTGTGGTGGATGGCCGAGCACGGCTCGGGTCAGGCGGAGGTGAGGGAGCGGTCGCGGTTGACGAGGGCGGCGTAGGGGCCGTCCGCGGCGAGGAGT
>Ga0233377_1000126_pt1 | contig 46924 bp, 37 predicted proteins | sample ElkDunMinimDraft_6_FD_191540 | JGI IMG/M metagenome (GOLD analysis project Ga0233377, IMG submission 191540) | Fecal eukaryotic communites from dung pellets of Tule Elk in California, USA - Elk Dung E36 | ecosystem: Host-associated > Mammals > Digestive system > Large intestine > Fecal | place...
TTTCAAATGTTGGCTTATGCGTTAGCTCTAAAAAATCAACTTGTTTATCAAGGGATGTTAATGCAAATTGACTTAAGTCGAAAACTGTGGAGATCATGCTGCCAGCTCCAGCTAATACATCCCAATCCCAAAGTGAAATGATGTTCCCTTTTTCATCATACGATTTTACAATTTTGTCGCGCTGATTTTTTGAATAAACAAATGTGCTATTCAAATTCAATGGTTGAAGAACGTATTTTTCTAATAGGTTTTCAAAAGTATCGTCCTGACTTTTTGCTAAAGCATGACCGAGTATTGCTGCTCCTAAATTAGAATAATTGGATTGTTCGCCCGGTGAATTTATTAAAGTCAAATGATTTTTTAAGTTCTCATTCAAATCTGCTTCTCTATAGTTTTGATACGGATTCGTGGGGTTGAATGAGGCGTTTACAAGGTTGTAGGGCAAACGAGGTAAACCCGATGTGTGATTGGATAATTGTAAAAGTGAAATACGCGGTTTATGTTGCAATTTCACCTTCAATAGCTTGTCAATCGTTGTGCTTGAATTGATTTTATTTTCAAGTTCCAAAGCAGCCATCAAAGTGGATGTGAAAACTTTAGTGATTGATCCAATTTCAAACAGTGCATGCTGATTTTCAATCGCAGTAATTCCATTGCCCAAATTGGTAAAACCGTAGTAAGTTACGATTCCGTTTTCGATACTTGCAATGGAGATTTGTGCATTTAATGGAAGTTCTTGAAACTGAATTTTAAGCTGCTCAAGGTTGATTTTTTGACAAAATACATTTCCAATGAACAACAATGCGATAAAAGTGTTCAAAGCTTTCATTTTAACGCTCCTTCTTTTAATGATCCTGGAGAAATCAACAATTTCTGTACTTGCAATTTTTTGATAATCCAATTGATTTTTACAGCCGCAATTGGAATCATGATTTGACGAATTGGAATGATGAACTGATTTTTCGATCTTTCCTCCAATGTGGAAGCTATGATTTTAGAAAGTACTTCGTTGAGTTGTTCAATTGACATTTCTAAACATGCGTTTGTCTTCGGGAATTTTTCTTTGAAATGTAATTCATGCAATGTCTCAAAAGTTCCTGAAGAACCGATTAAAATCGGACAAGAAATGTCATTCAGTTTTCCCTCACTTTGAACTTCCAACCAATTTTCAATGGAAATTATGTCTTCTGACGTGATTGGATTACTCAATGTAAGCGCTTGGTATATTCGCGAAACACCAATGTTTAAACTCATGTCTTTTTGAATTCCTGCCTTATCTGCTAGTATAAATTCGGTACTTCCTCCGCCAATATCCATAATCATGGAAGGTTGATCGAAATCATAGAACCATTTCACACCGTCGTAAATCAATTGTGCTTCCTTATCTCCACTGATGATTTGAACATCAATCGCTAATTGCTCTTTTATTTGCTGTTTAAATGTTGCTCCATTTTTTGCATCACGGATGGCTGATGTTCCAAAAGCTCGAATATCTCTTACTTGAAATTCATCACATTTTAATTTGAAATAGGTCAACGCTTCCATTGCGCGATGAATGGCATCTTCTGCTAATTTCCCTTCATTGATACCGCCCATTCCAAGAGCAACGCCAATTTTGTCGTGAAAAATGGTTTTAAAGTGTGTGTCATTAACCTCCGAAATCAGCAGGTTGAACGTATTTGTTCCAAGATCGATGACTGCTATTTTCTTAGCCATTTTGCGATGTGTTGAAAACGTAAGCGGTGTCCAAATTGTAAGATTCCATTTTGATACAAGCGAGAAGCAAGCAAAAGAACGAAGAATGAACTCAGTAATAAGATCAACAAAGACAACCAAATTTGGTACGATTCCCCAGGGCCATATCCTGCAGTTAATTTTACCATAACCACAACTGGAGAAGTGAATGGAATGTAGTGCAACCAGGTTGTAAGTTGACTTTCAGGATTGTCTAATGCATAATAACCTGCATAGGCCGCCAACGCAAGTAACAATAGGATGGGAAGGATAAACTGCTGACCGTCATTTTCCGTACCAGCTGTAGAACCAATCGCAGCAAAGAATGAACCGTAAAATAGGTAACCTCCGATGAAGAACAGAAGGAAGAAGGTGATCATCACACCAAAATTGACACGCTCGTAAACTAAATCAACCATCGCGTTGAATTCTTTTCCGTTGTATAGTTTCTCTTGCACCGAAAGGATGCGACCAGAATCTGTTAGTTCAGCAATTTGCATAGATGAAGCGTCGTAAATGCTTGGAAAAAGCCATTCTCTCATGAAGAACAATCCCAAACCGATGACCACTAACCAAATGAAAAATTGGATGAATGCAGCAAACCCAATGCCACTTAATTTTCCAAATAAAAGTTGTTGCGGACGAACAGTTGCTAATAAAACCTCAACAATACGATTGCTTTTCTCAGAGGTCATGCTTCGCAAAATTGTCATGCCAAATAGCGCAATAAACACCAAAATGATTAATCCAAAAAAGAATCCAACCCAGGTTCTCACATCAGATGTTTGATCGTATGGGTCGTATACATTTCGAAAGGAAAATTTGATAGGTTGCTTAACTTCACGGAATTTCGCAACTGAAAGATCAGTAAATCGACCAATCATCACTTCTTCCAAACGACGTTCAATATGGTATTGCACCGTTGTTTGCAAATTAAATGAAGGCTTGGTGCGGTAAAATGCATGTGAAATTTTATTACTCAACACTTTTTCGTTGATTTCAATCATTGCATCAAACTGCTGGTAACGTTTTCCGTCAGCAAAATCTTTGTGATCGATGTAGTCATTTGCAAAAGAATATGTCACATTTGGATCGGGGTGAGGCATCATCTTGTTTTCGAGAATCCCAGCCTTATCAGTCACCAATACATTCCATTTTTCAGCTTGATTTCCACCAAAGATGAAGAGTAAATAAACCAATCCGAGAATAATCAACGGTCCGAAAATGGAAAATAAAATATACGATCGTGAACCAATTCGTTCTTTAACCTCGCGCATTGCAATTATCCAACTTTTTTTCATGCTTCAGTAGTGTTTAATGGTTGAACCATGTCAATAAATATGTCTTGCATGGAAGGCAATACTTCCCAAGCTGCTTCAATTTGTACATTTCCGATTAACACTTTTAGTAAATCATCAAAGGTACTTTCTCCGCGCATGCGTACATGTACTAGAAATAAATTGTCGGATGGGTTTTCTGAGGATACAACTTCAAATCCTGTCCAAAGTGCATTGGCGAAGGCTATCATATTTCCTCTGAATTTTATGGCGTATAAACCTTCTTTTCGCTCAGCTTGCAAGGCAGCAACATTTCCTTCTAATAATTTTTTTGATTGATCAATTAGCGCAATACGATCACAAACTTCTTCCACACTTTTCATGTTGTGCGTAGATAAAATAATTGTTTTCCCTTTGTTGCGCATAGCGATTAACTCACTTTTGATCAATTCCATATTTACAGGATCGAAACCGCTATAAGGTTCATCAAGAATTAGTAAATCAGGTTCATGCAAAACAGTACAAATAAATTGAACTTTTTGAGCCATTCCTTTCGATAATTCTTCGATGCGTTTTTTCTTCCAATCTGCAATACCAAATTTATCCAACCAATAATTAAGTTTGGTTTTAACATCTTCTTTGGATAAACCTCTCAATCGACCTAAGAAAATTGCATGGTCTTCAACCGTCATGGATTTATACAATCCGCGCTCTTCAGGCATGTAACCAATCAGTTCCAAATGCTTTCTGGTCATCAGATCTCCATTGATTCTAATCGCACCTTCGTCTGGTGTCACAATTCGATTAATAATGCGAATAAGCGTTGTTTTCCCAGCTCCATTTGGACCGAGTAGACCGAAAATTTCACCCTTTTGTACTTGGAGGGAAACATCTTTTAACGCTTGCTTGCGATAGAAGGATTTTGAAATATGTTCAACAGATAGCATCTTTTGGCTTGTTTTTGCAATGAATCAAAGATAGTAATTATGAATTATGAATTATGAATTATGAATTATGAATTATCCACCAACTAGGTTGGGGACTCAGTGAATTATGACCGTGAAGCAGCGCCGTAGGCAATTATGACCGCCATAGACAGATTCGAAACCACTCTTGTAGTCGAACATAATCTTTCATAGCTAAAAAGGATAAACTGTAATGTACTATTGCTCAAATGTCAAAAAACAAAAAAAGGGACCCATTGCTGAGTCCCTCATATCATTAACCTGTAGACGTTAACAATTGATCCTTCCTTATTAACGGGGAAGTGTTGAAAAGGTTTCAAAAAAAGTAAAAAAACTTTAAATTGTATTGTTTCGCTTTGAACGTCAGTTGTTTAGTTTGGTGTGTGCTTGAAATTGTATAATTTGAAAGCCTCCTTTCGGTTTTTCCTTACATTTGTAAAAAAGAACATAATGTCAGTAAGAAACTTAGAGCCGAAAGAACTTTGGAATCATTTTGCAGATTTAAATGCAGTTCCAAGACCTTCCAAAAAAGAAGAACGTGTTATTCAATTCATGATTGATTTTGGAAAATCATTGGGGTTGGAGACTAAAACAGACGCAATTCAAAATGTAATTATCAAGAAACCAGCGTCACCAGGAATGGAAGATCGTAAGACGGTTATCTTGCAATCGCATTTAGATATGGTGCACCAGAAAAACTCTGATACCATTTTTGATTTTGATACACAAGGTATCGAAATGATTGTTGATGGAGATTGGGTGCGTGCAAATGGTACAACTTTGGGTGCTGACAATGGAATTGGTGTTGCAACAATTATGGCAGTTTTAGCTTCTTCAGAAATTAAACATCCTGCAATTGAAGCAATGTTTACAATTGATGAAGAAACTGGGATGACTGGCGCAATGCAATTGGATGGTTCTAATTTCGATGGACAAATTTTATTGAATTTAGATACAGAAGATGACGATGAATTGTCTATCGGATGTGCTGGAGGAATCGATTCAAATACAAAATACCAATACGAGCAAACCGCTGTAGAAGCAGGAAGTGTTTATTTAACAATATCAATTCGTGGTTTGTTAGGTGGTCACTCTGGAATGGATATCGACAAAGGTCGTGGTAACGCAAATAAGTTGATGAATCGTATTTTGTACCATGTATTATCGTTAGAGAAATTTCAATTAATTTCTATCGATGGTGGTAGCTTACGCAATGCAATTCCTCGTGAATCTACGGCAGTTATTGCAGTAGCTAAAGATGATAAAGTTGCTGTTGTAAAAGCAATCGAAGAGATGGCTGCAACATTAAAAGAAGAATACATTTCAATTGAAAAAGCACTTTCCATTCAAATTTCTGAAGAAGGGGAAGGAGCAACTGCCTTAACGCAAGATGAATTGATCAAAGTTTTAAATGTACTTTACGCCGTGCCAAATGGTGTTTTTCGCATGAGTCCTGATATCGAAGGATTGGTAGAAACTTCTTCCAGCTTAGCTCGTGTGATTTTAAAAGATGGATCTTTTGTTACGCAATCATTGCAAAGAAGCAGCGTGGAATCAACAAAATCGGATGTTGCTAACGCAATTCGTTCTTCGTTTGAAGTTGCTGGAATGTCGGTAGTACAAACAGGTGATTATCCAGGATGGCAGCCAAATCCAAATTCTGAAATTTTGAATTTGATGCACCAAATGTATGTGAAGCGTTTTAATGAAGAGCCACAAATCAAAGCTTGTCACGCTGGTTTGGAATGTGGAATTTTAGGAAAACATTTACCAGGTGTAGACATGATTTCTTTTGGACCAAATATTCGTGCGGCGCATTCACCGGATGAAAAGGTACAAATTTCTTCAGTTCAAAAATTCTGGGGATTCTTTTTAGAAGTACTAGATCAAACACCAAAAAAATAATATTAAACGGAAGGAGTTCTTTGGAGCTTCTTCCATTTTTATAGCATATGGAAGACCATAGCAAGCAACTAGTTGATTTAGCAAACATGCGGATGCCATTTGGAAAATACCAAGGTTATTACTTGGTGGATTTACCTGAATATTACGTAGTGTGGTATCGAAACAATGGTTTTCCGAAAGGGAAGTTAGGGGAGCAGTTGCAGATTATCTATGAAATTAAAGCAAATGGACTCGAACATTTGATTCGACCATTGATTCGAAAGTGAAAAATTATCTTTTAAATTTTGCTGTCGTGATATTAACATTTGAATTATCATTACTTTAGCGCTAAACTTTTAAAATCTCTTGTTCGCTTATGGCATTTAATTGGTCATTCAAGAAAAAAAGTAAAATACCTGTCGATAAAAGTGTTTTGCTTGCAACAATTTTTGATAAACACTTGCAAATAGCAACTGATGAAGGTGAATTTGTTAGTGAAGATTTGGCAATTGAGATTGTTGACTTATTTCGCCCTGCCGATATCAATAAATTTGAACCTGTAGATATTTCTCCACTGATTGATTATTTAAAAGCAAATGACACAAATCAAGAAGCTTTTGTAAGTTATTTAGGAGGGTTAACATACCATAAAGATATTGATCAAATTTTGTCTGATACAGGGATTATAGATGATTCCAGTTTTGTCAGTGAAGTTCGAAAAAGAGTTGTTGAGCGATTTTTGCCGCTTCAACCATCTAAAAAATCCTTACAGTTTTTATTAAATCAAGTATTTTATCAAGATACAGATAACATTTGGTTAGAAACAATTCCGAAAGAGCAAATTGAGGAAGTTTATGATTTATGTGGCTTCAAATCGATTTACGCCGAAAATGAGAGTCATTTTGTTTTGTCAGAAATCACTTATGGTATAGAGGTGTTAGTAAACCGAATTACTGGTAAAGCAATGGAAACGGATGTGAATAAAATGGTGCCAGAATTACAAAATTTTGATAGTCCTTTTATTTCAATTCAACGTGAAATTGCTTTTTTAAATGAGCATATTCTGACCTCAAAAGAGCATTATGTTACATCTGATAATTTGATGTACAAACAAGTGCTTTTATTGCATCAGCAATGTGTCAACTACATCGAAACGGCATTTAGAAATTCACATCTTTACGGTATTTCACTAAAAGTAAATCAAGCTTTATTGAGAAGTCGCCAACAATTAGAGCGAATTTCTGAATTACTTCCTTTTTTGGTTTTAGATGATACTTCAAAAGGTGATGAAAAATCACGTGATTTCTTCTTTTTATTGTTGAAGTATAATGCCAATAAAAATAATGTACGTTCGCTAATTGGAGATAGTACACAACTACTTTCGTACGAAATTACGCAGCATTCAGCGCAAACGGGTGAAAATTACATTACACGTACACGCGGAGAATATTTCAAAATGCTTCGCACGGCTGCTGGTGGAGGTTTTATTGTTGCTTTTTTATGTGTATTCAAGATTTTATTGAGTAAGATTGATGCAAGTGATTTGGGTGAAGCATTCTTTTATGGAATGAACTACGCAGTTGGATTTATCACAATTTATTTGTTAGGATTTACCTTGGCAACGAAGCAGCCTGCCATGACGGCCTCAGCACTGGTTAGTGCAATGGAGCAGGGGGTGAAGAATGTAAATGGTACGGCAGATAAATATCAATCGTTTGCAGTCTTCTTTGCACGCGTATTTCGTTCGCAGTTTATCGCGTTCTTTGGAAATGTGATGATGGCTTTTCCGGTTGCTCTGTTTTTAATTTGGGGACTTGATCAATTAATCAATTACAATATTGCTGACAAAAAGTGGTTTACACTCGTGAATGATTTGAGTCCAGTTGGATCACCAGCTATCTTCCATGCTGCAATTGCAGGATGTTTCTTATTCATTTCTGGTATTATCGCAGGCTGGATTGCAAATAGAGACAAACATAGTTCTGTTTATTATCGTATTCAAGAACATCCAATCTTGAAAAAAACTTTTGGGAAAGAAAAAACAATGAAAATTGCTAAATTCTATGAGAAAAGATGGGCCGGAATTGTTTCCAACTTTTGGTTTGGTATTTTCATGGGAAGTGTTGGCTCCGTTGGTGCATTTATCGGTTTAGACTTAGATATTCGTCACATTACTTTTGCCAGCGGAAACCTTGCATTGGGCTTGTATGGTGCAGATTTTAAAGTTGCAACTGATATGATTGTTTGGGGCTGTATCGGGATTGTTGTAATTGGTTTGGTTAACTTCTTAGTGAGTTTTACTTTGTCACTAATCCTTGCATTTCGCTCGCGTGATGTTCCTATTATTGAACTGCGTTTGGTAGCAATTTCAATCTGGAAACACTTTAAAAAGCATCCATTTCACTTTTTCTTCCCTCCAAAAAGAGGTTGATCGAAGGTAAGATTTGTGTTTTATAATTCGATGCTAATTCCGTATTTCTCTAGCAATGTTAATACTGCAGGTGACGAAAATTTCGCTTTTTTAATTTTGTTCTTCTCAGGATCAAAGGCGTAATTGCTTGCTGTTCTGAAATCAGCATTTTCTAAATTGCAATTGTCAAACGTAGCACCTTTTAATTGACAGTTGTCAAATTTTGCATTCATTAAGAATGTTTGACTGAAATCGATTTCTTCTAGTTGACAATTCTTAAATTGGATACCCTTTAGTTTTAGCAAGGCAAAAGAGGAATGATTCAGTATGCAGTGATCAAATGTAAAATTTAAACCAAATGTATTGCATTCATCAAAACGCAATCCTAGCATCTTACATTGGGTAAATTGAACGGTTTTAAAGGCACAATCAGCTAGTTTCGCATTGCTAATATTACATTCGATAAACGTGCAATCTGTAAAGCGAACGCCAATTAAATTTGCTCCCTCAAAATTGCAATTTTCAAATGTACAATTGTCGTATTCATAAGCGCTTATACGTTGTGAAAAATCTTCTTTAACAAATGTGGTATCTCTAATTTCGCTCATGATTTTGGATTTATTCTATAAAAAAAGTGGACCCAATAACAATTGAATCCACTAGTCAAAGATAGTTCTTTTTATTTAAAATAAAGTTGGCTGATCGTCGTCGTCGTTGGTAATATCCCACTCCATAGTTGGAGATTCGCCATCTTCATCCGGGTCACCCTCACCAATTTCTAATTCAATTGGTTCTACTTTAGCTTCTTCCGGCCATGGTTCCTCACCGCCCTCTGGAATTTCAGGTAAAACTTCCTTGATCTTTAATTTTGTTAATTGATTTCCTTGCGCCTTTAATCCTTTTGTGTCAATAAAATCAGCGATTTCAATGATGGTGTCAGCCAAGTTTTTAGTCGCTTTTAAAAGCTTATTGTACACTACTCGGGCTTTTGGACGATAGGCAGTTGTTACCAAGTCTAACGTTGAACCTTCAGATTCACTGATAAATGAAACTTTTTTATCGATGGTAACTTCACACAAGAAGCGTTTTACGAAGTGTAGATCTTTTTCTGCATCGTAATAAATCGCTGATATCGGTCTATCTGGATGCCATTTCTCAATGTGAATCATGTCATCATCGAAGTGCGTTGCCAAATCAAATCCTGACAAGCGATATTCACCTGACTTATATAAGGTCAGAATTTTGTCGTTTCCTTTGAATTGACCAAGGAATTTTCCTCTGCCATCGTCATTTAATCTTCCAACGATTTCATCGTACCAAATTTTACGAGCGGCTAGGGTAGAACCTCCAACTTCTTTTTGGACAATTTTCTGAACAATTTCTTTCGTCACACGATTTCCTGCAGCACTTCTTCCTTTGATCAATAATGCACCGAAGTCAATGTCAAAACGAAGACGTTTGATGTGTGGTCGTGGACGAAGCATTACGGAAACAATTTCACGTTCACCATTTGGATGGAAAGAGAAATACAACAATTTAGAGCCTTTTGTTCCACGAGTCAAATCATATTCTGTATCGCGCGTAATAGAATCGACTGTAAAACGTTTCATCATTGTCGGTCCACCAGTTCCGTCTTGATACATCATGTGGTAGATGGTCCTTTTATCGCCTTTCTTCCAAACGTTGGCGTATACGATTCCTTTTCCAACAAATTTCTTGTCACTCACTTTCGTCACCAACATTTTACCTGTTGCAAAGAAAACTATCACATCATCGATTTCTGAACAGTCGGCAATGTACTCGGCTTTCTTCAAACCGTGACCAATAAATCCTTCTTCGTAATCAACGTATAATTTCTTATTGGCGATAATTACTTTCGTTGCATTGATGGAATCAAACGTTTTAATTTCTGTTTTACGTTCTTTTCCTTCTCCGAATTTCTTCTTTAAATCTTTAAAATATTCAATTGCGAAGTCGATCAAGTTTTCAAGATTATGCTTGATTTCTTGCATTTCCGCTTCAATTTTTGCAATCAAATCATCTGCCTTACTCGCATCAAAACGCGTGATACGAATCATCGGGATTTGCGTCAATCGCTGTAAATCTTCGTCAGTTATTTCACGAATCAATTGCTTCTTGAAAGGCTCAAATGACTTGTATAAATAGCCGTATAATGATTCTCTGTCAGAATAATGTTTGAAATCGATGTACATTTCTTCATTGATGAAGATTTTTTCCAAGGTGGAGAAGTGCCATTGATTTTGTAATTCTTCCAATCGAATTTCTAATTCTCTACGAAGTAGATCGACTGTGTTTTTTGTGTTGATTCTTAAAATTTCGGAAACACCAATAAATCGTGGCTTATCAACGTCAATTACCGAAGCATTGGGCGAAATCGAAACCTCACAATCTGTAAATGCATACAAAGCATCGATTGTTTTGTCAGGAGAAACACCTGGTGCAAGGTGAATGATGATCTCAGCAATGGCCGCAGTATTGTCCTCAATTTTCTTAATCTTGATCTTGCCTTTGTCATTAGCTTTAAGGATGGAATCAATTAATGAGGTTGTTGTTCCGATAGGAATTTCTGTAACAATTAAGGTTTTAGCATCTTCCTTTTTGATTTTAGCTCTCAAACGAACTTTTCCTCCCCTCAAACCATCGTTGTAGTTCGAGAAATCAGCCATCCCACCATTAGGGAAGTCAGGAAAGATCTCAACTCTTTTACCTTTTAAAATGTTGATTGAACCATCAATTAGTTCAATGAAGTTGTGTGGAAGTATCTTACAAGCCATCCCCACAGCAATTCCTTCAGCTCCTTGCGCAAGAAGTAAGGGGAATTTTACTGGAAGTTGATCTGGCTCATTGTTTCGACCATCGTAACTTTTTAACCAATTGGTAGTTTTTGGGTTGAAGACAACGTGATTGGCAAATTTGGTTAATCGAGCCTCAATATAACGAGGAGCAGCAGCGCCATCACCTGTCAATGTGTTACCCCAGTTTCCTTGGCAATCAATCAATAAATCTTTTTGTCCCATTTGCACCAAAGCATCACCAATTGAAGCGTCACCATGTGGGTGGTATTTCATTGTGTTTCCAATGATGTTGGCAACTTTATTGTAGCGACCATCATCCATTTCTTTCATGGAGTGGAGGATACGACGTTGAACAGGTTTGAATCCATCGTGAACAGACGGAACTGCTCGTTCTAAAATTACGTAGGATGCATAATCTAAAAACCAATTTTCATACAATCCATTTACTGGAATGATTGAACTATCTTCTGGTTCTTCAGAGTTGCGAGCATGTATGCCACTAAAGTCATTTTTAGACTCTTGCGAATCCGAATTTTCATCGTTTTCGTCGAATTGTTGCTCCATTTCTTCTTCGTCTTCTGCCATTTTTTCTACGGGTTTTGCGCAATTAACAAAACTAACAACATTTCGTGCCGAATTGAGGGTCGAATAGCCTAATTATTCACAATTTTTATGTTGGTAAACTACTGTATCTATTAATGGTATCTCTCTTTGATGTACTCGAATCATGCTTTGGTAAACTCAAATCTCATTTTTGTTAACTGGTTCGATAGTTATAACCTTTTAAAAATACTTTTGAATCAAAATAGTTAACATGAAAAGAAGCTTTGTTTTAATGGCATTTCTTGCCTTTTTTGGTCAAGATTTAGTTGCTCAAAAACCTGTAGACTGCCCGTCGTTAGGGATTGATTTATCTCAATATAATTTTTTAGCTTATTCCAGTTCTGATGCAGATGCAATGTTTTTATCGAGCTTTTTTGTCCTAAAAGATGGCGATGTAGTTAAATTATTTGAAGAAAAGAGGATGGAAGGTAGTTTGATTGGAACGACATTGTATCATTTCCCTGTGAGTGCCTTTGCGAATTTAAACAAGGAGGGTTTTGCATCGGTTGTTGGTTTTGGTGATCAAGAATTTGATTATGCCCAACTAACTTTTAACTTCAATGATGACGCAGGTGTAACAAGAATTCCGCATAATTGCGAATCAGATGACGAGCCTTATTCACCGATGGTGGTTAACGAACTTGAGTTTTATTTGGCATCTCCAACTGGATTTGATACCTTTTTGAAGATGATCGGTAAGTAATTCTTTTGAAAAAGTAAATTGAGTTTAAGAAAAAAGGCGTTCAATAAGTGAACGCCTTTTTTTTTAATGGTTTATTAATTAGTCAACCGTTTCCAATGCTTTGGTTGAACTATTTGTAGAGTCATTCGCACCTTCAATTATTGCGTCTGATCGCAGATTTTCTATAATGAAATCTTGTCGTTCCGGTGTGTTTTTTCCCATGTAATAAGAAAGAATTGATTCAATTGTAGCTTCTTTCGAAAGTACAACTGGTTCCAAGCGCATCGATTCGCCAATAAAGTTTTTAAACTCGTCTGGCGAAATCTCTCCCAATCCTTTAAATCGTGTAATTTCTGGGTTTTTACCTAAGCGCGAAATCGCATCCAATCGTTCCTCATCAGAATAGCAATAAACAGTTTCTTTTTTATTTCGAACGCGGAATAAAGGCGTCTGCAAGATGTAAATATGATTACGCTTTACTAAATCAGGGAAAAACTGAAGAAAGAATGTTAGAAGTAACATTCGGATGTGCATTCCATCGACATCGGCATCGGTAGCGACAACAATCTTGTTGAATCGCAAGTTGTCCATTTCCTCTTCAATGTCTAAAGCTGCTTGCAAAAGGTTGAACTCCTCGTTTTCGTAAACAATTTTCTTTGTTAAACCGTAGGTGTTCAAGGGTTTTCCGCGAAGTGAAAATACGGCTTGCGTTAAAACGTCTCTCGACTTAGTGATTGATCCACTTGCAGAATCTCCCTCGGTGATGAATAATGTTGTTTCTTCGTGGCGTGGGTCTTTGGTGTCTGTAAAGTGCAAACGACAATCACGTAGTTTTCTATTGTGTAAAGAAGCCTTTTTTGCTCTGTCTCGCGCAATTTTACGAATTCCAGAAAGTTCTTTTCGCTCGCGCTCACTTTGCTTGATTTTTCGCTCAAGTAATTCAGCAACTTCAGGATTTCTGTGTAGGTAATTATCAAGTTTTTCTTTTAGGAAGTCGTTGATAAATGCACGCATCGATTTCCCTTCTGGTTCAATCTCTTGAGATCCAAGTTTGGTCTTCGTTTGCGATTCAAAAACTGGCTCAATTACTTTTACGGCAACGGCGGCAACAATTGATTGGCGAATATCAGATGCTTCATAGTTCTTACCATAAAAATCTCGAATAACTTTGGCTACCGATTCTCTGAATGCGCTTTGGTGGGTTCCGCCTTGCGTTGTGTGTTGTCCGTTGACAAATGAATAATAATCCTCTCCGTAGCTTCTACCATGTGTAAATGCAACTTCGATATCTTCTCCTTCAAGGTGAATGATTGGGTACAATGGATCCCCATCCATGTTATTTTCCAATAAATCTTGAAGTCCATGTTTGGATTGTAGACGTTCGCCATTAAAATTGATGATCAATTCCCTGTTTAGGTAACAGTAATTCCACATCATTTTAGTTAAGTAGGCAGTCTTAAAATTGTATTTTTTGAAAATAGTCTCGTCTGGAATAAACTCGACATATGTTCCGTTTTGTTCAGTCGTTTCTTCAATCGGATGTTCTTTGATTAAGTTTCCTCTTTCAAATTCGGCCGTCTTTTTTTGTCCATCTCTCACAGAATAAACCATGAAATAGCTGGAAAGTGCATTCACCGCTTTAGTTCCGACACCGTTTAAACCAACAGATTTCTTAAATGCTTTGGAATCGTATTTTCCTCCGGTATTCATCTTTGATACAACATCAACAACTTTCCCTAATGGAATCCCACGACCGTAATCGCGTGCTGAAACCTTACCATCTTTGACTTTGATCTCGATGCGTTTTCCGTTGCCCATTACAAATTCATCAATACAGTTGTCGATTACTTCCTTTGCAAGGATGTAGATACCATCGTCAGCAGAGCTTCCGTCTCCTAATTTCCCGATGTACATTCCGGGTCTTAAACGGATATGTTCTTTCCAATCGAGTGACCGAATGTTGTCTTCTGTATATTGATTTTCTGCCATGTTTATTTAAGCGTTATCTGTAATTACCAAAAATAACTAAATTATAGCTGTATTTAAATTGGTGCTAAAGGAATTATTCACGCAACATTGTGAATTTCTAATAATTAATGGAGTGGAGTGGATGATGGCTGGAAGTTGCTTAAAAAAAAGTGAGAGGAGCATAAAAATACTCCTCTCAAACCTAACCTAACCTACCTTTTACAACTAAACCTATTGCAAATATAATTTTTTTTTATTATTATACAAACAGATTTTTGTGTAGTGTTAAAATTATAACACATTTTAGCAAATTGTTTAAAACTATATGTTTACTACTAAATTGTTTTAGTAAAGGGTTGAGCGCTATTTTGCAGGTGGCAAACGTCATCGATGTGGTGAGGTGCCATCTTTCAGGATTTATTTTTAAACATTCTTAAAAAATTGTTCTAAAAGGCCCTTTTCCTTGCTAATTTTTATCTAAATTTGCACTCAATTTGATTAAAGAGTTTATTCATAATTGAACCCCAAAAGAGCAGGAAATGCCCAAAAACAACTCCATTAAGTCCATTCTTATAATCGGAAGTGGACCAATAGTTATCGGTCAAGCGTGTGAGTTTGACTATTCAGGATCTCAAGCAGCACGATCTTTACGAGAAGAAGGTATAGAAGTTACCTTGATTAACTCCAATCCAGCAACAATTATGACGGATAAAGTCGTTGCAGATAATGTTTATCTAAAACCTCTTGAGCCAGAAAGTATCATCGAAATTCTGAAAAACCATAAAATCGATGCTGTTTTACCAACAATGGGTGGACAAACAGCGTTGAACCTTGCCATCAAATGTGATGAGATGGGGATTTGGGAAGAGTATGGAGTGAAAATCATTGGTGTTGACATCAAAGCGATTGAAATTACAGAAAACCGTGAAGAATTTCGTTTGTTGATGGATCAAATTGGTGTGCCAATGGCGCCTCAAGCAACTGCTACATCATTCCTTGCAGGTAAAGAAATTGCTCAAGAATTTGGTTTCCCACTTTGTATCCGCGCGTCGTTTACTTTAGGTGGAGCAGGAGCATCCGTGGTACATGACCCACAAGATTTTGATAATTTATTGGAAAGAGGATTGCAATTATCACCTATTCATGAGGTAATGATTGATAAAGCGCTTTTAGGGTGGAAAGAATTTGAATTGGAATTGCTTCGCGATGCAAATGATAATGTTGTTATCATCTGTTCAATTGAGAATTTTGATCCGATGGGTGTACATACAGGAGACTCCATAACTGTGGCTCCAGCGATGACGCTTTCAGATACGACGTTCCAGAAGATGCGTGATATGGCTATCAAAATGATGCGCTCAATTGGAAATTTTGCTGGAGGTTGTAATGTTCAATTTGCGGTCTCTCCAGATAATCAAGAAGATATTATTGCAATCGAGATTAACCCTCGTGTTTCTCGTTCATCTGCTTTGGCTTCAAAAGCTACAGGTTACCCAATCGCGAAAATTGCTGCGAAATTGGCAATTGGATACCACTTGGATGAATTGCAAAATCAAATTACTAAAACAACTTCGGCACTGTTCGAACCAACTTTGGATTACGTTATCGTAAAAATTCCTCGTTGGAACTTTAATAAATTCCCAGGAGCAAATCGCGAATTAGGTTTGCAAATGAAATCGGTTGGGGAGGTAATGGGTATTGGACGTTCGTTCCAAGAAGCATTACAAAAAGCATGTCAGTCGCTAGAAATCAATAGAAATGGTTTGGGGGCCGACGGTAAAGAGTTGACAAACCAAGCTGAAATTTTACATAGCTTAGAACGTCCATCTTGGAATCGCTTGTTCCATATTTACGATGCGATTAAATTGGGAATTCCTTTCAAAACAATCATGGAGAAGACGAAAATCGACTTCTGGTTCTTGAAGCAAATCGAAGATTTAATCAAGTTGGAGCAAAAGATGGAAAAATTCAATTTAGAGAATTTTCCAAAAGAATTGATGTTCGAAGCAAAACAAAAAGGATACGCCGATCGTCAAATTGCACACTTATTACGTTGTTTGGAATCTGAAGTTGCAGTTAAACGTCACGAAATGGGCATCAAGCGTGTGTACAAATTAGTTGATACATGTGCTGCTGAATTTGAAGCGCAAACGCCTTATTATTACTCAACTTTTGAAGAAGAAAACGAAAGTGTAGTTTCTGATAAGAAAAAAGTAATTGTGCTTGGTTCTGGGCCAAATCGTATTGGTCAAGGAATTGAGTTTGACTATTCATGTGTTCACGGAGTTTTAGCTGCAAAAGAATGTGGTTATGAAACTATCATGATCAACTGTAATCCAGAAACAGTTTCGACAGATTTCGATACAGCAGATAAATTGTACTTTGAACCAGTTTTCTGGGAACATATTTACGATATCATTCAACACGAGAAACCAGAAGGTGTGATCGTACAGTTGGGTGGACAAACAGCTTTGAAATTAGCTGAGAAATTAGAGCGTTTTGGTATTAAGATTATCGGAACAAGCTTTAAAGCATTGGATTTAGCTGAAGACCGTGGTCGTTTCTCTGAAGCGTTGGAGAAATTAAATATCCCTTTCCCTAAATACGGTGTTGTTGAAAATGCGGAGCAAGCAATTGAATTGTCAAACGAATTAGGATTTCCATTGTTGGTTCGACCTTCATACGTTCTTGGTGGACAAAAAATGAAGATTGTTATCAACAAGGAAGAATTGGAAACGCATGTGGTTGATATCATCCAGGAGATGGGAAGTAATCAGATTTTATTGGATCATTTCTTAGGAGGTGCAATTGAGGCAGAAGCAGATGCTATTTGTGATGGTAAAGATGTGTACATCATCGGAATCATGCAACACATTGAGCCTGCAGGAATTCACTCAGGTGATTCTTACGCTGTTCTTCCTCCATATAACTTAGGTGATTTTGTAATGACGCAAATCGAAGATATTACGAGAAAAATTGCAGTGGAATTAGAAACAGTTGGTTTAATCAATATTCAATTTGCGATCAAAGACGATAAAGTTTACGTTATTGAAGCAAATCCACGTGCATCTCGTACTGTTCCTTTTATTGCAAAAGCGTACGATGAACCTTACGTAAATTATGCAACGAAAGTTATGTTGGGAGCGAAGAAGGTAAAAGATTTCAATTTCAATCCGAAAAAAGAAGGATATGCAATCAAAATTCCAGTGTTCTCATATGAAAAATTCCCTGAGGTTAAAAAGGAATTAGGACCGGAAATGAAATCAACTGGTGAGGCGATTCGTTTCATCAAAGATTTGAAAGATCCTTATTTTACAAAGATCTACAACGAAAGAAACATGCACTTGTCGAAGTAGGCTCTAGTTAAAACTTAAAATTGAAAAACGGAAGCTAGAAAATTGTATAATTTGATACTTCTAAATCGATACTTAAAATCCTTCTTTCTTAATTGGAAGAGGGATTTTTTTATGCTTTAATTGAAGAAAAAAGTGTATTTTTCTTGATCAAAATTACTTACATGTTACAGAAAATTACTTTAGCCCTACTTTTTGTTACCTACAATTGTGTGTCATTCGCTCAATCAAGTTTTAAAAACTCCTTGGACGATAAAGTACAAGAATTGAAACAATACGTTTTAAAGGATTATAAGAATCTGAAACAGTTTTACCCAACCATCGATTGCTTTGAAATTGGTATTGAAATCGATAGTGATTCAAAGACGCTACTCGAACTTACTCTGAGTGGATATGAAGATACAAATCGCATTGATTCCATTGCATTTTGGGCGCCATTTGAACAAGAAATCAAGCGTATATTTTACTTTAACCCGAGTATAGAAGATGATGCAGCTGCCTTATTCAATTATTCCATGTTTCGAATCGAATTAAATGAAGAAGTATTGAAGTCTGAAATCAAAGTTGCCAAAAACATGCTGGCGAATAAGTGCAAGTACATGATTAAGCCGAATGCTAAATTCAGCATCTCACTAAACGAACTAACATGTAAACCTTTTATGAAGGAAGATCGCGTTGATTCACTTCCCAAAAGGAAAATTAAATCGCAATTGAGAGGGTTGAAATCGGATGTTTTTCAACTGGCAGAAAATTACTTTATCTACTTTCAAGCAAAGGTTGCAACTTCAGATGAACATTGTCCTTGCGAATTAACGGCTTACATTTATTTCGTTAATGAAGAGGTTTCCGACTTACTGTCTTCTCCAGCGGTTCAAAATTCTAATACACCGATTTTTAAATTGAAGGAACGATCATCGTGGAAAAATGAACATTCAGAACTGCCAGAAGAAGGTTTCTTCAGAGTAGATATGGATTTGAAGTTTAAGTAATGTAACTTTTTGAATGAATTTTGTACGATGAAACGTAGTTTTAGAGTTTTTGGACATAGTGTTGCAATTGCCATCGAAGCGTTAATCTTGTATGTGGTGATCGGCTTTTTTGTGGCTTTTATAGAAGTGAAAGCAGTACAAAATCAAGAGCAAGACATTACAGTATATGTGATGTCAAATGGTGTTCATACGGATTTGGTTCTACCAATTCGAAATTCAGTAAAAGATTGGAGTCAGCAAATAGCATTTCAACACACCAAAGGTAAAGATACTACTGCAAATTACATTGCATTTGGCTGGGGAGACAAGGGTTTTTATTTGAACACACCTACATGGGCTGATTTGAAATTTTCCACTGCTTTTAAAGCTGTTTTTGGATTAAGTGAGACTGCCATTCATACAACGTTTTACAAAGATATCGTCGAAAATGAAAAGTGTGTAAAATTAAAAATCAGCGAGTCGAATTACAGACGTTTGGTTTACTATATTGAAGCGAGTTTTAAGCGAGATGAAAAGGGTGACATTATGCATATTGCTACCAATGCAGTTTATGGTAATTCGGATGCATTTTACGAAGCTGTTGGTACTTACAATCTTTTTCAAACATGCAATACGTGGGCAAATAATGGATTAAAAGCAAGTGCTCAAAAGGCGAGTTTGTGGACATTATTGGACAGTGGAATTTTTTACCACTACAGAAATGAAATTGCCGCTTCTTCTACACCTAAACTTGTTTAATCTAGCTTGACAACATTTCCAGAACCAAATTTGGAAATCGTTAAACTTTGAGGTTGACCGATGTAATTGACATTTCCAGAACCATTGATTTCAATAGTAGTTTTAGCACCATTTATGTTAATTGAGCTTGAAACAGGTGTTGAATTGATAAATATCATTTCATTTGAAACTGTCAAATTTTTTGTATTACCAAAACCATTGCTCGTAGTTTTTATAGCGGCATTTTGTGTATTCCCAGACACAACAAAATCTCCATAACCATGGCCTTGATTGATGTCTAAATTAATACAGTCCATGTTTAAATATACAGTTGCTCCACCATCTTGAATGGTCAACTTAAAGTCAGTAGTAACGATAGGTGTTTGTGTATGTAAATCTTTTGTTCCCTCAAAAAATAGTTCATTTAGATTTGTAAAGTAAACATCAATTTTTATGTCGTTTTTAGCAAATTTTCTTAGAAAATCACATTTATTTGTGTTTTCAAGTTTTAAAATGCCTTCAGCATCAATGGAATGTTTAATTAAATGGATTAGATTATCTCTTCCATGGATGACTAATTTACGTTCGCTTCCTTGGATTAGGGTAACTTCCATTTTTGCGCCAACTCTCAATCGATGAAAACTTTCAAGTGGAATTTCAATTTTTGTTTGATCTCCAGCAGCTTTAATGCATTCACGGTCTTCAGCTTTCTTACAGGCAAAGAAGATTAGCGTTAAACTAACAATGAATAAAGTTCTCATTTTTTAATTTTTTTATGGTTGAAAAAACTATAACCAATACCATACTCAAAATAATCTGCCTTTCCCCAATGAGATTTTAACACTAAGTTGAAGTGAAGCCCATTCTTTAAATAATAGCGCATTCCGATTCGGTGATATAATTTTCCATCGGGATTGTATTTATCTTTCACATAAGCCCCCATTCCAAGCACAAAATGAAATTGATTTAAAGGTAATAAATAACCTGCAAAAATACCAAATTGAGTCAGTTCCCATTGTGATTTCGCTATCTCTGGATGGTATCCTTTTATTGCTTGTTTCGAGAATGCATCAAAAGAAACTTCCCAGCCAACTTTTGGTTTCATAAACATACGCGCATGAATGTTTAGACCAAAAACGGGATATTTTCTTCCATTAGTCGGGAAAACTTCTTTGACAGAGGCAATTGCGGTTCCACCAAAAATCAATTTACGTTGTGGTATAGTTGTTTGCTTTTCTACGATTGAATGTTCGTTTGTTTTGGATATAAAGCGACCATATCCTATACTCAACTGCGGAATATTAAGCCCTAAATTGGGAACACGAAAACCACCGTTTGAGAAGTGTAAGACTTCAACTCCAAATGCCAACCAGTTTTTATTGAAGTAATATTTCGCGTCCAATCCAAAATTGATCATGGCATTGAAATGTGTGGATATCGCAACATTTTTCTGATACTTTTCCTCATCGTAAATTTTAGATGTATAGGATAATCCACAGCCTATTTTACCATTTAGTCGGAAATTTTCTTTCGAAATAAATGGGATGTGCAAATTAGTATAAACACCGACGAAATTTCCAAGAATTTCAGTGTTCCCTACGCTCCCGAAATATAAATTTAGTGCGAGTTCAGGATATTTGTAGTGCTTATGCCACGACTTTTCACCATTGGTGCGGTAAACGAAACTTAGTTCTGTTGCATAAGTATGGTTTACTGGTAAATGACCCATTACAACTCGATGACCAAGTAAAAAACCAGGTTTAAATCGCGCTTCAATTCCCCAATTTGTTGTGTTTTGAGAAAAGGAAAATCCATTTAGGAGGACAATAAAAGCGATTAGATAAAGGCGCATGATGCAAATCAATATTTTACGGCGGAAAATTACAAAATTTTTCAGTGCACGCTGTCAGCAGGATTAATTTTCAACATGATTTTTTTTACGTTTGATATTCCTTAGTTTTGCACCATATGACACAAGAGATGGATAAAAGATTAGTAGCGTTTCAACGCTTATTAGATATAATGGACGATTTGAGAGAGAAATGTCCATGGGATAAAAAACAAACGTTTGAAAGTTTACGCCATTTAACAATTGAGGAAACCTACGAATTGGCAGACGCAATTATTGATAAAGACCTCAATGAATTGGAAGGTGAAATAGGCGATGTTTTTTTGCATATGGTTTTTTATAGTAAGTTGGGGAGCGAAGTTGGCGTATTCGATGTAACCTCTGTATTGAATCGCATTTGTGATAAATTGGTGCACCGTCACCCGCATATTTATGGAGATGTAAAAGCTGAAACTGAAGAAGAGGTGAAGGCGAATTGGGAAAAAATCAAACTAAAGGAAGGAAAGAAATCTGTTTTGGAGGGTGTTCCTAATTCCTTACCAGCAATGGTAAAAGCTGCTCGAATTCAAGAAAAAGTAAAAGGTGTAGGATTTGATTGGGAGAATGCTGAACAAGTTTGGGATAAAGTCAAGGAAGAAATTGACGAATTGAAAGTAGAAGTGGAGGCAAAGAGTGATCTAATAGAAGATGAATTTGGTGATGTACTGTTCTCAATGATTAATTACGCTCGTTTTATTGACGTGAATCCTGAAAATGCCCTGGAAAAAACCAATCGAAAATTTATCGCTCGCTTTCAGAAAATGGAAGATATTGCCCGTGAAAAAGGCGAAGAAATTAGTGATTTGAATTTCGAAACCTTAGATCAATACTGGGAACAAGCCAAAAAGGAAACGAAATAAATAAAATTAGAAATTAGAAGATTGAAACCATACTTCTAATTTCTAATTTTCAATTTTCAATTTTCAATTTTTGAATCTTCAAATTTTCAATTTCAGATCTTATTACTCATTAATATCATAAATAGTCATCCCACTTCTCAGTTTTGGTTCTACCCATGTTGATTTAGGTGGCATGATCATTTGGTTGTCGGCTACTTTTTTTACCTGATCGATTGTTACAGGATATAAAAATACAGCTAACTCATATTTACCTTTCTTAATTTTCTTTTCAATCTTCTTGATGGGAGTTGTACCTCCAATAAATTCAATGTTTTTATCAGTCTTTAAATTTTCAATTTTCAAGATGGGATACAAGATGTATTGAGTTAAAATCTCAGCGTCCAGCGAATTTACTGGATGATCTTTTTCAATAATCTGTTCCTGGCAATTCAAACGATACCAATTACCCTTGATGCAAATGGTCATTTCATGCTCTCGTGATGGAAGTGTTTTGGCTTCACAGGGTTCAACATCAAAATATTCAGATACTTGTTCGATGAACTGTTCTTCACTTAAGCCATTTAAAGAATGAATAACACGATTGAATTCTAAAATTTGCATAGCCTGCTCATCAATCATAAATGCTAAGAAGAAAGCCTCGTTTGACTTTACTTCACGATTTTGTCGACGTCTTCTGTCTTCCAAGCCTACTGATGATGCGGAACGGTGATGTCCATCGGCAATATATAGCGAATCAATGGATTCAAATAATTGCTGAATATCCAACGTTTCTTGTTCTGACAACACCCAAAGCTCATGTTTAATGCGATCAGTAGTGGTGAATTCATATTCTGGTCGAGCAGCTGTAATTTCTGATATGCGTTGCGCTAATGAAGCATTTGGTGCATAAGAAAGTAAAACTGGCTCAGCATTATAACCCACAATGTCCAAATAATCTATGAACATTTCTTCACGATTTGTTAGTGTCGCCTCGTGTTTCTTTATTTTATCCTGGCGGTATTCATCATTACTTGCCCCGGCCACAACACCAGTAAATGCATGACCATTTTTAGTTTGTCGGTAAATGTAAATTCGAGCAGTTTCTTCCTTCATTAAAATTTGCTCATTGAAGAAATTTTGATATTCTTCTTTTACCAGTTCAAATCGTTCGGGTGTATTGGGTTGCGTAGTACGCTCTCCTCCAAATTCTGGATTGATAATGTGTAAAAATGTAAAGGGATTATCCTCCAATTTTGATTCTAAAACATTCTTTTTGTAAGAATAGATTGGACGCGTTGCCACTAAGTGAACTTTGTCGCGTACAGGACGTATAGCTTTAAATGGGGTAATCTTAGCCATTAGTATTATTAAAAATCAATTAATAGTAAAATGACCTCAAATCTACTATTTTTATTGATTTATGAAAGTGCTTTTCAATAAATAGCTCTTAATCATTGATTCTTAATGTACTTCGCTTTAGAAAATGGCAAATGTGAAGCAGTGAATTGTGAAGATGTCGTGAAAAGTGAAATAGAATGGTCGAATTTTTAAGTAAAGTTGGCTAAAAGTCGGCAGTTGATTGAGAAATTACTTCGTTCTTTGTAAAATAAATACCAATAGTAGCATGTTACAACCAACTAGATTGTTTGATCTTTTACAATTTCAATTAGAAAATACCCCAGGAATAAATATCTTTTCATCCAATATCAATGGTGACTGGATAGGAATTTCTACTGCAGATTTTATGAAGCGCGTTGATGAAATAGCGAAAGGTTTAATTGCTGCTGGTATACAAAAAGATGAGAAAGTTGCACTAATTAGTGAAAACCGCTTGGAGTGGAACTTGTTAGATTTTGCTATTCAACAGGTAGGGGCAGTGGTTGTTGCTATTTATCCCAATATCAGTGACAATGATTACCAATTCATTTTAAATAATGCAGAAGTAAAATTATGCTTTGTAAGCAACGAAAAATTGTACCGTAGATTGGATGTTGTACAATCCTCGATTTCATCCATGACTACCTTGTTGAGCCTTGATAAAATTGAAGGTATTCCTCATTGGCAGGAATTGATTGAAAAAGGAAATGATATTTCAAATGATGTATTGAAGCAGCGAAAAGAAGCTGTTGAAACAACGGATTTAGCAACCTTGATTTATACGTCTGGAACGACTGGTGAACCAAAAGGTGTTATGTTGACACATGAAAATTTATTAGCTGATGTGATAAGCTCTGAATATTCATTTCCAGTTGTAGCATATGATAAAGCGCTAACATTCCTTCCTGCATGTCATGCATACGAACGCGTTTTTCAATACGTATACATCAAGATTGGACTCCCTATGTTCTATGCGCGTTCAATGGACACAATTGGGGAAGATATCAAGTCTGTTCAACCTCAAATTTTTAGTGCTGTACCTCGTGTTTTGGAAAAGGTATATGAAAAAATCATGGCAACGGGTGAGCAACTTACTGGAGTCAAACGCACCTTGTTCTTTTGGGCGATTTCACTTGCAGATAACTTTGATGTTGATGAAACAAAATTGAGTGCATGGTATAAATTCAAGTTGGCAATTGCGCGAAAACTGATCTTTTCTAAATGGAAGGAGGCCTTGGGTGGAAATATCAAAGGAATTGCTTCTGGAAGTGCAACATTGCAAAGTAAACTCATTAAAGTCTTTTTGGCTGCTGGTATTCCGATTTATGAAGGTTATGGATTAACGGAGGCGGGACCGTGCTTGTCTGTAAACTGCATCAAACGTGGTGTGAAAATTGGAACGGTAGGATTACCATTGGTAGGAATTGATATTAAGTTAGCAGATGATGGTGAAGTACTTGCTAAAGGGAAAAACATTATGCTAGGCTATTATAAAAATCCTGTTGCTACAGCTGAAGTGCTAAAAGATGGTTGGTTACACACTGGTGATATTGGTGCATGGGATGGAAAATTTTTGAAAATCATTGATCGAAAGAAGGAAATGTTCAAGACTTCTGGAGGTAAATACATTGTTCCGCAACAGATGGAATCTAAGTTTTCAGAATCAAAATTCATTGAGCAAATCATGGTTGTTGGTGACGGGAAGAAATTTGCTTCGGCATTGATTGTACCTTCCTATACTGCCGCTCTTGAATGGTTGAAATCAATTGACGTAAAATTTTCGCAACTTTCACCAAGTGAAATGATTGAGAATAGTCACTTTATTCAAAAGATATCTGATGAGGTGAATAAAATTAACGAACAATTTGGAAGTTGGGAGAAAATTAAAAAATTCAAATTGATACCGAAAGAATTTTCAATCGAAACAGGAGAATTAACTCCTACTTTGAAAATTAAGCGCAAAATTATTGAGCAAAAATTCAGTAATGAAATAGCAGCTATGTACGTTTAATATAGCGTACATAGCTGACCTAACTTAGAGTAGTTCCATGACTTTGGTCTGGTGCATTTTATTGATTAACTAAAATTTTAACTGTTTTTTGTCGTTGTGAAGATTGATAGTTTACTAAGAAAATATCGCCTTCATACTCACTTAAATCAATTTGAGATACATTTTCAAAAGTTGCGAGCTTTCTACCTTCAAGATTAAAGACAGTTACATTGTATTCACTTTCCTCGCTTTCAATTTTTAATAATCCTCTAGTAGGATTTGGTAACATTACGATTTCTTTTAGATCGATCTGCTCGATTCCAACATTTGGAGCTGTCAACTTGTAAACAATACCGTTGTTTAATCCTGCTGCATAAATTTCTCCGTCTTTATCAATTCCAAAAGTTGATATATTTCCCAACAATCCAGTATGAGTTGAAACCTCGTTTGTAATAGGGTCGAGAATAAAAAGCTGACTTGTACAATAATCTGAGAAAAAATAGTTGCCATGCCATCCTGGATTTTGGCTTCCACGGTAAACGTATCCACCTGTAACAGCACAAACACTACCAGCAAGCGAGTAAACGTGAATTGGCGTTACATAAGCGGCATTTGGATCACATCCAGTCATGTTGTACGATTCGTTTCCTTCATAGCATCTCCATCCATAATTTAAAGTGGCATCTGAAATTGGCTGACGGTTAACTTCCTCCCAATCTCCTTGACCAACATCAGCAATCCAAATCATTTCAGTTGCGTTGTCAAACGAGAATTTCCAAGGATTCCTTAAACCAATTGAATAGATTTCGGACTTTCCGTTCACACCATCTGCGTAAGGATTTGTAGCTGGAATGGTATAAGGTAAAGCATCAACGTTGATTCGCAGTAATTTTCCTAATAATGATTGTTTGTTTTGTGCATAGTTGTCAGGATCGCCACCACTTCCTCCATCACCCATGGCAATGAAAAGGTTACCATCAGGTCCAAATTGTATGGAACCACCATTGTGATTGGTGTATGGTTGTGCAATCACCAAAACCTCTTCTCCAAGCGGATCGGCTATATTGTCGTTCGTACCAGAAACTTGATAACGTGCAATCACAGTTGACTCGTCACTTGAACGAATGTAATTTACAAAGAAGTATCCATTGCTTAAGAAATCAGGGTGAAAAGCCATACCTAATAATCCTTGTTCGCCAGAATTGCTAACCAATGAACTGATATTCAAAAAGGGAGTCGCAAGCACAGTTCCATCATTTTCAATGATTTTAATTTGACCATTTTTTTGAACCACAAATAAGCGATCATCACCGCAGTTGGCTATTTCTACTGGTGATGTCAATCCCGAAGCAAATTCTTGAACTTGAACTGTTTGAGAAAATAGTGGAAATAGCAGTAGCAAAACTACTAGAGTAAGACCAAATTTCATAAGTTGTTTTTTAAATTATGGATAAAATATACACACAATAATTGAAAAGGAAAATTTTTTAACAAGTTGGATCTTTGTTTAGTGGTTTGAAAATTAAATTGGTAGAGTGGAGGTGGTGTGTTTAGTAAAGTTGGACCAATTATTTTACGAAGAAATAAAAAATGGAATTTCTAGCATATTTGGAATACTTTTTGAATAGATTCGTCTCGTGAAAAAATGGTTTTTATTTCTAGCAATTTTTGGTTTGCATGTACACCTTGCTGCACAAGGGATGAGGTGGGATAGACCGAACGCAGGAATTCAAACAGGAATTGTACTTAATATCGGTACGCATGAAACTGCTGTAGGAATTCAGTTGAAAGCATTTGTTGGTTTTGATTATGCGCAACTTAATGTTGGAAATACATTCGTATGGAAATTCGCGAGTTACGGAAATCGAAAAAAGTTTTACGAGAACAGAGCATATTTTGGAGTGATGGGGATGCTTGGAAAAGAAAATGCTGCCTATGACTTTGAATTAGATGGTCTCAATCATCAAACACGACGCAATTTTGCACTAGGTTTCAATTACCTGATTTATACGGATAATGCCGGAACATCTCAACTATCGGGCGGTTTTGGAATGCATATTAAAAATTTTGCAATTCGTTTCGAAAATGATGTGTTTGGTGGACAAGCAAAAGATCGATTTAGAACAGGAATTTTAGCCTTTTCTGTAAAGCAAGAATGGTTTAAGATCAATGCTGGTATGTACTTGTGGACAGGCGAAACAGGAAATTCATTTTGGGATCGTACAAAATCTGCGAAGATGCCAAGTGGATATCGTTCGCTGGAAGCCTTGCCGTACGGACGAACTTCGCACGGGATTTTTTATGGAGGTGTTCAGTTTTTATTGCCTTATGGAAATTATGCGCATTTGCGCGTAGGAGTAGACAGCGAACATTTCAGACACTTTCTTCAAAACCGATTGACGCATGATTTGATGTTTTTACCTGAGAAGGTTCAACGAAACACACCTCATTATCCTCGTTTGGATGAAAATGGTTGTCCTGTTTTTGAAAAAGAGTTGGTGCGAAAAAACCGCTATTATTTGCAGTTTGGACTTAATGATTGAAATTAATTAAGCACAAAAAAAGCGACCGAAGTCGCTCTTAAATCTTATAAAAATGGAATCTTACAAGTGAATTACTTCACCGTATGCAGCTGCAGCAGCTTCCATAATTGCTTCAGACATTGTTGGGTGAGGGTGAACTGTTTTAACCAATTCCATTCCTGTAGTTTCCAATTTACGAACTGCTACTAATTCAGCAACCATTTCCGTAACGTTAGCTCCAATCATGTGTCCTCCTAATAATTCACCGTATTTCGCATCGAAAATCAATTTCACGAAACCATCTTTTGCTCCAGCAGCAGATGCTTTACCTGATGCAGAGAATGGGAATTTACCAATTTTGATTTCGTAACCTGCTTCCTTCGCTGCTTTTTCTGTCATACCAACAGAAGCAATTTCAGGTGAACAGTACGTACATCCTGGGATGTTACCATAATTTAATGGCTCAGGGTGGTGACCAGCGATTTTCTCAACACAGATAATTCCTTCAGCAGAAGCAACGTGTGCCAATGCAGCAGTAGGAATAACGTCTCCAATTGCAAAGAAACCTGGGATGTTTGTTTCGTAGAAATCGTTCACTAAAATGCGACCTCTATCTGTAACAATACCAACTTCCTCCAATCCTAAATTCTCAATATTTGCTTCGATTCCAACAGCAGATAATACTACGTCAGCTTCGATTGTTTCTTCTCCTTTAGCTGTTTTAATGTGAACAACACAACCTTTTCCTGAAGTATCAACTTTCTCAACAGAAGAACCAGTCATCACTGTAATGCCAGCTTTTTTGAATGATTTTTCCAATTGTTTTGAAACTTCTTCGTCCTCAATTGGAACTATGTTTGGCAAGTATTCAACAACTGTAACCTCCGTTCCAATCGCATTGTAGAAATATGCAAACTCAACACCGATCGCTCCAGAACCAACAACAACTAATTTCTTAGGTTGCGCTTTCAATGTCATTGCTTCACGGTACCCAATGATTTTTTCACCATCTTGAGGCAAGTTAGGCAATTGACGAGAACGTGCTCCAGTTGCAATGATTACTCCTTTATTTGCTGTGTATTCTGTTACAGTACCATCTTCAGCAGTTACTGCTACTTTTTTACCAGCTTTAACCGCTCCAGTTCCTTTGATAACGTCGATTTTATTTTTCTTCATTAAGAACTGAATTCCTGCACTCATTCCGTTTGCTACACCACGGCTTCTATCAACCATCGCACCGAAATCAGCTTTCGCGTCTTTCACTTGGATACCATAGTCAGAAGCATGCGTTAAATATTCAAATACGTTAGCACTTTTTAATAATGCTTTCGTTGGAATACATCCCCAGTTCAAACAAATTCCTCCTAGATTGTCACGTTCAACAACAGCAGTTTTTAATCCTAATTGAGAAGCTCTGATCGCAGTAACATACCCACCAGGTCCAGAACCAATAACTATAATATCGTAGCTCATAATTGTTTTTAGTTTTTTAATAATAAATTATCGCAGGGCGAATTTAGTGATTTATTTGCCGTTTGCAATTTTCATTAGCAGAAATTACGCACCAAACTTTTAAAGTTTCGAATGTGGAAAGAAATGATTTGCTAAGCTCCAATGTAACGTTTAAGATCTGAAATATGTTGCTCCCACATGGATTTAACTTCTTGCTTCTCGTCTTCTTCTGCTGAAGCACAAACGGTTAATATAACAGCATTGGTAATTGGGTCAACATGAAAACGAAAGCCAAAAAAAGTATCGAGTCCATCTTCTTTATCTTCCAACCATTGCCATTTGATATGCTGACCGCTTTTATTACTTATCAATCGCGCTTCCTCAACAGCACCATTCCAAGAAAAACTATAAATTCCATCTTTTACATTGACATCGTCGCAGAACCAATCTGCTAGTCCACTAGGTGTAAACAAAGCGTTTTCTAGTACTTTTGGAGCTGTTTTGAGTATAAATTCTATCTCAAAATTCTTCTTATCTTTCACAGTTGTTGTTATTTATTTTAACTTCGCAGCTAATTTTTTGCAATATACATAATTCTTTTAAATGGCATTAGTACATTCCTTCGAAACAAGTGGAAATAAGTTATTTAAGTACCGTGGACAGATTCCAGTAGTACTTTTTTTACTAGCAATTCCAGTTATCTATTTTACTGATTATCAATGTGTTGATAATAATAAGAATTTAGATTTAGCACTGTTAATTACATGTGCAATCATTTCTTTAAGTGGACAAATTATCCGATCTATCGCGATTGGAACAGCAAATAAACACACATCTGGTAGAAATACAAAAGAAGGTCAAGTTGCTGAAGCGTTGAACACGAAAGGAATCTATTCAATGGTTCGTCACCCGCTATATCTTGGAAATTTCTTGATGTGGATCGGAATCGTAATGTACACATACAACATTTACTTTGTCATTATCGTATGTTTGATGTTTTGGTTGTACTACGAGCGTATTATGTTTGCAGAAGAGCGTTTCTTGGAACGTAAATTTGGTGACGATTATGTCAATTGGTCTTTGAAAGTTCCTGCTTTTATCCCTAGTTCAAAAAACAAAGTGAAATCAGAAATTCCTTTTTCTTTCAAAACAACATTGCGTAGAGAATATTCAGGAATTACAGCAACAATTATTGGTTTCGTATTCGTTGATTTCTTCCGTGTGTGGTTTACAACTGGTGAGGTGACATTGACAAATGGTCAATTAATTACCTTGATCGTAGGATTTGGAATCACAATCGTATTCCGCTCATTAAAGCACTACACGAAAGTATTGCACGAAGAAGATCGTTCGTAAGCAATCCATTCTATAAACGTTAAAAGCCGATGAAATTAATTTCATCGGCTTTTTTTATCTCACTATTTCAACTGTCCTACTGAGCCCGCCGAATCAAACTATCAACTTTCAACTGTCATGCTGAGCCTGCCGAAGCACACTATCAATTATCAACTGTTGTGCTGAGCTTGCCGAAGCAAACTATCAACTCTTCACTCTCAACTGTCATGCTGAGCACGCCGAAGCAAACTCTCAACTAATCCGCTTCTAAAAAAGTTTCTGCAAATCTTCTTTTAAAGCTTTCACAGTAATATCACTTGGCATCTCACCAATTTCTCCGACAAGTTCAAAAACTTTGGCTGCCAAATCAGAACTCATCGATGTTGTTGTCATTTGTCGACCTGCAATGTTGATGATTTTTATTGTTTCTTCCTTCGAGTTTTTTACCATTTCCCAAATCGCTGGAGTTACAAATAATTGTTGCGCGACATTGTGGTCATATTCTTCACGGATAGCTTTTAATAATTCTGCTTGGTACATGTGAGCTGGCAATCCAGGGTTGATTGTACGCATGATTAAACTGTTTGGATGAATACGTTCCATCAACAAAATTGCTCGTTGGTACGCTTCTAAACGATTGGGTAAGAAGAACTCTTGTCGTTGTTTTTTTAACTCAGCTTGAAGCGCTCTTACATTGTGAGCATCCTCACGCTCGTTATTTTTTCTAAGAAAAAAGATGGTGGTCATCAAAACTGCTCCCGCAGGAATAGTTATTAATGCAATTTGAAAAATTATATCTTCGAAGTTCATTTTTTTATGTGATTTATAACAAAACTACTAATTTTAATAAAGTAACATTTTGTTCTTGTTTTAATTTGTCCAACCTTCTTTAATGGAATGCGAAATAAGCTCATTAAAGGTTTTGCAACCAGATTTGCTTAATAAATTTTTACGGTGGATATGAATCGTGTGAATGCTTCTCTTTAATTCTGCTGCGATTTCTTTGCTCTTCAGTCCTCCAATCATCAATGTCAATACTTCTTTTTCCTTTGCAGTAAAAAGTGAGTTCTTCCGCTTGTAAATGTATTTCGGTTGGTAATCGATAAAGGAAGGTTCACCATCCAAACCAATAAACGATAAATTCATTTTAGTGGAAGGTTCATATGCTGAAATGTCCGTGTGAAAAACAAGGTTGTGTTGTATTCCGCCATATTCATCTAATTTGATGGTAATCGATTGCTGAACAATGGTAGCGTACTCACCATTTGCTTTTTTTAGACGGTAACTATAGCGCGACTTATATTTCATCTTTTTATCTACCGGAAGCGAATTCTTAAAGTCGACCACCGCATTTTCTATTTCGGTAAATCGTGGCAAATCCTCCGGATGAATGTTGTTCAGAATGAATTGAATGCTTAGTTGGCTCTTGGAATAGCCCAAAATAAGTTCCATTTCATCTGAATGGTAAACAATTTGCCCTACAGATGGATTAAAAACAAAGCAATAAGTTGGACCGACATGTGAAACTTCCAGTAGCTTTTTATACAATTCAATTTCAAACTGCACGTCATATTCTGAATTGAAAGTTCCTACTTCAGTCCATTTTTTTAGTGCATCCGATATGATTTGCTTTTTCATTGATTAGCCAACTACGATTATTACCAAAAGTTTGATTACTTATAGTTCAATAGATTCACCTATTGCCAATAATGTCAATTTCTTATTCTTCGCAGCAAATTTCGCTTTTGCTTTTGCATGATCAATCTCAATGTATGGAGCAGTATCGAAGTGCATGCCTAAAATGTTATCACATGCAATAAAATCAGCAGCAACAACAGCTTCCTCAACATCCATCGTAAAGTTTCCACCAATGGGTAAAATCGCCAAATCAAGTTTGAAGAACATTGGAATTAATTTCATATCCATAGTCAATCCTGTATCTCCAGCTATGTAAACGTTTTTTCCTTCTGATTGGATGATAAAACCTGCAGGATTTCCGCCGTAAGTTCCATCTGGAAATGAAGAAGAATGAATAGCATTGACCATTTTAACGCGACCAAAATCGAAATTAAAACTTCCACCATGGTTCATTCCGTGACCTTTCAATCCTTTTCCTTCGTAATAAGTTACAATTTCATGGTTTGAAATGATTGTTGCACCTGTACGTTTTGCAATTGACTCTACATCCATCACGTGATCGTAATGTGCATGCGTAATAAGAATGTAGTCAGCTTTTAAATCATCAATATTAATTGATGCAGCTGCAGGGTTTCCTGAAATAAAGGGATCAACAATAATGTTTTTTCCATTTACCTCTAAGCCAAGTGCTGAGTGCCCGAAATAAGAAGTTTTCATGTTTTTATTTTTGATATATTTGAAAAATCGAAGATACTGATTTTTTGGACTTAAAGCATTATAATAGTCTTCGAATTATTGATGTTGAATTTAAAATTTAATCCTATGTTGCATATGAATGTTGGCAGAAGCCTAAGCTTGTTTTTCTTGATGGCTGTTGCTAGTTTATCTTTTGGTCAAAATAGACAGATCCAGTTCGAAAAGGGCACTTGGGCTGAAGCAATTGAGAAAGCTAAAAGTGAGCAAAAACCAATCTTTTTAGATGCATATGCAGTATGGTGTGGTCCTTGCAAATGGATGAGTGCGAATGTCTTTACCAATGATTCCGTAGCAGACTTTTATAATGCCAATTTCATCAACGTGAAAATGGATATGGAAAAAGGAGAAGGAATTGATTTAGCTAAGAAGTTAGCTGTAAGAGCTTTTCCAACGTTATTTTATTTTGAATCGAATGGCGAATTAATGCATCAAGTTTGTGGTGCTTTTGAAAGTCAGATGTTTATCGATTTGGGAAAAACCGCTTTGGATCCTGCCAAGCAGTTAAAGTACTATCAAGTTCAATATGAAAAGGGAAATCGTGGACCTGATTTCGTACAAGAATACCTACATGCTTTAGGGACGGCTTGTATCAAGAGTTCTGATGTGTTAAACAATTTCCTTGATTCCCAAAATAAAGAGGATTTATTGCTTCCTGAAAATTGGCTTTTGATAGAGCAAATGTTGGAAGACTATCACTCTAATGCTTTTCAGTATTTAGAATCTAATTCTATGAAATTTAGTGAACTGTATGGTGCTGAAAATGTGAATGATAAAATTAAATCGGTGTATGAGCTTTATCTAGGTGCGTCATTATCTGCAAAAGATTTGGCTGATTTTGATAAGCGAAAAGAGGAATTGAAGAATAAAAACAATGCCATGGCAAACCAAGTGATTTTGGATCAGATGATATTTAAGTATGCTTACATGAAAGATTGGAAAAATTATGTTGCTACAGTGGACGAATATATCGCGAAATACGATAGTAGCAATTGGATGAACATGAATGCATATGCATGGCATGCTTATGAGAAAATTACCGATAAGAAGCTGTTGAAAAAAGCAATTGTGTGGATTGAAAAATCGGTTTCGATTTCTGAAAACACCTATAATTTAGATACGTATGCTCATTTGTTAGCGGCTGTCGGAAGAACCAAAGAAGCTATCAAAGCACAAGAGAAGGTGGTGAAAATTGCTACGGAAGAAGGATCTGACGAAGTTTCAACTTTTCAAGAATATTTAGATTTACTAAAAAGCAAATAGCAAACTTATTCTCATAAACAAGATTGAAAAGCCATTCTTATTACTAAATTCGACGCAAAAAAGCATGACTCCAACATTAATCGTTTCCATTTTAGGCATCTATTTTACTGTTTTGATTCTCATTTCAGTGGTAACATCAAAAGGTGCAAACTCTGAAACTTTTTTTACGGGAAATAGGGATAATAAATGGTATTTGGTTGCTTTTGGGATGATTGGAACTTCGCTTTCTGGAGTAACTTTTATCTCGGTTCCAGGTACGGTTATCAACGATGGAATGGGATACTACCAGGTCGTGTTGGGTTATGTCATCGGGTACATTGTCATTGCTCAGGTCCTCATGCCGCTCTATTACCGCATGCAGGTAACGTCGATTTATGAATACCTCGATCAACGTTTTGGAGTGGTAAGTTACAAAACTGGAGCAAGTTTCTTTATGCTTTCTAGAACGCTTGGATCGGCTATTCGCTTGTTTTTAGCAACTGAAGTATTGCACTTATTCCTTTTTGGACCAATGAATGTTCCTTATTGGGTAACCGCCGTTGTCACGTTACTATTGATTTGGATTTATACGTTTAAAGGTGGAATCAAAACGATTGTGATCACAGATACTTTTCAAACGGTATTTCTGATTAGTGCAGTTATTATCTGTACAATCATTATCTCACAAGTGTTGAATGTCAATTTTGTTGGTTTATACGAGAAAATTACGGCTGCTACAACAAATAATGGTCATTCAATGTCGCAAATTATCTTTTTAGATGATCCCAATTCTAAACTGTATTTTCCGAAGCATTTCTTTGGTGGAATGTTCATCGCAATTGCCATGACGGGTCTAGATCAAGATATGATGCAGAAGAATTTATCGTGTAGAAATCTAAAAGATGCACAAAAAAATATGTATTCGTTTACAGCGATTTTAGTGATTACAAATTTCTTATTTTTACTATTAGGAGGAGCTTTGTATGTGTATGCAATGGAAACGGGAACAGCTCTTCCAATGAAGGAAGGGAAGATTATCACCGACCACGTTTTTCCAACTTTGGCACTGAATGATTTTGGATTGGTTGCAGGTATTTTCTTTCTGTTAGGAATCATCGCATCTTCATACGCTTCGGCAGATAGTGCATTAACAGCGTTAACAACTGGTTTTTGCATCGACTTTTTGAATTTCCATAAACGTGAAGAAAAAGAACGTCAACGCTTGAAGTTAATCGTACACATCGGATTTTCAGTGCTATTTTTGCTTATTATTCTTGGCACAAGGTGGTACATTCAACAAAATCCTGGGACAGATTTAATTGGACTAATCTTAACCCTTGCAGGCTATACTTACGGTCCGCTGCTTGGTTTGTTCTTTTTCGGTATTTTTACAAAACGAAAGTTACGCGAATGGTTGGTTCCAATTATTTGTATTTTGATTCCAGCCTTGTGTTATCTCTTGGATAAAAATTCGCAAGAATGGTTCAATGGCTACCGTTTTGGGTACGAATTACTGATCGTAAATGGTGTTTTGACTTTTATTGGTTTGTACGTGATCTCAATTAAAAAGGACGATTTAAAATTAAATGCATGATGAAAATAGTGTTGGCAGATAGTGGGTTGCATTTGGCGTTTGCTCCTTTAAGTTTAACGAGACCTGTGGGCGATTTGCGCATGGGGATTTTCACAAATACCGAACGTTGGAAATTGATTGAACCAAGTTGTGAAATTTACTTTGAAACTGAAGAATACTTTTCAAGTAAGTTTCAAAAAACTACAGAAGCAGACATCATCATTAACGGTGCTTTAGTTCCTACAAAAGCGTTAGCCGAATGGATTGTCAAATTGCCTGAAAATGCTGTTTTCTTGCAGGATGATGTTGTTCTGGCAAAGAAGGGGAATGGAACGGTCAACTGCATTTGGGAAGGAGAAAAACCTTTAGTGATTTCAAAAAGATGGCACCTTTTTCAGTACAATGACCGTGCACTAAAAAGTGATTTTGATTGGATTACAGCAGGAAGAATTTCACAGTCTTTAGCTTCATCTAACACCTTAATTGGCGATAAAAGTCAACTGTTTTTGGAGGAAGGAGCTGTTGTAGAAGCATCCATCTTAAATACTAAAAACGGACCTATTTATATTGGTAAAAATGCCGAAATCATGGAAGGATCAATCGTTCGTGGTGCTTTGGCAATGTGTGAGGACAGTGCGTTGAAATTGGGGACAAAAGTATACGGAGCAGTAACTTTAGGTCCGAACTGTAAAGTTGGAGGAGAGGTAAATAACGTTGTTTTTCAAGCTTATTCTAATAAAGGTCACGATGGTTTTCTAGGTAATGCACTCATTGGTGAATGGTGTAACCTGGGTGCTGATACTAATACATCAAATTTAAAAAATAACTATTCAAACGTTTCTACTTATTCGTATGAGACGCAAGCGGAAGTAAAAACAGACGTTCAGTTTATGGGCGTTACGATGGGCGATCATTCTAAATGTGGAATCAATACAATGTTCAATACTGCAACAGTGGTTGGTGTGTCATGCAATGTTTTCGGGGCCGATTTTCCTGCAAAATACATTCCTTCCTTTTCGTGGGGTGGAATTACGCCCATTCCATTTAAATTTGATAAAGCAATCGAATATGCAAACAACATGATGCAGCGACGAGGTTTGAAATTGTCTGAAGCAGAAGTTAATATATTGCATCATATCCATGAAAAGGCTTAATTGTTGCCAAGTGATGTTACTTTTTTAGTAATCAATGAAGTATTTCTTTTTAATATTCATTATTGATAAGGACTAAATAATCAGAACTGCATTGGAAATGGAATTAAATTCTATAATTTTAATTTCTGATTGCAAAGAAGTATCATTTTATCAACTTATTATTCTAAAATTCTGACTGAGCGTGTGTTGTCATTGTTCGTCGTATTGGTCGATCTTATTGTGTTTTTCTCGCTATCAAATTGTTTTTTTAAATGCAACAGTTTTATTTGACGTTGTACTGCTATCATGTTATATGAACGGTTTCGGTTTTATAGTTTAATTCATTGTTTCCTCTTTTTACTAGGGGCATTTTCTTCATTTGGTCAAGAAAAAGAACTAGTAATTCAAAACAAAATAGATTCGATTCAACGTGTAATCAAAATTGCGAAAGAGGATGAAGGTAAAGTCACGGCTTTAGTTGAGCTGTCACGATTATATTGCGATCAGAAAAATTTTGTTGAAGCGAAGAAAATTGTGAATCAATCACAGGCGTTAGCAAAAAAGAAGCATTTCAAAAAGGGAATTGCGCTATCTCAAATTAGTTCGGGAATCATTCTACGTGAAGAAGGGAAGCATAAAGAGGCATTGGTACAATTTGAGTCAGCACTGAGGTTGACAATGGATTTAAAATTAAAGTCAGAAGAATCTCTTATTTATGACCAAATTGCGCATGCTAAGTTAAGTGTTTTAGATACTTTGGGCTCACTCAATTATCACAAAAAAGCATATGATATTCGAAAGGAACTTGATGATGAAATTGGAATTGCTTACTCTAGTGAAAACATTGCAACGATTTACAGTAAACTTTCAGATTATTCTACTGCATACAATTACTTTAAAGAGGCATATTCCATCTTTAAGAAGTTAAATGTCACTTCTAGAATGTCGCTGTCTGCTGGCAATGTAGGGTTAATGAAATATTGGCTCGGAGATCGAAGCGAATCGCTGAAGTACTTTATTGCTGCTTCTGAATACTATAAAGCAGATAAAAATGATGAAGGTGTAATTTGGATGTATGGATTGATTTCAAATCTGTACCAATCCATGTTTGAATACGATAAAGCGTTAGATTACAATCAAAAGTCGTTGGAAATTTTACTCAAAAATAACGATGAGTTCCATGTAGCTAATGTATACTGTGTTATGGCTACAAATTACATTGAAAAACTTGAGTTTTCCAAAGCAAAAGAACTACTGCATAAAGCAAATGCATTATACACAAAATTGAAGGATGATCAAGGCGAACTAAGGGTAAAGAGTCATTTAGGGACTTGGTATTACCGACAAAATGAGTTTCAAAATGCGATTCAGTATTTTACAGAAGCGCTTGCCATTAAAAGTGATCGAGTACGTGCTATTTGTGAACGTTCACTTGGAATCATTTATCTTGAAATGAACGATGGTGTTGAAGCTAAAAAATGGTTGACAAAAGCATTGGATTTTTATTCTAAAACGGAGTCGACTGGTAACTTGCCAATTGTCTATCTTAAATTAGCGCAGACTGATAGTTTATTGGGTGATTTTAAGTCGGCATACATCAATTACCAAAATTATATTCGCTACGAAGTAGACCAGAAATTCTCCTTACTTGATGCCGAAAAACTAGCTTTAAAGTATGAATTTGACAAAAAAGAAGCCATTGCTAAAGCGGAATTAAGAAGCAAAAGGTTGGAGCGAAATGTTGCGTATGTTGGGTTAAGTGTTTTATTGGTCATCATCATCATTATTGCCGCACTATTTCGTTTAAGAAGTAAGAAAATTAAAGTTGATAAAGAAAACATTCTCTTGCAACAGCGAGAAATTGAAACAGCTAAAGAACATGAACAATTTAAATCTCGTTTTTTAACAAACATTACCCACGAGTTTAGAACACCATTAACGTTGATTAAAGGTCATCTCGAGGTATTGAAAGAAACTGCTGCTGCAAAAGATATACCTCGTTTATCTGACATGGAATTAAATGGTAAACGTCTGCTTCAACTGATTAATCAATTGCTGGAATTGTCAAAATTGGAAGATGGAGCCTATAAATTGAAATACCAATCCAGGAATATAGAACAAGAACTCACGGTGTTGACGCAGTCTTTTCATTCAATGGCTGAAAGAAAAGGTATCTCTTATCAATTAACGAAATCATCAAGCTTTCAAAATCCTATTAATCAAAATAATTTTATTTATTCAAGTGAGGCCTTGTCGTCCATCGTGACAAATTTATTGTCTAATGCTTTTAAGTTTGCTCCTGAAGGTGGAAAGGTTGCAGTTTATGTCGATTTAACTGATGATTGCTTAACATTAGAGGTGGAGGATAATGGAATTGGCTTAGAACCCGAGCACTTAGAAAAGATATTCAATCGTTTCTATCAAGTGGATAATGCGTCTCAGCGTACTTACGAAGGATCTGGAATTGGATTGGCATTAGTAAAAGAGCTTGCAATCATACATGGTGGCGATGTTCAAGTGAAATCAGAATACCTAAAAGGTTGCCGATTTATTGTTACATTAAAATCTGGAGAGCTACAACAAGAAGAAAAGGCTGTTTTGGATGAAAAAGTGGAAGTTATAGCCTATGCAAAAGAGGTGGAGTCGATTGTGCAAATGGAACAATCAGCTGATAAGTTGGTTGTTTTAGTTGTAGAAGACCATACAGAACTTCGTCGATTTATTGTGGAGAATTTAAGCGATGATTATACGTATTTGGAAGCGAAAGATGGACTTCAAGGATTGAAATTGGCAACCGAATATGTGCCCGATTTAATTATTTCGGACAACATGATGCCAGATATGAATGGTTTGCAAATGACGAAAGCTTTGAAGGGCGAAATTGCGACTTCGCACATTCCTATCATCATGTTGACTGCCAAGGTTGAAGAGAAGGACCGTCTGGAAGGATTGATTGCTGGAGTAGATGAATACTTAACGAAACCTTTTTCTCTAGAAGAACTAAAATTACGCGTTCGAAATATTTTAAATACACGCAGGTCTTTGCAAGATGCTTTTCGTAATGAGACACCAATTGAGGAAATAGAAAAAGGAATTGAAAAAGTAGCTGTTTCTAATGAACATAATGAAAAACATAGAGAATTTCTGGAAAGATTAAAGAAGGAGGTGCTGGATAACTTGACAAACAAAGAGTTTGGTGTAACCTCTCTATGCGATATCGCTTGTCTTTCTCAAAGTCAGTTTGCGCGTAAACTAAAATCGATGACGGGTAAAACTCCCATTGATTTTATTCGAACTATTCGTCTGGAGTGCGCCTTGGAATACCTTCAGGATGGAGAATCTGTCTCAGAGGTTGGTTACAAAGTCGGTTTCGATGATCCTGTTTATTTTAGTAAGGTTTTTAAAAAGCACTTCGGATTTGCTCCTTCGCATCATAATAAAGATAGCTAGGAGCTTTTAATTATTGAACAGTTTAGGTTAATTAAAGTAAGTGCTGTTACCATTCGTGCCTAAATCTCTTTTGCTTTTCAAAAAGGTATTTCATATTGTTGGTTTTTTGTCCAAAGAATGTATATTATTGGGGGTAACTATTTTATAGTCAATTTGTTATTTTCATTCACTTATTTGATGTTAATATTGTCAATTATATTCAATTTTAAAGCCTATAACTGTAATGGAAGCCTATTTGGATGATCCTGGTTTATTTTTTTAAAAAAATACGTTAAAAATATAACAGTTTAGTTGGTTGGTTTAATGGGTAAGTTATCAGTTATTTATGTTTTTTTGGTGCTAGCCACTGGTAATTGATTTTATATTAACACGGAAAAGATGTTAAGAATTTAACAACTCTAACCATTATCAAAAAGTCCTGTTTCGTTAGATTTACGGCAATTAATCAATTATAATTAACTTATTATTATTTAAATCATGAGAAAATTTTCTTTTTTGATGATAGCATCATTAGGGCTTGGTGCTACATTACAAAGTTGTTCAAGTTGTGGGGATCAATCGAAACCAGACTTGATGCACGCAGTTTCACAATTCGATTTTAAAAGCTTAGGTCAAAGTTCAGGTGGATCTGGTGGATCTGGAGGTGCTGGAGCAATTGTTGGACTTGCATTCCAAATTGGATCAAAATTCTTAAATGTAGCTGAATCTCAATCTAAAAAATGTGATTGTAATGAAACTACAGAAGATGCTGGAGATCAAATGTTAAATTGGAGAGTAGAGGAAACAAACAGCGCTGGTCAAATTTTGTCAGGTGTTAGTGCCTTATTAAATGGTAACGAACCTAAGAAACAATTGGAAGCATGTGTTGAAGAGGATTGTGGAGCGAAAGCTGAAGGTCTTCAAAACAATAAATTCTATAGAGTTACAAATATCTTAGATCACTTATTGAATGTTTTTGAAAGAAATGAAGGTAATAACAATCAAGTTGGTAAAAAGAATGCAATGGCAAAAACTCCTCAACAAGTTTGGGAAGAAGAAAAAGCATTTTACGGAAACAACTTTAAATCGGAGTTGATTTATATTGACAACAATTCAAGATTGCACCGTGTAGATGAAAAAACAGGTGAAAAAACTTTTGTTGTTCAATTGTAATTGAAAAAATATGAAATTAAATTCATTAAAGAGCTTAGGATTGATTTCGGCCTTAGCTTTAACAGCATTTTCTTGTAACAAAATAAATTCTAAGAAAATCGTAATCGAAGACAAATTGTCTTCTAAATCGTTGAAAAACATAACAGAAATTAAATTGGATGGTGTTCCTGAATCAGATTATGTAATGTTTGGTGGAGATTATGGTGCATATAAAAGTGATTTTAATCCTAATATTCAAGTACAAAACTTTTCAGTGAAGCACCCTTATGCTCATTTTATTGAAGGTAAAAACAGCATCTACTTAAGAGCTAATCTTGAATACACCAATGAGTTTTACGTAATTAGAAAACAACTTAAAAAAGATGTTGAGTGTACAACAGAGGATGATAATAAAAACTTCACAAAGGTTACCTTAAAGAAGGATAAATTTGTAACGTTTGTATGGTCAGCTACTGCAGGTGCTAGAGGTTGGTATCAATATTTTGTTGAAAAAGGGGGTATTGATGATTTGGTAAATGCAGAAGTAATGTACATGATGCGTGTTGCAACCAATAAAACGAAAATGAAAATAACTGACACCGATAATGTGACAGTTATGTCTAGCGCTTTTGAAGTTAAAAACAATGAAATGGTTCCAATTGGAGATCCTGCACCAGCTCCTAAACCTGTAATTTTTGAACCAAAACAAAGAATTGCCGTTTGTTCAATGTTTCACTATCCTGGTAAAGGAAACATGAGATACGTAAACTTTGAAACGATTATGGCTTTTAAAGACGAACAGAAAGTGTATGATTTAGCTTCAAGAATGGAGGAATAATAACTATAAACTAAATTTTTTAAATAAAACTAAAATGATGAAAACTATGAAATTGGCAGTTCCAGCATTATTGATGATGATGTCTGTGGTATTAACAAGCTGTAAAAAAGAAAATGCGGATGTAAAAAATCCTGAAATTGATCCTGCTTCTGCTGGTAAATTACACGTGGAAAATGTTGACTCAACAGATGAGTATCAGTTCACAATTGAGCCGTCAGCTGGTGGTAAAACTGTCGCTAAAAATGTGGATATTTCAGCTTTGCAAAAGTTGACTTATGATGTTGAAGGTGGTAAATATTATAAAGTTAAATACGTTCAAAACGAAGGCTATATAATTTATCCTACAAAAGGTGAAGTAGAAGTTTACGTAGGTAAAAAGGAAGAAGGTACAGCTAAGATTCCAGATTAATATATTGTAAATTAAATTTTACATAAATGGTCAGACTATGTCTGGCCATTTATCATTTAAAGAAGTACCATTTCCTCTGTTTAACAATTAAGAGTTCTCTTAAAATCTCTTCAGAATTTTGTAACCTCTCTTGAATGGCTGTAGTTAATAACGCATCCACTTTATCTTCTGACAATAAATTTGGGGCAGTAGTCCACTTCGGTTTAACACACAATTTTTGAACCCATTGATTTAATCGTTTTGGCATCGAATGATGATCTTGTATTGGGTGAGCTAGCTGTAAATTTGTAAATACACTCGGATTAGCATGTGAAAGCGGAAGTTCATCGCTCCAAAGAAAATAAATCATTACTCCCAATGCAAAATAATCTGTTGTATTGTTGATTAGATGCATGCGATTTAAAAGCAATTCTGGTGCAGCAAAACCTAAAGGGAAAATCAATTTTCTTTCAATAATATTCTTTTTGTCAATCGCCAAACCAAAATCAATAAGATGTATCTCAAATGATTCTATTGTACCATCAATTAGGATATTCGATGGCTTTAAATCACAGTGATAAATCTGTTGCTCATGGATGTGGTCCAAGACGAACAGTAATTTTGAAACAAATGATTTTGTAAATGGTAATCTATCTTTTTTGCGAATTGTTTTCCAAAATTCATTTAACGGAACGCCTTGCTTGTAATTTAAAAGGATCGAAATGGAGCTTTCTGTTTCTTCAAAAAGTGCTACTGTAGGAAGTCGTTCAAGCTGAAACGAAAAAGCTGCTTCATTTCTTAATTGATCCAATGCACGTTCTGAAATTTGGCTTTTAGTTGCTGTTTTTAGTATAAATTGCTGATTTGTCTCTTGATCCTCTACAAGCATTACCTTTCCAAATTTTCGCTTGGATTGTTGACCTAATACCTTTACATAGTTGAGCGCTCCATTCATATTGTTCAAAGATAGCAAAAATAGAACGCTTAAAGTTTTTAGGTTAGTGCTACATTTCTTTCATTAATTCTCTAATTTTACGCGCAAAGCAATGAAAAGATGGTCATGATGAAATTAATCGCTGACAGCGGTGGTACAAAAACGGATTGGATAGGTGTAAACGAAAAAGGCGAGTCTGTAAAACTACAAACGAAGTCTTACCATCCGATTCATCTTTCTGTAGACTTTATTGAAGAAGAGAAGGTTTTCTGGTCTAAGTATGACATTCGTTCTTGCAAATTGAATTTTTTTGGAGCAGGCTGCCTAGCTGATGAAAATCAAAAAAAGGTAAAAGTCGCGTTGGAAGCAATTGGTTTTTCAAATCCTACTGTGCAATCCGATCTTTTTGCAGCAGCATTCGCAGTCAATGAAAACAATGGTTGGGTAGCAATTTGTGGTACCGGAAGCGTAGCTTTTTTGATGAAAGAGAATCGCATAGCTGAATTAAGAGGAGGCTTAGGATGGGAGCAGGGCGATGAAGGAAGTGGCTACTATTTTGGAAAATTGTTACTAGAAAAGTTAAAAACTCAAGCAGATGATTATCCAGAAGTGAAACAAAAGATAGAAGATTGGAAATCATTACCTGAATTATGGAATTTAGAAAATGTACAAGAATCTAAATTTATCTATGCGAACTTAGTTAAAGTTGTAGGTGATGTTGCTGATAATTTACTTGTTAAAAGTGTTCATAGGGAAAATGTTGAGCTCTTTATTAGAAAATATTGCATGGAAATAAACACAATTAGTTTCGTTGGTGGCTATGCATTTTTCCAACAAGACGTGATTCGAGAAATGTGCATGAAATATGGGATATCAGTGAAATCAATCGTTGCTCGACCGCTAGATGTAATTGCAGATGAGGCAAGTTTTTTGACCTTGTAATTAATTTTAAAAGAGTTAAAGAGAAATTTTTGTAGGTATTTATACCTATTTATTATTTTTTTTGATATCTTGCAAACCTCAAACAAGTGTAATGGAACAATTATCAATCGAATCGACGACGCATACGCCGTACATATATTTTAATGCCCAATCTGGAGTGATGGAAATCAAAGGTCGCTCAATTCCTGAACAAGCAGATGAATTTTGGATGCCAATATTGAATTGGTTTGAAACATACATTCATAATCCAAACGAGCAAACAATTTTTAAGATTGATCTTGAGTATTTTAATATTTCATCGTCTAAACGTATTTTGTTTTTGTTATATAAATTGAATAATTTAGCAAAAATCACTAGTTCAGTTAAAGTGGAGTGGTATTATAGAGAGGATGATGAAGATATGTTTGAAGTCGGAAATGACTACGCGTATATGGTGAAAGTTCCTTTTGAATTTATCATGTACAATGAGGTTGAGTTAGTTTAATTAAATTTTCAATGCGCGTATTAGTAGGATTTATCCTTACCCCAATTTTTTACATCACGTTTGGCTTTTGGTTATTAATTTTTCATCCCATCCAATGGGTTTGTGTGAAGTTTTTTGGTTATAAAGCGCACAAAAAAAGCGTTGATGCATTAAATTTCTTTTTAACATACAGTACATTAGTTTTAGGAAATGTACCTGTTGTGAAAGGCCTCAATAAAGTTCCAAAAAATAGATCTATCATATTCGTATCGAATCATCAAAGCACTTTTGATATTCCTGGTCTAATCTATTTCTTTCGTGATTTTCATGGAAAATTTATTTCTAAAATTGAATTGGCGAATGCTAAGATTCCAAGTATCGCAATTAACCTAAAGTACGGAGGTGGCGCAAATATCGATCGTAAGGATTCTGAACAAGCGAAAGGCGAAATTCGAAAGTTAGCCGAACGCATGAAAGCCAATAAATGGTCAGCATTTATTTTTCCTGAAGGAACACGTACAAAAGATGGGAAGATGAAGGCTTTTCAAGTTGGAGGAATTGCCACAATTGTAGATGTGTGTAATGACGTAGTAATAGTTCCAATTGCAATTAAAGGTTCTTTTCAGATGGCTGAAAAAGGAATGTTTCCACTGATGCCATTTAACAAAATGTCTTGGGAAGTTTTATCGCCAATAGAGGTGGAAGGTAGAGCAATTCAAGACGTAATTTTGGAAGCAGAAAATGCCATTCGACTTAAGGTTGAGTAAAAAGGTATAATTACATTGTTTTCAGGGTTTAATTCCTATCCGAATTTTATTAAATTTGTCACTGTTAATCGAAATAAACTATGGCAATATCGCAAAAAGAGCTGGAAGTAAATATCAATGATGATGATATGCGCTTAAAAATTAGCGCGCTCGAAAAAACCTTAGCAAAAATATACGAAGGAGGAGGCTCAAAACGAATCGACAAGTTACACGAACAAGGTAAATTGTCCGCTAGAGAACGCATTGATCTGCTATTAGACCCCAATACAGATCGCCTAGAAATTGGTGCAATTGCCGGATATGAAATGTATCCCGAACACGGCGGATGTCCCGCAGCTGGAGTGGTAATCGTTATCGGATATGTGAAAGGAAAACAATGCATCGTTGTTGCAAATGATGCAACGGTTAAAGCCGGAGCTTGGTTCCCAATTACAGGTAAAAAGAATTTGCGTGCACAAGAAATCGCAATGGAAAATCGCTTGCCAATCATCTATTTGGTAGATAGCGCAGGAGTTTACTTACCACTTCAAGATGAAATTTTTCCAGATAAAGAACATTTTGGCCGCATTTTTAGAAACAATGCTGTAATGAGCTCAATGGGAATTGTTCAAATTGCTGCTGTAATGGGTAGCTGTGTTGCAGGTGGTGCTTACCTTCCGATTATGTCAGACGAATCGCTAATTGTGAATGGAACTGGTACAATTTTCCTTGCTGGTAGCTACTTGGTAAAAGCTGCTATTGGTGAAACAATCGACAATGAAACCTTGGGTGGAGCAACAACGCACACTTCACTTTCTGGCGTGTGTGATTATAAAACAGAAAACGATCAAGAATGTTTGGCAACTATCCGTGATTTGATGGATAAAATCGG
>Ga0233377_1000127_pt1 | contig 46820 bp, 40 predicted proteins | sample ElkDunMinimDraft_6_FD_191540 | JGI IMG/M metagenome (GOLD analysis project Ga0233377, IMG submission 191540) | Fecal eukaryotic communites from dung pellets of Tule Elk in California, USA - Elk Dung E36 | ecosystem: Host-associated > Mammals > Digestive system > Large intestine > Fecal | place...
GATGGGGTCGATGGTGACCGAGACCTCGATGCCGTCGTCGGGGTCGGCGGAGGCCATCGCGGGGGCGGTGGTGGCGGCGAGGGCGAGGCCGAGCAGGGACGCGGCGATGACCCGGGTGGTGCGGGTGGTCTTCATAGGTTGCTCCGTTTATGGGGGGTAGGGCCGGCCGGTCCGTCGGCCGGCCCCGGTTGATCAGGGCGGCGACCACGGCGCGTACGCCGTGGTCGCCGCGGGTCAGGTCAGCCGCAGCTGATCGCGGTGTAGGTGGCTTCGTAGGTGGAGGTGACAGCCTCACCGCCGATGGTGGCGGTGCCGGTGGCGGTCACGGTGCCGGCGGCGAGCTGTGCGGTCCGGGTGTTGAAGGACTGGTAGGCCTGCTTGCCCGGGGCGACGTCGGCGACCGTCTTGGAGCCGTAGGGGGTCGTCAGGCCGATGGTCACCGGAGCGGTGCCGCTGTTGACGGCCGTGACCGCCACGTACGCCGTGGCGCCCACACAACGAGCCTGGGCCGTCACGGTGAGCGGGATCGCCGGGGCGTCCGACACCGTGACGGTCTCGGTCTTGATCTCCTCGACGTTCCCGGCCTTGTCGGTGGCCCGGTAACGCAGCTCGTGGTCGCCCTCGCCGGTGACGTTCACCGTCTCGGTGTAGGGCGTCCAGTCGCCGCCGTCCAGGGAGTACTCGATCTTCTCCACGCCGGACGTCTCGTCCGTCGCGGAGAGGGTGACCGGCACGCCGCCGTTGTCCGGCGAACCGGCCGTCGAGGTCGTCGTCGGCGCCGTCGCGTCGACCTTGACGGCGAGCGTCTTGGTCTCCTCGACGTTGCCCGCCTTGTCGACGGAGCGGTACGCCAGGTTGTGCTCACCGTCGCCGGTGACGGCGATCGGCTCGGTGTAGGTGGTCCAGGCGCCGCCGTCGAGCTGGTACTCGGTCTTGTCGACGCCGCTGCCCTGCGCCTCGTCGGCGCCGGCCAGCGTGACCAGGACCTCGCCGGTGAACCACCCGCTCTCCGGCTGGGCCGGGTCGGAGGTGGCCGTGGTCACCGGAGCGGTCGAGTCGGCCGTTTCCCCGCCGGTGAGGCGGAAGTAGTCGAACTTGACCGTCTTGGACGCCTGCTGCGCGGTGCCGACGGTGTACACGCCGATCTTGCCGTCGCCGACGGCGGTGTTCGTCACCGTCTGCGCGAGCTCGGTCCACGTGGTGCCGTCGGAGGAGTAGGAACCCTTGAAGTCGGTGCCCTCCTTCTGCAGGCGCAGGTGCCAGACGCCCTGGGTGAGCGCGCTGGTCTGCGGCTGCGGGTTCAGGACGGTTCCCGCGACCTCGCTGCGCAGCTCGATCCGCCCCGACACCGCGGAACCCGCGGTGTTGTCGGTGACGTAGTCGAGCTTCACGTAGTCGTCGTCACCGGCGTAGACGATCAGTCCGCCCTGCTGGTACTGCTCGCTGAGCGCCGACGCGTCGACCTTCGTCTCCAGCGTCCAGTCGCCACTCGGCGCCGTCTGCAGGATGAAGTTCTTCGGGGCCCCGTTGTCGGTCCCGTAGATGTCACCCGTCGTGGTGTCGATCTCCAGCTGGCCGCCGGTGACCCGGGCGGTCGCGCTGTCGCCACGGACGATCGCGTCCCAGCGGCAGGTGTCGATGGACGAGCCGTCGAACTCGTCGTTCGGCGCGGGCCTGCCCGCGGTGTCGTCGGGGCTGACGTGGAACCAGTCGAAGGACGCGTCCACCACCGGGCGGGTGCCCGAGCTCGCCAGGGAGAGCAAGCCGATCCTCGGGTTGTCGATCCCGGCGAGCGCCTTGGTCTGCGGCATCGCCGTGAAGGTGGTGCCGTCCGAGGAGTAGTGGGCGGTGAGGTTGGTGCCGTCGCTCATGAACCGCACGTACACCGTGTCGGGGTAGGCGTCCCCGAGGGGGGAGGTGTTGCTCTGCGTCACCTCGTTGGGTGTGCCGTTCTCCTCCCGGATGAACTGGAAGACGCGGTTGGCGTGATCGTTGGTCCCCCGCGCCTGGAGCACCATCTTGGCGTAGTTGTCGTCGTCGCCATAAACGACCAGACCCGCCTGCTGATAGGTGTCGCGGGCGTCCAGCGTGACCTTGGTGGTGACCGTCCAGGCACCCTGCGGTGCCGGCTGGAGCACGATGTTGGTCGTGGTTCCGGCGCCGCTGCCGTAGATGTCGGTGAGCGACGTCGGCAGGACGAGGTTGCCGCCCTCGACCTTGAGGTTCTGGTCCTCACGGACGACCGACCAGCGGTCCCGGTCGAGTTCGGTGCCCAGGAAGTCGTCGGAACGACCGGTGAAGCACGTGGTGCTCGGCGGGTCTGCCTTGATCGAGACCGTCTTGCTCGTCGAGGCACCCTTGGAGTCGGTCACGGTCAACGTCGCGGTGTACGTGCCGGGCGCCTCGTAGGTGTAGCTCGCGTCGGCGGTGGTCGGCTCCGGCGAGTCGTTCACGCCGAAGTTCCACTTGTAGGTGAGCGGGGTGTTGTCGTCGGGGTCGGTGGCGGTCGAGGTGAAGTCGACCTTCAGCGGGGCGATGCCCGTGGTCGGGGTGGCCGAGACGGTCACCGTCGGGCGCTGGTTGTCGGTGACGCCCTGGCCGATGAAGTCGACCCAGTTGAAGTTGAGCAGGTAGGCGTCGTTGGCCGCGCTCGCCGGCTTGCGCACGATGAAGAACACCGGGCCGGTCGTCGTCGGAACGTCGGTCAGATCGACCGTGACGTCCTGGAACGTCTGCCAGCCACCGGTGGGCGCGATGTCGACCGAGCCCACCAGGGTCCCGGTGTCGGCGTTACCCGCCTTGATCTGCACCGTGCCGCCGGCACCGCCCGAGGCGACGCGGAGCCGGACCTGGGAGATGCCGCCCAGGTTGAGCGGGCTGTAGGACCAGTAGTCGCCGTCGGTGGTGAAGCCGATGCTCTGGGCGCCGCCCTGGGGGTCGGTGGTCGTCTCGGCCTGGACGCCGGCGGCGTCGGTTCCCGTGCCGTCCGCGACCCGGCCGGTCGACGAGAAGTGCTCGGCCTGCTTGCGCTTGGGCTGGAGGATGACCTCGGCCCGCCCGGTCAGCGCCTGGGCGCCGCCCTCGCCACCCTTGTCGGTGTACGTCGCTTCAAGGATGTAGAACAGGTTGTCGTCGATGCCGTGGCCGCTGTCGGACAGCGTCTGGATGGTGCCCTCACAGCCCTGGTGCTGGTCGAGCGGGTGACCGTGACTGTCGTGGCCCAGGTACGCCTGGATCGTGACGTCCTCACAGTCGATCGTGCCGTCCTCGGGGTCGGTGACGACGATCTTGTAATTCACCTGGTCGCCGAAGTCGAAGAACCCGCCGTTCGGGGGCAGTTCGAGGGTGACCGTCGGACGGGTGTTGCCCACCGTGATCGGCAGGTTCGCCGTGCCGCTGAGGCCGTCGGCGTTCCTGACGGTCAGGACCGCGCTGTACTGCCCGGCCTGGGTGTAGGTGTGCGAGGGGTTGGCGTCGGTCGAGTCGGCGGTGCCGTCACCGTCGAAGTCCCACGAGTAGGTGATCGGCTTGCCGTCGGGGTCGCTCGATCCCTGGCTGGAGAACTGCACGGTCAGCGGGGCCGGGCCGTCGGTCTTGTCCGCGGAGACGCGGGCGATCGGCGGGCGGACGCCCTTGACGTACTCGATGCGGTAGATGCCCGAGTCGGCGTTGTCGCCGCCGAAGCCGGAGCCCCACTCGATCAGGTACAGCGCGCCGTCGGGACCGAACTTGATGTCCATGGGGCGCTTGAAGCTCAGGGACGTCAGAATCTGGTTGATCTTGATCTGGGCGTCGCCGGCCTCGTTGAGCTGGAACGAGAACATCTTGTTCGTGTTCCACTCACCGAAGATCGCCTTGCCGTCCCAGTAGGCCGGCCACTTGACGGCCGACGTGAGGTCGGCGTCGTAGCGGTAGACCGGGCCCGCCATCGGCGCGCCGCCGTTGAGCTCGGGGAAGGAGTTGGCGTTGGTGGAGCTGGTGTACCAGATCTTCGCCGCGATCGCCGGGGGCAGCGTGGTCAGACCGGTGTTGTTGGGCGAGTCGTTGGTCGTCGCGGCGCAGTTGAACACGGCGCCCGACGCCCTGGTGGCGAAGTCGAAGTCGTTGTACGGGGTGTTGGCGCCGACGCAGAACGGCCAGCCGTAGTGGCCCGGCTTGTCGACCAGGTTCCACTCGACGATGCCGCGCGGACCACGGGTGGCACTCGCGGAGCCGGCGTCGGGTCCGTAGTCGGCCACCATCGGGAAGCCGGTCTTCGGGTCCAGGCCCATGCGGAACGGGTTACGGAAGCCCATGGCGTAGATCTCGGGCTTGGTCTTGTCCGTGCCCGGGGGGAACAGGTTTCCGCTCGGCACGGTGTAGGTGCCGTCGGCCTGCGGGGTGATGCGCAGCAGCTTGCCGCTCAGGTCGTTGGTGTTGCCCGAGGTGCGCTGCGCGTCCCAGGAGGACCGGTCGGACCGCTCGTCGATCGGCGTGTAGCCGTCCGAGGCGAACGGGTTGGTGTTGTCACCGGTGGCGAGCCACAGGTCACCCGTCTTGTGGTCCATGAGCATGCCGCCACCGTGGTGGCAGCACTCGGCCCGCTGCACGGGTACGTCGAGCACGACCTTCTCGCTGGAGAAGTCGAGCGAGTCGCCGGTGACCGTGAACCGGCTCAGCCGGTCGACGTTCTCGCCCACCGGCGAGTAGAAGAGGTACAGCCAGTTGTTGGTGTCGAAGTTCGGGTCCAGCGCCAGGCCGAGCAGACCGCTCTCGTTGGCGGTGAACACGTTCAGACGGCCGGCCGTCACGGTCGAGCCGCTGGTCTTGATGACCTTGACGTCGCCCATGCGGTCGATGTAGAAGACCCGCCCGTCCTTGGCGATGTCGGTCATCATCGGGTTCGACGTGTTGTCGTCGAGGGTGACCTTCTCGAAGCTGCCGCTCTGCGAGGCCGAGCAGTCGGCCCTCTCGGCGCCCGCGGCGGTCTTGATTCCGCCGAGGAGCATCTGCAGGAAGTTCGGCTCGACGAAGCTCGCCTTGGTGTGGCCGAGGCCGGTGTACCAGGAGCGTCCGCCGTCGTAGTCCTGGCACCACGCTATCGGGTGGTCGGTGCCCATGGTGGCGCCGGTGTAGGACTTCTCGTCCAACGACGCGAGCACGTGCACGGTGTTACGCGGGTTGGTCGTGTAGTCGTACCACTCGTCGGTGCGGGTCCACGAGGTCGGCAGGTGCGCCGTCGAGGGGTGCGCGGGGTCCTCGACCTTGACGGTGGCCTGCTGGATCGCCGGGTGCGACTTGAAGTACGCGCCGACGAGCTTGCCGTACCACTCCCAGCTGTAGCCGCTGTCGGAGGCCGCGTGAACGCCGGCGAAGCCGCCGCCACCCTGGATGTAGCGCTCGAAGGCGGCCTTCTGGTCCGGCGTGGTCACGGGGTCGCCGGTCGTGGACATGAAGATGACGGCCTGGTACTGCGCCAGGTTGGCGTCGGTGAACTGGGCGCTGTCCTCGGTCGTGTCGACCGCGAAGTTGTTCTCCAGGCCGAGCTGCTGGACCGCCGCGATTCCCTCGGGAATCGAGTCGTGGCGGAAGCCGCTGGTCTTGGAGAAGACCAGGACCTTGAAGTCGGGATCGGCGGCGCTGGCCGTCGACGTCAGGCTGGTCGAGGCGGAACCGGTGGTGGCGTTCGCCGGTGACGTCAGGAATGTGAAGACAGGGAGCAGGGGTGCGACGATGGCGAGGGCCATCATCGCCGCCGTACGACGTAGGGAACGGTTTTCGGTTAACGGCAGGCCTTTGGAGAGCCCGGCCCACGTTCGAGAACGTGGTGACATAATGATCCCTTTCCTGACTGGGGGGTTGTCAGGCAAAGCGCGCGCCGCCGCGCTGGTGCCACTTGTTACATGTGGTTGGGTACTGCGGTGATCTGGAGGGTGCCGCCTCCAGGCTTGTGGGGACCCGCTAGCCGGCCGACAACTGCGGTAACGGATCTGTGATCATGGTTGGATGGTCGATGAGCCGGTTGACGACCATGTTCGCCGCGCCCCGTGAAGCGGCTCCGAAGCCGAGGTCGGAGGCGACGAACCGGCACCGGTTGGCGGAGCCGGCCACGACGAGCCGCTCCAGCTCCGCCTGCGCGTGGGGCAGCAGCCATTCGGCGAGCGTGGCGAAGTAGCCGCCGACGACGATCACCCGCGGGTTGAACAGGTTGGCCAGGATCGAGCCGCCGAGCCCGAGCCACCGCCCCACCTGCGCGACCGCGTCCGTCATCCGCCGGTCGCCCGAGGCCAGTCCTCCAGCGATCTCCGTTGCGTGCTCCTGGGGGTCGGATACCGGCGAGTCGGCCGGCCGGCGCGCCTGGTCGGGCTCGGTCACCCGTACCAGCGCGGCCAGGCCCACCTTGGTCTCCCAGCAGCCGCGCCGCCCGCAGCCGCAGCGGATGCCGTTCGGGTCGACCGGCAGGTGCCCGACCTCGCCGGAGAAGCCGTCCGCGCCACGCAGCAGCTCGCCGTCGACGAAGATGCCGCCGCCCACACCGACCTCGCCTGTCAGGTAGACGAGATCGGGGGTGCCGGCGGCGACTCCGGAGGTGTGCTCGGCCACGGCCGCGAGGTTGGCGTCGTTGCCCACCGACACTGGAACGTTCCCCAGGTCGAGCGCGTCCGACAGCCGTTCCGCGAGCGGCAGGTCGTGCCAGCCCAGGTTGGGCGCGAACGTGACGACGCCCCGCGCCACGTCGACCAGGCCGGGGACCGCCACCCCGAGACCGGCGGGGAGGGCCCCGGCCAGTCTCATCGTCTCGATGGCCTCCCGGGCCATCCGGCTGAGCACGCGCAGCGCGTGGTCCGGCCCGTCGGCGATCGCGTCGAAGCCGATCCGGCGCTCCACCAGGACCCGGCCGCCGAGGTCGGACCCGTGGACCGAGATGTAGTCGACGTTTATCTCCAGGCCCAGCGCGCCGACATGCGTGCCGTGCAGGGCCAGAGGCCGACGTGGACGGCCGATCGCGCCGACGTGTTCGGTGCCGACCTCGCGGACCAGTCGCCGCTCGAGCAGTTCGGACACCAGGTTGGAGACCGTGGCCCGGTGCAGGCCGGTCGCCGCCGCGATGTCGGCCCGGGACTGGGACACGTTGTCACGCAGGTGGCGCAGGACCAGGGAGAGATTCGTCTGGCGAACCATGGGAGAGCTGCTCGGCAAGGCGGTGCCGGTCGCGTGGGTGACGCTGTACGCGTGGGTCACGTGTGGCCACCGCCTTCTTTTGTCTCGGCAATCAACTAATGAGGTTTGTAACATGCGTGTGTCCGATGTGCACCTTGTTGTGTGGTAACGAGTTGACATCTTCAAATATGTGCAGGTAGAGGGCACGCGCTCCCGGCACCGGGCGTTACCCCGGTGCAAGGTTCATCCCTCGCCGGGATCTCTCAGGAAAGAGGGGGATCTCTCAGGGACGAGAGGCGACGAGCCCGTCGGGTCCACCCGCCCACGGAGGGTTGGCGCCGGCCACCGAGCAGGTGAGCGAGGCGACCCGGGCGGCGAAGGTCGCGGCGTCCACCGCCAGGTCGAGATCGAGCCGGTCGAGCCGCCCGCCGAGCAGGCCGGAGGCGCCCAGCCGGTGCAGGAGCCCGGCGGTGAAGGAGTCGCCGGCGCCGACGGTGTCGACGACCTCCGTGGGCGGTGTGGGGACCGTGGCGCGCTCACCGTCGACGGACAGCAGTGCCCCCCGCGCGCCGAGGGTCACCACGACCAGGCGGATCCCGGCGTCGTGCCAGGTGTCGCAGACCCGCTCAACGGGCTCGCCGGGGTGGATGTGCTCCAGGTCGTCGTCACTCAGCTTGATCATGTCGGCCGCCGCGCACCACCGGGGCATCCGCTCGCGGTAGACGGCCGCGTCGACGAGCGCGGTCCGCACGTTGGGGTCGATCGAGATCGTGGCGTGGGCGGCGGTCGCCGCCAGGGCCTCCTCGACGGCCTCCGCGCCCGGCGCGCGGACCAGGGCGAGCGAGCCGGTGTGCAGGCACGAGACGTCGCCGATCCGTCCGGCGGTGAGTTCCGCCGCGCTCCACCCCCAGTCGGCGGCACCGTTGGCGTAGAAGGAGTAGCGGGCCTGCCCCGCCTCGTCCAGGGTGGCCACCGCCAGGGTGCTTGGCTCGGTGGCGGCGACGCAACCGCCGAGATCGACCCCGGAGGCGGCGAGGCGCGCGCGGAACAGGGCGCCGAAGGGGTCGCCCGACAGGCGTCCGAGAAAGCGGGTGGGGGTGCCCAGGCGTGCCAGGGCCACCGCGGTGTTCGCGGGCCCGCCACCCGGGAGAACGCGCAGGGTGAGCTCGGTCTCGGAGCTGTCGGCGGTGAACGCGTCGGCGACGCACTCGCCGAGCACGGCGATCTGGGTGGAGGGCATGGTCCCTGCCTTTCCTGGAGACGCTTTCCACGAGGGGCGCCTGGGCGCTTCGATCGGGGTACCGGTTCGTGGCGGCAGTGGGATCGACGTTTCCCGCCGGGGAGTTCATCATCCATCGCGACAGACGCCACCGTTGACACCGAAGGCCGGCGACGGCGGCGGGTGTTCGCTCCCGTCCAACCGATCGCCGGGGTTCCGGGGTTCTCTCCTTCGGCGGTGGCGGGATCCCGGCACGCGCTCTCGGTGCCCGACCGAACCTCTGATCCCGGCCGCGCCCTCGCCGAGAGGTACGGGGTGTTCCCCGCGCCGGCCGCCGCGGCCGGTGCGGGTGCCCCGCCGAAGGTCGCGCCGCGCTCAGGTGGCGGTCGCGACGGCGAGGACGGCGCCGGAGGCACCGTCGACGGTGATCTCCTGGCCGGTGACGATGTGCTCGGTCGCCCCCCTCACGCCCACCACCGCGGGGATGCCGTACTCGCGGGCCACCACGGCGCCGTGGGAGTTGGCGCCGCCCATCTCCATCACCAGGCCGCCCGCCGTGAGGAACAGCGGGGTCCAGCCGGGGTCGGTGGAGGGACAGACCAGGATCTCCCCGGGTTCCAGGTGCGCGCCGATCGGGTCGAGGACGACTCTGGCGACGCCGGTGACGGTACCGGCCGAGGCCGGGGTGCCGGTCAGCGCGCCGTCCACCGGTGCCCGCACGCCGACGGCCTCCGGCTCGGTGCCGTCCGACAGCAGAACTCGCGGTACGTGCCTGCGGCGCAGCTCACGGGAGGCCTCCTCGCGCCGCCGCGCCACGAGCTCCGCCGGTGCGGGGCGCGCGGACTCGCCGGACGAGGGGAGGTCGAAGGCATCCCTCGCCTCGCGGAAGGTGAGGAAGAAGACGTCGCCGGCATCGGCCAGCGCCCCGCGTGCCGCCAGTTCGGCGCCGACGGCGAGCAGTTCGGCCCGCATCGCGGCCAGGGCGGTCACGACGGCGTACTTGGGCATCTCCCGCAGACCCGCCAGCGCCCGGGTCCTGCCGAGCGCGAAGCGAACGAAGCGTCCGCGAAGACCCCCGGCGCGCCCGCTCAAGGTCTTGATCATGAGGGCGGCCTCGGCGGCGCCCGTGGTGAACAGCGTGTCGGGGGCGAGGGCCGGATCCTCCAGCCGCAGGTAGTTGGCGAGGACGCCGATGATGTGGGTCGGGTCCTCCGACCAGCGCGGCAGCCCGAGGTCGATCTCGGCGACGGCCCTGACGCCGTAGGCGGAGAGGAAGTCCGTCAGGCCCTTCTCCACCACGCGGGGAAGCGATCCGGCGCGAAAGCGCTCGGTCAGCTCGGCGGCGGGAGTGCCCAGCAGCAGGGAGGTGGCCTCGCGGTCCTCGCGGATGCGAGTGGCCACCCGCCACAGCGCGAGATCCATCTCGGTGGTCACGTTGTGCGGCAGCCCGCGCAGGACCGTCTGCAGCTCGCCCGGCCTGGCCCGTTCACCCAGTGTTTTGGCGGCGAGGCCGAGCATCGCGAACCCGACCGCCACAGCCGGAGCGATCATCGGCAACAGCGGCAGGACCTGGTGGCTCAGCACCCGCTCGACGTGGTCGAGACGCTGGATCGGGGTGGAGCCCTCGGGCGCGTTCAGCTCCCCGCGCAGGCGCGCGTTCAGCAACTCCACGTCCCGGCGCGCCGACGCGGGGTTGACCAGGGCACGCATGGCGCGCCGCGGGACGCGGAAGCGGGACGCGAGCCTGACCGCCCGGCGCAGGGGCGGGCGGAGCGAGGGTTGGGTGACGCTGAACCGCGGATCGTCGAACAACCCGCGCAGCACCTTCGCCGACCTGGCCTCCATCACGTCGAGCATCCTCGGGAAGACGACGCGGCCCACCCTGCCGCGCATGAAGCCGGTGATGTCGAAGAACAGCCGCCCGCCCGACTCCGCGATGACGGGGGCGCCGGCCACCCGGTCGGCCACCGGGATCCCCACCATCTCCATCGCCGACGACGACAGCAGCCTGAAGGCCGACATGCCCATGGGAGTGATCGGCCGGTAGAGCCCTTGGGCGAGGCTGAAGCAGAAGTAGACCCGCGTGCCCTCGGGCTCGGTGTCTCCGGGCCACGGGCTCGCGGACGGCTCCGCGTGGTGGGGGATCGGATAGAGCGTGGTGATGGGACGCGACTGGGTCAGCCACAGGACACCGTCGGCGTCGATCGCCCACTCGGTGTCCTGAGGCGCTCCGTAGTGCCGCTCGACCCGGTCGCCGAGTTCGGCCAGCGCCCGCACCTGCGCGTCCGTGACGCAGGCGTCCTCGGCGGCCCCCGCCAAGGACGCGGGGTTCACGGACGGCGCCTCGACGTGCTCGACACCGCCGCCCGGCAGTGACCGTACGGTCAGCAGCTTGTCGCCGAGGCGACGTTCGGTGATCTCGCCGGTGGCGGTGTCGACGACGAAGTGATCGGGGTTGACCGCACCGGAGACCACGGCCTCGCCGAGCCCGGGAGCGGCGTCGATCACCGCCTCGCGTCGCCGCCCGGTGACCGGGTTGGCGGTGAACATCACCCCCGCCACCTCCGGCTGGACCATCTCCTGAATGACCACCGCCAGGCGCACCGCGCCGTGGTCGATGCCGTCCGCGGCCCGGTAGGCGACGGCCCGGTCGGTCCACAGGGAGGCCCAGCACCGCCGGACCGCGTCCAGCACGGCGTCGGCGCCGATCACGTTGAGGTAGGTGTCCTGCTGGCCGGCGAAGCTGGCGTGCGGCAGGTCCTCGGCGGTCGCGGAGGAGCGGACCGCGACGGGACCGGTCGCGCTGCCGCGTACGGTGCTCGCGATGTCGTCGGGGACCGGCGCGGCGAGCACGAGCTCGCGAGCCCGCGCGGCCAGTGCGTTCAGGGCGGGGACGTCCCCGGCGGACGTCGTGGCGAGCGCCGCGAGCACGTCCTCCAGCCCGGCGTGCTCGGCGACCCTGCGGTACGCCTCGGTGGTGACGCACAGACCGGGGGGAACGGGAAGCCCGGCGGCGGTGAGCACGCCGAGATTGGCGGCCTTGCCGCCGACGAGGGGCAGCATCTCCGCCCCGATGTCATCAAACGTCAGGATGAGGGGCTTGGGCATGGGCGCGTCTCCTTGAGGCTTCGCCGAGTAGCGCTGTCGCCCGGATCACGAGCTCACGTTCTTCGGCGGTCAGATAGGCCATGACTTCGAGCTGGGCGTCGGCACGGACACGCTCGAACGTGCGAAGGAACTCCGCTCCGGCCGGGGTGAGGGCGATCCGCCGCACCCGCCGGTCACCGGGGTCCTCCCGGCGGTCGGCCAGCCCTCGCCGTACGAGCTGGTCGACCAGGCGGCTGGTGGCCGAGACGGACCGGTTGATGCGCCCGGCGAGTTCGCGGAGCGTCGGGGGAGCCGGGACGTCAAGGGTGTAGAGCGTGGCGATCTGGATGACGGAGGGCTCGTCGCCCTCGAACCCGCTCAGCAGATGGAGCAGCAGGCCGGGGATGAGCGCCCGCCGGAGATGGCCGGTGTCGTCGGCCAGCCGGTCGCGCTCCGCGCCGTCCACGGGGTCCATCGGACAACTCCTTGCATCACTGCAACTAATACGTCGCCACAACGTTAAGCCGGAGGCGGCAGGAAGTCAACAAGTGATGAAATTGCCGTGTGAGTCCAGGTGCTCCGTGTCCTCCCTGTGAACCGGAGCGGCTACCGTGCACGTCCACGGGTAAGGAGCCCTTCGGGGGAGGGCGGAGAGAGGAGACAGACATGACCGACACGCCCACCACTGACGAGATGACCATAGAGACACACGGTCGCGGAGAGGCGCTCGCCCTGACCGGGACGATCTGTGATCTCTACGAGGCGGTGTTCTCACTGCCCCCCTTCAACGGGAACGCCGCGGAGTTCGCCAACCAGCGCTCCTACTTTCCCAAGCTGGCCGAGCGGCCGGGGTTCCGGCTCACCACCGCGCGATCCGGGCCGGAGTTCATCGGGTTCGGGTACGGATACCCGTTGCCCGCCGACACCCACTGGTGGAGCACCCTGGCGGACCCGGTCGACGAGGAGTTCGCGACCGAGACCGGGACCAGGACGTTCGCCCTCATCGACTACGGAGTGCTGCCCGAGTGGCGGGGCCTCGGAGTCGGGCACAGGATCCACGACGTGTTGCTCTGCGGGTCAGGAGCCGAAAGGGCCACCCTCTCGGTGCAGCCCAAGGCCGCGAGAACCCGGGAGATCTACCGGAGGTGGGGATGGCGGAAGGTGTCCCACAAGCTGCTGGACCCGCCGATCCCCGCCCCCGTCTTCGAGATCCTGGTGCTGGAGAAGATGCCCGGAACATACTGCTCGATCACGGACGCCGGCGTACGGTGATCGATCGGAACGCCCGCGGCGCGCTGATCGGCCGCGACGGACCGCGAGCCGTCGAACGAGGAACCGCGAGCCGCCAGGCGAAGGACCGTGAGTCCTGAAGCGGAGAACCGGAAAACGGTGAGGCGATGGGCGGGAAACCGTCAGGCGATGAGCTGGAAGGCGTGCAGCTTCTCGTCCAGGGCGACGACCTGACGGGTCCTCGCCCACGGATTCAGCGTCTCGCGGACCTCCACCACCGAGCGCGCCAGCCGCGGCGAGGTGTTTCTGCAGGTGAGACGGGCGGCCTCACCGATCTGCTCGCACGCCTCGTCGATGGAGCGCAGCCGCAGGTGCCCGCGCGCCAGATCCAGATGGATGAACGCCCTGTTACGGACGAACGCCGGATCGATCCGGGTCAGGGACCGGGCGGCCATCTCGATCGCGGTCTGGACATCGTCCATGTCCAGCAGGCACTTGGTCTTGGTCGACAGATACTGCCCGTCGCCGTAGAAGTAGAGCAGCTTCGCCCCCACGTCGCCCTTGCCCGCGTGACCCAGCTCGCGGCGGGCCTGGTCGAGGCTGGCCATGCACCGGGCATGGTCCTTGTGACGGTCGTTCTTGCCCGAGCGGCGCAACACCGCCGAATAGGCGCGGGCACCCACGTCACAGGCGTACGACACCAGCAGCTTGCTGTTGGCGCGCTGCCCCCAGGCCAGCGCCCCCAGCGCGTGCTCGACACCCTGCCTGGGATCGCCCCGCCAGGTCGCCAGCTGCGACCAGTTGGCGAGGACGAAGCTGTTCATCGCGTCGTCGTCGGCCTGGTGCGCGGCCGACTTGGCCTGCTCGTAGTAGTGGTTCGCCCCGTTGAAGTCGTTGAGGTTGAACAGCACCCAGGCGGTGAACCTGCAGATGTTGGCGAGCAGCGACAGCAGCCGGTCGCGCACCTCTTCGGTCGACGCGGCCGGGATCAGCGACCGCACCAGGTGGTGTTGCGCGAGCACGGTCCCCAGCACCGACTGGGGGCCGAGGGTGTCCTCCTGACGCATGCAGTGGTGCAGCACGGCGTCGATGTGGGCGACGGTGGCCTCGTCCACCCGGGACGGCTCCGCGGCGATCAGGGTGAGCCGGTCGAGCTCGTCGTCGTTGAGCCGGTCCAGCAGCGGAGAGGCCGCCGCGGCCGCGGCGGCGGCCCTGATCAGGGCCAGGACATCGCGTCGTTTCATCGCCGCCGCCCACCGGGCGAGCGCCTGAACCAGGGCGTCGTACTCCTCGTCGCGCGACGTCCCGAACGACACGGGTCCCATGGACAGGGGAGGCAGGGCCGCCAGCACCCCTCGGATCTCCTCGGGGCCGAGGCTGCCCGCGGCCCCGGCCGCCACCAGCTCCCGCCCCCGGGACCGGACGGCCGGCGTGTTGTGCTCGTCGGCATCTCGGTGATCTTCACCGTCGACCAGGTCGGCGGTGCGGCACTGGTATATGCGTGCCAGCCGGTTGAGCCCGGCGATCGGCGGCTCGTTGCCGGTGGGGCCGGGCCACGCTTCCCATGACCCGAGCTTCCGGGTCGTCAGTGGCTCGTTCGGCCAGTATTCGTTCCATAGATGGCAGACCTTGGCTTGTGTCAGGCGATGCGCCTCACGGAAGCCCTGGCGGGAATTCAGGCGCCAACGTAGCTTGAACTCAGCGGCGACCTCGGCCCACGTGCAACCACGTTCGCGAAGCTCAGCGCTGAAGGCGTCCATCTGCTGCTTGACGCTGCGCGGTGCGCGTGGCATCGTCTCAGCCCCTCCCGGCGGGTTCTCCGGCGGCGATTCTTCGGGCTGAACGTTACTGCTCAATCACGTTCGGTGACTACCGAGTGCAGAAACCGGCGACCAGATCGCCGCTACTCGCACCACCATCGCTCTACGAAGCGAGACGGCCTCTCAGGGTGACGAACAGACTCGGTGCCGTCGCCTGTTTCCGGCACCCCCTCGTGCAGGAGGCTTTGAGACAACGCCGGAGCCGTCAGATCTGTGCGATCTCACCGCTCGGGCGAGGGCGTTCCCACTCTGCGCCGGGGACGCGCGACCGAATCTCCGTTGAACTCCCTGGAGCCAGCAATGACCGTGCTCCCCGTCGAACGGCTGGGACCGATGCACTCACCGTTTCACCCTGATCCGGACGCCGCCGACCGTCTGTCCCCGGACTTCCCGGGCTCTCCGGGCTCTCCGGACGCGAACGAGTTGCGGCTGGTGGCGCAGCCAGTCGCCGCCTCTCAGGCGCGCGACTTCACCCGCGCGCAACTGCGGACGTGGGGCCTGGAAGAGCTGTCCGAGCTCTGCGTCCTGGTCGTCTCCGAGATGACCACCAACGCCATCAAGGCCACCGCCACCCCGCCGATCCCGTACGGCTACCCCCACCCGCAGGCTCCGGGCCATCCGGCCGGCGACGCCCGCGCGCGAACCGCCGGCCTCTACCCGATCCTCCTGCGGCTCCACCTCACCACCGAGGGCCTGCTCGTGGAGGTGTGGGACAGCTCCGACGCCTCGCCCAAGATCACTGAGGCGGGGGAGGACGACGAGAGCGGCCGGGGCCTGCTGCTCGTCGGCATGTGCGCCGACGAGTGGGGGCACCACCCCTCACCGGGCGGCGGAAAGGTGGTCTTCGCCCGCTGGGCACTGCCGTCCGCCCGACGCGCCCCGGCCACGGCGCCCTCACGGCCGTACGCCTACTCCCAGACCCGCGCGACGCGGGAGTAACCCCTCTCGGCCACGCCTGGTCACCACCCGCCCCGTCCCATGTCCCCGCCCCGTGTCCACTCGGTACGGACCGGGGCGGAAGGCTCAGGACGTCAGCGGCCGATCTTGTCCAGCTCGGCGAGGTCCTCGTCGGAGAGCGAGAGTCCGGCGCCGGCGACGTTCTCGCGCAGGTGCGCCACCGAGGAGGTGCCGGGAATCAGCAGGATGTTCGGCGACCGCCGCAGCAGCCAGGCCAGGGCGACGGACATCGGCGTCGCGTCCAACCGGGCGGCTACGGCCGACAGCGCCGAGGACTGCAACGGGCTGAAGCCGCCGAGCGGAAAAAAGGGCACATAGGCGATGCCCGCTTCGGCGAGCTCGTCGATCAGCCCGTCGTCGTGGCGGTAGGCGAGGTTGTACATGTTCTGCACGCACACGATCGGCGCGATCGCCCGCGCCTCGGTGACCTGTTCCGCCGTCGCGTTGCTGACTCCGAGGTGGCGGATCAGTCCCTGCCGCTGGAGGTCGACGAGCGTCTCGAAGGGCTCGGCGAGCGAGCCGGGCTGGGGTCCCTGAGCATCGCCGAGCCGGAGGTTGACCAGGTCGAGCACCTGGAGGCCGAGGGTTTCCAGATTCTGGTGGACGGCACGGCGCAGGTCCTCGGGCCGCCGGGCCGTGGGCCAGCCGCCGTGCTCGTCGCGGACCGCACCGACCTTGGTCACGATGTGCAGCGATTCCGGATACGGGTGCAGCGCCTCATGGATCAGCTGGTTGGTGACGCGCGGTCCGTAGACGTGGGCGGTGTCGATGTGGGTGATTCCGAGGTCGACGACCTCGCGGAGGACGGCGAGTGCGCCTCTCCGACAAGTGGGTCGCGCTGGTCCTGGCCGCGCTGGGCAACGACAACTGGCGGCGGTTCGACGCGGACTGCACCGGCGAGCCCCGGCCGATGCGCTACTCGGAGCTGGCCCGAGTGCTGGTCGGCGTCAGCCAGAAGATGCTCACCCAGACGCTGCGCTCCCTGGAGCGTGACGGTCTGATCACCCGCACCGTGACGCCGACCGTGCCCGTCACGGTCACCTACGGGCTGACCGACCTCGGCCTCCCACTGCACCACACGATGCGCGGCCTCAAGACCTGGGCCGAGACGCACATGGACGACGTGTTCGCCAACCGCGAGGCGTACGACACCCGCACCACCTGAACCGGAGGGCGAAGAGGTCGGGGAGTCGGAGCAGAACCCCCACCCCGCGGTCCGGGAAAGAGTCGGCTCCTCCTCTCGCCTCCGGCGATCATCTCGCCATGGTGGCGCACGCCGCTGCCGGCGTTGCTGCTCGTCATCGCTCTCGCTCCTTGGACGCCCGCCTTGGTGCGGCGTCACAGAAACCGTCGTGCCCGTCCCGGGGTGACGGGCGAGTCGAGTGGGGCGGCAACCGAATGAGACCGGCCCAAAGACCGGAGTAAAACGCCAGTTTCCTACTGGTCCGGGTCAGCGATCTCGATTATGTGCAGCGGCGCGTCCAAGGTGCTTGACAGCCATGCCCACATGGAGGCTTTGAGCGTGAGGATCGGGCAGATCGCCACGTCAGCGATCGCGGCCGCGTGGGCGTCGAACGAGTTGAGCTCGGTCGACGACATGAGATTCACCATGGCGGCGAGTTTCGCGGCTTGAGGAATGCCGTCAAGCGGAGCAACGGTGGTGTGTTCGAACGCGGCCAAGCCGGTGAGGAGCGCCTGTGCGTCCGGGAGGCCCTGGCTGTCGAGCAAGGCGCCGGCCGCCGTGAGAGACGGGATGATCAGGGAGTGACCGGCTCGGTCGAAGTCCTGCAGGAAGCCGATCAGATCGGCGTCACCGCGGGCGACATCGATGAGGACGCTGGAGTCGAGGATGTAGGGGATGGGGGTGAAGTCACTCACCGGGCGCCGCCGGGAACCCTTGCTCGGCGAGTTGGAGGTTCACGTGCCGCCGCATGCGCGCCACCCGCTCGGGGTCGGCGCTGCGGGCGCGTTCCCGCAGGAGGGCCAGGCCATGCTGGTCGGCGATGCGTTTGGCGGCGACGGAGTCGTTGAAGACGGCGGCGACACTGGTTGCTTTGCCGGTGGCAACCAGGTGTTCGGCGTATCTAGCGACGTCAGGATCGACGGTGATCGTGATCCGTTCCTTCTTCTCTCCGCTCATACTCGGCATCATACTCAAATGGCGTTGCCCGGTCAGGAGAAACATCGAAAGGTCGCGAGCTGTGCCGCCGCGATGAGACCGGAGTGAAGCTCACGCTCGCTTGAGCGGAGGCTCCGGCGCATCCTGGGGATGCTGCCGCATGAGCCATCGATGTGCTGGAACAGATCCCGGCCGACCCGTCGCGTTCCACGTCTCGCGCGCGCCTATGAAAGGTGGGACATGCGGGCGGCGCGGGGGTAACCGTACGTCGTCAGGAGAGCGGGTCGTACTGGAACGCCCGGACCTCCTGCGAGCAGCGGCAGGAGGCCGCGATCTTCTTCGCCCACTCCAGTGCCACCTCGCGGGAAGGCAGGTCCAGGATGGTGTATCCGCCGTTCAACTGCGCGGTCTGCGGATAGGTGCCCTCGGTCACCGTGCCGTCATCGGCCACGAGCACGGGGGCGACGTCCTCGTCTATCCCGCCGCCGAAAACGTACACGCCGGCGTCCTTGGCCTCCTGGATGACCGCACGGGAGTCGCGCACCACGTCGGGAAAATCCTCGTCCGGGATCACCATGGCGCTGCTGGGGAAGGAGATGAGAAAGTACGTCATCCCTCGATCGTGTCGTACGCCGGCGACATTTTCGAAGTATTCCTTCAGCGATCATCGGCCGCGTAGCATGATTACATGCTTACTCGATCACTCGAAGGTGGAGACGATGATCGTTGAGTATGTCCGTTACCGCGTCCCCCGGGCCGAGGAGTTCGAGGCCGCCTACCGCCGCGCGGTGGTGCCACTGGGCAGGGCGGCCCAGTGCCTGGACTACGAGCTGTCGAAGTGCGCCGACGAGCCGGGCGTCTACATCCTGCGCATCGTCTGGACCTCGGCGCAGGGTCACCTGGAGGGCTTCCGGGGCAGCGAGCACTTCACGGAGTTCTTCGCCGAGATAAAGCCGTACGTCGCGGACATCGAGGAGATGCGGCACTACGAACCGGTGATCGGAAAGACCGAACCGGTGCTGACGAAGACCGAGCCGACGCTGTTCGACTGGGCAGGCGGCGAGGCGGCGTTCGAGCGGCTGACCGAGACGTTCTACGGCCACGTCCGCGAGGACGAGGTGATCGGCCCGCTGTTCGCGCACATGGACCCGGACCATCCGCGCTACGTCGCGCTGTGGCTGGCGGAGGTCTTCGGCGGCCCCGACCGCTACACCCGCGAACGCGGAGGCTATCCGCACATGCTCTCCCAGCATCTCGGCAAGCACCTCACCGAGCGACAGCGCCGCAGGTGGGTGAGCCTGCTGATGGACGCGGCCGACGAGGTGGGACTCCCCGCCGACCCCGAGTTCCGGGCGGCGTTCGCCGGATACATCGAGTGGGGCACCCGCCTCGCGGTGCAGAACTCCCAGCCGGGCGCCACCCCACCCCTCCAAGCACCAGTCCCCCGCTGGGGCTGGGGAGTCGCCCCGCCCTACCAGCCGTGATCCCGCTTGGGGTTATCTGCCCAAAAATGAGACCGGCGCGGAGGCCGGAGTGGAACACGCTCACCGTGGTGTGCGCGGTAAACCCCGTCCCTCGCCGCAAGTGAGACCGGTCCGGAGACCGGAGTGGAACGGTTTGCGAACTGGGTTTATGGCACAGAGTAGTTGAGCTAAATCGGGGCGATATCCGGTTTGGTCCTTCAAGTGTTCCTTTGGACTTCGGAACCCCCTGGGGAAAGCGGGCATGCTTGGGGTTCCTAACCGCTGAGGCGGGGGAGTGAGACGAGGTTCCTGTAGGGATCGGGTGTTATGTGGTTTTCAAATGGTGAGTTGTGCGTACGAGTCAGGATGCCCTCGCGGACCTGCTCTGACAACCTGTGTTTTCTCTACGTGGTGAAGCGGCGGCGCAGTGCCTGGAGGGCTACCCGCACCCGTTCGGCTCCGCGTGAGGGATGCCAGGTGAGCTCCTCGCAGTGGGAGCGCACGGGAGGCGCGTGCGGGCTCAGGCAGTGGGGCGGGCAGTCCCATCGGACCATGAGGTCACTGTCCGTTCAGCTGGAACCACACCACGCGGCCCGTCAGGGCCTCGCACCAGCCCCAGGCCGAGGACAGTTCCTGCACCAGCCAGAGCCCTCGTCCTCCGCCGCTGTCAGGGCTCACGCCCGCGCGGAGGCTGGGCCGCTGTCCGGTCGATTCGGCGTCGACGACATCGATATGGAGCGTTCCAAGATGGTGCGCGACGGCGATGATGACCCTGCCGTCGGAGGACCGGCCGGAGTCGGAGTGGCGGATGGCGTTGGTGACGAGTTCGGTGAGCAGGAGGAGCGCGTCGTCGGTGTGCGGGTGATCGAGCCCTTTGAGCAGGTCGCGAACGTAGTGACGGGCTCGGGGGACGGCGGCGATCTGTGCGGGCACCTCGACCTGGCCCAGCAGCCCCAGCGCTCTCATCGCGACCTCCGTACGATCCGCTCGCAGACCATCCGCGCTCTGGTCCGGGCGCCTCGCTCGCATCCCCGATCCCAGGCGCCCACCAAAACGCGGACCCCCTGGGCAGTCGTGGGCTTTCGTCCAGGCACGACGATCTCCATGCTCGGCTGCTGACCGGCAGGGAACCGCACCACGGAGTCGACTCCGAGTTCATGCAGGTCCCATGCCAGCTGTATCAGGTACGTGATTTTCTGTCCCGTATGTGCCGTTGTCACCGAACCTTGCCCTTCGTCAGCTCGGCAAGCCGAGCGGGGAGATGGCGAAACGTTTGATCTTTGTGGCGCCCCGCCTGCAGTGCAGATGGCGAGGGGTGGCTTCCTTGACCACCTATATCGAGTCAGGAATCGTCACAGAGAGTGAAGAGCGCTGGTAACGCAACATGATGCATTAGATACGGAGCGTGCGCAACATGTTGCGTAGACATCGACCGTGACGATTCCACTACCCTTTGCGCATGACCCAGCGGCGACAGGCTCCAACCGCGCGTCTGCGACGGCTCGCGATGGAATTACGGCAGCTCAGAGAGCGCTCGGGCTTGTCTCGTGAACAAGTGGCCGACGCAACCGAGATCAACCGTGTCACCCTCTACCGCATTGAGATGGCCCAGGCGAGACCTCAAGTGCGGACACTGCGGGCGCTGCTCAATATGTACGGAGTGTCGGATCGTCACCAAAACGACTTAATTGCGATCCTGAAGTTGGCCAAGGAGGAGAGCTGGCTGAGGATCGCCACGAATGATCTGCCCGATCAGTACGCCACATATATCGGGTTTGAGCGGGACGCTGCAAAAATCCTCAACTACGAATTGTCGTTCGTGCCTGGGCTGCTACAAACCGAGATGTACGCGCGCACGGCGATCCCTGCCGGTGCACCCGAGTTGCCATCGGCGGAGGTCGACAGTCGGGTGGCGGCCCGTATGGCTCGTCAGGCTGAGCGTAAACCATCGCTGCCCCTTGAGGTGATCATCGATGAGGCGGTGCTGCGTCGTCATGTCGGCAGTTCCGAAATCATGCGTGATCAGATACGACGCTTGCTCAACGAGAGTGAGCAGCCCCACGTGACGTTGCAGGTGATCCCGTTCGGGGCTGGCGTCCACCCAGGTATGCATGGATCGTTTGTCATCCTCCAGTTTGCCCAGGATGCTCATGATGTCGTCTATATCGAGGCGAGCATGACGGATCTTTTTCTGGACAGCGAAAACGACATAATGCGATATAACCTGATGTTCGAGAATCTACAGGCGATAGCGGCTACCACGGATGAGAGTCGCGGCATCCTGGCCCAAGCGCTCACGGATGTGGACTGAGGGGTAGGAGATGAGCAAGAAACTTGATCTTTCTGGCGCTGCGTGGAGAACCAGCAGCCTTAGCGGATCGAACGGTCAATGCGTGCAGGTTGCCCTCATCGGTGAATATGTGATCGTGCGTGACAGCAAAGATCCCCAGGGGGCTGTGTTGGCCTTCGGTGCCGCTGAGTGGAACGCTTTCCTCGTGAACCTCAAGGCGGACCATCTTCCGCAATGAGACCGGTCCGAAGACCGGAGTGAAACGGTGCGTGAGCTGGGCTTGTAGCGCAGAGTAGTTGAATTGGATCACAGCTATGTCTGGTTTGGTGCTTCAAGTGTTCGTTTGGACTTCGGAACCCCCGGGGAAAGTGGGCGTGCTTGGGGTTCCTAACCATGGCCAGGGCGGGTGGAGCAAGACGAGGTTCCCGTCGGGACGGGGATCGACGTTATGTGGTTTTCAAATGGCGAGTCGGCGCGTACGCGTCGGTAGTCAGGTGACCGTCACGGGAAGTGGGGCGAGGACGCCGTCGAAGGTGCGGCCGGGGATGCGTTGGCGTTCCGCTCCGTAGACGTTGAAGACGCCGAGGGCCGGCCACAGGGTGGAGTCGACCGTGGGCGTGCGGTCGCGGGGGGCGAGTGTGGGGTGGTCGAGGAGGCTCCTCACGGAGGGGAGATCGAGGGCGGGGCGCCAGAGGGGCCACAGCATGACGGAGGTGGAGCCTGTCCGGTGCCAGAGGGTGGCGCGGAGGCGCTGTCCGTCGCCGGTGATGCGGAGGAGGGGCAGGGCCATGGTGGCCAGCCAGGTGGCTCCGGGGACACCACTTTCCCGGCTACGGCCTTCGGTGTCGTCGCTGCTGCTGCGCAGCACGCGGTGGTCGAGGTATTCGCCAGTAAATCCCTCGACACGACGCCAGCCGACGAGGGCCTCCAGGAGTCGCTGGGGCTCGTTTCGTACCGCCTCCAGGGGTTTTTCGAAGAACGTGCGGAGCTTCTGCTGCCCGCTGGGGGCGGTGAACGGTGTGATGGCGCAGCGTCCCTGCTTGTCGAGGGCGAGGTCGGTGACCAGGGACGGCAGCCAGGTCTCCACCGCCTCGGGATGACTCGCCATCAGCTGGTGGAAGTCATCGCGGGAGCGGCGCAGCGGATCCTTTCCCGAGCCGGACGGCGGTGGGAAACCGGCTCCGCCGTCGGGGAGGACGGCCGAGTCGGGGATCGACTCGACGACATCGCGCAGGGTGTCCGCTATCTCCTCGGCCGTCTCGTACGGGCTGTGCAGGATCGCGCAGGCGGTGGTGTCGGAGAAGGAGAGTGCGGTGGGCACGCGGCGGATGTCGGTGCAGACACGCAGGAGGCCCGGGCGGCGAGGAAGCCGAGTGGGTCTCGTCCGTCGAGGGCGGGCAGTTCCGTGCCGAAGGTCGTCATGTCCGCTCCTCGCTGAGGGCCGAGCACCAGATGTCGGCCAGCCGGACGACGGCTTCCTGATGGGGAGAGGGCGGCGGGTGGGACCGACAGAATCGGAATCGCCCTCGCTTTAGATCATGGATTCGAATAGCTGTCGCGAAGGATGGTGTCGAGGTCTGGTAGGCCACAGACTTTCGGTTTGTTTCGGTCACATTATCTGCACGTAGCGACCGTCCGAATATTGGAAACGGTCGATTGATGACGAGGTGGCGAGGGGTGGCTCTCCGGAACAATAATCTAATTCTGGCTTTGTCCACCCGACAATTGCCCTGAATGGTGGATAAATCCGCGAAAGTTGCTGATTGGCGGCGCATCGATCGATAGATGTGGCAAAGTATTCCATCGACATCGGTAGGCGTGGGGGAACTGTCCAGGTAGCGTCGGGTCTGAGGTTGCCCTTCGCCTACCTGTTCGGAAGTCGGCATTCAGCAACCGAGGTGAAGTGAACCATCCCCCCTTCCAGAGCGTGACCGTGGAGAGTAGCAGTTCCTCCGTCCCGGTTTCGGACATTGGACGGCAGCACACTCCGCAGCGTGATCGGCTCTACGAAATCGACGCGCTCCGTATCACCGCGGCCGTCGCGGTGGTGATATACCACTACGTCTTCTCCGGCTACGCGGGTGGCGCGACCAAGGTCGGGTTCCCCCTCGCGGATGAGATCGCCAGGTTCGGTTACCTGGGCGTGGACATGTTCTTCATGATCAGCGGTTTTGTCGTGCTGCTCAGCGCCTGGAACCGTCGTCCGGGAGCCTTTCTGGTCTCGCGGATCATCCGGCTCTATCCGGCCTTCTGGGTCGCGGTCACGATCACCGCGCTGATCTCTGTCACGCTGGGGATGGGCAAGTATCCCGTCACGTTCGTGCAGTATCTCGCCAACCTGACGATGTTCAACTCGTTGCCCGACATCCCCAACATCGACGTCGTCTACTGGACACTGTGGGCCGAGATCAGGTTCTACGCGATCATCTTCGTGCTCGCCTGGATCGGCATCACCCGAAGCCGGGTCATCGGGGTGTTGTGGGGCTGGCTGGCGCTGACCTTCCTGCTGCAGAGCGGGCTGCTTCCCGCCTCGGTCCATTCGCTGGCCGACCTGGTGGTGCAGTCGCAGTTCTCGCACTACTTCATCGCGGGCATGGCCCTGTGCATGGTCTACCGGTTCGGCCCGTCGGCGCAGCTCGCCACGATCGTGCTGCTCTCCTTCGTCAACGCCGTCTACCGGGGGATCGAGTTCGCCGGCAAGGTGGGCACCCGCTACCAGACCGAGATCAACAGTGCCGTCGTGGTGGGCGTCATCGTCGCGATCTTCATCGTGCTGTTCCTCATCTCGCTCCGCGTCACTCAGCGGCTCGGCCGTCCCTGGTTCGCCGTCGCCGGAGCCCTGACCTACCCGCTGTACCTGATCCACGCGCACGTCGGCTTCATCGTCTTCGACCGGCTCGGCGACGTCGTGCAGCGGCACGTGCTGTTGATCGGCACGGTCGTGCTGATGTGCCTGGCGGCCTACGCCATCAACGTCGCGGTCGAACGTCCACTGGCGCCCCGCCTGAAACGGCTCCTCGCCCCGCTGGCCCGGTGACGCCGCGCCGCGTCCGTCTTTCAGGGCCTTCGGGTGGAGGCACGGCTGACCAGGTTCCAGGGGACCTCGGCGCTCTGGCCGGCGGGGGCGGGGTGGCCAAGGGCGGTGCGGGCGCAGCGGGCGCCCTGGTCGCGGAGGGACTGGGCGATCGTGGTGAGCCCGGCGAGGGCGGCCGCGTCGGAATCGTCCCAGCCGATGAGGGTGAGGTCGCCGGGGACGCTCAGGCCCAGCCGGGTGGCGGCGCGCAGCGCGCCGAGGGCCAGCTCGTCGCTCATCGCGGCGATCGCGTCGCAGGCGTAGGGGCCGGTGAGCAGTTCGGCCGCGAGGGCTTCTGCCTCGTGCGCGCTGTTGGTGGAGCAGACGGCGACCAGGACCTGTGACCAGTCGCCTCCGGCGCAGGCCCAGGCGTCGCGGTAGCCGCGCAGCCGCTGCCGGGTGACCCGGAAGGTCGAGGCGTCGGGGTCGATTCCCGGGGCGGTTTCGGGAATCGGGCCCGGAACGCGGCCGGAGCTGGGGGAGCCCTGGGCGCCGTAGGCGATCTGGGAGATCCGGCCGCGGTCGAGGGGGAAGCTCAGCACTCCCGGACGTCGCGCCCCCGCGAAGACCTCGCGGCCCGCCGCCGCGGCGGCGGCGCGGTCGTCGGCGGCCACGAAGGACAGGCCCTCGCGGAGCGGGCCTCCGTGGATCACGGCGGGCAGGCCGGTGGCGACGATGGCGTCGACGACGGGGTCGTCGTCGGCGGTCGTCCAGACCACGAAGGCGTCGACGGCCGCCTCGGTGACCCGGTCGACGTCGGAGGGGGTCCCGGTGACCGGGACGAGGGTGAGGGCCATGCCGTGGTCGGCGCAGACCTGGGCGACGCCGGACAGGAAGCGGGCCGCCTGCGGGTCCTCGAAGGCGTAGGTGAGGTGCTCGCCGAGGACGACGCCCAGGTTGCCGGTGCGCCCTCGGCGCAGTGACCGCGCGCCGGGGTGCGGGCCCGGGTAACCGAGGCGTTCGGCGGCCTCGCGGACCCTGGCCCGTGCCTCGTCGGAGACCCGTCCTGGCTGGCCGTAGGCGTACGAGACGGTCATCACGGACACTCCTGCCGCGCGGGCGACTTCCGCCATGGTCACCCGGCGTCGTGCCGTCCGTCCACTCATGGGTCGAGGATATCTGTGTATCGATACACACAAGTTTTGTGTATCGTTACACACATGCCAGTGGAGAGGCGCGGCGCCCGGTCGCGTACGGCCTATGCGGGCTTTGCCGCGTTCGGTGCTTTCTGGGGGGTGTGGGGTGCCTCGGTGCCCGCGATCCGCGCCCAGGCGGAGCTCGGCGACGGGCAACTCGGTACGGCGCTGCTGTTCGTCGGGGCGGGAGCGCTGCCCGCGATGCTCGTCGCCGGCAGGGCGATCGACCGCTGGGGGCACAGGGTCACCGCGCTGCTACTGGTGACGCTGGGCGCGGTGGGGACACTGGTGGCCGTGGCCGGCCGCGACTTCTGGAGCCTGTCGGCGGGGCTGGCCCTGCTCGGCGCCTCCTCGGGCGCGGCGGACGTCGCGATCACCTCGGCGGCGGGCTCGGCGGAACGGGCCTCCGGCAGACCGGTCATCACCCGCGCGCACGGCACCTTCTCCGCCCTGGTGGTGGTCGGCAGCCTCTCCACCGGACTGCTCGGCGTCCTCGGAGCGCCGGTCGTCGTACCGTTCCTGCTGGTCGCGGTCGTCACGACCGGCGCGGCGCTCAGTGTCGCCGTCGACGCGCGGGCCGCCTCGGCCGTGGCGAGGGCGGTCCGGGGCGGTGAGCGGCCCGGGTACGAGGTGAGCCGGCCAGGTGGGGGAAAGGGCAGCGGGGGAGAAGCAGGTCGGTCAGGTGAGGGAAAGGGCAGCGGGGGCGAGGCCGGCCGACCAGGGGGGAGAGGGGTGCGGCTGTTCCCGCTGCTCGTGGTCGGAGGGCTGGGCGCGCTCGCCTTCGCGGTGGAGAACGCCCACCAGAGCTGGGGCGCGGTCTACCTGGCGGACGTGGCCGACGCCGGTCCCGCGCTCGCCTCGGCCGGTCCGGCGGTCTTCGCCGCAGTCGTCGCCCTCACCCGCTTCGCCGTCGGCGCGCTCGCTTCCCGGCACGCCACGACCGTGCTCGTCTCCGGCGCCACGACGGCCGCGGCCGGGACCCTGCTGGTGTCCGGCGCGAAGTCCGCCCCGATGGTCCTGCTCGGGCTGGCCCTGGCCGCCGCCGGTACGGCGGTGCTCTTCCCCACGCTGATGGCCGTCGTCGCCGCCCGGGTCGGCGAGGCCGTCAGAGGGAGGGCGACATCCGCGGTGGCCACCGTGGCCTACCTCGGTTTCCTCGCCGGCCCCGTCTACGTCGGGCGCTGGGCCGAGGCGACCGGCCTGTCAGGGGCGATGGTGGCCGTCGCCGCCCTCGCCGCGGCCCTCGCGGCCCTGTCCTGGCCCGCACTGCGATCGGCAGTCCGGGCCGGCTCCTCGTGGGACCGCGGTGACCTTCACCACGCGGAGAAGATCAGCGGTCGAACCCCGTGACGCCCATCCGGCCTCGGCCGGAGGAGGCCGGCTTCGGGCGACGGCGGTTCGTGGCATAAGGTAGATGGCTGTCGCGTTCCACAGGGACGCGCGCGATGACCGCTCGGCGGCCGCGAGAGCGGTATCACCCCGGTCGAAGCCCACCACCCCCGGTGGGCTCCCGAGCCGGGCGGAGTCTCCGTCTGGATGTTGGACGGAGATCTGTTGAAGTCGTACCTCGCCGTGCTCAGCACACCCGGAGCCTGGCGGTTCCTCCTCCCCGCGCTCGCCGCGCGCCTGCCGTACGCGATGCTCCAGCTCGGCGTCCTGCTGCTCGTGCAGTGGTCCACCGGCTCGTACGGCGTCGCCGGGGTGGCCGCCGCGGCGGCCGCGGTGGCGCCCGCGCTGATCGGCCCGCGGATCGGAGGGCTCGCCGACAGGTACGGCCAGGCGAAGGTGCTGGTCCCGCAGGTCGTCGCGCACGCGGTCGCGCTGGGCACCCTGCTGGCGCTCGCCTCGGCGCACGCCTCCGCGGTCTCGCTGGTGGTCGTCTCCGCGCTGGCAGGGGCGACGATGCCGCAGGTCGGCTCGATGGTCCGCGCCCGCTGGGCGCATGTGCTCGGCAGGTCGGACAGGCTGAACACGGCCTTCGCCCTCGAATCCATCACCGACGAGCTGACCTTCACCCTCGCTCCGGTGCTGCTCGTCGCCATCTCGACCGGGTTCTCGCCGGTGTGGGCGCTGTCGGGAGCGCTGGTCATGGTCGTGGTGGGGACGCTCGTGTTCGCGGGGGTCCGCGGGGGAGCCCCGGAGCCGATGCCGGTCCGGGTCCGTTCCGGGCGCGGGGTGCTGCGGCTGCGCGGGGTGGCCGTCCTCGCGGGAGCCTTCGTCGCCCTGGGCACCGTCTTCGGCAGCCTCCAGGTCGGCGTCACCTCCTACACCGCGGCGCTCGGCCAGGCCGGTGCCGCCGGGCCGGTCTACGCGAGCTTCTCCGGCGCCAGCTTCGTCGGGGGCCTCCTCTACGGCGTGGTCCGCTGGAGGATCGGCGCCCCGGCCAGGCTGGCCGCGGCCCTCGGACTGCTCTCCGCGGCCACCGTCGCCCTGACGCTCGCCGGGTCGCTGCCGCCGCTGTACGCCGGAGCCGCCGTGGCCGGGTTCGTCATCGCCCCGGCCGCCATCACCGGCTACACCCTGCTCGAGAGCCTCGTCCCCGCCGAGGTGAGGACCGAGGCGTTCACCTGGCTCAACGGCTCCGTGGGTGTGGGCGTCGCGGCGGGAGCGGCCGTCGCGGGCCAGCTCGTGGACCGCTTCGGCGCGACGTTCGCCTTCCTCGTCCCCCCGGTCACGAGCGGTCTGGCCGCCCTGCTCGTGCTGGTCCTGCTGCGCCGCCTGCGGCCGGTGGCCGGCAGCTCCCCGGCCCGCGAGCTGGTCGCGGCGGCCTGAACCCGCCGGAGAGCGGGCTTGAGCCCGAGGAACCCAAAGGAGTACGCGTAGCCGCCTCGATCGCACGCTCGAACTCGGCCTGATCGACGAGATCGACCTGCACATCGCGCCGGTCCTGCTCGGCGAGGGCATCCGGCTGTACGACAACCCCGGCGGTGAGCCGGTCAAGTACCGGGTGGAGGTCGACGCTGCGCTTGAGAGAGCCGACGGACGTGTCGCCGGTGTCGAAGTCAAGGCGAGTGCCACGGTCAGGAGGGACGATTTTCGTGCTCTTCGTCTGCTGGAACGTCAGACGGGCGACGCGTTCACGGTGGGAGTCGTCCTCTACACCGGCGATCAGTCCCTGAGTTTCGGCCCCAGGCTGAAGGCGTTGCCGGTCAGTGCGCTCTGGCGACCGCGGCTCTGGTGAATCGTGGAGAGGGACCGCGCCGGGGCGGTCCCTCCGGCGAAAAGGCGCCTCAGGAGTTGGCGGCCTGGCGGGCGCGGCGGGCTTCGCGGCGCTCGACGAAGCGGGAGGCGGTGGTCTCCAGCCGGTCGAGGAAGTCGTAGAGCTCCTCGCGGGCCTTCTCGCCCTCGGGGCCCAGGTTCTTCATGTTGGCCACGTCCCACTGGCGCAGGACCGGCTGCAGGACGTCGTCGATGTGCAGGCGCAGGTCGTAGATCCCGGCGTTGGCGATGGTCATCGCCTTGCGGGTGAAGCCCTCGATGCCGGTTCCGGGCATCTGGAAGGTGGTGACGACGTCGGTCACGGCGCGCATGGTCTGGTCGGGGGTGAGCTGGAAGGCCGCGTTGAGCAGGTTGCGGTAGAAGAGCATGTGCAGGTTCTCGTCGGCGGCGATCCTGGCGAGCAGCCGCTCGCAGTTCGGGTCCTCGGAGGCCCTGCCGGTGTTGCGGTGCGAGATGCGGGTGGCCAGCTCCTGGAAGGAGACGTACGCCACCGAGGCGAGCACCCCCTCGTAGGAGTTGGTGAAGCCCTCGCTCATGTGCACCATCCGGGCCCGCTCCAGCGCGACCGGGTCGACCGCGCGGGTGACCGTCAGGTAGTCGCGGATGGCGGTGCCGTGACGGCCCTCCTCGGCGGTCCAGCGGTGCACCCAGGTGCCCCACGCCGCGTCGCGGCCCAGGGTGGTGGCGATCTCGTGGTGGTAGCTGGGAAGGTTGTCCTCGGTCAGCAGGTTGACGATGAGGGAGATGCGGGCTTCCTCGGGGATCTTGGTGTCGGTCTCGACCCAGGCGTCCCCGCCGTAGAGGCCGTCGTAGTTTCGCCCCTCCGACCAGGGAACGTACTCGTGCGGGAACCACTCCTTGGCCACCTTGTGGTGCCGGTCCAGCTCCCCCGCGACGACAGGCTCAAGTTCGAGCAGCAGCTCGGTCTCACTGAACGCTCGCATCAGGTTTCTCCCTCGAAGACTACGGAACCGTAACCTACGTTAACGTAGGTAGGGCCGCAATCGGTACGTGCCGCATGTCTCGTTTACCGGCTCGTGGGTGATTCAAGGGAGCCGCTTCCCCATCAGCCGAGACCAACCGGCCGGCGAGGACGGCGGGTGCCGCCCGGACCCGGCTGGGCCGGGATCGTCACCTCCGCGGCCCGTACGGCCGATCGGCGGGCGGGATGAGTGGGCGCGTCGTCGCGGCGACCCGCCCAGAGGGCGGCCATGACGATCAACGCCGTCTCGGAGAGCACCAGCAGCCGCTGCACCAGGCCGTAATGGTCGGCGCCCTCGATCAGCTCCGAGACGAACGAGCCGGGGTGGGCGGCCAGGAACCAGGCGAGGAGCACCGTCGACAGGACGGAGATCGCCGCGAGGGGACCGTTCCCCGACCTGCGGCCGAGCATCCACCCCGCGCAGGGCAGCGCGGTGAAGATCACGGCCGCCGACCAGCGGTGGATCTCCCCGGTGATCGAGACGACGCCGGGCGCCGCGTCGGCGGGGAACGCGGCGGTGAGAAGAAAACCCAGCGCCGCGGCGACGAACAGCGCCCGCGCCGCCGCGCCGCGCACCGGCTCCACCCGGGCGAGCAGGTACGCGACCCAGAGGCAGCCCATGGCCAGGGCGATCGTGCCGCCCACCATCACCCAGGCGCTGTCGTCACTCAGCGCGTAGTCGCTGATCAGGCCGTTCAGCGGGCTCACCGTGTCGGACGCGACCAGGTGCGCGTAGCCCATCGCCGAGAGGGCGACCAGCGGCCCGGCCACACCCGGCCAGCTGGACGGCGGGCGCCCGTTCATCGCCCCACCTCCCTGCGGGTCGTCTCGGAGCGCGTCACAGGGTCTTCGGGGAGGTCGTCTCCGGGCCCGAAGCCCCTCAGGGCACCTCCCCGCGTGCCGCCTCCGAGCGCGGCCTCCTCGCGGACCGCCCCGGATGTCATCGCGCCACCTCCTGGTAGATCCTCTCGAACCGGGCAAGGGATGCCTGATGGTCGTGGGCCAGCGCGATGGAACGGCTCGCGGCGCCCATCGTGGCCCGCGCCCGGGGCGAGGTGAGCAGGGCGGTCAGGTGCCCGGCCAGCTCCTGGACGTCGCCGGGCTCGAACAGGTGGCCGTTCTCGCCGGGCCGCACCAGGTGCGGCAGGGCCATCGCGTCCGCGGCGACGATCGGCAGGCCGCTCGCCATCGCCTCCAGCGTGGCGATGCTCTGCAGCTCCGCGACGCCCGGCATGGCGAAGACGTCGCCGGCGGCGTACACCTGGGGCAGCGTCTCGTCGGGGACGAACCCGAGGAAGGAGACCCGGTCCCCGACCCCGAGCCGGTCGGCGAGCCTGGCGAGCGCGGCCCGCTGCCCTCCGGTGCCCGCCAGCGCGATCTGCGCGTCGACGTCGCCGAGCACGTGCGGCAGGGCGCGGATGAGCTCCTCCAGCCGCTTCTCCTCGTCGAGCCGGCCGACGAACACGATCGTGTCCCGGTCGGGCAGACCGAAGGCGCGGCGGGCCCACGTCTTCGGCTCGTGGCGCGGCCGGAACCTCGACAGGTCGATGCCGCAGGAGACGGGCTCCACCGGCGGGCCGAACCCCTTGGCCGTGAGCAGCCCGGCCGCGATCCGGGTGGGGGTGGTGACGCGGTCGGCCCTGGAGAAGACGCGGTTGAAGTCCCTCCAGGCGAGTGCGCCCGCCCTCTCGCGCAGTCGGCCGGGGACGCGCGCGAACTGGAAGAGGTTGTCGGGCATGAAGTGGTTGGTCGCCACGACGGGGACGCCCGCGCGCCGGGAGGCGGCGATGGCCGCGCGGCCGACGACGAAGTGCGCCTGCACGTGGACGACGTCGGGGGCGATCCTGTCGATCAGCCGGTCCAGCCGGGTCGGCACCGTGACCCGCATGGTCGGGTGGACCAGTACCGGCGCCGAACGCAGCCTGTGCACGGTCACCCCGTCCAGGTGCTCGGTCCTCGCCGGTCCCTCGTCCGAGGCGCACACCACGTGGACCTCGTTGCCCCGCTCGGCGAGTCCCCGGGCGAGCCGGTGGGCGAAGTAGGCGGCACCGTTCACGTCCGGCGGGTAGGTGTCGGCCCCGATCAGCACCCGGCGGGGCCGGGTGGGCAGGAGGGCGAGGCCCGGTACCGAGGGCTGCAGGGTGGTGGCTGACATGGCCATCAAGGCTCCGTTCGTCATGGTGTCACGTCATGTGGGGGGACATCGGGGTGGTGCGGGCCAGCGTGACGGTTCCGGCGGCGACGAGGACGGCGGCCACCAGTGCGGTGAGCGCGCTCGCCGCGCCCGTCGGCAGGGGTTCGCCGAGCAGGAGGGCGCCGAAGGCGACGGCGGTGAGGGGGTCGGCCACCTGCAGGGTGGCGAACGCCACGCCGAAGTGGCCGACGGCGTAGGCGCGCTGGAGCAGTACCAGCGCGATCAGGGCGGGCATCGGGACGGCGAGCAGGAACCAGAACTCCCAGTCGCCGTCCACCAGGACGCGGGTGAGCGTGGCGGTCGCGCCGTACAGCACGCCCGCCCCCATGGCGAGCAGGCAGGCCCGCGCGGCGGGGGAGACCCGCCGCGCGAGGGCCCACAGCACCAGGGAGGCGGTGGCCGCCCCCGCGAGCAGGGCCACCGCCTCCGCGGTGCTGAGGTGGGGTTCGCCCGCGTGCTCGGGCACGACCATCACCAGGCCGATCAGCCCGACGGCGATCACCGCGGCCGAGGCCAGCTCGCCGGGCCGTGGCCTGCGGTGTCGCAGGGCCGCGGCGCAGGGCAGGGCGAACAGGAGGCTGGCCACGCCCAGCGGTTGCACCAGCGTGAGCGGGCCGTATCTCAGCGCGACGACGTGCAGGGCCGTGCCGCCCGCGAGGGCGAGGCCGCCGAGCAGCCATCGGGGGCGCCTGGCCAGGTGGCCGAGGCCGGCGTGGGGCGTGCCCGCCGCCTCGAACTGCTGCAGCGCGGCACCGAGTGCGAAGAACAGGGATCCCAGCAACGCCAAGCCGATCGCCGGCACTGTCATGCGCACTCCTCCCAAGCAGATGAAGTCATGGCGAGATGACCGGATCGCCTCGTGGAGGCGTCCGTTGAGGGTTTTGTGGTGAACAGTCGAAGCGTCCCGCGAGGGCGGGTACCGGAGCCATAGGGGTTCTCCCTGACTTCGCAGGGGATTCCCTGAGATTCGCGTCGGGGCCATCGCACCGCCGGCCTCTCCCGGGCGGGCTCGACCAGGCGGGGAACGGCGCCCTCGTGTCCGGACGCCTCCGCGTCAGGCGATCGCGCCGCCGCGTCGCTCACCCGAGGCGACCGGCGAACGCTCCACCTGCGGCGCGGTACGGCGGCGGCGGAGGTGGCGGACGGCCTCGACCACGGCGGTGATCGTCAGGGCGATGCCGAGACCGAGGAGCAGCCCCTTGATCGGGTCGTTCTCGAAGGCCGCGCCGCCCACGTAGCCGATCAGCCCCGAGTAGATCGCCCAGCTCGCCGCGGCGAGGGCGTCGAAGAGGGCGAACGAGCGCCGGGGATAGGTGACCGCGCCCATCGTCAGGGTGCAGGCGGTCCGGCCGCCGGGGATGTAGCGGGCGACCACGAGGACGAGCCCGCCCCGCTCGGCCAGCGCCCCTTCCGCCCAGGCGAACGTCCGGCGGCTGCGTCTGCCGTTGCGCAGCCGGTCGTTGGTGGTACGCCCGATGGCGTACGAGACGTGGTCGCCCGCGAACGCGCCCAGCGCGGCCACCACGATCACCAGGAGCAGGTCGGGCGCCCCGGTGGCGGCGGCGAACACCCCGGCCGTGATGACGGACGTCTCCGCGGGGACCACGGGAAAGAACCCGTCGAGCATCGCCAGCGCGAACAGCGCCAGGTAGATCCATGGAGATGTCATCACACCGTGCAGGGCGTCGAGGATGGCCTGTGTCACGTCGGGGCTCCAGCCGGGGGTCGCGGATGTCTCACGCAGCAGGCTGGCGGCTCGCCGCCCCCCGGGCATCGGGGAGCGGCCCGGGGTTCCTCACGGCACACCCCTGAAAGAACACCGGGGTCCGTCTCACCGTCCCCCGGGAAACCGCCTCGGAGAAACCCCCGGGAAGGGACTCAGTTGAGCTGCCAGATGGCGAGGTTCAGCGAGGCCGCGTACGTCACCCAGAGCAGGTAGGGCACGAGCAGCCAGGCGGCCAGGCGGCTGATCCGCCAGAACATCACGACGTTGAGCACGATCGCGAGCCAGAGGACGACGATCTCCGCGAACGCCAGGCCGTACCGCCCGGCGCCGAAGAACAGCGGCGTCCAGGCCGCGTTGAGGACCAGCTGGACCGCGTAGACGCCGAGCGCCGGGGTGAGACCGCGCGCCGACCAGGCGAGCCAGCCGGACAGGGCGATCATGACGTACAGGACCGTCCAGGCCGGGCCGAACAGCCACTGCGGCGGGGCCCACGGCGGCTGTCGCAGCGACAGGTACTCGTCGCCGGCGTTGACGGCCGACAGCGACCCCACCACCGCCACCAGGACGAGTAAGAGGGCGAATACCGGCAGGCCGGCCCAGCGTTTCGGTTGCCGTGTGATGACCATAGAACTCCCCTGCCCCCCTCGGCGCGGAACTACCGCGCGGCGGCTCCCCCGGACGGGGGAGCGGATCCCGGCGAGGGGCTGACCGCGCCGGACGCCAGAACACCGGGTGGCCGGGGTGGCGACGGCCGGGACGGGCGGGCGTCTGAGCGGTCGGTGGCGGCCGGGGTGGGTGAGCGTCCGGGCGTCAGGCGGGTGGGGCGGCGAGGGCCGGGGTGGCCGCGGGCTCGTAGTGCAGGCGGCTCAGCACCCGGCGGAAGGCGTACAGGGAGAAGGCCACCGCCAGGCCGCTGATCACGGCCACGGCGGTGGTGCGGACCAGCAGGTAGGTGCCGATCGACTCGTGCAGCAGGAGCCAGATGCTCACCGCGGAGTTGGCGAGCAGCACGAAGGCCCACAGCAGGGTGATGCGGGCGAAGAACCGGCGGACCCGCTCGTGTCTCAGCACCGCGGAGGGCAGGTGGATGTAGTCGAGGGTGAGCCTTTGCACCAGCGGGCGGTTGAGCCGCACCGAGGCGAGGAAGACCACGCTGATGCAGATCGTCCCGAGCTCCGGCTGGAGGAAGTAGATCACCGCGCTCCCGGTCCAGAACCCCAGCAGCGCCCGAACGGTGATCGCGATGGCGGCGAGGATCATCGTCCCGGGCACGGGGACCCGCCGGATCAATCGCCACCCCACCCCCGCGTACACCCAGGTGACCGCCGCGATCAGCGCACCCTTGAGGCCGAGGAGGGCGAGGGCGGCGTAGAAGACGGCGAGGGGGGCGACGACGCCCTCCAGCAGTCTCGGCGCGGCCTGCCTGGCGAGAGCGGCGAGACGGGGGAGGACGATGGGCTGGTGGCTCATTGACACTCCACGGGCTGGTGCGGTGGCAGACGCTGGACGCTCACGCCTACCCCGGCGTGACACGAACATGTCAGCCGTCGCGGGGGGTGCTGGAGAGGGTTGACCCCGATGTGTTCACCGGGCAATCACCGTAACCGACCCCGGCCCGCGTCCTCGTGAAGACAACCCAATGACACCGCAATACCGGTCGAGGCCGGTGAGGACCATTACGATTCGCCGAAAGGATCACGGCGCCGGTAACGGTTAGGAAACGGGAGCTTTCCCGATCGTGTCCGGTCCGCCACGATGAGAGACATGGCAGCGCTGCCCACGCACGTGTCCCGCCGTTCCACCGAGGGCGTCGAGAACGTGGCCGCCCAGCTCCTCGGCTGGCCGGACCTGGTGCTGAAGCGCACCGGCAAAGGGCTGGGATTCCAGGCCGGTGGCCGGGAGATCGTCAGGATGTCCGGCGACCATACCGCGGAGCTGCTCCTCACCAAACCCGTGATCGACCGATGGGCGCGGGTGCTCACCGACTGCCGCCGGGTCACCCCCGGAGCCGACGACGGGTGGGTGGCGATGTCCATCGAGGGCCGGGCCGACGCCGAGCTGTTCCTCTCGCTCGTCAGCGTCGCGATCAAGGCGAACCAGGGCCCGCGGTAGCCGGCGCGGGGCGTTCCCCGCGCCCGCCGACGTCGCGACAGCCGCCCCCGGGCCGCTCCCCGAACGACGCGTCCGCGCCCGTCCGCGGCCGGCGCCCATCCTCTCCCGGGTTTCCCGGCCAGCGTGAGCGGCCGATGTTTTTGGGCCTTGTGTCAGGGATCTGTCAAGGCTACGATCGCGATAACTCTTAGGAAACTTTCCTAAAAGAAATGCCGACGAGGAGGTGCCGTGACTCGCGCCTCCCCTCCCGTCGGCCCCTGACCGCGACAACCCGACGGCGGTAGCCGTCGCCCCGAAGGTCCGACCGTCCGGACGCCTCACCCCCAGGTTCCACGTCCATCGGAGCGATCATGCGGCGCACCCCCTCCCCCTCACCCGTCCTGACCGCGGGCGCGAGCCCCCGTCGAGGCCTGCCCACGCCCGGCGGCACCACCACCGCCGGCGTCCCCGACGTCACGGCCGCCCCCCTCCCCGCCGTCACGGCCATCGCCACGCCCGCCATCGACACGGGCGTCCCCACGGCAGTCATCGGAGCCGCCGTCGCCCGCCCCGACGTCTCAGGCCGAGGCCCGCGAGCCACGGGCGAGCACCGGCGCCCGGGAGCCACGAGCCGGTGACGCCCCGCCGATCCCGGCGGTCCCCGGCGTCCCGCGCCGATCAACGGAACGGTCCCCGCCCCCCGGGCGAGACCGAGCCCACCCCGCCGTACGGCTCGCGCCCACGTCCGCGCATCCCCCTCGCGCGGCGCGGGCCGTACGGTCCCCCCACGAAACACATGAGGTCAACGTGAAACCACGCGCCATCGCTCGTTCTCTCATCGCACTGGCGGCCGTCCTCCTGGCGATGACGGTCGCACCCCCCGCCCAGGCCGCCTCGGCCACCGCCGTCTTCACCAAGGTCTCGGACTGGGGTACCGGTTTCGAGGGCAAGTACACGATCACGAATGGCGGCACGACGCCCATCAACGGCTGGTCGGTCGCCTTCGATCTGCCCTCGGGGGCGAACGTCGGGGCCTTCTGGGACGCGGCGATGAGTCGTAGCGGGCAGCGTTTCACCTTCACCAACGTCGGCTGGAACGCGAGCATCGCCCCGGGGGCGACGGCGAGTTTCGGTTTCAACGGCAGTCCGGGCGGGGTGGCCCCGTCGAACTGCACGCTCAACGGCGCGGCGTGCGGCGGCGGCAGCGGTCCGGGAACCCCGGGGACGCCGGGTACCCCGTCGGTGACGGGGACGACGAACTCCTCGATCTCGCTGTCGTGGGGCGCCTCCAGCGGCACCGTCACCGGTTACCGGGTGTACGAGGGTGGCACGCAGCGGGCGCAGGTGAGTGGTACGAGTGCCACGATCGGTTCGCTGGGCACGTGTACCTCGCACACCTACACGGTCAGGGCGTACAACGCCCAGGGCGAGTCGGCCGCGAGCGGCGCGGTGAGCGCCACCACCACCGGCTGCACCGGCGGAGCCCCCGGCAAGCCGGGCGCGGTGGTCGCGACGGGCGGCGCGAACAGCGTGGCGCTGTCGTGGGGCGCGTCCTCGGGAACGGTGACCGGCTACCGGGTGTACGAGGGATCGACGGTGAGGGCGACCGTGACCGGGACGAGCGCGACGGTGTCCGGGCTGGGAGCGTGCGATACGCGCACCTACACGGTGGCGGCGTACAACTCCGCGGGCGAGGGCCCCAAGAGCGACCCGGCGAGCGCGACCACGACCGGCTGCACCGGCGGCGGCCAACTGCCCAAGCACTTCCTCACCGGCTACTGGCACAACTTCGACAACCCGGCCGTCGAACTGCGGCTGTCGGCGGTGCCCAACGAGTACGACCTGATCGCGGTCTCCTTCGGAGAGGCCACCGCCACCCCCGGTGAGGTCGTCTTCGCCGTGGACCCCGGCCTGTCCGCCTCCCTCGGCGGCTACACCGACGCCCAGTTCAGGGCCGACGTGCAGACCCTCCACTCCCGTGGCAAGAAGGTCATCCTCTCGGTCGGCGGCGAGGCGGGCCGCGTGCAGGTGGCGAGCGCCGCCGCCGCGACCAAGTTCGCCGACACCGTCCACGCCCTGATGCAGAGCTACGGCTTCGACGGCGTCGACATCGACCTGGAGAACGGGCTCAACTCCACCTACATGGGCCAGGCACTCCGGTCGCTGCGGGCGAAGGCGGGCGCGAACCTGATCATCACGATGGCGCCGCAGACCATCGACATGCAGTCCACCGGCGCCGAGTACTTCAAGCTGGCGCTGAGCATCAAGGACATCCTCACCGTCGTCCACACCCAGTTCTACAACTCGGGCTCCATGCTCGGCTGCGACCAGATGGCCGCCTACTCGCAGGGCTCGGTCAACTTCATGACCGCGCTCGCCTGCATCCAACTGGAGAACGGACTGCGACCCGACCAGGTGGCGCTCGGACTGCCCGCGGGACCCGGCGCGGCGGGCGGCGGGATCGTCGCCCCCGCCCTGGTGAACCAGGCACTCACCTGCCTCGCCACCAGGACCAACTGCGGCAGCTTCGTACCGCCGCGCGCCTACCCCGGGATCCGCGGCGCGATGACCTGGTCGATCAACTGGGACGCCAGCAACAACTGGAACTTCTCCAGGACCGTCAAGCCCCACCTCGCGACCCTGCCCTGACTCCCGCACCTCACGACCCCGGACCCGCCCGGCACCTCACGATCCACGACGCGCCCGGGCGGGCCCGGGACCTCCGGCCTCGCTCCCCCCAAACCGAGGAAATGCCATGAGATTTCGACGAACGCTGACCGCGGTCCTGGCCGCGCTCGGCATGTCAATCGCCCTGTCAACGGTCGCGCCCCCCGCGTTCGCGGCACCCACCACCGCCGTCTTCACCAAGGTCTCGGACTGGGGTACCGGTTTCGAGGGCAAGTACACGATCACGAATGGCGGCACGACGCCCATCAACGGCTGGTCGGTGGCCTTCGATCTGCCCTCGGGGGCGAACGTCGGGGCCTTCTGGGACGCGGCGATGAGTCGTAGCGGGCAGCGTTTCACCTTCAGCAACCTCGGCTGGAACGCGAGCATCGCCCCGGGGGCGACGGCGAGTTTCGGTTTCAACGGCAGTCCGGGCGGGGTGGCCCCGTCGAACTGCACGCTCAACGGCGCGGCGTGCGGCGGCGGCAGCGGTCCGGGAACCCCGGGGACGCCGGGTACCCCGTCGGTGACGGGGACGACGAACTCCTCGATCTCGCTGTCGTGGGGCGCCTCCAGCGGCACCGTCACCGGTTACCGGGTGTACGAGGGTGGCACGCAGCGGGCGCAGGTGAGTGGTACGAGTGCCACGATCGGTTCGCTGGGCACGTGTACCTCGCACACCTACACGGTCAGGGCGTACAACGCCCAGGGCGAGTCGGCCGCGAGCGGCGCGGTGAGCGCCACCACCACCGGCTGCACCAACCCCGACCCGGGCGGCAAGATGGCCGGAGCCCCCTACCTCTACATGGGCTGGGGCAACCCGCCCAACCCCGTGACCGTCATGAACGCCACCGGCGTGAAGTCCTTCACCATGGCGTTCATCCTGTCCAGCGGCGGCTGCACCCCCGCCTGGGACGGCTCCAGGCCGCTGACCGGCGGCGCCGACCAGGCCGCGATCAACCAGATCAAGGCCGCGGGCGGCAGCGTGCAGATCTCCTTCGGCGGATGGTCGGGCAACAAGCTCGGCCCCAACTGCTCCACCCCGGCCGCCTTCGCCGGAGCGGTGCAGCAGGTGATCAACGCCGTCGGCCCCGCGGTCGTCGACTTCGACATCGAGAACACCGACGAGTTCGAGAACTACACCGTCCAGGACCGCATCCTCAACGGCCTGAAGATCGTCAAGCAGAACAACCCGAACGTCAAGGTCGTCGTCACCTTCGGCACCTCGACCACCGGCCCGACCTCCCACGGCATCCGCCTGATCAACCAGGCCAAGGCACTCGCCGTGCCGATCGACAACTACACGATCATGCCGTTCGACTTCGGCGCCTCGAACATCTACACCGCCACCGTCAACGCCTCGGAGGGCCTGAAGAACGCGCTCAAGGCCGCCAACGGCTGGACCGACGCGCAGGCGTACGCCCGCATGGGCATCTCCGGCATGAACGGCCTGTCCGACCAGCAGGAACTGACCACGGTCGCGACCTGGACCCAGATCCGCGACTGGGCCAAGTCCAAGGGCCTGACCCGCTTCGCCTACTGGTCGGTCAACCGCGACCGCCCCTGCCCGGGCGGCGGCGTGACCTCCAACTGCAGCGGGATCGCCCAGAACGACTGGGACTTCACCCGCGTCACCGCCGGCTTCTGACCCGCGCGGAGCGGGCCCGCCCGGGGTGAAGAACGTCCGGCGCGGGCCCGCCCGGGGCGGGAAACGCGCCGAGCGGAGACGCCCGGCGCGCGCGTGGAGTGCAGACGCGCCGCGCACGCCCGCCCCGGACCCGCCCGACCCGTACGGCCGGCACGGCCCGCACCCCGCCGGGGGCGGGCCGTGCCCCACGAACACCCTCCTAAAGATCTTTGCGGGGTAAATCGGATGTACCTCAGGAAACTCGCGGCGATCGTCGCACTGGCGCTGGGCGGGGCGACACTCGCCGCGTCACCCGCCCACGCCGCCAACATCGCGGTCAACCCCGGCTTCGAGAGCGGGCTGACCGGCTGGACCTGCACGGCCTCCTCCGGGGCCACGGCGGTGTCCTCGCCGGTCCACAGCGGTACCAGGGCACTGCAGGCCACACCGGAGGGGCACGACACCGCCCGCTGTCAGCAGACGATCGGCGTCAGACCGTCCTCGGCCTACACCCTGTCGGCCTGGGTGAGGGGCGGCTACGTCTTCCTCGGCGCGACCGGCACCGGCGGGACCGACCCCAGCACATGGGCGTCCTCACCGTCGTCCTACGTCCAGCTGTCGACCTCGTTCACCACCGGCGCCTCGACCACCTCGGTCACGATCTACGTCAACGGCTGGTACGGCCAGGGCGTCTACCAGGCCGACGACGTCGTCCTCGACGGAGCAGCGGGACAGGGGCAGCCTCCCGCGGCGCCCACCGGGCTCACCGGCACCGGCAACGCCACCACCGCCTCGCTGAGCTGGAGCGCCTCCTCCGGCGCGACCGGCTACAACGTCTACCGCAACGGGACGAAGGTCGGCACCGTCACCGGGACCACCTTCTCCGAGACCCCCGGCGCGGGGACGCACAGCTACCAGGTGAGCGCGACCAACGCCTCGGGCGAGTCCGCGAGGTCCGGCGCGGTCTCCGCGACCGTCACCGGCGCACCCTCGGGAAACCTGCCCAAACGGGTGCTGGTCGGCTATCTGCACGCCTCCTTCGCCAACGGCTCCGGCTACATCCGGATGGCGGACGTGCCCAACGCCTGGGACGTCATCAACCTGTCCTTCGGCGAACCCACCTCGGTGACCTCAGGAGACATCCGCTTCACCCAGTGCCCGATCGCGGAATGCCCCAACGTCGAGTCCGAGGCCGAGTTCATCGCCGGAATCCGGGCCAAGCAGGCACTCGGCAAGAAGGTGCTGATCTCGATCGGCGGCCAGAACGGCCAGGTCCAACTGAGCACCACGGCCGCACGCGACAGGTTCGTCCAGTCGGTGGGCGCCATCATCGACAAATACGGCCTCGACGGGCTGGACATCGACTTCGAGGGCCACTCCCTCTATCTCGACAACGGCGACACCAACCTGTCCGCCCCCACCACCCCGGTCATCGTCAACCTGATCTCCGCGCTCAGGACCCTCAAGGCCAGGTACGGCGCGAGGTTCGTGCTGACCATGGCCCCCGAAACGTTCTTCGTCCAGCTGGGCTACCAGTTCTACGGTCCGGGCCCGAACGGCTCCGCCGACCGGCGGGCCGCCTCGTACCTCCCGGTCATCCACGCGATGCGCAACGACCTGACGCTGCTGCACGTCCAGGACTACAACTCCGGGCCGATCATGGGGCTGGACAACCAGTACCACACCATGGGCGGCCACGATTTCCACGTCGCCATGACCGACATGCTGCTCGCGGGCTTCCCCGTCGCGGGCAACCCGAACAACGTCTTCCCCGCCCTGCGCCAGGACCAGGTCGCCATCGGCCTGCCCGCCGCCCCGTTCGCGGGTAACGGGTTCACCACGGTCGCCGAGGTCCAGAAGGCCTTCGACTGCCTGGCCAAGGGGACGAACTGCGGGACGTACCGGCCCAGAGGGGTCTACCCGAACCTCCGGGGCCTGATGACCTGGTCGATCAACTGGGACAGGTACAACGCCTTCGAGTTCTCCCGCGGCCACCGGGCCTATCTCGACGGTCTGGGCTGAGAACCCCTCGCCGCCGGAGGAGACGGACCTCCGGCGGCGAGGTTCCACCCCCGGGTGTCCCCGCGGGCCCTCCGGGGTACGCGCCCACGCCCCGAGGCGGTCACCCCGTCGCGACGCCCCTGATCCCGCAGGCCGGAAAACCGGCAGAGTGGTCTCGTTTTGGAAATGCGGGTGGCTGGTTGGTCGCCAGGTCGGGCAGGCTAGGGACCGTCATGGACTACGCAATTCTCACGGGGTTCGTCCTCGTCACCGGTGTCGTGCTCGCCCTGGTAGCGCAATGGAAGGGCTGGAGACCCTCCCTCCTGGTCGTGCTGGGAGTGGGAATCGCCTTCAGAGTGCTCATCATGGCCACATCGGCGGTGGACACCTGGCAACCGGTCGACTTCATCAACAGCTTCAAGCCCGCCGGCGAGGCGGTCCTGAACCGTGAGGATCCCGTTCTGGGCAGCTCGGGAGGCTGGCACTTCCTGCCGACCATCCCCTACGTCTACGGTCTCCTGCTCTGGCTGGGCATCCCCTGGGAGATCGGCGGGCGCCTGGTCACCGTGGTCGCGGACATCGTGCTGATCCCGCTGGTCGGCAAGCTCGCCGGAGGGCCCAACGCCTCGCTGCGCGCCTTCCAGTACGCCTGCAACCCGCTCGCCATCCTCGTCGCCTCCGTCCACGGCCAGGTCGAGCCGGTCGCCCTGGTCTTCGGCGTCGCCGCCTTCGTCGTCGCCCGTGGCCCCGGCGACCCCCACCGGCCGGGCATGACCACCAACCCGGTCGCGCTCGTACGGCAGAGCGTCGCCCTCCACGGCCTCGCCGGTGCCGTACGGCATGCCTTCGGCCCCGAAGGGGTGCTCCGAGGCGCGCTCACCCCGCGCGAGGGCGACCGGCAGTCCCTGCGCCGGGCCCTGTTCGCGGGCCTGCTGATGGGGCTCGCACTGTGCGCCAAGAGCTGGCCGATCTGGCTCATCCCCGGCTTGCTCCTGCTGCTGCCCACCTTCCGCGCCCGCGTCGTGGCGTTCGTGGCCACGGGCATCGCGCCGATCTTCTTCCTCGTCACCCTGCCGATCTTCGCCGGCACCTCGCTGAGCCAGATCCCCGAGGTCATCCGGGTGATCCAGGACATCCGCCCGATCGTCGGCCAGTGGGGCTACAGCGCCATCCTCATGGACGGCGTCAACGACCTCAACCAGGGGATCGCCACCTTCGGCACCCGCCTGATCTACGTCACCCTGCTGATCACGGCCTTCCTGTGGCGCCGCGCAGACCCGATCGACCTCACCACGGCACTGCTGCTCGCCTTCATGATCGCCACCCCCAGGCTCGGCGCGCAGTATCTCCTGTGGTTCATACCGTTCCTGGTCGCCCGTCCCACCCGCTTCGCGTGGCCCGCGATCATCGGAGCCTCACTCTGGGCGGGGTACGGCTACCTCTACATGACCCAGTTCGACTCCGCCACCTGGCGAAGTCTCCATGTCGTCTGGTCGCAGTCCTCCATCGTGCTGCTGCCGATCCTGGCGCTCGCCATGCCCTGGGGACGCCGGGTCTTCCGCGCACCCGCCACCCCGGCCACGCCCTCCTCCGAGGGGCAGCCGCCGTCAACGCAGGTCTCCGCCTCCACATGAGCTCCCGCGTCCGTGCCCACCGTCGCGTCCCCGTCACCGCCGCGTGGCGGGACCCCGGTGGGCACTGAACCGGGCTGATAAGTTCCGGTCCTGTGACGAGCACCGTGGAAATCCTGAGATATACCGCTTTCACCCACGATCCCGAAGGAGGAAACCCCGCCGGGATCGTCCTCGACGCGGCCGGCCTCTCCGACGCGGAGATGCTGGCCGTCGCCGCCGAGGTCGGATACTCCGAGACGGCTTTCGTGACCGCCCGCGACGACGAGCGGCGCGCCTTCAGGGTCCGGTATTTCGCCCCCTCGGCGGAGGTGGCCTTCTGCGGGCACGCCACGATCGCCACCTCGGTGGCGCTCGCCGAACGCCTCGGCATCGGGCGTCTGGCCTTCGACACCAACGCGGGCGAGATAGTCGTCGACACCGAGATCGTCGACGACGCGCTCCGCGCCACGCTCACCAGCGTTCCCACGTACTCCAGGCCCGTCGCGGAGGAGGCGCTGAAGGAGGCACTCGCCGCCCTCGGGTGGTCCCGCGACGAGCTCGATCCGGCCTTCCCGCCGCACGTCGCGTTCGGCGGTGTCGATCACCTCGTGGTCGCCGCGGCCTCTCGCGAACGCCTGGCCGACCTCGACTACGACTACGAGGGGCTGAAGGCGGTCATGACCCGCGAAGGCTGGACGACGGTGAACCTGTTCTGGCAGGAGAGCGACGAGCGGTTCCACGCCCGCAACCCGTTCCCGGTCGGGGGCGTCGTGGAGGACCCCGCCACCGGGGCCGCGGCCGCCGCGTTCGGCGGCTACCTGCGAGTCCTCGGGACCGGTTCCTCGGAGTTCACGGTCATCCAGGGGGTGGACATGGGCCGGCCCAGCACCTTGAAGGTCGCGATCGGCTCCGTGGACGGCCGAAGCCGGGTGAGCGGCGGGGCGGTCGCGATGAAGACCGCCTGATCCCGAGCCCGAGGGCTGGGGTGACGGCCCGCACGGACCAGGTCAGGTGGCCCCGTCACCGGACCGGCCGAGCAGCCGGTTCAAGGGCACACCCGCCAGCCGCCGCACCTCGTTCGCCATGTGGGCCTGGTCGGCGTACCCGCTGAGCGCGGCGACCTCGGCCGCCGTGACGCCGCGCCTGGCCAGGCGAAGTGCCCGCTGGAACCTGACCACCCGCTGCAGCACCTTCGGCCCGTAGCCGAAGGCCCTCACGGAGCGGCGCAGGAGCTGCCGCTCGCCGAGTCCCAGCTCCCAGGCCACCTCTCTGACGCTCCGTCCGGCCCGCAGCGCCTCGGCGATCACGGGCGCGGCCGGGTCGGGCTCGGGCGTCGCGCGCACCCGTACGACCAGAACCCGCTGTACGGCGTCGAAGAGCGGATCCGGCCGGAGCCCCGCCGGCCCGGCGGGAGGTTCCAGAGCGGACAGTGCAGAGAGGGATTCGAGGTCGGACAGCGGCACCCGCAGGTCACGCAGGCCGTCGAGCGGCACGTCGAACAGCTCGCCCACCGCTCCGGGCCTGAACCGGACCCCGGCGTATCGGTCACCCGGCACCATCCGGACGGGTTTCGGCCCCGTGTCGGGTCCCGCGACCTGCGCCCCCCTCGGACCCCAGACGAGGTCCACGCAGCCGTCGGGCACGACCAGCCGCGTGGCGGCCGAGGACGACTCGTTGACCCACAGGCAGGCCACCCGCCCGGCGAGGAGGGGATCCGGAGCCCACTCGCGATACATGACCTCAGGGTACGGGCGGTGAGGGCTTCGCCTTGCCCCCGCCTTTCGCCTTGGGCGCGGGTCGCCTGTCCTCGGGAACCTCCCCGGAGACGAGGGCGGCGGCCCACTCGCCGTCGGGGTCACTGTCGATCAGCAGCGCGCGGGCCAGCAGGCTGAGCGGGATGGCGAGCAGCGCGCCCAGCGGGCCGAGTACGAACGTCCACAGGATGAGCGAGAGAAAGGTGACGGTGGTGGACAGGCCGACGGCGTCACCGAGGAACTTCGGCTGGATCAGCGACTGCACCACGAAGTTGATCAGTATGTAGGAGACGATCACGAGGAGCATGGTCTTGGGCCCGCCCTCCAGGAGGCCGAGCAGAGCGGGCGGGATCAACCCCAGGACGAAGCCGATGTTGGGGATGTAGTTCGTGATCAGCGCGAGCACACCCCAGAGGAGGGGGAGTGGCACGCCCAGAACCCAGAGAGCGGCCACGTCCAGCGCGGCACAGACCAGCCCGAACCCCGTCGAGACCAGGAGGTAGCGGCGGGTCTTGTGGGCGAAGTTGTTGAGAGCCTCGATGAGCAGGGGCCTGCGCTCCACCCCCATGGCGAGGATCCTGGAGAAGGCCTGAGCGTCCAGGCACATGGCGAGGAGCACGACGATGATGAGGACCAGCCCTGAGAAGAGGCCCAGCAGTCCCGAGACGAATCCCTGCGCGAGCGCGAAGATCTTTCCGGGATCGAAGGAGTTGATCGCGTCGTTCATCTGCTGGGTGCCGAAGCCGAACCTGGCCGCCTGCTCCTGCGCCTCCGTGAGGAGCTGCTTGAACTGCGCGTCGTAGGTGGGGGCGAGTGCCGCCATCTGCGTTATCGCCACGGTCAGGATCGCCACCATGCCCAGGAGGACGAGCAGCACGATCACCAGGGGGATCGCCACCAGCGTCCAGCTAGGAGCTCCGCGCCGGTGAAGCCATGTCCTGACCGGGGAGACCGCGAGGACCAGGACCAGGGCGAGCAGAACCGGCCCGACGATCGACCCGATCTCCCTGATCCCCGCCAGGGTGACCACGGCGCCCGCGGCGCAGAGGAGTACGACGAGCGCCCTGGGCACCGCTCTTTGGTCCGTCATAACGGACCCCCTACCCACCAACCGGGAAACACGTCATGGCGGGACGCCCACTTCGATTTGACGGAGTCCGGCGGCGTACATAGAGTTCACAGGCCCGAGGGGGTCGGCGGAGATCGCCAGAGCCTCGGGACCCTCCTTCTGATCATCTCCCTCTGTCGGGGCGCATGCGTCACGCCGAGGTTCGGTTGGACAACGACCGGATGTTGGAGTAAGTTAGAGGGGTTGCCCTGGAAACAGGGTGGTCGCAATCCTAGCGGGTTCGGCGGGATCGAGTCGAGGGTCGGAAATCCGACAGTTTGACACGAAACCGACATCCCTGGTA
>Ga0233377_1000128_pt1 | contig 46754 bp, 31 predicted proteins | sample ElkDunMinimDraft_6_FD_191540 | JGI IMG/M metagenome (GOLD analysis project Ga0233377, IMG submission 191540) | Fecal eukaryotic communites from dung pellets of Tule Elk in California, USA - Elk Dung E36 | ecosystem: Host-associated > Mammals > Digestive system > Large intestine > Fecal | place...
CTCGTCGAACTGGCCGAGGAACACACCCGCCGGTTGGGTCAGGCCGGCCTTGCGTACCTCATCGGCATCGGCCCAGCGCGCCGAGCCGTAGGTGGTGACGCGACGCGCCTGGCGCGCGCGCCAGATAGCCATGCCGATGGCCACCACCAACGCCAGCAGGCTGCTGCATGCGGCGATGCTACCGCCGACGTTGAAGACTTGCGGCGCATAGGCATCGAAGACGAACCACCACTCGAACAGACGCCAGGGGTGATAGACCGGTATGCCCAGCAACTCGAACCAGGGCGCCCCCAGGCGAGCCTGGTAGCCGAGCGCAGCAGCCGTCCACTGCGTGGCACTCCACACCCCGGAAAGGGTAATGGCCAAAACCACCAGCGCCTGGCCGTAAAGCACCGTTGTCGCATGCATTCCTGAACCCAACCTCCCAGGCAAAACGCACGACACGCCGATGTGCCGCGGGCCAGAGGTTCGGTACTGGAGGAGTAGGGGTCAAAGACCGTTTCGGTGGGTACTAAGACGGATAGGACAACACCGCAGGCTGTGGTGGGTGCCGGACAAGATCAACGGGGTATGGTGTAGATGACCGGCTGGCGGCCTTTAGGCAGGAATCGGCCATAAGCGGTCATTCCGCGCAATAAATAAATCTGTCCCCTTCTTTAAGCACAGGCAGCTGAGCCACCAAGGCATGCCAACACTTGGATTGCTAAAATCCTATGTCTTCTTCTCCTTTTCCCGCCAATCCTTGATATACAGAAGCTGATTTTGATGCAGCTCCAGCACCTTTTTCGATTGCAGAATTTGCTGGGTAGGCTTGCTGAATTTCTTCGCCTCATCGAACGCCAAGAATATTTGCTTTTGTTTGAAAGCACCCAGGATGTGGAGGATATGTTCTGTGGCGGCAATCTCGATGTTTTTGTATATCATTGAATCGTGGATAACGAATGGCAAGCGTGTGAGCTTCAGCATCGACAGGTCGAAGCCAACCAGGCCTGCGTATGACTTCCCGGTTCCTGTATCCAAAGGAGAGGTGAAGCTGTACGAATTGGCAGTCTTGATACGAAGCTGAGAAGGGTTGCGCTCTGGCCCGTAAACAATATTGTTGAAGCCCTCCAGCTCCAGGTTGATAACGGCCTCGATCTCCAGAAAAATCTTGTCGTAAATCGCGTCTAAACGCGTTTTGGAAGCCGCTTCGCTATCATCTATGGAGACTTTCTGCTCGAAGAATTTATTCTCCTCCCTCGCTTTATCGGTGACTTCTTTGAGTTCAAAGACCTTCGCGAAGAGATCTGTAGGGGTGCCCTTTGCATTGAGCGTGAGCTTTATTTCTTGATCGAGAGCGGTGATACGGGCGCTTGTTTCCGACTCCTTCGCGACCAGCAGCTCAAGTTCGGCCTTGAGTTCCTTGCTTACGAGTTTGCCGATTTTTGCATGAAACTGCTCTACCTGCTCAAGGCGTTCAAGATCGGCGTCTGGGAAAAACTCGGCAACGAGCGCCATATTGGCGCTAAGACGCGGAGATACTCCTGAAATGTCTCTTTGAGTTTTTTCACGTCTGGCGGAGAGCGAGCTTTTCTGAGCGACCAATTCGTTTTTGTTCTGCTGAATGGCTCTCAGTTTTTCGTCGAATAGCGCCTCGTAAGCGGTCATCGCGCCTGCAAAATTATCCTTCAGGTCGCTGATCGCTTGTGCATTGCTTTGGATCAGCGTTTTGTTTGACCTGTATTGAGTCGTTGTAATGCGTGGAATGATGTCGGCAGTCATCGACTTTTTTATCAGATCCTTTTTCTCTTTCAGGGACTGAAGTACTGCCCGCTCAACCGAGACATCGCCTGTGCGCTCGAAAAGATCCAGGAGCCTGGCCACACCCGCACCAAGTCTCTCCTTGGGGGCCCCTGCCAAGGGGAAGTCTGGATCGTACTCGCCCTTGTTCCATATCCGGGCAAACGGGCTTACGAGGGAGCGGAATGAGCCTTCCATATTTGACAAGTCGTAGAGACGCTTGAGCTTTTCGCGAAACGCTTCAGCCGATATCTCGCTACTTTTGACATGGTTGGCGTCGCATATATCGACAATCTCAGGCTGCTCTGTCGATCTGTTCACGAACAGCGGCGTACCCTTGAAGTCGAATGTGATGCTATATGAGTGATGGCCGAGCGCTTGGATCACTCCGGCGGCATCATCCAATAGGCTACTTCCGCCCATTGCAAAGTCGATTACCAGGAGGGCTGACGACTTGCCAATCGAGTTTTTGGCCTCGTCATCGCCCAGCACTATATTCAGACCGGTATGAAAATTTATTTGCTGGTGACTGAATAGGTTACATTTTATTTGCTTAAGCATATTCAATCACTCCGGTTTCACCTTGTACATCCAGGTACCCTAAGAAAAATAGTACGTCCATTGCTGCAAGGAATTCGGAGGCGTCTAGAAAATTCTCCCTGGTCTTGGCAAGGGCTTGGGCCACCGTCTCCCCAGGCTGTTTTTTCGCCAGAATTACATGCATCTTGAAAATGGTGGATTCTTCAAGTTTTGTAAATTTACTGGGCACTAGCATCGAAAACCTCGCAATTCTGTACAAAGAATGAAGTGATGATCTTCGAGACGTCTAAGGATTTTCCGCTTTTGGCACTTATCCACTGGGCGATGTAATTGAAAATGACATCCTTGTTGTCGGGGTATTCCCTTTGCATTGCCCAGAAGTAGGTATTGATCTGATTTAGCAGCATCTTGACTACGGCCTGGTCACGCTGTTCAAGCAGTCGTAGCTCTTCGCGGATGGTCACATAATACCCGACCACATCATTTCTTATATTGCGCTTTAGAACGTTGCTTGCACCTTTTTTCAATTTCTCTTTCAAGGTGTAGACATTAAGCTCGACGTCAAAGTTGACTAGGCTTTCATCGTCTAGGTCAGCGAAAGCCTCAATAAGTTCTTTGATTTCGTGTCGGAGCGCGTGCTCCGAGATAGATTTTCTGGCCTCCGCATCACGAATGAAAGTGTCTTTGATTGAGCGCAGTTTCTCATATTCTTCGATCTTGAAATCTTTATCGTATTTGCGGTGGCAGGACGGGCATAAGCAAATAACATTAGCCAGTCCATTAATGTCTGCGGGAATGGCATGGTTGGTCAGTGCCACGATTTGAGCCGCAGTTGGATTGAGGGGGTAGATGTGTGCTACTTCATAAAACTTTCTAGGGTTCTTCGAACCTGGTTTTGTCGCGATAATTACGCAGGCGCACAGTGGGCAAATTCCTCCCGTTTCCGCGTAAAGCAGACTGTGCTCTTCAGGATGGTAAGTGACTCTTGCATTCGCCATATCAAACCTAAATTGTCCGCGCGCCATCTAGGGGTGAGCGGTTCCCCAACTGGCTGATTGAAGAGTGATTTACAGGCACAGATAAGCGCTCCATGTGTGAGTAATGGATGCCCTGGCCGAAGGTCGTAGAGAAGAATCGCGAGAGGCTCTCCGCAGAGGGAGGCCTAGGCCTGATGCTGTAGCCGTGCGGCTTTTACAGCTTGTCCGTTCAAGATCCCACATTCCCTGTGCCTAATGTCCACTTGATCGATCAAATCTACCATTTTGCCATCACTCTCGGTAGCAGGTGTGCAGGTTGGCTAGGGCAACTGGTAGCAGTCAAACCACCACCGCTTGTGCGTAGGCAGCAGCCTGAAGCATCACAGTGATCGCGGCAGCCAGTACATCTAGAATTGATACACCGCACGGTTGGCTGACGCCTGTATCGAGCCACGGTGGGTAGTAAGGCCATCGCGAAAAGGGGACAGATTTATTTACCGCTCCTCTGTCCGCTTTTGGCCGAAAACTGCCGGCCGCTACGGAGAATGGCCTTGGTTTAACATTCGTACCGCCTTCAGAGCCAGAGCCGTGTAGCTTTCCAGCATTACTACTTGTGGAAGAGTTATGGCCAGTGCGGAAACCCTGAATTTCCTATCTATGCCCGCTCGCGTATGAGCATCTGGATGCCTGCTCAAAATACGGATCAGAACGGTGATCTGGTGGTTAGGCTTTGAACGGTTCTGTTCCCGGTTTTTGAGGGTCGCAGGCTTGGCTTGAATGGCCTGGACAAACACATCCTGGGTTTTCGTGCAGTGCGACGATTTCCGCACCTCTCGCGGGTTCGATAGGCTTGTATTCGACCCTGTGGTTACGCAGCGAGCTTGCCTTCACGTGCTGCGGCCAGATCGTCAAACCCCTCGATCAGCTCAGAAAAAATATCGCGTTTGGTCACGGCTTTATTCGCTCTCAAGGAGCGCTTTCACTGCCTGCGCTGGTCGTTGCTCAGGTCTTCGAGTTCGTCTTTTGCCATACAGGTTGAAGACCCATGGTCTGCGGACTGCGGTGCTGCCGCTCAGACGTTCTTCTGAGGGGGCTGCGAGGCGATCAAGCGATCTCCTTCTGTGATGCGTGATCTGCCAGCGGCTCCTGGCTTTCCGCGGGGCTTACCCGCTCGATAAACCGTGCCAGTTGCTCGGCCGGCTCGCCTTCGCGCCGTATCAGGTAAGTGGTCAACATGGTTGTGCAGCCGGCCAGCGGCCGGGCCACGACGTCCGGGTTGTTGAGTTCGTTTATGCGCGCCAGGCTGGAAAAGCCGAGCCCGTATCCTGCCGATACCAGCGCCATCATCAGGTCCAGGGTGGGGACGCGGTCAGCGATGGTCAGTCGCGTATCGACGGCGCCCAGTACCCGCTGCAGCTGTTGCCAGAAACCTTCGCAAACTTGTGGATCGCAAAGGACCAACGGGTAGCGTACGACCTCTTCAAGCGGCACACACCGGTAGCTCAGCAGCGGGTGGCGAGCAGGCACCGCCACAACCAGTGCATCGAACCAGATTGGCTCGGCCACCAGCCCATCGCCAACCTCGTTGGACTGTGCGAGCCCGATGTCGAACAGGTCGTCGTTCAGGCCCCTGACCTGTTCGCTAAATGTGACCTCCGACAGGCAAATCTCGACCTCCGGCTCCTCTTCGCGGCACTGGGCGAGCAGGGCGGCGAGGCGTGCCTGAGGTATGCCGTCGGACAGCGCAACGCGGATGCGCCCGCGGTAGCCGGCCGCCGCGCTCTTGACGCTGGCCTTGGCCTGATCGACCACGGTGAGCACCCGGCGGGCTTCTTCCAGGAGCACCTTGCCGGCCCAGGTCAGGCGCGTGCGCCGTGTGGTGCGCTCGAACAGTTGCACGCCCAGGCGGTACTCCAGTTCCTTGATGATCCGCGACAAGGGCGACTGCTCGATATGCAGGCGCGCGGCGGCGCGGGCAAAATGCAGTTCTTCTGCAACGGCGATGAAACAGCGAAGGTGGCGCAGTTCCACGGCCTTTCCTCCGTCAGTTGTAAGTTTCGGCTTGCACTTCGCCGTTCAAGCTTGGTTGGCGACGCAGGTTGATGATCTGCAGCAGCGCGCCCAGTGCGGCGACGCCAGCAGCACTGGCGGCCAGGGTCCAGGTGGGCATCTGCAACAGCAGCACGAAGCCGCCGGCTGCGGCGCCGATGGCGCTGCCCAGGTAGAGCGCCGACTCGTTCAGGGCGATGGCCAGGTTGCCGTCACCCTGGGCCTGGCGCGCCAGTATCAGTTCGTTGTTCTGCGGTACCTGCAGCGCCCAGCCGACGGCGCCCCACAGGGCGATGGGCAGCATCACCAGCCAGGTGTTGAGGGCTGCCGCCAGCGGCAGCACGAACAGCGACACGGCGAGGATCAGCATGATGGCGAAGGTCAGCACCGGGCCCCTGATGCGGTCCACCAGCGGGCCGACCAGGAAGCTGCCCAGCACGCCGCCGATGCCCCAGACCCACAGGTAGGGTGTGACCGAGCGCACCGCACCATAGGCCGGGTCAGCCAGCAGCGGGGCGATGAAGGTGTACATGCCCAGGCTGGCGATGGCGGCCAGCAGCGACACCAGCAGGATGACCAGCACATGGCTGTCGCCGAGGATCGCCAGCTTCTCGCCCAGCGTGGTCGCAGTGGCTGCCGGCAGGGAAGGGAGCTTCAGCAGCAGGCCGAAGAAGGCCACCAGACCGAGCAGGGTGACCAGCCACAGGGCAGCTTGCCAGCCCAGCTGTTCAGCAATCAGCAGGCTGAGCGGAACGCCAAGCACCACGCCGCTGGCCATGCCGCCCATGATGATGGCGATGGCCTTGCCACGGCGCTCGGGGATGGACACGGCGGCCGAGGCGCCAATACCCATGGCCAGGTAGACGCCGGCGCCGATACCGGCGATGGCCCGCCAGGCCATCAGCGCGGTGAAGCTCTCGGCCAGCGCGCTGGCAGCGTTGGCGATGACGAACAGGCCCAGGGCCAGCAGCAAGCCGGCGCGCTGACGGTGCGCTGGGGTCAGGGCGACGAAGATTGGCGAACCCAGGCCGTAGGCCAGGGTGAAGGCGGTAACCAGCTGCGCGGCCACCGCGACGGAGACCGCGAACGAGGCCTCGATCATCGGGATCAGCCCGGCGGTGACATAGGAGGCCATGCCGAGGGCAAAGGCACCCAGCGCTATGAGGTAGATGGGTGATTGGTTGGGAGTGTGCATGCTCGGACTCGCTTGCGTTGCAGGAACGTGTAGGTGGTACAGCGGAGGGATGCGGCCCCGCACCGGGGCCACATCCGGTTGGGGCTAGAGTTCGAGGCTGACGTCGTACTCGTTCAGCCAGGTGTTGAGGCCGACCGCCAGTTCCATGCCCATGCGCTCGTACATGGGCGAGACACTGCCGAGCGGTTTGGCCAGGGTTTGCTGGATACGGGCGCTGTCGAGCAGCGGCGTGACCGGCGCGTTGCGATCCGCCTGGATGGCAGCCAGGGCGTCACGCAGCGCTTGCTCGTAGGCCGGATCCTGGGTCGAGGGGTAGGGGCTCTTGACCCGCGCGCTGATCGACTCCGGCAGCAGGTCGCGGGTCGCCGCGCGCAAGATGCTTTTCTCTCGCCCGTCGAAGGCCTTCAACGCCCAGGGGATGTTGAAGGCGTACTCGACCAGGCGGTGGTCGCAGAAGGGCACACGCACTTCGAGGCCGACGGCCATGCTCATGCGATCCTTGCGGTCGAGCAGGGTCTGCACAAAGCGGGTCAGGTTGACGTAGCTCATCTGCCGCATGCGTTGGTCGACCGCGCTTTCGCCGGGCAGTACCGGCGCTTCGGCTATGGCCTGGGTGTAGCTGTCGCGCAGGAAGCTGTGCATGTCTAGCTGGGCCAGTAGGCCCGGGTCGAACAGGGTCTTGCCGTCGAAGTACTTGCCGGTGACCGAGGCCAGCCAGGGGAAGGTGTCGGCCTGGATCGCCTCCGGGTCGTGGAACCAGCGGTAGCCGCCGAACACCTCATCCGCGCTCTCGCCGGACAGTGCCACCGTCGAGTGCTTGCGCACCTCCTGGAACAGCCGGTAGAGCGACGGCCACATGTCGCCCCAGAAAGCTGGTGGCAGATCCAAAGCGCGGACGATCTGCGCACGCAGCGCTGGATCGGCCAGCTCGCGACTGTCGAGGACGATTTCCTGGTGGCTGGAGTGAATCATCTCCACCAGGTCGCGCACGAAGGGCGCATCCGGGGTGCCGCGCACGGCGTCGCCGGTGAAGGCGCTGCCATGATCGACGAAGTCGACGGAGAAGGAGCGGATGTTCTCCTTGCCGGCAGCCAGCAACTTCTTCGACGCAAGCGCGGTGATGATCGAGGAGTCCAGCCCGCCGGAAAGCAAGCTGCACAACGGTACGTCGGCGACGATCTGGCGGTCGACGATGTCCTCCAGCAGGTCGCGGGTATGGAGGATGGTCTCGTCCAGCGTATGTTCGTGTTCGCGTGCCTCCAGCTTCCAGTAGTGGCGGCGGCCCAGGCCCTGGCGGTTGATACGCACGATCTCGCCTGGCATCACCTCGCGCATGCCGTCGAACACGGCATGGCCCGGTGTCTTCACCATCTCCAGGATCTCGCGCAGGCCATCGGCGCGCACCTTTCGCGGTACCAGCGGGTTGGCCAGCAGGGCCTTGGGCTCGGAGCCGAACACTATGCCGTCGGAGGTTGGGAAGTAGTACAGCGGCTTGACGCCCATGCGGTCGCGGATCAGCAGCAGCTCCTGCGAACGCAGGTCCCAGATGGCAAAGGCATACATGCCATTGAGTTGCTCGACGAAGGCCTCACCCCATTCGACATAGGCGCGCAGTACCACCTCGGTGTCGCTGCGGGTTTTGAACTCATGACCGAGTCGTTGCAGTTCGGTGCGCAGCTCGCGGAAGTTGTAGACCTCGCCGCTGTAAGTGATCGCGGCGATCTCGCGCGGGCCGCCGTGCATCGCCGTCATCGGTTGGCGGCCGCCCTCCAGGTCGATGATCGACAGGCGCCGATGGCCCAGGCCGACCGGCCCGTCGATCCACAGTCCGCCGGCATCCGGCCCGCGCAGGGCCATGGTGTCGGTCATGCGCTGCAGGGTGTCGCGTTGCGTTTCCAGGTTCTGGCTGTAGGACAGCCATCCAGCGATTCCACACATAGTCGTTCTCCTTGTGATTGGGTTAACCGAGGCTTTCCAGGTCGCTGTCCTCGGCCAGCAGCACCCGCGTTTCGCCATGGATGTAGCGCGCCGGTGCTGGGGTTTGGGCATGGGTTTCCAGGTTGTTGAGCAGGCGCTGCAGCGCCACAGCGGTATTGAGGTCGGCGAAGGGCTGGCGGGGCGGTTCCTTGAGCGCCACAGCGCGCACCACCTGCCGGCACAGCCGCGAGAGCTTGTGCAGGGTGTCCAGGTCTGGCTCGTCGGGAGCTGTGGCGAACTCGTGCAGCAACTCCTCGGCGCCGTTGGCGCTGCGCGTCCAGATCCGCAACTGGTCGTGATCCCAGCGCGGCGTATCGAATACCAGGCGCGCATGGATCAGCCGGGCATCGCGATCGACGAAACTGAAGTCCACGGTGCGCTGGCGCACGATGTTGACGAAGCTGGCGTAACCGGTGACTCGCGCCTCGCCAAGGCTGGCGGTGAGCTGCACGGTGTCGAGCACTTCAGGGCCAGAGATGGAAAAGTCCGAGCGCACGCCGAGCACCCGATTGAGCTGGATCTGGCCGGCGCGCGGGCAGATCCAGCCCGCCAGATCCAGGGCATGGATTACCTCGCTGGTCACGCCGCAGGTGGGGCGATAGTCGTTGATGCGGTCCTTGCCCCAGTGGAAGTTGGCCCGGACCAGCTGCCAGTCATGGCGCTCGACCCAATCGCGCAACTGCTGGGTCGCGTCCGAGTAGCGCTCCACCAGATCCAGGGCAAAGCCGCCGAGATGTTCCAGTGCGTCGAGCAACTCGTCCATGTCGTCACCTGGCGTGACCAGCGGCTTCTCGCAGAGCACGAAGCCCCGATAACCGGACAGCTGCTTGAGCACGGGCGCATGGCTGTGGTCGTTGACGCTGACCACCACGATATCCGGCGCGAAGGCTTCCAGTGCGCGGGTGACGCTGTCGAAGTAGGGCAGCTCGTTCGCCTTCTGCCGGCGCCCGACATAGGCCAGCGACAGCGGCAGGCCGGAACTCATGGCGATATGCTCGAAGGCGCGGCGGTAGCGGTTGCCTGCATAGCCCAGGCCGATGATCAGGATGTTCATGCCGAGGCCTCCTGACGGATCAGCAGGCGCTCGTCGCTGACGGCGAAGCCCAGGGTCTGGTACAGCGGGCCGGCCGCCTCGGTGCTTTGCAGTGCCACGCAGCCGACGTTGTGGTTGGCGAACCAGCGCATTAGGTGCTGCATAAGTTGCCGGGCGATGCCGCGGCCTCGCCACTGTGGTTCAACCACCACCGATTGCACCCAGCCGGACAGGCCGTTGAGACAGCCAGGAGCAGGGGCGCGTTGGTCGATGATGGCGGTCGCACAGCCCAGCACTTGGCCGGACTCCTTGTGCTCGGCGGCCAGGATCTGCACGCAGTTACTGTCGTTCAAGCGGCTGCTCAGCCAGGTGCGGTAGGCCGTTCGCCAGCGTGCCGCGTCTTCCGGCGTCTTGCTCGAGTAGCTGGCTGCGGTGCCATCCAGCAGGTACGCGCGCAGCTCCACCAGGCTGGCCAGGTCGGCCTGGGTCGCGGGGCGCACGATGAGGAAGGACTGTTCCATCTCAGGCCACCTCCGCAGCAAAAACCTTGGATGCCAACGGGATGCTGAAGTGGTCGAATGTCTCGCGCAGCGACACCGCCAGGTGCTCGATCTGCTCGTCGCTGTGATTCGGCGTAGCGTTGACGCGGAAGCGCTCGGTCCCTACCGGCACGGATGGATAGTTGATCGGCTGCAGGTACACACCATGGTTATGCAGCAGGCGTTCGGCCGACGCCTTGCAGCGCTTGGCTTCACCTACCAGCACCGGCAGTACATGGGTTTGTGAGCAGGGCATCACCGGCACGTCATGGTGCTTGAGGCGCTCGCGCAGCTTGGCGGTTTGGGTATGCAACTGATCACGCTCGAGGCTGCTGGCCTTGAGATGCTCGACACTGGCCAGGCAGCCGGCAGTGATCGCCGGCGGCAGCGAGGTGGTGAAGATGAAGCCCACGGCGAAGGAGCGCACGGCATCCACGATCACCTGGGTCGAGGCGATATAGCCCCCGATCACGCCGATGGCCTTGGCCATGGTGCCCTGGATGATGTCCACCTGATCGGCTACGCCCAGCTCGGCGGCGATACCGGCACCACGTGGGCCATACATTCCTACTGCGTGTACCTCATCGAGATAGGTGAGGGCGTTGTAGCGCTTGGCGACCGCGACAATCTCGGCGATGGGAGCGATATCGCCGTCCATTGAGTAGACCGACTCGAACACCACGATCTTCGGTTGGCCATGCGGGTAGCTGGCGAGGATCTGCTCCAGATGCTCAACGTCGTTATGGCGGAAGATCTTGCGCTCGTTGGGCGTCGAGCGGATGCCGTTGACGATTGAGGCGTGGTTCAGTTCGTCACTGATTACCACGCAATCGGGAATACGCCGCAGCAGGCACTGCAGGGTGGCGTCGTTGGAGCCAAAACCCGTGGGGAAGACCAGCGCCGCTTCCTTGCCGTGCCAGTCAGCCAGGCTAGCTTCCAGGCTGGAATACACCTCGTGCGAACCGCCGATATTGCGCGATCCGCCGGAGCCCGCACCGTAGGCTTCCAGTGCGTTATGCATTTGCTCGCGGACTGCAGGATGTTGCGACATCCCGAGATAGTCGTTACTGCACCAGACCACCACCGGTTCTTGCTCACGGCCATCCAGCTTGGCCAGCGGGTACTGGCCGCAGATGCGGCTGAGGGTGGTGAAGGTGCGGTACTGGTTGGAGAGCTTCAGTGCCTCCAGTTGTTCCCGAAGAAGTGCTTGGTACATCCGTTTATCTCCTTACCGAGTTGATGACACGTCTCTGTGTGGATCCTCATCAAGCAAGAGCCCTGGCACGGGCATTTGCGGCCAGGTCGGGGTATTCTTCTCGGGATTTATAGGGGTTACAATTTGACTGTTTATCCTAGTACTGGAGGTAACCGGATGAGCGCGCCTCGCACAGCCGAACGCACTCGGGTAGAGCTGGCCGAATTCCTGCGTAGCCGCCGCGAACGTATTTCGCCGGAGGAGGTGGGGTTGCCCGCTGGTACTCGGCGGCGCACGCCGGGGCTGCGCCGCGAGGAGGTCGCAGCCCTGGCCGGAGTAGGGTTGTCCTGGTACACCTGGCTGGAACAAGGACGGGACATCAGCGTGTCCGCGACCTTCCTCGACAACCTCTCGCGCACGCTCAAGCTGGATGCCACCGAGCGTCGCCACCTGTTTCTGCTCGCCCACCAGCGACTGCCGCCAGAGCCGGGCAAGACCTGGTGCACGGTGCCTGCGCTGATTCATCGCCTGATGGGGGATCTGCCGTCACGTCCGACCTACGTGCTCAACCTGCGCTGGGATGTGCTGGCCTGGAACGCTGCGGCAGATCGGGTGTTCGGTTTCTCCGCGCTGCCGGCGGATCGCCGTAACCTGCTGTGGATGCTGTTCACCAGCCCGGCCATGTGCGAGCTGTTCAATCCCTGGGAGGAGCAGGCGCTGCAGATACTCTCCAGCTTCCGTCGTGACTTCGTGCGAGCTACCCAGGATCCGGATATCGCCGCGCTGGTGAAGGACCTGGAGAAGGCTTCGCCGGACTTCAGGGACTGGTGGCGGCAGCAGGACATCCACGGCCCGTGTCAGGGGATCCGTCATCTGAAGATCGAGGCGGTCGGCCAGGTGGTGTTTGAGCACACCACGCTGACCATCGACGAGGATCGCCACCTGCGGCTGGTCTATTACGCGGCCAAGGAAGGCATGCCGCAGAGCCGAGACTTCGAGCAGTGGCTGCAGCAGGCGCCCGCGCTGGTATAAGCCCCGGTGCCTGTTGCTCAACCAATCGACGGCCCGCGCTGGCGACTCAGTTGCCAGGACACGCTGTTGCCCTGGATCAGCGCCGATACGCTCTGCCCGAGTCGCTGCTCAATCACCGGCTTCCAGGGCACCAGGCTGAAGCCGATACCATCGTCGAGCAGGGCATAACGGCCGCTGGCCAACTGCACGCTGCGCCGGTAGATCCCGCTGACTCGCTGGCCCTCGACCGCCGGGCGGTACTGCATACCCGTCTGCGTCGAGATATCGCGCGCCGTCGCGGTCAGCTCCTGCCCTCGCAGGGTGGCCAACAGGTTGCGTGCGAGCAGCACGCGTTGGCCCTGGCGTTCGGCCAGGCCCTGTTCCACCAAGAAGTCCACGCGCTGTCGCAACGCTTCGCGCACCTCCCTGCCGAAACCCTTGTCGACCAGCCCGCGGTTGCCGCTGAACAGCTGCTGGTCCAGCCAGGTAGCACCGACGGCGCGCACCTGCTGCCCGAGGGGCAACGGCGTGCGCAGCGCGACGGCGACGTCGCCCAGGCGGCAGGCATCATGCTGCCGGCCTCGCTCGGGCAGATCGGCCGGTACCCGCCAGACGCCCTCGGCCAGCCGTTCGACGATACCCGACCGGCGCAAGGCTTCGAGGCGCCGCACATGGCGCTCGAGCAGTGCCTCGGGATCCTGTCCGTCGCTCGACTGCGAGCGTGCCAGGGCCAGGTGATGATCGGTGCGATAGAGGCCGTTAGAAGCCGCAGAAACAATTGACCGATCCACCGCACGTGGTTCGCTCGTTCTGCGTGTTTCCACCAGGCCGCCGATGGGGTAGTTGGCCAGTTCCGCGTGGGTAGGCAGGGCCAGGTAATGCGCCTTGCCGTCGAGACCGTCGACCACCAGGTAGCCACGGTCGTTTAGCTCGTCGGCCAGCCCCTTGGCCACGATCCGACCCACCACCTCGGGGCTATCCTTGCCCGGCTGGAAGACCGTCAGCTCTCGCTGCGTGCCCCCCATGGCTCGCTGCATCGTGCGCACGATATCGCCGCGCTCACCCATGGCACGCAGAGTGGCCTCGATGTCGTCACGCATGATCCATTGTCCGGGCCTAACTTCATGGGCGAGTTCAAGCTTCTGCAATTGTTGCAGGCGACCGATCAGCAACTGTCGGCGAGGATTGTTGGCGAACGCCTTCAGGCTGAGCACGCCGGCCTGGCGTTCGCGCAACAGGGTGCGGTCCAGGCTGGTAAAGCGCTCCTGCTGCACCTCGCGCTGCAGACTCTGCTGGATCTCCAGTTCGGTACGCGGGCCGAGCCATTCGGTGGCCAGCTCCGAGGCGCGGTTGCGCATGCCCTCGGCGATGTAGTCGCGGGCGATCACCAGATCCTTGCCGGTGTCGTCCTTGCCGCGCAGGACGATATGGGTGTGCGGGTTGTCGGTGTTCCAGTGATCGACCGCCACCCAGTCGAGGCGGGTGCCGAGGTCGGCCTCCATCCGGCTCATCAGGTGGCGGGTATAGGTGCGAAGGTCGTCGAGTTGCTCGGCATCCTCGGGCGAGACGATGAAACGAAACTGGTGGCGGTCGTCCTGGCCGCGTTCCTCGAACGCATTCAGGTCGGCCTGGTCGGTCAACGGCCCATAGGCCTGGCCCGGATTGCCTTCGCGACTGACGCCGTCGCGCTCGATATAGCGCAGGTGGCTGAGCGTCGAGCGCTTGCCAGCCTGGCGCAGGTTTACCAGGCGCGTCTTGATGGTAACGCGCCGGGCGTTGGGCGGCAGTTGCTGCGCGCTGAAACGGGCGGCGACATGCCCGCGACCGAGGCGTGCGCCGGGCTGGTGGTCTGGCTTGCGTGGCTTGCCGGTACCGGCCTTGTTGGCCTGGCGCAGCACCTGGTTGACGAAGGGTTGTCCGCGTTGCTGCGGCTTGCCCGGCTGCGGGCGAAAGCGCAACTCGTCGTCAGGACGGCTTCCCTTGCTCATGTTTAGACTCCTCCAAGTTGATCGTGGTACGGCGTATCAGGCACGCTTCCCGGCCAATACAACTGCGGCGCGAACACGATTCCGGCACCTGGCTACGCAGGCTCTGTGTCGCCGCCACCCCCCGTGCAGACTGCTTTCCGGGCCAACGAAGTGCCGCCCGCTTTTATCTTGCCCTCCGCTTTTTCCGTGTCTTTGCGCTGCTGAGTTGGGTAATCAGGAGAGGCAGGACGACGACCTCCAAAGTCTCTGGCTGGCAGGCGAGCGCAGAAGAATCTAAAGCCAGGGGGCCCGCGACCGTGCACGTCGAGCGCGTGTGGTCGGCAGGCAGATCGATACGGAGAAGACCCGTTCATCGACGCGACTCCAGCCACAGGGGCTGCGCACGACCGATCACCGCGTCGACAGAAATCAGGCCGAAGTAGCGGCTGTCGAAGGACTCCGGGTTGCTGCTGAGCAGAAGCAGTTCATCGCCAACCAAGCGCCGACAGGCCTGCCAGGTTGGCAGCGCGCGACCCTGTAGATCCCACGTCAAGCGCCTGGCTACTAGGTCGCCATCGATGCTCAACTGGTTGCCAAGTACGCATATCCGCTGCGGCGCCATCGCCGCCACGGTCTTCAGCAACGGCACGTTCGCCGGTAGGTAGCCGCGCTGCGCTGCCAGCGACCTCACCTTCGACGGCAGATGAACCAGTACCAGATCGCCCGGTACCAACGAGGTGGCCGGCGAAATACGGTACCAGCCGACGGGCACGCTGTCGGACGCGTTGTAGACCAGTCCTGGTGGCGAGGTCGCAATCGCTGTCCAGCCAAGGGCAATCAGGCTGCCGGCAAGTAGTGCCAGTGGCCACCGTGAGCTGCGAGCCCCCAGCGTCATGACGTAGCCTCCGGAAACTGCCGCTCCAGCACTTCGCGCAGCATCTCTGCCATCGTCACGCCGCGGTCGAAGGCCGCCAACTTGATCCGCGTGCGCAGTGCCGGCGTCACGTCCAGCGTTAGTCGGGCGCTATAGCGCTCGACCTTGCCGTTGTTGATTCCAGCGCCCTGGCGTATCCAGGTTTCGGCCTGCGGATCAGCCAGTGGGCGTGCACCGATACCGATGCGCTTGCCTCTCATGGCGACCACCTCAACAGCTCGTCGACTAGGCTGCTCACCTCGCGCGCGGCGGCGCTGTCCGGCGCTAGTTCACGTGCCAGGCGACCGGCTGCCACGCTCTCGGCGAAGACGATGCGCTGGCGTACCTCGGCCTGCATCGCCGGTAGCGGTTGGTCGGCCAAAGCGCCGCGCGCTTCGCGGCCGATCACCGTGGTGCTGACGCGGCGGTTGATGGCAAATGCCGCGCGCAGCGTCGGTCTGAACACCTGCGCCTCGCGGATCAGGTTGACCATCTCTGCACTGGCCCACAGGTCGTAGGGGCTGGGCTGCACCGGGATCAACACGCGATCCGCTGCCAGCAACGCCGAGCGGGCGAGGGCGGCGATGCGCGGCGGCCCATCGATGATCACGTGATCAGCGCGGAGAGCCAGTTCCGGTGCCTCCTGATGCAGCGTCTCGCGCGCCAGGCCGACGGCGCTGAACAGTCTGGGCAAGCCCTGCTGGCTGCGTCGCTGCGTCCAGTCCAGGGCAGAGCCCTGCGGGTCGGCATCGAGCAGGATGACATTCTGTCCGCGCAGAGCCAGCTCACCGGCGATATGGGTGGCCAGGGTGGTCTTGCCCACCCCGCCTTTCTGGTTGAGCAGGGCGACGATCATGGCCGGATCTCCCCGGTCAAACTGCGCCGATCAGCACCTGTCCACACACAGGCGCTGCCCCAATAACAAGTTAGAGCTTTTAAGTTAGTTAAGTTAAGGGGGGCTGAAAGCCCCGTCAGTCGTGGCCTGTAGCGGAGTTCGTGCGCCTGATAGCACGATGGAGATGCGCCTGATAGCACGAGCCCGGTTGCGCCTGATAGCACGACTGCATTCACAGCTTTTCCGCAAGTTATCCCCGTGCCGTTTACGGCACGCGCCGGAAGGCGAGCAGCTCGGTCGATGGAGACAGGTGAGCGACCTCCAGGCGATACCCCGGAAGTGGCTGCCGGGCGACCAGAGCACGCACATCCAAAGCAAAGTCCGAATAGCGCGCCGAGCTGCCGGATTTGCGGTACAGGTGGCGAAAGTCGAACTGCCAGCCGTCCTCCTGCTTGCCGCCGTGCTTGCGCACCAGGCGGTACAGCCAGCGCTCGATACCGCCGGTGAGGCGGAAGTAGGCTGGGTCGATGGTCAACACCAGGGCTTGATCCAGCACCCCGCTGTAGAACCAATCCGGCAAAATCAGCTCGATGCCCAGCGGCCGGCCATCCGCCGCGGCCAACTCCTTCCACTCGTTGATCCAGGAAAATCGGTGCAGCCGCCGGCCAGTAGTCTCGCGGATGGAGGTCGCCACGCTGGTTGACTGCAGCCGGTCTAGTGCGGCTTTCAGGCGCTGGTAGTCGCGCAGCGAGGTGCCACGACCGATGAAGCGCAGGATCTGGTAGGGCGTTGCACGCATCAGCCGCGAAGTGGGGATGCCCGCATCGCGCGCCTCGACAAGCTGGCTGGCCGCCCAGATCAGGATGTCGGCATCCCAGATCGTGGCGATGCCATGATCCAAAGTGCCCTCCACACGCACTGTCACCTCGCCCGAGCGAAAGTCGATGGGCACGGTGCGTCGCGACTTGGCCAGCGAGAAGAACGGATGCGCCATCAGGTCCTGGGCGTCGCGTGGCGCCATGTCCCCCGGCAGGGCACGGAACAGATCCAGTTGCTCGTTTTGCGGAGGAAAATCGAGATGCTGATGATTCATGCGCAAAGGTTTCACTGACCATCACGCTGCGCTCCCGGGTGGCGGTCGAGGTACTCGGGATCGAAGGTGGTCTCGAAGCTGCGCTCGCCGGCCCAGGCCTCGAGATCGCTAAGCGCATACATCACCCGCCGGCCGAACTTGTGAAAGCGTGGCCCGCCGCCGATCACTCGATGTTTTTCCAGCGTGCGCGGAGACAGCCGCAGGAAGGCCGCGGCTTCGTTGTTGGTGAGGTAGCAGGTGGCAGAGCAGGCCTGTGGTGTTTGCGTCTCGCCATCGCCCTCCACAGGCCGCATTGCATGCGTCATCGGCCCGGCCTTGCGGTGCAGCGGGGCATCGAGATCAATGCGACACGAGTGACGGGAAAGATTGGTTGAGTGCGACATGGTGTGTCCTCCGTTGACGTGGGAGGTGCACCGTGCGGCAGGCGTCGCGTTCGATCATGCCGGGTTGGGTCTGGGCGAATGCGCAGGCAGGAGGGGCGAGGATTGATGCCAGGAAGGTCTGGACGCTGACCGGGTACGCCTAGCTACGTGCGTCACCGGTCACGGTACCCAAGCACGCCAAGCTACGCACGCGCAACACTACGGATTTACGGGTCTACGGCTTTCTGTAATACCGGATAACCTCATCGGCGGATTTCCGTAAATCCGTAAAAGCGTAAATACGCCTCCCCACAAATCCGTAAATCCGTGGATACGGATCGAAGGATTTGGGCAGAAACGTAAGACCGTAACGGTCCCAATCAACTGGAGGTACAACGTGGTTGTTCCAGGCTGATCGCCCGAGGTGCCCGCCGGAACATCAGCCTTCCGGGTGGGGCGCGCGGGTGACCGTTAGGGCAGGGGCGCAAAAAAACAAGGCACCGGATCGCCCCGGTGCCTTCCGATGCCTAGCGATTCCAGAACACGTGAACCTGCTCGAAGCCGGTCTCCAAAGTGAACACGTCGCCGCTGTATTCCATGTCACGGGCCATGGCGCGGTAGTCGATGTACATGGACAGGTGCTGCGGAATGCTGGTGGTTTCCTCGGTCAGCTCCTGTGCGTAGTCAGCCAGCGAGCTGTAGCAGCCGCAATAATCTTCCTCAGCCGCTTTGCGCGCTTGCTCCAGGTCGTTGAAGTGAGCGAGCAGGGCGCCGCCGAACTCGGGGTGCTCCTCGATGAAGCACGCAACCTCATGGGCGCTTTCGAGGCCCTCGTACTCGCCGAGGCGGTAGCCGTCGAAGCCCTCGAAATCGTGGATGGCGTATTCCTCTGCATCCGTGACCGGCGAGGCCTCCAGCATGGCGCTGACTTGCGCCTGGATGTCCTCCAGCTCCAGGGTGGCGTCGATCCAGACACCATGCAGATGACCGGCGTTGTAGGCGGCCAGGTCGGCAACGTAGATCCTGATTTCTTTGCTCATGGCTTTCGCTCCTTCATCTTCAGGGTTCTGCGCTTGCGCTGCGCATGAACCCCTGCCGACTAGGGCGACTAAGGCGGTCGTGAAAAAATCAGGAAAAATCGCGGAGGCTCCACCCAGCGCAGCGGCCGGGTGGAAACCGTCTATTTTTCTTGATTTTGAGGGGGCAAGAACCCCTGCTTTTGCACCAGGGAGAGCGTCACCGCCTGTGGTGACAGCAACGTGCTTCGTCAGTTAGCAATTGGCCGGCACGGGAAATTGGAAGCCTCTATCCTCAACCTCGCCACTAGGCGGTTACTCATCAAGTTTCATAGAGATTGCCTGCATGCCTTTCACAAACTCCATGTTGAAACCTTCAGTTGGCACGAAGTAGGGAACGATCACCTTCAAATTACCGAACGCATCGTGTTGCTGAAGCTGGTGTAAATAGCGCTCTAAGAGCTCGGGCTTGGTTGCAGACCTTGAAAGGTGTTTCTTCACTCGCTCCTCGTATTGCCCCACCTCGTCCTCAGTCGCACAGTCACCCTCATCAGTCATCGCCAGAAGCTCGCGGGCGAAACGTTTTTGTGACCATCCCAATTGCTTGATCAGCCTTTTGATCTCCCGCTGCAGTCGCTCAGTTTCTGTCCCCATCTGTCCCCAGGCACCTAGCTAATGTTCGACGCGTCCCAGCGGGGACGCCCAAATCACTATGGAAGGAAATGAAAATGTCCAAAAAAATGACTCAAGCCGACGCTTCGCGCATTGCCTCCGCTACCGCAAGGCTGAATGGAGGTCATGTTCCAAAAGCTTCTTTCGCCTCTCGCGCTCAATCGGCCGCAAGCGGCAATGGCGCCGGCTGGCCGAGCAAGAACGACGGCATGCCTTCCGGCGGCGGCCGCGATAACAATCCACCTGCTCCTAAGAAGTAATCCTCAGCGTTCGTAGGACAAGGACGTCCTGGTCAGTTTGCACTGCCTGGCTGCCGACTCAAAGGCAGCTTGTGCCAGCCTCACGCCTTGGTTGAATGCTTCTCTGCAGTCGGCAGCCCAGGCTATTTCCATGCCTGGATGGCCGTCGTTATACGGAAGGTAGGTGATAACGCTCTTTCTCATCTGGCACCTCCTCGAGCGTCAGAGAGGGCGCGGCGATAGAGCACGACCATCTCATCGAGTAGAGCCAGCGCTGAGTGAGCAGCTATACGCACGCGCAGATCGGCTGGCTGCAAACCGTCAGGTTCAGCTAGTTGATCGAGCAGATTGCCGAGCATGACACCACGCAATTCAGCTGCAGCTTCAGAGGGTAGGGGAGAGCGTTCGGAATCATGCAGCGGGCTTCGCTGTAGCGGGAAAAGTACAACGCAGCATTCGAGCTCAGCCATGGCGCACCTCCAGATCAGAGGTGGACAGCAAGACCTGAAGCCCAAGGCGGAGCTCTTGGGTAAAAAAGGGGTAGCGCATTTTCCTTATGCTCCTTCGTGAGATTAAGGAGCCGCGAGCCATTCGCTACCACACGAATGGAGGCGGACCGTGCAAGGGTGGTAGACCGACCCACGAAGGAAGGCCGGCCAGGCCGAAGCCTGCCTCACACGGCCCGCCATAAATGCACGAGAAAACTGCAGATCCTGAGAAGGGCCTGCTCTCGTTTATGACGCAACCGCGCCTTCGTGTGAATCGGGCTACCACACCCGGCCGTGGGATTGACCACGACGGACGCACTCTAGCCCGAGGGTTTTAGGATGGCAACCTACTGTGGCGCAGTTGGAGCACACCTTTAGTGCCCCGTAATCCGATAGCTAGTACGGAGGGCTTTCAACTGTTGCTGGGGGGATTCAGCATTCCACGTGAGGCACTACCAAGCCGGCACCACGATACTCGGGCTTTCGATTTGAACCCGGTATGTTGATAGAGCCCAGGTTACTTAAGCTTCGACGTCTGCGAGTCACCTGCTGTTAGTGGGCTGCAGTGCGCTCATTGGTCGACCTGCCGGGCCAGTGAGGGGGGGGGCGCGGAAAATCATGATATGCGTTAACTGTGCGGCTTAGAGGCTGCCCCTTATACCAGCGCATTGGCAAAATTATTTCTGCAAAATCGAAGAATCCGACTTGCAGCCTCCTCGCCCTCCAGCCAGAATTGCTTCCAAAATGAGAAAAACATTCCCAGAGGCGGGCTATGACCATTCAAGAACAAATCTCTTCGTTTGCTTTGTTACGGGAAAAGGCTGGTATGAGCCTTGAAGACGTAATGGAGCTGACCGGAAAATCCAAAAGCACGGTGTATCGCTGGGAGAAGGGGCAAATCCCAGCTGAGAAGCTCGCCATCAAGGTGATGAACGAACGCATCGCACGTGCTACCACGACCCGCAAAGACGATGATTCGGCATTCCGCTTCATTGACCTCTTTGCGGGTATCGGCGGCATGCGCAAGGCCTTTGAAGGGGCTGGTGGTCGCTGTGTGTTCACCAGCGAGTGGAATAAGTACGCTCGCATGACCTATCAGGCCAACTTCGACTGCGATCATGATGTGGCCGGCGACATCACCAAGATCGCTGCCAGCGACATTCCGGCTCATGACGTGTTGGTTGCAGGCTTCCCGTGCCAACCGTTCTCGATTGCCGGAGTTTCCAAGAAGAACTCCCTTGGTCGTGCTCACGGCTTCCAGGACAAAACCCAAGGAACGCTGTTCTTCGATGTGGCGCGGATTATCGAGCACCACCGTCCGGCTGCATTCCTGCTCGAAAACGTGAAGAACCTTAAGGGACACGATAAAGGGCGCACCTTCCAGACCATCATGGAAACCTTGGTGGATGAGTTGGGCTACAACGTGCAGTTCCGTATCGTGGATGCGCGGCGCTGGGTTCCGCAGCATCGCGAGCGGATCTTCATCGTTGGTTTCCGTGATGACGTTCCGTTCGACTTCGACAAGCTGCCTTTCCCAGATCGCGAGCCAAAGCTGGGTGACATCCTCCATCCGGAGAATGGTGATGAAGAATCCGAAGAACCCTTCACCATTGGCGCCAAAGCCAAAGTCGCAGACAAGTACACCTTGACTGAAAAGCTCTGGGACTATCTGCAGAACTACGCAGAGAAGCATAAAGCGAAAGGCAACGGGTTCGGCTTTGGCTTGAATGGCAAGGACGACATCACCCGCACCCTTTCTGCCCGTTACTACAAGGACGGTTCGGAAGTGCTGGTGGCCCAGAAGGGCAAGCGTCCGCGTCGCCTTACCCCACGCGAGTGCGCGCGTCTTATGGGCTTTGATGCGCCTGGTGAGCCGCTGTTCGAAATCCCGGTTTCGGACACTCAGTCCTACAAGCAGTTCGGGAACGCAGTGGTCGTGCCTGTAGTAAAAGCCATTGCACAGTTGATGCGCCCGCACGTTGAAGCCAGCCTGCAGAGCGCCCGTCAGCACAATCCGGATTTTGCGATCGCGGATATGTTTGCTGAGCGGGAGACCTCCGGGTGTCGTAAAGTCGCTGCTAGTGCATGACCGACATTGTCAGTCCTGAAAAGCGTAGCCAGATGATGTCTGGCATCCGGGCGAAGAACACTCGCCCGGAGATGATCGTGAGGCGTGCTTTGCACGCCCGCGGTTTTCGCTACCGGATCCACGTCAAGGACCTTCCAGGCAAGCCGGATCTGGTATTTGCCCGATACAAAAGCGTCCTCTTCATTCATGGCTGCTTCTGGCACGGCCATGATTGCCACCTCTTTAAAGTGCCCGGCACCCGCACCGAATTCTGGCAAGCCAAGATCCAGAAAAATCGCGAAAACGACGCCAAGGCCAAAGCAGCTCTGGCTGCTCTGGGATGGCGTGTTCTGGAGGTCTGGGAGTGCGATCTTCGGGCGACGAAGAAGCAGGATTACGAACCCGTGGTTTCAAGGGTGTCTCAGTGGCTGGAGCTTGCCGACTGATTTACTAGGCGAGAAGAGACCTGACGTGCTTCTTCAGTTTCTTGCGCAACGCAGTGCGATCCTTGCTGTGATGCTGTTTCCGATGGCAGTGGGGGCAAAGTGCTGCAACGTTATCAAGGCTGTCCGCGCCTTTCTCGCTTAGCGGAACGATGTGGTGGACTTCCAGATAAGCACTTCCATCGTCTCTTTGGAATAGTGTTGCGCTACAACCGGGCATTTCGCAGGCTTCTTTGGCTCTATGGATCGCTGCCGCTACGACGTAGGGGTTGCGAGTGAATTCGCTTCTCTGAACCATCTTTTTTCCGGGCTTGGCAGGGGCCTTCTTGGCTAGCGCCAGGACCATTGAATGCGGCGACCTTCGAGCAATTTCCTGCATTACCTCCTCGGTTGTCAGGCCTGCTACGGAATCGAGTTTGATTGCGTAGAGCGTTTTTCCTATGTTCCCGATCAGAACCGGTTCGTTTACTTCTAGCCAGTCGCTAATGATTTGCTGCCCCATCCTAGGTTCGGGCCGGCGCTTTGCATCCTTCGATCGTGTCGAATAGTAGAATGATGCTGTGATGCTCCTCAGTTCTGGATCAAGCGGTGTGATTATTTCAAAAGGAACACCGGGTCTGACTTTCGAGGGTGTAATTCCCGCTTGGTTGATCGCTTCGCGCTGTTTTGCCAGGGGAAGATAGGCTTCCTTGATCTTGTCGTTTGGCTTGACAACCTTTTCTCCCCAGCAATCAAAAATCTGTTCCCAGTCGATACCTGTCATTTCCCACAATCCCTAGAGGTTCCCTGGCATTGGCAGAAAGGCCAACCCGTAGGGCAGGCAGGGTAAGTGGCCTTGTGCCAGTTGTCCACGCGGCCATGTTCTGATTATCCTGCTTACCTCTACCCACGTAACAACAGGACGTCTCGCAGCATGGAAAGCCTCCGCCAGCACTTTACAGGCGTGGCCGCAAAGTATTTGTCGGCAGTTGATGCCACCCCAAAGTCTCATCAGCACGAGATTGGCTCCAATGCCTTTGTGCAGATCCTTGGTAATCCCGGGGCTGTAAAGGTCCCTTTCGCAGGAACCTTCCTCTACTTCGATGACGACAGTGAGACGCCGTTGAAGGCATCAGGTGAGCTCACTTGGTATGACACCCGCTTGCGGCAGGCACATCGTAATCCGGAGTATCGCCTCTACTACCGGGAGAATGCAGTTACAAACCGGATGACAGAAGGCGACTTCTGCGTAGTAGCGGTGCGCCCTGATAACAGTCTGATGGTGGTAATCAGCCCGAGAGGATCTACCAGCGAGCAACAGATTCGCTGGCTATTCGAAATTGATCGACTGCCGGCTAAGGGATTTGAAGTACATGAGATAGCTGATCGTCGTCAGGTCAGCATCGTCGAAACAATGATTCTCGAAGAGCTGGGCGTCGAGGTCCGGAAGGATAACGAAGACTGGCTGGGGCTGATCGTGGACCGGTTCGGAAATCGATTCCCACCAACTGCGGAGTTCAGCAGCTTCGCCCGGGAAACCTGCAGGCTGACAGTTTCAGTCAATGAGGACCCCGACTTCGTGCTGATGACTTGGATGGAGCATGAGGAAATGCTCTTCAGAACACTTGAGCGAACGTTGGTGCAGACCCAGCTGGATTCGGGTTTCGCCGACGTCGAGCACTTCATCGGTTTCTCTCTCAGTGTGCAGAACAGGCGAAAGTCCCGAGTAGGTTACGCCCTTGAGCATCACTTGGCGGCAGCTTTCGAAGCTCACGGGCTGCCCTTTGGGAGACAGGTAATTACCGAGAATCGAGCAACTGCCGACTTCCTCTTTCCGGGACAGAAACAGTACAGTGATACCGGCTACCCTGATGATCGGCTGATCATGCTTGCGTCCAAGTCGACCTGCAAGGATCGCTGGCGCCAGGTACTGGCGGAGGCCGGCCGGATCCGGACGAAGCATCTACTGACCCTTGAGCCCGCAATCAGCCTTCACCAAACAGGGGAGATGGAAGCACATGGGCTACGGCTTGTCGTGCCTGCGCCGCTTCACGATACCTACTCGGATACCCAGCGAGCATGGTTATCGGATCTCCGTTCCTATATCGAGCTGGTACGGCGAACACTCCAGGGAGGATGCTGAGTGATGACGCCGCTGGGTTCGGTGGAGTCGCTTGACCTCAAGAACCCCCAGACCAGTTTCGACATCCTCGCGCTCGACAAGCACCAGATTGCAGAAGGCATGGTCGTTGAAAGCCTGTTCGACCAGATCATCGAGCGCATTCCCGCAGCGTTGGGGGGGAAGCAGGCCCGTGTGCTGGACGTGGACACCTTTGTGGTGCGTGATCCGCAGGTGTCGACGAAGGGGTACGCATTTGTTCTCTCGTGGTCGGGTCGGGAACTGACCGGCCTTGGCCGATACCTTAAGGCGCTCGGTCGCGCGTTCACGACCTACCAAGTTGCGTACGTTGATGGGGCGGGGTTTAGCGCAAGGCTTGTCAGGGACGGTAAGGCTGCAGGCGGCTGGGATGCGCTGGAATCTGTGCTGGCGCAACTGGCAGTCAAGAGCGAACGGACCTATTCGGTTGATGGCAGAGTTCGGAGACAGGACCGCCAGCTGGCGTCCTTCTGGGGCTATCTCAGTCAGACTTATGGCGATCGGCTCGCGGAAAGGGTTGCGGTTCCGCGGCTGCTCGTCAACTGGGGGTTACAGCCATGGTTTCGCTTCGTCTGGAACATCGACCGGGTCCTGCTGGTGGGCGATTCGCTTTGGGTGCTGGAGGCGAAACACAAGTTTCCCTACGAGCATGCAGGCAGATTGCAGTTCGGGCTCAACAATGGTGAGGCGCGCCTCATTGGGGATCTGATCCGCTGCGGGATCGGCGTGATTCACAGCATTGTGGTAAAGCCATACTGGGACATGAACATCGGCTCGTCATACCTGATAAGCAGTTTCAACGCCAGGCAGAGCGCGCTCGTCATTGGGCGGACGATCGACGAAGCAGGAATTCGCCAGATACTGGGGTCGGCAACCGCTCATTCTCCCGGACATACAACCCTGACGGGGGATGGAAGGTTGAATTACAAACCCTTGGCCGCTAGCGATTTCGCGCTTCTTGCGAATCTCGCTGATCCGGATGCAGTTGCCGGGGGGATTGCGCGTCTGCTTGACGGAAGGGTCGAGCGGCAGTGCACGGACACCGACCTCAGGGCGGCGCGCCTCACCTGACCTTTCTGGCTGGCAGGGAACGGGCTTGAGCCCAGCGTCGGCAGGGGGAATGGCGGTAATTCAATAAAGGGACATGGTGAAGAGAATGGTGCGATCGACCAGCTCGAGACGAGCTGATGCCACACCTCATGCAGCCTCCCTCATCGAAGGCCTGCGGGACATCGGGTATTCGCTGGAGACAGCCATGTCGGACATCATGGACAACTCCATCACGGCGGGTGCCACGCATATCTGGATCATCACAGACGCGTGTGGTGATGATCCCATGATTGCCTTGGTAGATGACGGCAAGGGAATGACCGAGGACGAGCTCATTGCAGCAATGCGTCCGGGGAGCCGCAATCCTCGAGCAGCCCGTGATGAGCCGGACCTCGGACGATTCGGGCTTGGGCTGAAGAGCGCCAGCTTTTCGCAGTGCCGACGCCTGACCGTCGTGTCTCGCAAGGAAGGCAGGACTTCTGCGGCCGTCTGGGATCTCGACGACGTTGCCGAGCGGAATGACTGGGCGGTGCAGCTGCCTGATGACGTTGAGAATATCCCGGCGGTCCAGCAGCTTGGGCCCACGGGTACGCTGGTGCTGTGGCAAAAGCTCGACCGACTCACTGGAGGAATTGCCCATAACACGGCACGGCGCTCCGAGATCATCAATCAGAGAATTGCCGAAACCGAACGACACCTGCGGCTGGTCTTTCACCGCTTCATGCAGGGTTCAGGCGCACTTCGGATTCTCCTGAACGGTCGCCAGCTTCAGCCTCTCGATCCCTTTGCAAGGCATAATCCGGCGACCATCGTCGACCCGGAGGAAACGCTGCCTCTCGCGGGCGGTGTAGTAACGATTCAAAGCTTCACGCTTCCTCACCACAAGCAGATGAGCATGTCCGAATGGGACGAAATCGGCGGCCCTGAAGGGCATCTGAAATCGCAGGGCTTCTACCTGTACCGGGGGAGGCGCCTTATCGTTCATGGAACCTGGTTCGGGCTGTGTCGACAGTCCGAGCTGACCAAGCTGTCACGGATCAGGATAGATATACCAAACTGCATGGATGCAGACTGGAAAATAGATGTCAAAAAGTCCTCTGCCCAGCTTCCGCCTGTTGTCCGTGACCGCCTGCGACGGGTGATCGAGCGCATACAGAGCGCCTCGAAGCGAACCTACATCAGGCGTGGTCAGAAGCTCGTCGATCACGAGCGGTTGCCGATGTGGAATCGCGTTCAGGCTGACGGGCAAATCCGGTATCGGCCAAACATCGAGCACCCCGCCTTCTCGGCATTTGCCGATAGCCTTCCAGCCGAGCTGCGAAACGGCTTCTTCAACTGTATCGCCCTGGTCGGGGCCTCGCTGCCCGTCGAGGCCCTGCACGCCGACATTGCTGGTACGGCCGAGCAGGTCGTTCCCGACCGCATCGATGAAGCCTCGCTCGAGCAGGCGGTTAGGGCGACCCTGCAGGTACTGACCGGAGCGGGAAAGGAGATAAGCGAGATCATCGCGCTGATGAAGGATGTCGATCCATTCCGTTCGGCATGGGCTGACACACACCGCATCATCGACTCAACGCTAGCGATTAAGGAAGACAAGTGACCCCTATCCTGAGCAGTCTCGAAGGCATGACAACAATGTACATGGCTTCGCAACAAGGCCCCCATACTGCGCAATCGATCAGGGACATCATCCTGCAATTGCGTGATACGCCGATGTTTTCCGGCAAGATCCAAGACAGCGATGCGGAGGAGCTGGCTCGGCTGATCGAGGAGAAGTACGGCATCAGCATGGGCCTTGGTGCCATCGTCGATGCAGAGGACTTCCGACCGTGGCTGCATGACGCGCGTATCAAGGGCGAGGTCGGAGACTTCTACTGGAGTCGCTATCGGAAGCTGATGGCACTCAAGGGGCTGCCGAAATCAGTGATCGATGCAACCGACGAGGTTACCGATCGCGTCCTTGATCGTCTCGGTGATCCAGCAAACATGACGCCGTGGAGCCGGCGCGGCATGGTGGTCGGACATGTTCAGAGTGGCAAGACCGCGAACTACACCGGCCTGATATGCAAGGCGGCTGACGCCGGCTATCGCCTGATCGTGGTGATCGCGGGCATCCACAACAATCTGCGCAACCAGACGCAGGCAAGAATTGACGAAGGGTTCATTGGTCGTGATACCGGCAGGCTAACCCATGCCGACAAGGCCCGGCGTCAGAAAATCATAGGCGTGGGCCAGTTCGATCAGCGCGAGTTCCCCGTAGCCCTGACCAATACGCTGCGTGACTTCAACAAGGCCACGGCAACCACCAACACCAGCCAGATCGGCCAGTACAATGTTCCCTTGGTGCTCGTGATCAAGAAGAACTCTAGTACGCTGAAGAACCTTCTTGAGTGGCTGAAGGAGCATTCCGTTCATCAGGGCACGCAGATGGTCAGCCAGCCGATGCTGCTGATCGATGACGAAGCCGACAATGCGTCGATCAACACTGCGTATTCCCGCGATGAGGTCACCCGTATCAATGGCCAGATACGCGAACTGCTCTCACTGTTCCATCGCAGCTGCTATGTCGGCTATACAGCCACCCCATTTGCAAACATCTTCATCGATCCGGACACGGACGACGAGGCGCTGAAGCAGGACCTCTTTCCCCGCCACTTCATCATCGGCCTGGACGCGCCGTCGAACTACTTCGGTGCCCAGAAGGTTTTCCTCGATGCGCGTGACAGGCACGTTCGCCTGATCGACGACAACGAGGACGTTCTGCCCTTGAAGCACAGGATCGACCAGTTGGTCGATGCATTGCCGGACAGTCTAATGCGCGCCGTGCGCTCCTTCATCGTCGCACGTGCGATTCGCAATGCTCGGGGCCAGCAGGCCATGCACGCGTCGATGCTGATCAATGCCTCCCGGTTCACCGATGTTCAGGGCCGACTCAGATCTCAGGTGGCCGACATGCTCGGTCTGATCAGGGATGCGGTTGCGGTGGATGGCGGCAAGGGCGCTGCGGCTCTGCGGAACCCCGAGATTGCAGCGCTCCATGTTGTCTGGAAGGCCGAGTACGCAGATGCAGAGGGTGCCGACTGGCCGGCGGTTCAGGCCAGACTGCACGAGGTGCTGGTCGCGGCAAGGGTCGTCGAGGTCAACGCATCGAAGCGATCGCAGCGGCTCGATTATGAGCAGGGTGGGGAACATGGCGTTACCGTGATTGCCGTCGGTGGATTTTCCCTGTCACGCGGACTGACGCTGGAAGGACTGACGGTAAGCTACTTCCTCCGTAACTCGATGATGTACGACACGCTCATGCAGATGGGGCGCTGGTTCGGCTATCGGCCCGGGTATGAGGATCTATGTCGCATCTGGATTCCTGCGGACGGCGTTGGCTGGTACGCCCACATACACGAGGCGATGGATGACCTGCAGGCGCAGTTGAAGCGCATGGAGCTGGCCAATGCCACGCCGGAGCAGTTCGGTCTGGCAGTTCGCAGCCACCCGGAATCCCTGATCGTGACTGCAAGAAACAAGATGGGAACCGGAAGGGAGCTTCCCATGAAGGTCGGTCTGGCTGGCCGGCTGATCGAAACGACCAGAATTCGCATGGACAGCGTCCAGCTGGGTCGTAACCGAAAGGCTGCTCAGGACATGGCGGCCGCCATACTGGCTCGCGGAATCATGCCGGAAGACTCCGCGAAGGGAACTATCTTCCGATCGGTTCCGGTCGACATGGTGCGAGACTTTCTACGGGTATACCGCGCGGATGCATCCGATCCGTTGACGGATCCGCGGCTGATGGGAGATTACATCGACGCTCGTGCAGATGGGGAACTGAAGGAATGGGACGTGCTGTTCGCCAGCGCCCAGAACGCGGAAGCGTGTGGGGAGCCGCTAGGTGACGTGACGATGAAGGCCTTCGTCCGGTCGGTCGGCGAACCCGATCTGCGCCAGGGCGTGTTTGCGATAAGCGGCACCAGCAGGCGAGTGGGCTCGCCCGGTGACGAGCGAGTCGGCCTAACGGAAGAACAGATCGAGGCCGTAACCGCTGCCTTTCATGAAGAGTGCAAACAACTGGGCAAGAAGATACCAGCGACGCTGCCGCCGCGCATCTTCTGCGAAGTGCCGGATCGCCGGCCTTTGATCATACTCCGGCTAGTAGCCCCCAGAGTAGGAGACACGGCGCTTAACGAGAGCCTGCCGCCAGACATTCTTGCCTGGAGCATCTGTTTCCCGACTTCCAGGATTCAGGGCGGGACCGTCGAGTACATCGTGAACACAATTCGCATGCGCGAGATGTTTGGCGATGAGGAAGTCGAGGAGGAGGCGCACGGTGATGCCGAATGACACTCCATGGGCAGGTCTTGAGCCAGGAAGGGTCGATACCCGGAGGGTATCAGCCGCCGCACGCTGGAACTGGTTCTGGGCCGTGATGCACCCGGCCGATGCTGCGCTTGTCCTGCAACTCGAACAGCTGCCGCAACCGGCTCCAGATCTTCCAAAACTGAAGAACATGGATCTTCACTTCCAGACCCTGCCAGGCGGCCCGATCCTGTACATGCGCCTCAGGGATGGATCGCAGCTCGAGCTGTTTGAGACCCTTTGCCGCGATGTCATGGGCGCTAGCGACCTCGCTGGTACCGAGGCCGAGGCCCTTGACCGGGCGATCGGGCGCACCTTTCGATGGCACTACCTGTTGCGAGGCGGGAAACCCGACGTGCTCTCCGAGGAGGCACAGAAGGGGTTGATCGGCGAGATCGAGGTTCTGAAGCTTCTGATCAACAGCGTCGGCGCGAAGGCTGCCCTAGCCGGGTGGACAGGGCCTTCCGGTGCTCCGAAGGACTTCGAGCTCGAAAGGGGGTGCATCGAGGTGAAGGCCAGACGCGAAGCATCACGGCCGTTCATAAGCATCTCCAGTGAGCATCAGCTTGCCGATGTGCCCGGTCGGCCTCTCTGGTTGGGAGTCTTGTCGATTGACAGAGTACAGCTCCCGAATGGTCGAACACTTTCGGACTACGTAACCGAGGTGACAGAGCTAATCGATGGAACGGAGCCATCCGCGAGGATGGACTGGGATCTGCGCTTGGCGGACGCAGGATATGATGTGCTGCATGACTATTCACCATGGCGCTGGGTTGTCTCGCCTCCTGAATTCCACCATATCGCAGATGACTTCCCGCGGATTACCGCACCTGTTCCACTTGGTGTTTCGGATGTCACCTACTCGCTCGCGCTGTCTGCATGCGCTGGCTTCCGTGTGGACTGGGACACAGTAAGGTCCGCTCTCGTCTCGGAGCCCAACTCATGAACGAGCTTGACGCTTACTATCGGAACCTGATGGCCGACGTGCGCCGCGAGGCGGACGCGAGTGGTGTACTGATGGTCGAGGCCTTCTTCGACCAGATGAGCGCTCGGCTGGCGGAGGCGGGTGAGATCGAAACGGCCGATCGTGCCTTCTACGAGAGCGGAGACGGAACTCGGCGGATCAGAATCGACGGGTATGCCGGTGATCCCCGGGATGGCGAGGGGGTTCTTGGCCTGATCGTGTGCGACTTCACGGAAGGTGACGAGCCACTGCCGTTTGGCAAGGCTGACATCCCTCCGATTCTCAACCCCCTTGTACGATTCCTGAAGAAGGCCAGGACCGAGGATTTTCGCGATGCGCTGAACGAGGTGAACCCGGCCTTCCAGGTCTCCGATCTGATCATCACGACGTGGTCCCAGATTACCAAGGTCAAGCTCATCCTGATCTCCAACCGCCGATACATCAGCCGCGACGACTCCGTGAAGCTGCAGGATCTGGATGATGTACCCGTAACGTGGTCCGTCTGGGATCTTGCCCGATTCGAGCGATTCGACCGCTCCGGCCAGGCCCGCGAGGACATGGTCATCGACTTCTCCGGCGATTTCGGTTCCCCGATTCCCGCACTCAAGGCCTCGCAGACAGGCGCGGCTTTGGAGAGTTACCTTCTGATCGTCCCCGGTCAGCTGCTTGCCGCAATCTATGACCGCTGGGGCGCTCGGCTGCTCGAGGCGAATGTCCGCACTTTCCTTCAGGCCAGGGCGAAGACCAACAAGGGTATTCAGAAGACCATCAGGGAAGAGCCTGAACTCTTCTTTCCATACAACAATGGCCTTTCGGCGACGGCCGAGAACGTCGAATGCATCCTCACGGACTCCGGTCTGGCGGTTTCATCTATCAACAATCTCCAAATCGTGAACGGCGCCCAGACGACAGGCTCGATCCATGCGGCGCTTAGAACTGCTCGAAACCAGCTGGAAAGTGTCTTCGTGCAGATGAAGCTGACGGTCGTTCCTCCGGATCGCTCCGAGGAAATCGTGCCGAGGATTTCGGAGTACGCGAATACACAGAACAAGGTGAACGCGGCCGACTTTTTCTCGAATCATCCGTTTCACATTCGGATAGAAAAGTACTCTCGCGACGTGATCTTTGCGGCCCGTGAAGGGGAACGACATGACAGCAAGTGGTTTTACGAGCGTTCCCGTGGGCAGTACATAAATGAGCGAGCGCGTCGTACAGGCAGCAACCAGAAGAAGTTCGATCTTGAGTTCCCCAAGGCTCAGCTTTTCAGCAAGACGGATCTGGCGAAATATGAGAATTCTGCATCAGGGCAGCCTCACCTTGTTTCGCGAGGCGCGCAAAAAAACTTCGCGGCGTTCGCCAAGGAAATAGGTGAGAACTGGGCACAGTATGAGTCTCGATATGATGAGCTTTGGTATCGGAGGCTTATTGCAAAGGCGATCATCTTCCGAAAGCTCGAAAGTGAGATCCCAAAACAACCGTGGTACGGTGGTGGATACCGCGCGAACGTGGTCACCTATGCAATGGCAAAGGTTTTCCATGATGCAAGCATGGGAAATGAAGTTCTTGATCTGGATGCAATCGCGAAAAGGCAGATGGTTTCCGACGACCTGGTCGCAGCTCTTCTCATTGCCGCAGAAATAGCTCATGAGGTCATCACTCATCCGGCTGCGGGCATGCGCAACTTTTCGGAGTGGGCCAAGCAGCAGGCATGCTGGAGTGAGCTTCAGGGTCGAAAGATCGATTATGGGCGCGGGTTCGAGCGCTGCCTGACATTGCGGGACACGGCAAGAAGGAACGAGCGCGATGCAAAGGATAGCCAGCGCGAGCTGGTCGGAATTCAGGGACAGGTAACGGTAGTAAAGCTGGGTGCCGATTTCTGGCGTGATGTGCTGGAGCAAGGGCGCGCCTCGGGCAGTCTGACAACCAAGGATGCTGAGATCCTCAGGATCTGTACCTCCATGCCACGCCTGCTCCCGACTGATAAACAGGCTAGGCACGCACTCATCCTCCTTGAGCGTCTGAAGGAGGTCTGCCCAGGGCTCAAGGGCGATTAATCGGCGAGCGCCGGTTTGCATGAGTTCGCACTGTGCTCGCTACTGTGGGTATTTACTCGCTCTCTGATCGACGGTGGCGTGCGAGCGGCACGACGGCGACAATCTCGTCTTAGGGACTTTTGCGGGGAATCGTTGAAAACCGTTGGGTAGAGTAGAGCATTAGTTGCAGCGAGCGCTCAAAATTACCCTAGTAAAATCAATGCTTTATAAGTTCGACCTCCGGCATGGGGTGCAAGGGGTCGAGTGTTCGAATCACTCCGTCCCGACCAAAATCCCTAAAAATCCAACCACTTAGCGGTGGTTGGATTTTTTTATGGGTGATGCTTTTGGGCTTACCCATTGTTTGTCACCAAGATTATTTCCTCCTTCTTACCCTTTCCGCGGTGACGCCTCATCCTGAGGCCGCGGGCAATCCGAGCTGCTGCGTTCATTCTTGCCATCCAAACGCGCTGCCAGCACAAGACCAATTAGTATCGCCGTTGCCACCACCAGCTGGGTTGAGCCGATGGCTATCAGGAGTCGTTGCCGTAGCGGAGGTCCGTCGACAACGCGTCAGCCATTTCATAATCAACATCACCTCCAGCGCGAGCCCGTTGCCGCGGTGGATGTCAAACCGCAACGCAGTCTCAACGTCGCTCGGTTCCAAGGCCAATGCTGATGCAACACGTGCCGGGTATCGGTATGACGAAGCAGACATGGGCCCCAACCCCATGATCTGCCGCCCCATTGGCTTCTCAGCAGCGGCTACGCCAGTAAGAGTGCTGCAGCTTCACTTGGCTGCATCGTGGCTAATCGCCCCAGGATGCCGCACCGGTTCTCGAAAGCAGGACCAGCATGAGTCCTGCTGGGGTCATCACTGGCCGTGGTCCGTTGGTTGTTGGTGACGCTTGGCAGAACTCTTTAAATCTAGTGGCATGGGATCTGCCTAACCAGTCTGTTGTGCTCAATTCGCTACAGCATTGTCATGGCAGTCGCTACGTCGGCTCATGCTGCCAAGCAATGTCCAACCGGCGCTATGCGGTCGGCTCCGTCGCTTCACTTTCCCCAGCACGCTGGCCCAGCGCCGCGTCGGATAGCGGCACCCCTGGCTGCAGGCGCCGCAACGGACCGAAGACCAGCCCCAGACTGGCCAGCAGTACATACAACAGGCCTGCCGCGGCAAACAGCAGACTCAGGCCGCCCACCTTGCCTGTTCCCAACAGCGGCGCCAGGCTGGTCTGCCACTCTCCGGCGGTGCTCATCAATGTGATCGCCCAGCCGTCGGCCAATGCGCCGGCGCCCAGAGCACCAATGGGTATTGCCAGCAGACAGACCATCTGTCGGGCCGACAAGACCCGGCCGAGTGCGTCGGCGGGCAGGCTGCGTTGCCAGAAGCTTTGGTCGCTGCTGGTGCTCAGGGAAAAACAGCCGAACGCAACGAATGCGGCCACATACAGCACCACCGGCGACGCGCTGGCGCCGATGGTCAGGACGGCGGCGCCTAGCAGCAGATCGGCCAGCAGTACGGTGCGGATCAGTCGCGCCGGCGGGCGGGCCACCACCCACAGCGAGCCGCCAAGCATGCCCAGGCCGCCGCAGGTCATCAGCGTGCCCAGCACCAGTACCGAGTGACGTTCCAGCACCAATGGTGACAAAAGCGCCGAGGCCAGACCGAGCATAAGATGCTCCAGGCCCAGGTAGGCCAGCAGCGCCCACAACGCCGGACGCCTGCGCAGCACCGCCAGGACCACCCACGACCGGCCGGCGGCGTCAACGCGGCGCTGGCCGGTGCCGCGCACGGCGCTGACGAACAGGCCGATCCAGGCAAGGATGGTGGCGCAAAACAGCACCGCGCCAAGGTCCAGCAACAGCACCCCCCCGACTCCGACGCTCTCCAGCAACAGCGCCGCCAGGGTAGGGGCGATCAGCTGCGGCAAGCCCACCATCAACTGCATCAGGCCATTGGCCCGGCCGATCGCCTGGGGGCTGCGTAGAATCCGCGGGATAGCCGCCTGACACACCAGCGTGCGCACCACCAGGGTGCTGGAGTTCACTGCGGCGAAGGCGTACACCTGCCAGCGGTCCAGGGCATTGGATTCGAATAGCCACCAGAGCGCCAGCGCCGCGACGCCGCCACAAGCTTCCACGACCAGCAGCAAGGCACGCGCTTCGCAGCGGTCCACTAGCCAACCGGCCAGCGGCGCCAGCACCAGTCCGGGCAAGGCCGACAAGGCGATGACCCAGGCGTAGTCGGTGACGCTGCCGTGTTGCTGCAGCAACCAGATCCCCAGGCTGAACGCCGCCAGGGCCGAGCCCAGGGTGGATGCCACCTGGGCACCCCAGGCCCACAGCCAGGGACGTACCGAAGGTTCAATGGCCATGGTTTGGCAGCGCCTCGATCGCGGGCCAATGGTGTCGCAGCAAACCGGCGAGAGCCGGCGCGGCGCGGGACTTGAGGATCGACAAGTGATCGCAGTCCTCCAGCACGTGCCGCCGACAAATGGGGGCGAACGCCTCCCAGCGCCGCGCCGGGTCGTCCGGTTCGGCGCGGTGCTTACCGGCCTCGACCAGCACCACGGGTCCCGGGTAGGGCGGTGTGGGCAGGTATTGCGTCGCCAGGTTGGCCTGGAACACCCGCAGCGGCCCACGCAACGCGTCAACCCGGGCCTGCGTCGGCATCAGCCCGACCGCTTGCATGCTCGCCAGCAGCTGGGCGCATTGCTCGTCTATTTCGAGGCCGGCGAGGCGGTCGATATCCAAGCACAGATCGCGCCCGGCATCCATCTCCAGCAGGTCGACGTAACGGGCCAGGGCGTGGCGCGGATCGCTGGCCAGACGCGGGCCGGGCGCGCGGCTGTCGAGTAGCAACACCGGCGCCACCTGCGCGCCCTGGGCTAGCAGCTGACGGGCCACTTCGAAGGCCAGCCAGCCGCCGAACGAATGACCGAGCAGGTAATACGGGCCATCCGGCTGTCGTCGGCGGATCTCCTGCACATAGGCGCTGGCGGCCGCCTGTACTGTCCCGTGGGGTTCGCAGCGCCCGTCGCAGCCGCGGGCCTGCAGGCCGACCACGTTCAAGCGCGCATCCAGCTGCTGGATCAGCGGCACGAAGCTGGCCACGTTGGCCCCGGCACCGGGCATCATGAACAGGCAAGGTGCCTGCACCGCGCCGGTCTGCAAGACAAAGCCGGTACGGCCGCGGCGCGGTTCGCCGGCATCCCGTTCGGCCTGGCGCAAGGCCTGCTCCAGCGCCTGAGCCAAGTGTTGCAGCGGCTCTGGGTCGCGCATGATCGACCAGTGATCACCCTCGATGCGTTGCTCCAGCAGATCGCTGCCCAGCAGATCCCGCCAATCGGCCCCGAGCCCTTTCGGACTGGACAACCCGGGCACAGAGGAAGTGGCGCTAAACAAGTGCACCGGCAGACCAAGGGGCGCCGGGCGGTAGCGGACCATGGCGTTGCGCAGGTTCAGGTAGAGGCGGGCGCGACGGTCCAGTGCCTGGCGGTCGAAGCCGCCGGGCAGCCAGCCGCGCTCCTTGGCGGTGGCGATCAGCGCATCGAGGTCGAGGCCAGCGTGCCAGGCGTCGCCCGGTTCCTGGTCGGCCCCCTCGCACCACTGTTGCGTCAGGTAAGCGAGCAGTTGATGGCGCAAGGCGTCATCGTCGAGCTCCAGGTTCATCGGCGCGGCTAGCAGTGCGCCCGGCTGGCTGCTGTCGATCAGACCAAGGAACGCCACCGGCCAATCCTCGCCCCGCAGTTGGCGCGCCATTTCATAGGCCAACAGGCCGCCTGCCGACCAGCCGGCGAGCTGGTACGGGCCCTGGGGTTGGACCCTGCGCAGCAGGGCGATGTAGCGACTGGCCAGGCTTTCATTGCTGACGTCTTGCTCCAGCTCGGCGGCGGCCTGGATGGCGTAGATCCCCAACGCCGGGTCCAGGTAGCGGGCCAGGCGAGCGTAGGGCAGCGCCTCGCCGGTGCCTTCGTGGATGAAGAACAGCGGGGCCCGTTGGTCCGTGCCAGCACGGATACACAGTAGGCCCTGACGGTCAACGTCCTGGGCATCCAAGGGCAGCACTTCACGGGCCAGTGCGGCCAGGTCCGAGGCATTGAACAAGGCGCCAACGGACACGCACAGGCCTTGCTCGCGCAGGGCATCGAGCATCTGCACCAGCAGCAGCGAATGCCCGCCAAGGGCGAAGAAATTGTCCTCGCGCCCCACCTGCTCAATTCCCAGCAAAGGTGCCCAGAGTTGCGCCAGCAGGCGCTCCGTGGCGCCTTGGGGCGGGACGTAAGGGCGCTGTTGCAGGGCTTGCCGGTCAGGCGCGGGCAAGGCGCCGCGGTCGAGCTTGCCATTGGCGGTCAACGGCCATCGGTCTAGTTGCACATAAGCGCCGGGCACCATGTGTGCTGGCAACTGCTCGGCCAGTGCCAACCGCAGCGTTCTGGGCTCCAGCGTGCGACCCGGTTCGGCGAGCAGATAGGCGACCAGCCGCGGATCGCCGGGTTCATCCTGGCGTGCCAGGACCAGCGCCGAACGCACCCCGTCCAGCGCCGCGAGGCTTGCTTCGATCTCCCCCAGCTCGATGCGGAAGCCGCGAACCTTGACCTGTTGGTCGTTGCGCCCCAGGTAGTAAAGGGTGCCGTCGCTGCTCCAACGCGCCAGGTCGCCGGTTCTGTAGAGGCGCTCGCCATCGCCACCGGCAAAACGTGCCGGCAGGAATCGCTCGGCGTCCATCGCGGGTCGGTTGAGATAGCCGCGGGCCAGGCCCGGCCCGGCGACGTGCAGTTCGCCCACCACGCCGCGGGGCACCAGTTCGCCCCGCTCATCGAGCAGATAGATCCGCAGGTCGGGGATCGGCCGGCCGATGGGAGCCAGCCCGGCGTGGCAATGGGCGGCATCGATGGGCTGGTAAGTGACGTGCACCGTAGTCTCAGTGATGCCATACATGTTCACCAGCTGAGTGCCCTGGCTGTCCGCGCGCTCGAACCAAGGCCGTAGCGCCGCGCCGTCCAGGGCCTCGCCGCCGAAGATGATGCAGCGCAGGCGATGGGGTTCGGCGCGGGTCTGCTTCATCCAGGCGTAGAAAGCACTGGGCGTCTGGTTCAGTACGGTGACGCCGCTCTCCACAAGCAGCCGATAGAAGTCCTCGGGGCTGCGCGAGGTCAGGTAAGGCACCACCACCAGCCGGCCGCCATGCAGCAGCGCGCCCCAGAACTCCCATACCGAGAAGTCGAAGGCGTAGGAGTGGAACAGCATCCAGACATCGCGCTCACCAAAGCCGAACCAGGCATCGGTGGCGCTGAACAGCCGAAACACCGAGCGGTGCTCGATCATCACGCCCTTGGGCACGCCGGTGGAACCGGAGGTATAGATGATGTAGGCCAAGTCGCAGTCGCTGGCGTGCGGGTCCGCCGCCGGATCGGTGCAGGGCAGGTCGCGCCAGCCGCCGCGATCGGGGTCCAGGGAAAGGACTTCGCAGCCGGCCGGCACGTGCAGCTCCGCCGGCGGCTCAGCCAGGGTCAACAGCACCCGCGGTTGGCTGTCGTCCAGCATGAAGTTCAGGCGCTGGGTCGGGTAGACCGGGTCCAGCGGCACGTAAGCGCCACCGGCCTTGAGGGTCGCGAGAATGGCCACGGGCATGTCGAGGCCGCGTTCGACATGGATCGCCACGCGGCTGTCCGCGCCGACCCCCAACCCGCGCAAGCGATGGGCCAGGCGATTGGCGCGCTCGTTGAAGGCTCGATAACTGAGCGTTTGTTCACCGTACTCCACCGCAACGGCGTCCGGACGACGGGCCGCCTGGGTCTCGAAACGCTGGTGCAGACGTTCGCCGGCGAAGGTTGCGGGCGCCGTGGCGGGATTGAAGCCATGCAGCAACTGTTCGCGTTCGGCCTGGCTGAGCAGATCGATCTCGGCAACCGATTGACGGTCGTTCGAGACCATCGCCCGCAGCACCGCGAGCAGCGCCTGCCAATGCCGGGCCACTGTATCGGCGTCGAACAACGCGGTGGCGTAGTTGAAGCCGCCTTCGATCACGCCGTCCATCTCGTGCACATCCAGCGCCAGGTCGAACTTGGCCGTGGTCACCGGCGCACTGACGCTTTCCAGATGCAGGCCGTTACCCAGGTCGAGCTCGCCGACCGGGGCGTTCTGCCAGGCCAGCATCAGTTGGAACACCGCGTTATAGGCTTGGGAACGCGGCGGATTGAGCGCCTCGATGACCTGTTCGAACGGCAGGTCCTGGTGTTCTTGGGCAGCCAGCGTCAGGAGCTTGACCCGGGCCAGCAGGGTGTCCACCGCCGGGGCGTCGGCCACGTGGATGCACAGCGCCTGGAAGTTCACGAAGAAACCGATCAACGGTTCCAGCTCGACCCGGTTGCGGTTGGCCACCGGCGAGCCGATGACGACCCGGTCCTGGCCAGAGAACCGGCTGACCACCACCGCCCAGGCCGCCAGCATGGTCATGTACAAGGTGGTGCCGTGGCGCTGGCCCAGAGCCTTGAGGCCTTGGGTCAGCTCAGCGTCGACGTACACCGGCAGGCTGGCTCCTGCGTAGTCCAGCCGCGCCGGCCGCGGCCGGTCGCTGGGCAGGGTCACGCAGGTCGGCGCGTCCTGCAGGTGGCGGGTCCAGTAGGTGCGCTGGCGTTGCAGTTCGTCGCCTTGCAACCATTGGCGCTGCCAGAGGCTGTAGTCAGCGTATTGACGATCCAGGGCCGGCAGTGGATCGACCCGACCCTGGCTGAACGCTTGATACAGACGGGAGAACTCTCCGGTGAGGATGCCCATGGACCAGCCGTCCGAGACCAGATGGTGCAGCGTGACGAGGACGATGTGGTCGTCGTGGTCCAGCCGCAACAGACTGGCGCGGATCGGCCATTGGTCCGTGAGGTCGAATGGCTGGGCGGCTTCCTCGGCGCAGATCGACTGCCAGTCCGCTGCGCCGGGGGCGCTCAGGTCTAGGGTCGTCAGGGCCAGTGCCCGGGGCGGATCGATCAACTGGCGCGCCTGTCCCGCCACACTGGCGAAACGGGTACGCAGGCTTTCATGGCGCGCGACGATGCGGTCCAGCGACCGGCGCAGCGCGTCGATATCCAGGCGCCCGCGCAACCGCAGGCCCGCCGGCATGTTGAAGGCCGCGGTGGAGTCCGGGTTGAGCTGCTGGATCAGCCAGAGGTTCTGCTGAGCGAACGACAGCGGCAGCGGTTGACTGCGATCACCGACCGGCAGGGGCTCCAGGCGGCTGCGCCCGGCGTCGGCCAGGGCGGCGGCGAGCGCGTGCAGGCGCGGTCGGGCGAAGACCGCCGAGAGCGGCATTTCCAGCCCCAATCGATGGCGCACCTGGGCCAGCAGGCGCAACGCCAGCAGCGAGTGCCCGCCCAGGGCGAAAAAATCATCGTCGCGGCCCACCGGATCGACCCCGAGCAATTCGCTCCAAATTGCCGCCAGGGTGGTTTCCAGCTCGCCCTGGGGTGCGTCGTAGCGGCCCTGGGCGAACGCATCGGCGGGGGGCGTCGGCAAGCGCTGCCGGTCGACCTTGCCGTTGACGGTGAGCGGCAGCGCCGGCAGTTGGACAAAGGCACTGGGCAGCATGTACTCGGGCAGAAGCTCGCTCAGCTGGCTGCGCAGGGTCAGCGGCGAGATAGTCTCGCTGGCGCTGTAATAGGCCACCAACCGCGGGGGACCGCTGTCGCCTGGCAGGACCACCACCACCGATTCGCGCAGACCGGGCACCTGATCGAGGCGACTTTCCACTTCCGCCAGCTCGACCCGATAACCTCGGATCTTGACCTGGGAATCGTTGCGGCCCAGGTATTGAAGGGTACCCTCGGCAGTCCAGCGCGCGAGGTCACCGGTCTTGTACAGTCGCGCGCCGGGGCTGGCGTCGAAAGGGTGCTGGATGAAACGTTCGGCGGTCAGCTGCGCCCGATTCAGATAACCCTGGGCCAGGGCCGCACCGGCGACATGCAGTTCGCCGACCGCGCCCTGGGGTACCCATTGGCCGGCGCCGTCCAACAGGCACACCTGGGTATTGGCGATCGGCCGGCCGATCAGCGGCAGGTCCGGCCAGAGCGCAGGATCCCCGGTCAGGGTGTGGGTGCAGACCACGTGGGTTTCGGTGGGACCATAGTGATTGTGCAGACGGGCCTGGGGATGCGCCTCGAACAGCGCGCGCAGTGAGCCGTTGATGCGTAACGCTTCCCCGGCGACGATCACGTCCCGCAGCATCGGTAATGCCTGTGGCGCCTCGGCCCAACTGTCGGCCAGTGTCGCCAGGGCGATGTAGGGCAGGAACAGCCGCTCGATCCGCGCCTGCGTCAGCCACTGCGGCAGGCTGGCAAGGTCCAGGCGTTGGGCTTCGTCCAGCAGCACCAGAGTGCCGCCGGTGCCCAAGGTGGAGAAGATCTCCTGGAACGCCACGTCGAAGCCCAGCGCGGCGAATTGCAGGGTCCGCGCCGGACCGGGCAGTGCCTGGGCGGCTTGCCAGACCAGCAGGTTACCCAGGGCCAAATGGCCCATGGCGACGCCCTTGGGCGTTCCGGTTGAGCCGGAGGTGTACATGACGTACGCCAAGTCATCCGGCCGCGGCGGCGCCAATTCTGGCAGGACGGACGCCGGACCCACCGTCGCCGCCAGGCGAACCGACAGCGCGGGGTAGCCCTCGCCGAGGCTCAGGGCTTCGACGCGCTGGGCATCCCAGAGCAGCAGGCAGGGTTGGCAATCGTCGACGATAGCTTGCCGACGGGCGATGGGCTGGCTGGGGTCCAGGGGCACATAGGCCGCGCCGGTCTTGAGCGTGGCCAACAGGGCCAGGACGAACTCCAGGCTGCGGGGCAGGTGGATGGCGATCCGTTGGCCCGGACCTGCGCCCAGTTCCAACAGCTGCGCGGCGAGGTGGTTGGCCTGGCGATCGAGTTCGCCATAGCTCAAACCGCGTCCGTGCAACTCCACGGCAAGGGCCTCGGGCTGCAGCCGTGCTTGGCGTTCGAATGGCCGATGGACCCAGTCTGCCTCGGTGACCGGCGCCGGGACCGGATTGAGCTGGTGCCACAAGCGCCCGCGCTCCCGCTCGTCCACCAGCGCTAGCCGCGCCACCGGCTGGCGGTCGTCCAGGCAGAGCTGGCGCAGTACATTGGTCAGGTAGCCCCAATACCGTTGCACACTGGCGGGGTCGAACAAGGCGGTGGCGTAGTTCAGCCCACCGACGATGCATCCGCCCGCCTCATACAGCTCCAGGGACAGATCGAACGGCGCGGTGGTCTGCTCTCCGGCGACGCTGGTCAGGCTCAGGCCATCGAGGTCCAGGGCACCCCGCGGCGCGTTCTGCCAGGCGAACATGAGTTGAAACACGGGGCTGTGCGCCAGGGAACGCGGCGGATTGAGCGCTTCCACCACAAGCTCGAAAGGCACGTCCTGGTGCGCCTGGGCCCCGAGGGCGTGCTCGCGGACCTGGGCCAGCAACTGGCCGACGTCCGGTTCCCCGCCCAGATCGATGCACAGCGCCTGGGTGTTGACGAAAAAGCCGATCAAAGGCTCGACTTCGCTGCGGGTGCGGTTGGCCACCGGTGTCCCGATCACCACCTGCTCTTGGCCGGCCAGGCGCCCGACCACCACGGCCCAGGCGGCCAACAGCGTCATGTACAGCGAGGTGCCGTGGCGCCGCCCCAGTTCCTTGAGCGCGGCGCTGGTGGACTCATCGAGGGCGGCCGGCAGGCGCGCGCCGCTGAAGTCCTGACGCGGTGGCCGCGGCCGGTCGCTGGGCAGGTCGATGCGTGTTGGCGCATCGCGCAGGTGCGCAAGCCAGTAGGCCAGCTGTTCGGCGCCGCGCTCTCCGGCCAGCCACTGGCGTTGCCAGGCGGCGTAGTCGGCGTACTGGATCGCCAGGGCCGGCAGCGGGTCCGACGTGTCCCGGCGAAAGGCCTTGTAGAGGGCCGACAGTTCGTCCACCAGCACGCCGATGGACCAGCCATCGGCGATGATGTGGTGCAAGGTCAGGTGCAGCACATGCCGCTGGGCCTGCTGCCGCACCAGCAGCGTCCGCAGCAAAGGCCCTTCGCTTAGGTTGAACGGTTGCGCTGCTTCGCTGGCCAGGGCCGCCCGCAGCCCGGCGGCGTCGTCGGCTGCAAGGGTCAGGCGCGAGGATCCCCAGCGCGGCTCTGGCTTGATGACCTGGCGAACGTCGCCGTCCTGTTCGACGAACCGGGTGCGCAGCACCGCGTGGCGCTGGACGATCCGGGCCAGCGCCTGGTTCAGGGCGGCTTCATCGAGTTCGCCCTCCAGCGCCAGGGCGCCGCTGATGTGGTAGGCAGCGCTCGCCTGGGCGTCCAGGCGGCTGATGAACCACAGCCGCTGCTGGGCGAACGACAGCGGCCGTTCGGCAGTGTCCGGCAATACCGGGATCGCCGTCAGGGCAGAGCGCGCCGCGCCCGCCACCAGCGGTGCCAGCGTTGCGACGGTCGGGTTCGCGTAGAGGATCGCCAAGGGCAATTCCAGGCCCAGGCGCTGGCGCACCCGCGAGACCCATTGCACCGCCAGCAGTGAGTGGCCGCCCAATTCGAAGAAATCGTCGTGCCGTCCGACCCGGGCGACCCCCAGCAGGTCGCGCCAGATGTCGGCCATCAGCGTTTCCTGCTCACCGCGCGGGGCTTCGTAGGCCTGACAGCTCCATGCCTCCTCGCCGGGCAGGGGCAGGGCGCTGCGGTCGAGTTTGCCGTTGGGCGTCAGTGGCAGGGCCTCCAGCGGCATGATGACTGCTGGCACCATGTAACCCGGCAGTCGCTGCGCCAGCGCGTCGCGCAGGGCCGCCGGCGTCAACGGCCCGTGGCCGGAACTGGCCACCGCGTAGGCCACCAGCGCCGGCTCGCGGCCGTTGCGCGGGGACGCCAGGACCGCGGCGGCGGCCACCTCCGGGAACGCCAACAGAGCGCTTTCGATTTCCCCCAGCTCGATGCGGAAGCCGCGAATCTTGACCTGGAAGTCATTGCGCCCCAGGTAATGGAGCTGGCCCTGGGCATCCCAGAAGCCCAAGTCGCCGGTGCGATACAGGCGCGCCCCAGGCTGGGCGCTGAAGGGGTCGGCGAGGAAGCGTTCGCGGGTCAGGTCGGGCCGCCGGTGGTAGCCGCGTCCAACGCCGGCACCACCGATGTAGAGTTCGCCCGGTACGCCTACGGGCAAGCGTTGCATAGCGTCATCAAGGACGTGCACCTGGGTGTTGTCGATGGGCCTGCCGATGTGCGGGACGAAGCCCGTTTCCCGGTCCATCGCGGCCCAGGTGGAGTAGACCGTGGTCTCGGTCGGGCCATAGAGGTTGTTGACCTGCCGCACGCGGCTCTGCTCGAACAGGCGCTGCACCAGGGGGCGCGGCACCGCCTCGCCGCCCAGGTTGACGCTTTCCAGCGAGTCCGCCAGGGCCTGTGCGCGCAACAACGCGTCGAGGGCCGAGGGCACCGTGTTGACCAGGCTCAGCTCTGGGCGCCGGTCCAGCAGGGCGAGGGCATCGTCCACCAGTTCCAGGGTGCCCCCGCAAGACAGCGGCGCGAAGCATTCGAACACCGACAGATCGAAGTTGATCGAGGTGCTGAACAGGCTACGACTCAGTACTTGCGGAGTGAAACTGGCGAGGGCCCAGTCGAGGAAGTTGCGCGCGTTGCGGTGTTCGATCATCACCCCCTTGGGCTGTCCGGTGGAGCCGGAGGTGTAGATCATGTAGGCCAGGTGATGGCCGCGCAGGCCGTCGGCCAGTGGTGCCTCGCTGGCGGCGGTTTCGCTGCCGTGCAACATTTCATCGACGTTCACGCGCTGGCAGTCGTCGGGCAGCGTCAGTTCCAGCGCCGCGTCGGCCAGGGTCAGTACCGCCAGCGGGGCGCTGTCGTCGAGCATGTAGGCCAGGCGTTGCGCCGGATAGGTAGGGTCCAGCGGCACGTATGCGCCGCCGGACTTGAGCACGGCGAGCATGGCGACGATCAGTTCCGGACTGCGCGGCAGGTGGATGCCGACCCGCGCTTCAGGTCCCACACCCAGCGCTTGCAGGCGCCGCGCCAGCTGATTGGCCTGGCGCTCGAGCTCGGCGTAGCTGAGCCGGCGGCCCTTGCAGCGCACTGCAAGGGTCTGCGGGGTCTGCCGGGCCTGGGCCTCGAAGCGCTCGTGGAGCAGGGCACGCTGGGGCTGGGGGCGCTGGGTGGCATTGAACCTGGCCAGTTGCGCGAGTTCCGCTGGCGGCAGTACGTCCAGGGTCCGGGCCAGGCGTTGCGGACTGCTGTCCAGGGCTTGCACCAGGCTGGCGAGGGCCTGTTCCAGGAATTCCCGGACCCGTTGCGCACCCACCGGGCCGGCAATCTGCGCGGTGATGCCAAAGCCCTGACCGAGGTCGTCCACCGAGAAGGTGAAGGGGTAGTTGGTACGTTCGGCGGTGCTCAGCACCTGCATGCCGGCGATGCGCTGGTGGGGCGTGTCCTCCAGGCTGTAGCGGAAATTCAGCAACGCGCAAAACAGCGGCGTCCCCGCCGGCACGCCGCTGCACCGCTGGGCCAGGGCCAGCGGTGCGTGCTCGTGCTCAAGCAGGCCCAGCAGCGCCTGATGGGTATGCTGCAGGCTGTCACTGACCGAGGTCTGCGCGAAGCCGATGCGCAGCGGCAGGGTGTTGATGAACACCCCCAGCGCCTGGTCCGCCCCCTCGACCCCCTGCAGGCGGCCCAGCAGCACGGTGCCGAACACCACGTCGGCGCGGCCGGTGGCCCTGCCCAGCACCAGCGCCATGGCCAGGTGGAACAGGCTGGCGACACTCACCTTGTGGCGGCGCGCCGTTTGCCGCAGGGCCAGCGCCAGCGTCGGGTCGAGGGCGCCCCGGGCTTCGTCCAGGGCGCCGGTGTTCTGCACGTCCAGCAGGCCGAACGGCGCGGTGGGTTCGCTGACGTCCGCCAGCATGGTTTCGAAAAACTCTTGTTGGCGGGTGCTGTCTTGGCCGTGCCGGGCGTGGGCCACGAACGCCCTGAACGGCACCGGCTCGCGCAGCTGCGCGGCGCGGCCCTGCTGGATCAGCACGATTTCCTCGACCGTCCGCTCCAGGGTGATGTGGTCCAGCACCAGGTGATGATGCAGCACCTGCAGCAGCCAGCGTTCCCCGGCGGCGTCGTAGGCCTTGACCAAGCGCAACAAGGGCGCCTGGCGGATATCCAGGCGGCACTGCCGGGGAGTGGTGTGGGCCTGCAGCTGGGCGAGAGCGTCGGCCTCGGTGATACGCAGCACCTCGATGGGCAGCGGCGCCTCGCGCCAGACCACCTGCACCGGTCGCTCCAGATCTTCCCAGGCCAGGGAGGTACGCAGGATGTCGTGACGCGCGATGACCTGCTGCAGCGCCTGGCAAAAACCGTCCAGGCCGGCTTCGTCATCGAACGCCAGGGTGGTGTACAACAGGTAGTTGTCACCTTCTTCCTGCAGCAGGTAGTGGAAGAACAAGCCTTCCTGTAACGGCGCCAGGGGATAGATGTCCTGGACGTTGGCGGCGCCGCCCTCGACCCGGGTCACGATGGCGTCGATCTGCGCCTGGGTCAGCTCCACCAGAGGCAGCAGCTCAGGTGTGATGCGGCTGCAGCCGGAAGGTATCGCGGCCTGCAGCGCGGCGCGTTCGAGGCAGGGGGGCGCCGAGCGTTGTGCCAGGCAGTCGGCCAGCGCGGCGACACTGGGGGCGCCGAACAGCGTGCGTACATCCAGCGGCCAGCCCTCGGCGCGCAACTGCTCGACCATCTGCACCGCCAGCAACGAATGCCCGCCGAGGGCGAAGAAGTTGTCCTGGCGGCCGACCCGAGGCACCCCGAGGACCTCGGTCCAGATCT
>Ga0233377_1000129_pt1 | contig 46237 bp, 33 predicted proteins | sample ElkDunMinimDraft_6_FD_191540 | JGI IMG/M metagenome (GOLD analysis project Ga0233377, IMG submission 191540) | Fecal eukaryotic communites from dung pellets of Tule Elk in California, USA - Elk Dung E36 | ecosystem: Host-associated > Mammals > Digestive system > Large intestine > Fecal | place...
GTCCCGGTCGTCTTACCTCAAGCGTCCGGCGTAACTCTGGGTTCATCTCGCCGAATCTGTGTAGCGGCGGCCGCTTAAGGCCGCTTTGCATAGAAGACACTCTTGGTAGATTCGTGCGATCATGATCGTTAAGCCATCCGGCGATCATGGTCATCCCAAATGATCTACATCGACTCTACAGCTGTCTCCTCGAGCGGCTCAGCGAAGGCTGCCTCCACGAAATCGGCGCTCGAGTGGCCTCTCCCCTGTGCCGTCAGGACAAATATTCGCTTTGGTGGACGAATATGGGCAGATCAGAGCCTCTGAAGACCCTCATAGTCGGCAAGCCGCCCTGGATCTGATTGCGAGCCACTCCCCCATCTGGTGATCTCACTGATGAGGCGCGGGCGTGATCCCCAGCATCGGGCGGGGGTGACTACGGCCGGTAGGTGGCGATAAGACCCATAGCGTAACGGGAAGGTTACCGACGGTACCGATCTGGTGGAACCAGCGCAGGTCCTGAGCCGCCGCGCGTTCGAGGTACAGGCGCAGCAGGTGAGCGCAGGTTCGTGCGTCGCTTTCGGCGCTGTGTGCCCGGCCGGGATCGATTCCCTCGGCGGCGGCGCAGTCGGCGAGCCGGTGAGAGGCCAGTGGCTGGCCGAAGCGTCGTGACAGGAACAGGGTGCACAGGGACAGCAGGTCGTCGGGGGCGGCTCCGAGACGGGCGAACTCGGCGCTGAGGACTTCGGTGTCGTAGCGGGCGTTGTGAGCGACGACCACGGCGCCGTCGAGCATGGCCGCGATGTCACCGGCGATCTCCGCGAAACGCGGGGCTCCCGCCAGGTCTGCGGCGGTGAGGCCGTGGATGTGCGTAGGACCCGGATCCGTCCCGGAGTCGACGATCGTGGAATAGAGGCGGTCGTCGCTGCCGTCGGGGTGCAGGCGGATGATCGCGATTTCGACGATGCGGGCCTTGCGGGCGTCGGTCGAGGTGGTCTCGACGTCGACGACGGCGTAGGGAAGGGATCCCAGCCGGTGAGGACGCGACGCCGTAGCCGCGACGACAGGAGGTTCGGCCTGTGCGGCCTGCACGGGAGCGGCTTGGTCGGCGAGGGTGGCGATCGCCTGCTCGGTGCCGGGGACGTCGAGTTTGCGGGCGGCGTAGGAGCGGGTCAGCAGGCTTTCGCCGATGACGTCGTCGTACTTGTCGATTCTCTTGTCGGGGATCAGGCTCGCCAAGTCAACGGCGTCAGGGAGGCCGGAGGCGGCCAGGTCGGCCAGCAGCTCCGCGGCCGCCTGGGGTGGGGTGGCGCAGAGCAGCAGGGCGACGCCGTAACGGGCGACGTCGACGCCTCGGGCGTGCAGGGCCAGGGCGGTCGTGGTCATGATGGCGTCTCCCCGGAAGGGAAACAGCAGGCTGTCGGTGCCGTAGCCGAGGAGCGGGCTGTGGTGCAGGCCGAAACGGTGGTAGGCGGCGCGGCCTTCGGCCAGGAGGTGCTGGCCAGTTGCGTCCAGGTAGGGCGGGATGGTGGAGTCTTCGTAGATGCGGCGCATCTGGGTGCGGATCCGGTCGTGGATGTCCGGGCCGGGGCCGGCGAAACGCGGTGGGCGGCCGCCGGAGGCGCGGGCGACGTCGATGACCTTGGCGTGGGTGTCGATGGTGAGGATGCGCCAGCGGCGGCCGGCGAAGATGAGCAGTGCTCCTTCGGGTGGGGAGTTCTCCAGGGGAAGGCTGCCGAGGGTTCGTCCCGCGGTGACGATGCGGTATTCGGTGGGGGCGGCGAAGGCGGCGTAGAAGGTGTAGTGGTTGACCAGCCTCTCCCCCACCTCTGCGTGCAGTAGCAGGCCGTCGCTTTCCTGGCGGATGAGCCGTCCGGCACCGAGGTCGCGTAGCAGGGCGGCGAACGTCGGCGCGTCGATCGTACGGAATGGTCCTTGGGCGCAGAGGGTGCGGTGGGCGTCGGCCGGGGTGATGCCGCCGTGCTGGGCGATGAGGGACAGAAGCTGCTGTACCAGCGTCGACAGGTGCAAAGCCGCGCCGTGGGGAGGTTCGTACCAGCGTTGCAGGAGCAGTTCGATGGTCGCAACGGCTTGGACGAGCTGGGTGCGGAGTTCGTCGGCGGGGTGGATGGCAGGGGTCGGTTCGGGTTCGCTGATGTAGAGCCGCAGGATGGCGGGGCCGCCGCGTCGCCCGGAGCGGCCGAGTCGCTGGCGCAGGGCGGCCACGCTCGGGGGCGCGCCGACCTGGGCGATGGAAGCCACCGAGCCGATGTCGATGCCCATCTCCAGGGTGGAGGTGCAGACGGCGCTGGTCGGCCGGCTGCGGTCCTTGAGCCGGGACTCGGTGTGCTCGCGGATGTCCTTGGACAGGTTGCCGTGGTGGGGCAGGAACTCGTTCGGCACTCCCCCGGTGTCGCAGCGGCGGCTGAGCAGGTCGGTGTAGTCCTCCACCGCGCCCCGGGAGTTAGCGAAGATGAGGTTGTGTGAGCCGCGCAGGGTGGCGAACAGGTGGTCGGCGATCGCGAGCCGATCGCCGGAGGTGATGTCGTCGGTGCTGACGTCGGCGCCCAGTGCCTCGTGCGCGGCCTGGGCGCGCGGGTCGAGCGTGGGCGCGGTCTCGACGTAGCCGCGTACCTGCAGTCGCAGCTCTTGGGCGTCGGAGGTCGAGACGATCGAGGTGACCCGCTCCCCCGCGCCCGGGCGCAGGAAGTCTGCGGCCTGGAGCATGTCCCCGAGGGTCGCCGACAGGCCGATGCGAGGAACGCGGCGGCGCGCGGCCAGATCCAGCCGGTGCATGAGCGACTGCAGTTGAGCGCCGCGCTCGGTTCCGATGAAGGAGTGCAGCTCGTCGACGACGATGTAGCGCAGCGCGGAGGTGAGGTCGCCCATCTTCCATCCACGCAGGACGAACAGCGCCTCCAGCGATTCGGGAGTGATCAGCAGGATTCCGCGAGGCCGGTCGATCAGTTTGCTTTTGAGGTGGGAGCCGACGTCGCCGTGCCAGCGGGCGACCGGGAGGTCCAGGTGGGCGCAGAGCTCGTCCAGTCTGCCGTACTGGTCGTTGATGAGAGCCTTGAGAGGGCTGATGTAGATCGCGGCGAATCCAGCGACTGCCGGTGGCCGGTCGGTCAGGGCCGAGCAGATCGGCAGGAAGGCGGCCTCGGTCTTACCGGAAGCGGTCGCGGCGGCGATCAGGACGTCGCCGTCGCCCGCCAGGATAGGGGCGACAGCGGCTTCCTGGGCAGGGCGCAGTTCCGGCCAGTCCTGCTGCCAGATCCATCGCTGGATTGCCGGGTGAAGCCGCTCGAAGGCCTCAGAGCCGGAAGGAGGCGAGGTCGTCATCGCCTGCCCTTCCCCCTTGGATAGCCCATGCGGGTGTCGCGGCGCTGTCGTCTTCCTCGAGCGGCGCCAGGTCGGGGTTGGCCTCTGAGGTCAGTTCGACCGAGGGCAGGATCTGCCGCCAGTCGACGCCGGGGTTTTGCTCCAGTACGGCCAGCAGGTCGCAGAACGCCTTGATGGTGGTGCGGGGCGTGCGGAAGTAGGCCTCACCGATGCGGCCCGAGCAGTGCTGCATGAAGGCGGGCAGCGCCTCGTCGCCGAGCAGGTAGCGGGAGGGGTCGCCTCCGGCGTGAACGTGACGGAGCTTGGCCAGCAGTACGTACAGGTCTTCCTGGGTCAGGGCGGCCAGGCGCAGTACCGGCCCGGAGTAGTCGACCAGGCCGCCGGAGGCGAAGGTGTTCTCGGCCAGCCGTGATTGCAGGGCGGCGTAGCTGTAGAGGCCGCGGCGGGTGTCGGTGAGGAATTCCGGGGTACCGCCGAAGACGAAGCCGAGGTGGGCGGCGCTGCCTTGGAGGGTGTCGTTGAGGATGCGCAGGATCTGCTCGTAGTTGGCGTTGCGTGCCTGGGTGGAGGCCAGTTTGTAGAGGTTGACCATCTCGTCCAGGCACACCAGGAGGCCGTCGTAGCCGGCCAGCCGGACGAATCGGCTCATCAGTTTCAGGTGGTCGTGGAAGGTGGAGTCGTCGATGATGGTGCGCACCCCGAGCGCGGAGCGTGCCTCGGTCTTGGTGGAGAATTCGGCCCGCAGCCAGCGTACGGCTGCGGATTTGAGCTGCTCGTCGCCGCTGTCGTGGCCGCGCCAGTAGGCGCCGACGACCTCGGCGAAGTCGTAGCCGCCGGTCATCTCCGACAGGTGGGCCAGCCGCTGCCGGATGACGTGGCCGGGATCGGTTCCGCTGTGCTGGGCTTCGGCCAGGGCGGTGGAGACGAACCGCTCCACCACGCTGGTCAGCGCTCCCCCGTCGGGCTTGGCCCGGGTGGCGAGGTTGCGCATCAGCTCGGCGTACAGGCTGCGTGCCTGTCCGCCGCTGGAGTGCAGGCGCCGGTCGGGGTTGAGGTCGGCGTGTACGGTGACGAGCTTCTTCTCCATCGCGATGGAGCGCACCAGGTGCAGGAAGAAGGTCTTGCCCGCCCCGAAGTCGCCGATGACGAACCGTACCGCCGACCCTCCGCCGGCGATCCGGTCGATGTCGTTGACCAGGGCCGTTACCTCGGGCTCTCGCCCTACCTGCACATGGCGCTGGCCGGCGCGCGGGACCACGCCCGCGCGCAGCGACTGCAGCAGGGCGTCGCGCTCGCGGGGGCGGATAGCAGTGGAGCTCACGTCAGCATCTCTCCCAGCAGATGTCGGTCGACCCGGATCGGGTCGTCTCCGTCGAGTAGTGGCTCGCCCGCCAGTTCGTAGGCGGCTTCGTTGATGCGGTCCAGTGCGCCGTCGGGCAGCAGGTTCCAGCGTGCCGCCAGTTGCTCGAACTGTGCGCGCGAGAGCTGCTCGGTGGTGGTGAGCGCGCGCACCAGCCCGGAGTGCCGGCCGTCCAGCCCGGCGACCGGGTCGGCCGCCGGAGGCGGGGGTGGGGGCGGAGGTGTTGGGTCTTCGTCGGTGAAGATCGATCCCAGCAGGGCGCCGACTCTCGCCGACTCGGCGAGCTTCGCCGCGATCACCTCTTGGTCGAGCCGTACCGAGGACGACGCCGCCGGTGGAACTGACGGGGTTGGCGGTGGGGGGATGGCGTATCCCCGCTCGGGCTGCCCGGGACGGACGACGACCGGGTCGGCCGCCGGAGCCGGGACGGCGGAGGCTGCCAAGGCGCTTTGCGCGAGGCCGGGGTCCAGGCCCAGCAGGCGGTAGATCTTAGTGAGGGTCTTGACCTCCTCCGGAGAGATGTGGCCGTCGGCGGCGGCCACCGCGGTGAGGAATTCCGCGACGTAGGAGCGTTGGGCCTCGTCGATGCCCGCGATGCGCCGGGTCAGACCACTGAGCTTGACCGGTTTGGCGATGAGCCAGCGCAGGTGGGCGTGCAGGCGCCGCCGCTCATCGGAGGTCAGGTGCAGGGCGCGTTCGAGGTGGTCACTCAGGTGGCGTTGTTCGGCCTGGGAGGTCTCCCCGTCGGCGGCGCTGACCGCCGCGGCCAGGTGGAGCAGCACGGTTGCGGCCTGGTAAGCGTCCGAGGCCGCCGCAGTGGGGCCGCCGGGGGCGGCGAACAGCACCATGGGGCCCGCCGCTGGCGTCGGCCCGCCCAGTCGCGGGTCGGGTTCGACGCCGATGCCGGCGGAACCCAGCAGCCGAGCCAGGGCGATGACGTCCTTCTTGACCGGTTTGGTGTCCGGGGCGGAGATCAGGGCGGTGAACTCCTCGGCCGCGACCAGGGCCGTCTCGGCTGCTCCCAGTCGGGTTCGTGCCCAGGCCACGGCATGCCCGGCACCACCGGCGGTCAGATCGAGCAGTTCGATCGGCAGGAGCGCTTGGGCCTGCACGCTGGTGTGGCCGTCGGGGGCGCGGCCGATGAAGCGGCTGTAGGCCTCCAGCTCTGAGGTGCATTCGTCGGCCAGTGCCACCAGCTTGCGGGTCGGCGCGGCCAGGGTCAGCACTTCCGGGATGCCGGCGAGCGTCAGCTCGGCGACTCCGCGAAAGCCCGCGCTGGCGGGCCGGTAATCGAGGGCGATCTCTGTGCGGCCGGGGCGTACGACCAGGCCCTGGCCGTGGCGTGCGGTGTAGCGCAGCTGGAACAGGGCGTCGAACTCGGTTGCGCAGCGGGTGGCGGCGGTGCGCGGGTAGTAGTCGGGGTGGGAGCGGATCCAGGTCAACGCCCACTGCGCCGGGATCGGTCGTCCCTGGAGGGCGAAGGAGCCCAGACCTGCGCGCAACCGCAGCGGGGGTGGTGTTTCGCGAGCCGGAGCCGGTGGTGCGCCGGCGCTGAACTGGGCTCCGGCCAGGGTGAGGATCTCCAATGCCTGCTCGAACTGCCCGGCGTAGCGTTGGAAAGTGCCGTGTCCGCCGTAGATGCCGAGCAGGCGTCGGACCTCGGCGTGGATGATGGGCAGCTCGTACACGGCGGTGGAGCGATCCAGTGCCAGGTCGTGCAGGGCCCGGCGTTCCAGGCCGTAGAGGTAGAGGAACACGTAACCGATGGGCACCTGCGGGTAGCGCCGTCCGTCGGCGAGCCAGGCGAGGTAGGCGGCTCTGGACTGCGGCGGGATCGTGGCGTACGAGGGCCAGTAGTCCAGGCCTTGCCCGCTCCAGTCGGGTCGGCGTCCGTCGACCGGTAGGCGGGGGTCGATCAGCGCGGGTTCCACCATGGCGCCGGAGGCGGAGGCCAGCCCGGAGCCGACATAGAGCAGACCGCCGACGATGCTGTGGCCGGCGAGGGTGATGCCCGTTCCTGGCGGTAGCCAGGAGGCAACCGGAGCGGGAGGCGTGGGGGCGGCGGGAGTCGGCGGGGCGAAGGAGGCGTGTCGGTTGGCCACCCGCTGGGAGATGTCACGGGGGTGCGGAGGGGTGGTCAGCGGTGGTGGCTGGTGGTCTGCGCTTCGGCGAAAGCGATCAAGGAATCCCACTCGCCCACCTCGTCGTCGTGTTCCGATCGCCTGTGACGGTTCTGGCCGCGATGTTCCGCGAGACATCAGCCAGGCGTGATCACTTCGCCACGGACTGCACCCTAACCCCCACTGCATTAGCTCACACAACTGGGCAGGGATCTCGTTATCATCTTGAATCCCATCAGGAGCAGACCTAAATACCTATTAAAAGCGTCCGATTTGCTGTTGCGCAGCACGCCCCGCGACTCTCGTCGCCCAAAATGGGCATATCGGTCTTTTCTCTCAAAACACCTTTGAATGGACTGGAACGCGCCACGGATTTCCCCATAAGCCCCACCAGTGCTTTTCCTGCGCGTCATCATCAGAGACCTGAAACGGTTTTCACGATGCGAGGGAACCCGGGTGAAGCTGCTGCACGCCGCCGATCTTCACATTGACAGCCCGCTGCGTGGCCTGTCCTCCTACGAAGGTGCTCCGTCCCAGGAGCTGCGCACCGCGTCCCGGCGCGCGCTGGAAAACCTCGTTGCCCTGGCCATCGCCGAAGAAGTGACCGCGGTGCTGCTGGCGGGTGACATCTACGACGGGGACTGGCCCGACTTCCAGACCGGCCTGTTCTTCACCCGGCAGATGTCGCGTCTGGACGACGCCGGCATCCCCGTCTACATGGTCTCCGGCAACCATGACGCGGAAAGCCAGATGACCCGGCAACTGCGCCTGCCGAAGAACGTGCACGTGCTCGATTCCCGGGCGCCGGAGACGATCCGCGACGAGGGCAGAGGGCTCGCCGTACACGGCCAGGGATTCGCCGAACGCGACATCACCGCGAACCTCAGCCTGTCCTATCCCGATCCGTGCCGCGACCTGTTCAACGTGGGTCTGCTGCACACCGCGCTGACCGGACGAGACGGCCACGCTCCATACGCCCCCTGCTCGATGAGCGACCTGCAGGCCAAGAACTACGACTACTGGGCCCTGGGACACGTGCACACCCGCGAAGTCGTCTCACAAGACCCGTGGATCGTTTTCCCTGGAAACCTCCAGGGACGTAGCGTCCGCGAGACCGGCCCCAAGGGCTGCACGCTGATCACCGTCGAGAACCTGCGCGTGAAGTCGGCCGTTCACCACGATCTGGACGTGGCCCGTTGGCACCACCTGCGCATCGACGTTTCCAGCGCCACCGACGCCGATTCGGCCCTCGACCTGGTTCGCACGCAGCTGGCGTCCCTACCGGGCGGACGGCTTCAAGCAGCCCGCGTCAGTCTCACCGGTCGCAGCTCCGCGCACCTGCAGCTGTGGCACGACCGCCCCCGGTTCGTCAACGAGATCCGTTCACTGGCCAACGAATTCGGCGAGCTGTGGGTGGAGAAGGTACGCATTGAGACCCGTACGCCGGATGCCCCGGATGAAGGGGCGACAGGACTGCTCACCGAACTGCGGCGAACCGCGGACGCGCTGCGGGCCGATGAGGACGCGTTGCGGCGGTTGATCACCGCCACTCCCCTGTACGCCTCCTTGCCGGGTGACGCGCGCGGCGATGACGGTATCCGCCCGCAGGATCCCCAATGGCTGAGCCGGCTTGGCGAAGACGCCATAGACCTGTTGGAGGCCATGCTCACCGAAGGCAGGACTCGATGAGAATCGATCGGCTGGACCTCACCGCTTTCGGTCCCTTCACCCAGCTGACGCTGGATCTGTCGGCTCCGGGAGTTCACCTGATCTCCGGACTGAACGAGGCAGGTAAGTCGACCGCGTTGCGTGCCCTTGACCAGTTGCTGTTCGGCTTCGACGCGCAGTCTCCGTACGACTTCGTCCATGCCAGGACCTCTCTGCGGCTCGGCGCGCTCCTGCGCGGCAGCGACGGCACCGGCGTGGAAGTCACCAGGACGAGAGCCAAGCAGCCCACCCTGCGCGCCGATGACGGCTCGGTGCTGGAAGCGGCCCTGTTGGACGCGCTTCGCCATCGCATCGACCGCACCACCTTCACCTCCGTGTTCGCCCTGGACGGCGCGGAGCTTCGCAAGGGCGGCCAGAGCCTGACGAGCGGAGGAGGAGACTTCGGCCACGCCCTTACCGCGACGCGGTTGGGAAACCGCCTTACCGAGACCCTGCGAACACTCGACCGGCACATCGAGGACCTGTACAAGCACCGGGGTAGCAAACCGGTGATCAACGCCCGGCTCGCCGAGTTCAAGAACGCCCGAGCCCTCATGCGAGAAGCGTCACTGCACCCCCGGGACTACACCGAACGACACCAGGCGGTTAGTGCCGCCGAGCAGTCCCTCGTCGGCCTGGAAATCGAGTTGAAGAAGGCCAGAGAAGAGTACGCCCGCCTCAAGTTGCTCAGCGACGTTCTGCCCTCCCTGCACCGCCGCCAGGAGTTCCTGGACCAGATCGACGCGCTGAACGCCGAAGGCCCGCTGGCCACCCAGGATGCGGTCGCCCGTCTTGAACCTCTCCTGCACGAGCTACGGGCGGCGGACGACAGCCTGGCCGACAACCGACGACGCCTGGAGGAGACAGCTCACAAGCTGGATGAGCTGATCGTCGACAACGACCTTCTGGGTGCCGAGGACGCGATCGAAAACCTCTTCCAAGATCGTAAAGCCGCGGCGGAGGCCGCCCAACGACTCGCCAAATTCGCCGGTACGGCGACCGAACTACGGACCGAAGCCGAAGCCTTGCTCCAGCGGGTCTACCCCGGCGCACAGCTGACCGAGACCACCCGCTACAGCGTGCCCGCCTCTCTGCGCAGCCGGGCCACGGAACTCCACGAAGAACGCACCAAGGCAGACGCCGCACTGAAACAGAGCCGCAAAGCGCTTGGGCAGCGACGCCGCGCTCTCGAAGACGCCGACAAACGGCTCAGCGCACTTCCCGTGGCCGAAGACAGCGGGCCGCTTCGGGCCATTCTCGACGCCATCCCCCACGACCTGCTCGGCCAGATAGCCGGCATCGACGAAGACGCACAACGTCTCCGAAGCAGCGCCGAGCACATCCTGCATGAACTGCGGCTGCAACCGCTGACCGTGCAAGAGGTACCAACCGTCACCGTCCCCTCCCGCGCTCAGGTCGAGGCGCACATCGCCGCCCTGAGCGATCTCAAGCACGAGCGCGGTGATCTGACCAAACGCACCAAAAGCCTCACTAAGCAACTGACGGCCAACCGACTGAGCCTGGCGACCCTGCTGAACAACGACCCACCGCCCAGCGAGAACGACCTGCTCGACGTTCGATCCCAGCGCGACGCCCTCTGGCGGGAGATCAACGCTGGTCAGTTGGAGAATTTCACGGACTTCGAGCAGGCGATCGTGCGCGCCGACCGGCTTGCCGACCAGATGCGCAAAGACGCCCACCGGATCGCCGAGCGCTACCGGATGGAGCTCCAGATCGGTGACGATGAGCGCGAGCTGAGCGAACTGGACGATGAGCGACTCAATCTTCAGCGGCACACCGAGAAACTGGATGCCGATTGGAGTGGCCTGTGGCGGGACTTTCCCGGTCCTCTCCCCCTGCCTGCCGCAGCTTTGACCACCCTCGACGACGTCAGAAGACTCCGAGAAGCCCTTAGCGACCTGAGCACGGTGCAGGCCAAGCTCGTCTCCTTCACTGGGCAGGCTCACCAGCACATCGAGCGGCTGCGGGAAGGGCTGCGTGAACCGCACGGCTCGACCTTGCTGGGCACGCACAATGCCCTGGTCGAACTGCCCGAACTCCGCGAGATCGCCGCGGCCCGGCTGAGCCTGCAGGAAAAGGCCGCAGGGGAGCGCACCACGATGCAGGAACGTCTGGCCTCGGCACAGGCCGAACTCGCCGCCGTCGAGACTCAGATCGCCGAACACGAGCAGGACCTGGCCGACTGGCAGGCCGAGTGGGACACCTGGCTTACCCGCGCCGATCTGCCCGCCGACCACGACACCGCTGACGCGCTGGCCGACCTGGAACGGCTCCACCGGGTCGCGGCCTTGATGACCGACGCCCTCACCAGCGAACAAGAGTCGCAATACGCCACCGCTGTGATCGAGCGCTTCCACACCCTGCTGCAGACGACCGCCGCCGCATGTGGCCGCCGCTTCCCCGACAACACCCCCGAGCGTGATCAGCTCGTCGCCGCCCTCTACGACGAGGCCAAGGCCAACCGCTCGCGTTTCGAACAACGCGCCATCCTGCGCACCACGCACGACGAACTTCTCAGCGCCGTCGCGGGTTTCCGTCAAACCTGCCAGCGACTGACGACCGAGCTGACCAGCCTGGTACAAGCATCAAAGGTGGATGGCCAAAGCGCTCTTGCCGAGGCCGTACTGCGACGGCAACACCACACCCTCCTCAGCGCCAACCTCGAACAGGTGATCCAGGCGATCCCCGCCAGAGGCGACAAGCTCCAAGCCCTCATCAACGAGACCGCCAACGCCGACGGCAGCCAGCTCGAAGCCCAACTGGCCGCACTCACCGACCGCATCACCGACCTCGACAGGCAACGAACCCACCAAGCCGAGCTCACCGGCAGCAAGAAAACCGAGCTGGCACAGCTTGACGGATCGCCTGCGGCCGCCCGGGCAGCGGCCGAAGCGGAGATCTCCGTCGCGGCCTTGATAGAGGAGAGCGAGGAATACCTGCGTCTGCAGGTCGCCCGCACCATCGTCGTGCGATGCATGGAGGATTATCTGCAGACGCAGCAAGATCCGATCCTGCTGCGGGCAAGTGATCTGTTCACCCGCCTGACCTTGGGGCGGTTCTCCGGCCTGGAACTCGACCACGAACACGACGCTCCCGTGGTGCTGGCCCGCCGAGGATCGGAGCTGCTGAGCGTCAGCCAGCTCAGCGAAGGCACCAGCGACCAGCTCTATCTCGCCCTGCGCCTGGCCTCCCTGGAGCGCTACGCCGAAGAGGACCGCACACTCCCCTTCACCGTCGATGACATCTTCATCACCTTCGACGATCACCGCACCCGCGCGGCCCTGGCGATTTTGAACGAGATGGCCGATCGCTTCCAGATGATCGTGTTCACCCATCATCCCCATCTGATCGACCTCGCCCGGCAAGAGCTTCCTGCCGGTCGACTGCACGTCCATTCCCTGCCGGTCTTCACTCCCGGCCGCAGCGACGCCTCACCTGCCCAGAGCGCCGAACGTCTCTGCCGTGTCTGCCAGCAACCCCTGACTTATTCGGGCAGAGGCAGACCTCTGGTGGAGTGCGAGACCTGCAGCCGCATGCGGCGCTGAAGGAGGGAGTAAACCAGGTCTGTCCAACAAAAGTTTCTATCTCTCTTTTAGCGGCGACAGAGCCCGAAATACCGCTATCCGATTATTTTGTGGCGGCACTGTTTTGGGCGTACGGGAGTGTTGTGGGCTCTTCGATGTTGAGGGGGAAGTGCCCGGGCGTGGTCTGACGGGCGAGGGCTCGTGACCCCGCGACACTGGCTGTTGATCAATGGACAGTTGGTGACGGGGGCCACAAGCTGTGAACGACAGTACTTCGATCCTGTTCGGCATGCCGGACATCGCGGTGGTGAAGGTCGAGCGCGTCGCCGATGACGGCGGACAACCGAGGCGGCCGGTGCATATCGAATACACCGCCACTTCGCCGCCCGCGTCGACGCCCTGCTCATCGAGCCCGAGCCGCCGGTCGTGCTGGGCATCGACGAGACCCGCCGTGGCAAAGCGACCTGGATCAAGGACGAGGCGAGCGGGAAGTGGGCGCGCACCGAGCGGTTCGAGACCAACTTCGTCGACCTGTCGGGGGCCGGTGGGTTGCTCGGTCAGGCCGCCGGCCGCACCGGCAAAGGCCGTCGTCGACCGTCGACTGGCTGAACAGCCGTGGCCAAGACTGGAAGAGCCAGGTGCGCGTCGTGGCGATCGGCCCGGCCGCCTGCTACCGCACCGCGATCCGCCAGGCGCTGCCGCACGCCGTCATCGTCGTGGATCACTTCCACCTGGTCGCGCTCGCAGGCAAGGCCCTCACCAGGGTGCGCCAGCGTGTCACCCGCGAGCAACGTGGGCGCCGGGGACGGGCGAGCGACCCGGAATGGGCCAACCGGCGGCGCCTGCTGCGCGCTCGTGAACGCCTTTCGGAACGCGGTTTCGTGCGGATGTGGAACAACCTGGTCGACCACGAGCCCACCGGCTTCGGAAGGTCTGCCCGGTGGCGGCGTTCACAGGTGCATGACGCTGCTGTGGTGGTCGATGTGGTCGGCGGTGTCGTCGTCGAACCACAGGCCGCCGGTGGCGAGGTAGCGGAAGCGGTGGATTCCCGGGGGCAGGATGATCGAGACGGTGCGGGTGCCGTTGCGGCGGCGGCGCATCTCGTGGCGGCCGGGTTGCCAGTCGTTGAAGTCGCCGACGACGCTGACGACGCCGAAGGGCTGGTCGGCGGGCAGGGCGAAGGTGACGCGGGTCTTGCGGCCGAACAGTTGAGTGCGTCTGAGCATGGGGCGTCCTTTCCGAGGGTTCCTCGGGATGGGGATGGGGTCAGCTTCCCGGTTGGCGTGGTGGTTCGGTAGAGGCGAATGCAGGCTGTAACACACTGTTCACGCTGGTTTCGTGTTGTTTGCGGCTTGAGTGATTCGCGGGGTTTCGCTGTGCTCCTCCCCCGGCTCGCCTCGCGTGGCCTGCCCCGGACGGTCGTGGTGCCGTGAGCCGGTGTCGTCCGCGCCGAGGCCGTCTTCGGTGTGTCCTGGCTCATGACCACGGCGCGGCGGAGCCGGGGACGAGGCCATAAAGGGCATTACGTCAACACAGATCAGTCGAATCCGGTAAAAACGTTTCCAGGACTACTGTGAGGCCGGGCGGCGGGACTTTCCTCGCGGGCCCTGCGGTGGACGGGCGTTCGTCTACCGTGGGGGAATGAACATGATCGGTGAGGTGTCCGGCGGGCCACTCCCCCGCGGTCGCGGCCGACTGGGTCATCGGTGCCGGTAGCCGGTTGAGTGGTCGTCGACGACGGCCGGAAGGTGGAAGGGGTGTCGCCGGGATCATGCGGCCTGCTGATCTGAATCGTCTCAGTGTGGGCGAGTCGGCCGATCGTTACGTGGAGCTGGTGCGGGCCAAGACCCTGACCGGGGCGCTGTCGACGTCGACGGCGGAGGTGTACGCGCGCGATGTGGCCACCTTCGTGGATCTGGCGGGCGAGGAGACGGTCCTGGACGATCTGAGTGGTGAGGACGTCGACGCCGTCCTGCTGGCTTTTGCCCGCAAACCCGATGGGCGGCGGCGCTCACGGCCCGGGGAGGGGACGGGTGTCTCTCAGCCGGTCTCCCCCGCCTCCCAGTCGGCTTCCTCACAGGCGCGGTTTCGGCGGTCGATCTCGGCGTTGTTCAAGCACGCGGTGCTGGCCGGGTGGGTGCAGGTCAATCCGATGATGACGGCGACGGTGACGGCCAAGGAGCGCGGCGGGTTGCGGCCGCAGCGGCGGGCGCTCACCCGCGAGCAGGCGCGAGGGCTGATCGGCGCGGCGCGTGAGCTGGGTGGCGATCGGGACGCCGACGCGCCGGAGGAGGTGTCTTCGGCGAGGGCGGGGCGGGTGCGCCGGCGTGACCAGCACACCGAGCTGCGTGACGGGCTGATCGTGCTGATGCTCTCGACGATGGGGCCGCGGGTGTCGGAGCTGGTCCGGGCCAATGTGGAGGATTTCTACACCAACGACGGGGTGCGTTACTGGCGGATCTTCGGCAAGGGCGGCAGGACGAGGGACGTGCCGCTGCCCGACGACGTCGCGCTGGTGCTGGAGGCCTATCTGCTGCACGGGCGGATGGTCTCCTCTGACAAGGCGTTGCTGCTGTCGTGGCGGGGGCGGCGGCTGGCGCGGGGGGATGTGCAGGCGGTGATCGACCGGGTGCAGCGCCGGGTGGATCCCGATCATCGTCGTTCGGTGACTCCGCACGGGTTGCGTCACACCACGGCCACCCATCTGCTGGCCGACGCGGTGGACATGGACGCGGTGCGGCGGGTTCTGGGGCACAGTGATCTGGCGACGCTGGGGCGTTACCGTGATGAGCTGCCCGGGGAGCTGGAGGTGGCGATGCGGTCGCATCCGTTGCTGCGCGGTCCCTCGTCGGGCTGACTCGTCGGGCTGAGCCGGCGGCCGGTGACTCCCCCACCGGCTGCCGTGTCGAGCGGGCGAACCTGCACCCGCGCCCCCGCCGACGAACCGGGGGCGGGCGCCGGCGCCGATCCGTGCGGGGGATGTGGCACGGGGGTGAGGATGCACGGTCCTGCTGGTGAAGGAGGGCTCGCCGGGGCGCCCGCTGCCCCGCGCCGGGCTCTTGGGCCGGCCGGCCCGGCCACTCCCCCGCGTCCGCTCGCCTTCATCCCGGCCCCGCGCAGGGCAGGGTGTCCGGCATGCTCAGCGGGCGGCGGTGGTGCCAGGCTGCCGGTCGAACTGGGTGCGGTGCAGCTGCGCGTAGCGGCCGCCGGCGGCCAGCAGGGCAGTGTGCGTACCCCGCTCGGCGATCCGCCCGTCCTCGACCACCAAGATCAGGTTGGCGGCGCGGATCGTCGACAGCCGGTGGGCGATGACCAGCGCGGTCCGTCCGGTCAGCGCTTCGGCCAGTGCCTCGGCGACCGCGGCCTCGCTGGTGGAGTCCAGATGGGCGGTGGCCTCGTCCAGCACCACCACCCGGGGGCGGGCCAGCAGCAGCCGGGCGATGGTCAGCCGCTGGCGTTCCCCGCCCGAGAGCCGGTAGCCGCGCTCGCCGACCACGGTGTCCAGCCCTTCGGGCAGTGCCGAGACCAGCTCGGCCAGCCGGGCGCGCCGCAATACCTGCCACAGTTCCTCGGTCGTGGCCTCAGGGCGGGCCAGCAGCAGGTTGGCGCGGATCGAGTCGTGAAACAGGTGCCCGTCCTGGGTCACCACGCCCAGTGTCTGACGGATCGAGGCCGCCGACAGCTCGCGCAGATCCACTCCCGACAGTCGCACCGCGCCGCTGTCGACGTCGTACAGGCGGGCCAGTAACTGCGCGATCGTCGATTTGCCCGCCCCTGAGGAGCCCACCAGTGCGACCGTCTGCCCGGCCTCGGCGCGAAAGGACACCTCCCGCAGCACGGGGGCGCCGCCGCGCGCGTCCAGGGTGGCGACCTCTTCCAGGGAGGCCAGTGAGACCTTCTCGGCGGAGGGGTAGGCGAATTCGACGCGGTCGAATTCCACCGTCACCGGTCCTTCGGGGACCTGCCGGGCGTTCGCCCTGTCGGTGATCAGCGGCCGCAGGTCGAGGATCTCGAAGACCCGCTCGAAGCTGACCAGGGCGCTCATCACCTCCACTCGCGCGCCGGCCAGCGCCGTCAGTGGTGCGTACAGGCGGGTCAGCAGCAGCGCGAGCGCCACCAGCGCGCCCGGTTCCAGGTCGCCGCGCAACGCGTAGAAGCCTCCCGCCCCGTACACCAGGGCGAGTGCCAGTGCCGAGACCAGGGTGAGGGCGGTGACGAACACCGACTGCACCATCGCGGTGCGTACTCCGATGTCGCGTACCCGCCGTGCCCGCCTCAGGAATTCGGCCGACTCCTGGGCGGGGCGGCCGAAGAGCTTGACGAGGGTGGCGCCGGGGGCGGAGAAACGTTCGGTCATCTGGGTGCTCATCGCGGCGTTGTGGTCGGCGGCCTCGCGTTTCATCTGGGCCAGCAGGCTGCCCACGCGGCGGGCGGGTACGACGAACACCGGCAGCAGCACCAGTGCCAGCGTGGTCAGTTGCCAGGAGATGCCGACCATCACCACCAGGGTCAAGGTGAGTGTCACCAGGTTGCCCGCCACGCCTGACAGGGTGTCGCTGAAGGCGCGCTGGGCGCCGATGACGTCGTTGTTCAGCCGGCTGACCAGTGCGCCGGTGCGGGTGCGGGTGAAGAAGGCCACGGGCATGCGTTGGACGTGGTCGAAGACGGCGCCGCGTAACCGCAGGATCAGCTCTTCGCCGATGCTCGCCGACATCCACCGCATCAGCAGGCCCAGTGCCGCCTCGACCAGGGCGATCACCGCGATCAGGGCGGCCAGCCGGATCACGACGCCCACCGCGGCGCCGCCGATGATCGCGTCGACCACTTGACCGGCCAGTACCGGTGTGGCCACCGCCAGCACCGCCGAGACCACACTCAGCAGCAGGAAGCACAGCAGTGAAAAGCGGTGTGGGCGGGCGAAGGTGGCGATGCGTCGTAGTGTGGCCTTGGAGAAGGGGCGCCGGTCCTGCTGGGCGTTCATCGTGCCGTACAGCGAATGCCAGGCCGCCATTTCCATGGTCATGGCGCGTCACCGTGCTTTCCGTGTTCGTCGCGGGGGAGGTCGGCGGTGGGGCCGCCGCCGTGGTGCGCCGCGCGGTGGGGCCGAAAGCCCGGCGGGCGTCACCTCCACGACCCTAAAAGCTGAAGTTAACTTCAGGTCAAGGGTGTGGTCTTCTCCCCCGCCCTTCCCTTCCCGCCCGGGCAAGGCGTGGCCCGGCGGGAAGGGCGCCGCCCGGTCACCATAGGCTGGAGGCCGTCTTTCGCTGTCCGGACGCCCCGCCGTCTCGACGCCTTCCCCCTCTGAGAGGTGTACACGCCGTGCCGACCGCACTCCGCCTGTTTCGTTACGTGGCGATCGCCGAAGCGTGCTCGTGGGCCGGCCTGCTCATCGGCATGTACTTCAAGTACGTCGCCGCCACCGGAGACCTCGGTGTGAAGATCTTCGGCCCGGTGCACGGCGCCCTGTTCGTCCTGTACCTGGCCGCGGTGCTGTACGCGGCCCGCCAGGACGGCTGGAGCCGGGGTACGGTCCTGGTCGGCCTGGTGTGCTCGGTGCCGCCGCTGGCCACCTTGTGGTTCGAGCGGCGCGTGCTCGCCCGCCGGCGTGAACCGCTCGCCGCCTGACCTCCTGTCGGCTTCACAGGTCCAAGACGGCGCGGGTGGCCGCCCGGCAGCGCCGCGGATCGGTCAGCAGATCGGCGCTGCCGCCGAACTGGTCGATCGACCCCACCGCCGGCAGCGCCCGCACGCGGGCGTCGGTGACGGCGGCGCTCAAAGCGTCGGCGAACCGGCCGGCGCCGATGACCTGGAAGGGTCTGCGGTGATAGGGGCGCAGACTCCCCTCCAGGGCCTCGGCGACCCCCAGCCGGTTGTGCCAGGCCGCCATCCGCCGATACACCGCTCCCAGGTGTTCTTCCCGTTCACGCCAGGCGGTGGCCGCCACCGCCGCCGACAACGCCTCCCCCAGCTCCGCCGTCCCCGGCAGGCGGGCGAAGGCGCTGCCCAGCCACTTGGCGTACGGCGGGTAGCGGCGGCGCATCAGCATGGCCAGCCGCATCAGGTCACGCGTCAGGTCCGCGCTCACCACCGCCGAGCCCAGGCCGTCGCCGACCTCCCCGCACCGGCCGGGGAAGGCCTCCTGCTGGGCCAGGCGCCTCCACTGCCCGGCCAGCACGTAGCGTTCCAGGTCGGGCGGATACCAGCGCAGCGCGACGCGGGAGCGCCCCATGACGTCCAGGCCGTCGTGGAAGACCTCCCCGCTGGTGACCTCCGCCAGCCGCTGCCAGGGAGTCGACAGCCAGTCCAGCACGCTCACCCCGCCCAGCGGGTCGAATCCCAGCCGGTCGGTGAACCAGGTCGCCGGATCACTCACCCACACCCTGTGGCGCTCACCGTCCACGGCGGTGCGATAGCCGCCGAAGTCCGCGGGCAGGCCCTCGCCGACGGCGCGCCGGACCTCCTCGGCGCGGTGGGCGGCCACGAACACCACCACCCTGGGTCCCCAGTCATGGTCGGTGGAGCGTTCGGTGTCGAACGCCAAAACCTCCGACCCGGCGCCGATCAGCGCGGCACTGTGTGGCACGTCGGCCACGATCGGCCGCACGACCTGGGCGTAGAAAGCACGCGAAAGCTCCAGGCCAGGTATGAAACTGGACATCATTTCGTCCACTCTGCCTGCCGTGGCCGCGCCCCGCACCAGGTTTTCCTCCCCGGGCGCCCGCGCCTCAGAGCACCCGGTACCGGTGTGAGGGCCTCACCGGGGGCGGAAGGTCAGGTGTCGTGAAGAGCGGCGGCCGCCAGCGGGCGCCCACGCAACCCCAGCCGCTCGTACAGGGCGATGGCGGCGTGGTTGCCGGTGTCGACCATCAACGCGACCCGCTCGTGGGCGGCCGCCAGCTCCCCCAGCACGAACCGGCACACCCTGCCGCCATGGCCGTGACCGCGCACGGCCGGCGCGGTGGCGACCCCGGCGACAAAACCCACCCGCGCACACGACCAGGCGTCGGCGGCCACCGCCACCAGCCGGCCGTCCTCGCCGCGCACTCCTGCCCAGCGCCGCACCCCCGCCACGCCCGGCGCCGCCCAGGAGCCGGGAGCCGCTCGCGCCAGCAGGGCGCTCACCTGCCCCTCCTCGGCGGCCCCCAGCCACCCCACCCGCCCCGCTTCGGCCTCCTGCCGGGGCCAGGTGAACGCAAAGGCGTCCGCCTCCATCCACTCGAACGTCCCCAGCGGCCGCAGCCGCGCGGATCGGGCGGCCACCTGCTCCACCAGCTCTCGCTCTCCCACCACCCGGTAGGAGGGGCCGACCTCGGCCAGGACTCCTTCCAGCAGGGCCCCCACCGCCCCGGCCCGTCCGTACACCGTGAGGCGATCACGGCGGTTGAGGCCGGGGCAGGCCACCGCCACCGCCTCCCCCAGCGCCCACGCCCGCACCCCCGGCCCCATCGCTTGGGCCCCCCACAACACGAGCGCGTCCCCCGAGCAGGCCTCAGCCAGCTGCGCGGCGTCGCGCAGCCGCACCGGCGCGCCGCTCAGAGGATCGCCCCCGGCCGGTAGGCGGCCGCCTGCGGGTAGCGGGCCACGACCCGCGCCACCCGCTCCACGACCGCCTCCACCTGGGCCGAGGCCGCCCCGGTGAAGGAGAGCGGCTCGCCCAGCAACGCCTCCAGCTGTGCCCGCTGCAGCGGGAAACGCTCATCTGCTCCCAGCCGGGCGATCAGCTCGTTACCGCCGGAGCCCTCACGCATCGCCAGTGCCGACGCCACCGCGTGTTCCTTGATCAGCTCGTGGGCGCTCTCCCGGCCCATCCCGGCCCGTACCGCGGCCATCAGCATCTTCGTCGTCGCCAGGAACGGCAGGTAGCGGTCCAGCTCGGCGGCGACCACCGCGGGGAAGGCGCCGAACTCCTCCAGCACCGTCAGCATGGTCTCCACCAGCCCGTCGAACGCGAAGAACGCGTCCGGCAACGCCACCCGGCGCACCACCGAACACGACACATCCCCCTCGTTCCACTGGTCACCGGCCAGCTCCCCGGCCATCGACGCATACCCCCGCACGACGACCGCCAGCCCGTTGACCCGCTCACACGAGCGGGTGTTCATCTTGTGCGGCATCGCCGAGGAACCGACCTGCCCCTCGGCGAACCCCTCGGTGACCAGCTCGTGCCCGGCCATCAACCGGATCGTCTTGGCCAGCGAGGAGGGGGCCGCGGCCAGCTGCACCAGCGCGGTGAGCACCTCGTAGTCCAGCGACCGCGGATACACCTGCCCCACGCTGGTCAGCCGATGGGCGAACCCCAGGTGGGCGGCCACCTCCTCCTCCAGCGCCGCCAGCTTGGCCGCATCCCCGCCCAGCAGGTCCAGCATGTCCTGGGCGGTGCCGACCGGCCCCTTGACGCCACGCAGCGGATAACGGCCGATCAGCTCCTCCAGCCGGGCGAACGCCACCAGCAGCTCGTCGGCGGCCGAGGCGAACCGCTTGCCCAGCGTCGTCGACTGCGCGGCCACGTTATGCGAACGCCCGGCCATCACCAGCTGCGAGTGCCGCGTCGCCAGGCCCGCCAGCGCGGCCAGCATCGCCACGCACCGGTCCCGCACCAGCACCAGGCTGTCGCGGATCTGCAGCTGCTCGACGTTCTCGGTCAGATCCCGCGACGTCATGCCCTTGTGCACCTGCTCGTGGCCGGCCAGCGCGTTGAACTCCTCGATGCGGGCCTTGACGTCGTGGCGGGTGACGCGCTCCCGGGCGGCGATCGACTCCAGGTCGACCTGCTCGATCACCTTCTCGTAGTCCCGCAACGCCGCGGGCGAAACCTCCACCCCCAGCCGCGCCTGCGCGGCCAGCACGGCCAGCCACAGGCGCCGCTCGGCCACCACCTTGTACTCGGAAGACCACAGGCCGGCCAGCTGCGCGGAGGCATAACGGGCGGCAAGAACATTGGGGATACGCGGCTTGACAGTCACGTTGGGTCAGTATATTCCGCCGCCCACCCCCACCCGGCCCCCGGGCGCCGCCTCCCCTCGCAGGCCCGGAGAAAGACCGGGGCCGCTCACCCCGCACGGGGGGTGAGCGGCCCACACCTTCGGAAAAGGACTACCGGGCCGTCGGCGCCAGCTCGTCCTTGTCGTAGACCTTCACCCGGGCGTGCTCGCCGCCGCCGCGGGGCATACGCCGCAGCCGCGCCTTGAGCCGCTCCACCATCACATACAGGCTCGGCACCAGCACCAGCGTCAGCAGCGTCGACGACAGCAGCCCGCCGATCACCACGATCGCCAGCGGCTGGGAGATGAACCCCCCGGAGCCGGTCAACCCCAGCGCCATCGGGATCAACGCGCAGATCGTCGCCACCGCGGTCATCAGGATCGGCCGCAACCTGCGCCGGCCGCCCTCGATCACCGCCTCCACGATGCCCATCCCCTGCTCGCGGTACTGATTGATCAGGTCGATCAGCACGATCGCGTTGGTCACCACGATACCGATCAGCATCAGCATGCCGATCAGGGCGGGAACCCCCATCGGCGTGTCCGTCGCCAGCAGCAGCCCGACCGCCCCGGTCGCCGCGAACGGCACCGACACCAGCAAGATCAGCGGCTGCACGAAACTCCGGAACGTCGCCACCATGATCATGAAGACGATCGCGATCGCCGCCAGCATCGCCAGCCCCAGCTGCCCGAACGCCTCCGCCTGGTCCGCGCTGACCCCGCCCACGGTGAAACTCGCCCCCGCCGGCAACGCCAGGGCATCCAGCTTCGACGTCAGCTCCGTCGTCACGCTGCCCAGGTCACTGGCGGTCGCCGTACCCGACACCGTCGCGCTGCGCTCACCGTCGATCCGCGTCACCTGCGTGGGACCGTCCACCGTGACCACTTCCGCCACCTGCGACAACCTCACCATCCCCGTGGCCGTCGGCAACCTCAGCGCCTCCACCGCCTTGACGTCCTCGGGCGCGTCCGCGGTCCGCAACACCACCTCACCGGCGCGGCCGTCCAGCGTCAGCTCACCCAGCGGCGCCCCCCGGAACTGCTGCGCCACCAACTGGCCGATCTGCGTCTCGGTCAGCCCTCTGGCCGCCGCCTTCTCCCGGTCGACCCGCACCTCGACCCGCGCGGCCCCGTCCTCCAGGTTGGAGGTCACATCCCGCAACCCGCCCAAGCCGGCCATCGCCGCGCGAACCGTCTCGGTCGCGCTACGCAGCGTCTCCACATCCGGCGCCTGAACGATCACCTGCAACTGGTCGGCCGACCCGCCGGGAACACCCTGGGCGCCGCCCACCGTGACCGTGCCGATCTCCGAGGAGTCCAGCCGCGCCAGCCGCTCGCGCAACTCCTCCTCCAGCGCCGCGCTGTCGCTGTCCTCGGCGACCGTCACCGAGTACGACGCCCGATCACCACCACCGCCGCCCCCCAGGAAACCGCCGCCACCACCCACGTTCACCTGGTAGTCGCGCACCCCCTCCAGCGACGACAAGATCTCCTCGACCTTCCTGGCCGCCTCGTCCGTCGCCGCCAGGCCCGTGCCCGTCGGCATCCGCTGGCTGATCGAGACCGTGTCCTGCCCGGAGGAGTCGATGAAGTTGGTCTCCAGCCGGCCCGCCAGCCCCATCGTCACGACGAACACCACCAGCCCGGTCAACACCGTCACCAGCCGCCGCCGCGTCGCGAACCGCAACACCGGCAGATACGCCCGCTGCAGCGGACTGCGCAACTCCTTGGCCTCGGCCTTCTCACGCACCACCCGCGCCTGCTCCGGCGACAACACCGGCGCCCTCAAGAACCAGTACGCCAGCACCGGCACCACCGTCAGCGACACCAGCAACGACGCCAGCAACGCCACCGTCACCGTGATCGCGAACGGCGCGAACAGCTGCCCCACCATGCCGCCCACCACCGCGATCGGCACGAACACCGCCACCGTCGTCAGCGTCGAGGCCGTCACCGCGCCACTGACCTCGCGCACCCCCTCCAGCACCGCCTTGCGCTTGGCCTCCCCATAGCTCAGATGACGCTTGATGTTCTCCAAGACCACGATCGAGTCGTCGACCACCCGGCCCACCGCGATCGTCAGCGCCCCCAGCGTCAGCAGGTTCAGCGAGTAGTCGCCCACCCACAACGCGATCAACGCGATGATCACCGACAGCGGGATCGACGCCGCCGTCACCAGCGTCGAGCGCACCGACAACAAGAAGACCAAGATGACCAAAACCGCGAACGCCAGCCCCAGCAAACCCTCGACCGTCAGATCCTCGATCGACCGCTCCACATAGGGCGCCTGATCGAAGATCACGGTAATCTCCGAGGAGTCCCCGATCGCCCGCACCATCTCCGAACGCTTCTCGTGCACCGCGTGCGAGATCGCCACCGCATTGCCGTCCGGCGCCATCGTCACCGACAGGCCCAGACTCGACTGCCCGTTGGTCCGCGTCAGCGACGTCGCCTCGGCCGGCGTCCGCTCCACCGTCGCCACCTCGCCCAGCCGCACCGGCTTGGGGGCCACCTGCGCACGCGCCTGCCCCGGCGCCGCCTGGGCGTCCGCTCCACCCCCCGGCGCCTGCCGCTGCGCCTGCTGCGGCGCCGCAGGCGTCAGATACAGATCCCTCAGCTCCTCCAGCGTCGCGACCCGCGCCCCCACCTGAACCGTGAGCGACACCTTGTCCTCGGTCACGCTGCCCGCCGGAACCGGCTGCCCGTTGGCCCGCAGCACCTCGCCCACCGCGGCCGGCGACAACCCCAGCGCCGCCAGCTTCCCGACATCCGGAGTGATCGTCACCACCTCGTCGCGGGCACCCGTCACCGTTACCTCGCGCACCCCCTCCACAGCCCGCAGCTCCGGCACCACCAGCCGCTCAAGCCGCTCGGCCATGACCCGCGGATCGCCACCGTCACCCACCGCCAGCTGCATCACCGGGATGTCGTCGGTCCCGCCCGACAGGACCTGCGGATCGACCCCCTGCGGCAACTGCGTCCTGATCCGCGAGATCGCCTGCTGCATCTGCGCGACCGCCGCGTCGATGTCGGTGCCGAACTCGAACGCCGCCTGGACCTGCGCCATCCCCTCCCGGGACGTCGAGGTCACCTCGGAAAGCCCCTCCAGCCCCTGAAAACTGCTCTCGATCGGCTTGGTCACCTGCTCCTCGACGATCTCGGGAGAGGCGCCCGGATACGGGGCCACCACGAACGCCCCCGGGAACGACAGCGAGGGCAACAGCTGCTGTTTCAGGGAGGGGATCGCGAAGAGGCCGAACGCGCTCAACACCAGCGTGATCATTATCACGAGGCTGCGGTTGGCGAGGCTCAACCTGGCCAGGGAGGTCATGGGGGCAGGGCTCCTCGGGGAGGGACATCACAGCAATATTCGCCCCAGACTAACACTTCGCCTCAGGCGAATATTTAACGATGCTTACCAATCCTGATAACCTTCTCAGGAAGCGAGAGGTGAGCGTGAACAACGACGACCGCGAACAGCTGATCGACCACATCGGCGCCGCCCAGCGCGCCCTGGGCCGGCTCCTCGCCCAGCAAGGCCCGCCACTACCCCTCTTCGACTCCAACCTCACCATGCGCCAGCTCAAAGTCGTCCTGATCCTCTCCGGCCACGACTTCGCCTCGGGCCAGGACCTCGCCACCCACCTCGGCGTCGGCCTCGGCACCGTCACCGGCCTCGTCGACCGCCTCGTCGCCCGCGGCCTCGTCACCCGCCGCGAAGACCCCCACGACCGCCGCATCCGCCGCGTCGGGCTCACCCCCGCCGGGCGCGCCCTCACCGAACAGATCACCGACGCCGGCCTCAACGAGTTCCGCCGCCTCCTGCAACACCTCGACACCCCCACCCTGCGCGACCTCGCCACGATCATGAACAAGCTCCAGCACGCCGCGCTCACCCACTGAGATCACCGCCCGCCGCCCGCAAATCCCTCCCACACCAAAAGGTAGGATGATAGGTTCCGTCGGTGTGACAGAGCCCACTCACACCCTCTTCTCCCTCACCGGCCACACCGCCCTCATCACCGGCGGCAGCTCCGGCATCGGACACACCATCGCCCACGCCCTCGGCCACGCCGGCGCCAACATCGTCATCGCCGCCCGCCGCACCACCCACCTCACCCAAACCCTCAACGAACTCCACCACCACAACATCAACGCCGCCGCCATCACCGCCGACCTCGCCAACCCCGACGACATCACCCACATCTGCCACCAGGCCCCCACCTTCTTCGGCGACATCGACATCCTCGTCAACAACGCCGCCAACAACATCCGCCCCCCCATGGCAGAACTCACCCTCGACGACTACCAGCAGACGATGGCCGTCAACATCACCGCCCCCTACCTCCTCGGCCAGCACTTCGGCCCCCTCATGGCCCAACGCGGCTGGGGCCGCATCATCAACATCGGCTCCCAGCAATCCCACAGAGCCTTCGGCAACAGCGGCGCCTACGGCATCTCCAAAGCCGCCATCGCCGGCCTCACCCGCTCCCAGGCGGAAGCCTGGTCCCCCCACGGCGTCTGCGCCAACACCATCATCCCCGGCTTCGTCATCACCCCCCTCACCCAATCCGTCCAAGACACCCCCGGCCGCCTCGAAGCACTCGCCGCCCGCACCCTGATCGGCCGCAACGGCCGGCCCGCCGACTACGCCGGCATCGCCGTCCTCCTCGCCGGCAACGCCGGCGCCTACATCACCGGCCAGGCCATCTGCGTCGACGGCGGCTTCTCCGTCCACTGACCACCCAGCACCCCGCCACCACGAACCCGCCATGAACGACCGGGCCACCGCGCACCTCTTCCGCGGTCTCGGCGCCCCCAGACCGTCGCCGCCGCCTTCTCCACCATGGCCCTCGGCCACCTCGCCCAGCACCTCGGACCGGTACACGCGGTTCGCCACTGCGGCCTCGTCACAGCACTGCTCGCCGCCCTCATGGCCGCCTTTGCCGAAGTCCCGGTCCCCCGTACGACACCGCGGCCGGCCGACGGTGCGGCTCTTCTTTGGTGGTGGAGTCTTCAGTCCGGTTTAAAATGATCTTGTGGTCAGCCCAGCGGCTTTACAATGTAGATTAATAGGTGTTCGACGTCGAACACCACAGGCGGGCGGAGTCCAGCCGAGCCTCGGGAGCCCGGGGCTCGGAGCAACCGTCACGGCACGGGTCCTCCGCTGGAGGCGGCCTCGGGGATTTCACCTGGGGAGGGAACGCTCCCACCGCAGACGGATGATTGAGCAGGTCGGGGTGGGTAGTGACCCTGCACAACTTTCACAGCGACCGTTCTGGTTCTGGCGGACATGTCGGTAGCGCCCCCGGTGAAAGCTACAGACGGCACTCACATCAAAGGGGACCGGCATGCACACCGACCAACGGGACCACTGGCCGATCAGCACCGACCTGATCGGCCTGCGCCGGTATCTGCACCACTACATGAGCCAGGTGGGCCTGGCCGGGACCCGGCGCGATGACCTGCTGCTGGCGGCCAACGAGGCGGTCATCAACGTGCTGGAACACGGCGACGCCGCCGGAAGCGTGAGCGTCTGGCACGACGAGGCGGACCTCGTCGTCGACGTCGTCGACGACGCCGGGCGCCTCTCCCCCGAGCAGGCCAACCGCAGCCGACCCGCCCCGGGCTCGGTCCGCGGGTTCGGGCTGTGGCTGATGGGCCGGCTTTGTGATGAGTTCACCATCTACCAGAGCGGCGGCCGATCCCTGGTCCGGTTGCGGATGCACCTGAGCGTCGCCTCCGGCGCCGCCGGATAGCCGGCCGGAGCGTCTCTTGCCCCGGCCGGCGTCGTGACGTGACCGGCGGCGCCACAGGACAAGCGCCGCGGGACACGACACCGCGGCGACACCGCGGCGACACCGCGGGAGGGCCGGGCCGCCCCGCGCCCTCGGCGAGGCCGCGTCCCGCACGCCTGACCCGCCGCCCGGACTCAGCCGGTGAGCGAGCCCGGCTCCGGCGAACGGGCGACCGTGAACATCAGCGGGGTGCTGACCCCGTGCCGGACAGCGGCGTCGGCGAGGAAGGCCGCCAGCCACCCCAGAGCGTCCGGCGACCACTCCGCCAGGGTGCCGCGGAGCGCGACCCGGTGACGAGCGGGACCAAGCCACAGCTCGTCGATGACGGCGGGCTCCAGGATCACATCGTCGTCCGTCACGGAGATCGAGTCGCACGAGAAGACATCCTGATCGAGCTCCCGCATCCACCCGAGCATCTCGGGCGCCGCCGAACGGATGGAGGAATCCTGCCCGCCGTCCAGCGTCACCCGCACCGGTGTCCTCAGGTGCGGATCACCGTCGGTGAACCAGCCCGCGTCCTGGAGCAGGGTCATCACCGCGCCCACGTGCGACGACGTGTCCGTCGGCGCGTCAAGGCCCTGCACAGGCAGCAGGACCTGAACCGCCCCCAGGCGCAGAGCGCCGATACGGGCCACCACGTCGCCCGCGCACGACAGGAACGCCTGCGCCGGCAACGGCCGACCGGCCGGGACCGGCGCGGTCAACGACACCTGAAACCACGCGACGCGCGCCGGTCGCGATGAGCCCGGCAGGGGATCCTGCCCGGCGTCGTTCATACCCCACAGGCCGCCGGACGCGTTCTGCGCGGCCTCGGCGAGCCATCCCATCGCGGAGGCTCTCGCGACGAACAGGCTGTAGGCGTCGGAGGAGGCGACGAGAGGATCTCGCCACGGGTGCGGCGTCAGCTCACCGTACAAAGCCGCGAGCATGGTGGCGCCGGGTCTGATACTCATGTCGCCTCCTCGGGTCACCGCCTGCAGTAGATGTTCTGGCCCGGGGTGACGAGCTTGCCCGGGTCGTCGGCCAGGCCGACCAGGTCCACGTCGATGACGCTGCGCCACCCGGTCAGGCCGCGGCCGGCGCAGCCCGCGCGTCCGGTCGCGCGGTTGCCGGCCCCTCCGCCGGACCTCACCGTCGCGCTCCCCGCCGTGCCGGCGTTTCTCCAACTGCCGTCAGCGTAATACTGCTGCAGCTGCACCGTGACGATCGCGAGTGTGGCGTTACAGTTGCCGTTGACCCACCAGCCGTGCCCGGACGCCTCGAAGGCGGAGCTGGAGAGGTGGACGTAGTCGCCCCTGGTCTCGAAGAAACACACCGCGGACGATCGGCTGTTCTCCGGGGAACTCGTGTTTCTTGACACCGCCTCGCCACCGGCGGGAGCGGGTGCCGGAGCGGGCGCGGGCGGAGGGTCGGGGGCGGATCGCGCCGGGACCGCGCTCGCCGAACTCGGCGACATCCCGAGCAGCAACGCGCCCACGATGCCGGCCGTCGTGGAGATCGTACGAAAAGAGTGACGCATGACCGTACCTCCGAGCTGAGTCGAGCAGGATCGAGGGCTGTCGCGCACCCCCGTCCGGCGGCTGAAAGCACGCGCGGCGCCGACCTCTATCGGCGCACGGCAAAAACAAACGTGTCATTGTCGCTCTATTGTGTCAAGAAAATTAAAATCACTAAGCGGGATTTCGCCATCATGTGGCGTGTGATTTCACATTCATCCTGGAATTTGCTCTTTAATTGTTTTGATGGGGATTTCATGGCAATGCACAATAGGCGCGAAGTGGACAATTAAATACGTGCCCTGCCGCGAGCGCGGCCGGGAAACCCTGAGCGGCAGACCGGCGGCCGCCGGTGTGCCGCTCGACGCCCGGCCAGGCGATCCGGCCGCGGTTCGGTCGCGAGCGGGCGGATTCACGGGACGGAGCCGATGACACCCCATACGGTCCCGGCCGTCCACATCCGAGGATCACTCAGCGGTCGCAGCGATTTCCGCCAGCCTGGTCAGCCGCTGGGATGTGGCCTCATCCACCGGCGTCATGACGGTCATCCGATGGCCGCTGTCCGGGAGGTTCGTGGAGACGAACCTGAGGTACAACAGGCCGACCAGAGGACTGGTCAGGCGCTTGGTCTCGTAATCTTGGAGAAGAACGTCGTGCCGACTCCACAGTCGCGCGAATTCGCCCGATCGTTGCCGGAGCCTTTCGACCGTCGTCGCGGCTGCCGGGGTGCGCAGGTCGGCGCCGACCGCGGCACGCATCCGCGCGACCATCCGGGTCGCGACGATGTCATCGTCGACGTAGCGGCTGCGCCAGTCGGGGTCGGTGAAGAACTGCACCGCGCAGTTGCGTTCCTCCGCTGGAATCATGTCCATATCTGTAAACAAAAAGCGATACGTGCGGTTATAGGCCACCATGTCGAACAGTGGTGTTTGCAGACACGCGGGGTACGGGTCGAGTTTGTCCAGCACCGGCTGGAACGCCGCCACCAAGGCCGGTTCGTGCACGGCCGATTCGGTGGGCGGCAACCGCAAGCCCGCAAGCCGTTGTAGATGCCGTTTCTCGGTGTCGTCCAGTCTGAGCGCTCGACCGACAGCCATCAGAACCTGCATGCTGACGTTGATCGCGCGGCCCTGTTCGAGCCAGGTGTACCAGGTCACCCCGACTCCGGCCAGCACCGCCACCTCCTCGCGGCGCAGGCCCGGCGTGCGGCGGCGCCCGGTCGTGGGAAGGCCCGCCTGTCGCGGGGTCAGCCGCTCGCGCCGGGTGCGCAGGAACTCACCGAGCTCGCGCCGGATCGCGAGGGGCCTGACGTCGCTCATGGTGTGGATCAGAATTGGTGAGGAGCGCGGAACGAGTCGTCAGATGTGAAGTCCCGGCAGTACCTCGGCGCCCAGGCGGCGGATGTTCTCCAGGGTTCGGGCGTGCTCGCCCGAACCCTCGACCATGAGGAGAAGGTGTTCGAGCCCGGTCGCCTCGCGGGTGCGCCTGATCGTCTCCACGCAGTGGCCGGCGTCACCCACCGGATGGACGCCGGTCAGGAAGTCGACGTACTCCCCCACGTCCCGCACGGGCCGCCTGCGGCCGTCCACCGGCACGTACCCCTTCAGGCCCGGCTCCAGCCAGCGGGGCATGGCGCTTCTCAGCTCCCGCACGGCCACCGCCGTCGAGTCGGCCACGTATCCGACGACGGCGGCCACGTGCCGGATCGTCTCGGCCCCCGCCGGGAGCGCCGCGGCGGCTCCCGGCGCGGGCGAGGACGCCGCGCCGTAGCCGGCGAGCATCGCGGCCTTGTCCTCGTCGTCCATGTGCATGCCGAGCAGCATCGGCAGCCCCCGTGCGGCCGCCAGACGCGCCGTCTGCGGTGAGGTGCACGCCACGACGGGCCGCAGCGACGCCGCCGGTACCATCGCGACCTCGCGGAAACGGAAGAACTCCCCCGCGGCCGACACCGTACGCTGCCCCAGTGCCCGGCACAGCAGGTCGAGCGACTCGGCGAAGCCGCGTTCGAATCTCGCCAGGCCGGTGCCGAACACCTCAAGATCCACCCAGGGCCCGCCTCTGCCGACTCCCAGGGCGAAACGCCCATCCGACAGGTGATGCAACATCGCCGCCTGCTCGGCCAGCGCCACCGGGTGCTGCGTGGACAGCACGCTCACCGCCGTCCCCACCCCGATCGTCCGCGTACGTCCAAGCGCCACGGCCGCCAGCGTGGCCGCCGACGGGCACACCCCGTACGACATGAAGTGGTGCTCGGCGATCCAGGCGTCGTCGAACCCCGCCTCCTCCGCGACCGCTATCGCCTCCACGCAGTCGCGGAGCACCTGTCCCTGTGGCCTGCCGGGAAAACCCGCCGCGACCAGGAAGATTCCGATCCGCATCCTGCTCATCGAACACCTCCGGGGTGGATCTCCTAGGTGTGGTCCCGGGCCGCGGGGCCGGTGTCAGCCGGGGCCCGTGCCGTACAGCGTGGTGAGGTCGGCGGCGGTGACGGCCATCCGGTCGCGCAACTCGGGTGGCTCCAGCACCTCGATGTCGGCGCCCAGGCGCAGCAGCTGCCAGTGGGCGTGCAGGCTGGACTCGGTCGGCAGCCGCAGCACAACCCAGCCGTGCTCGTCAGGCGGGCCCGCCGCGGCCAGCGCGGCCTCGGCGATCTCCGCGCCCACCGTGTGGCGCAGCATCTTCTCGGTGCCCGGCGCCATCCGCACCACGGCCTCGCCGGTGTACATCCGCTCGCGGAAGGCGGCGGTGTAGTCGCGCCAGAAGGCGGGCAGGTCGAAGCCGGCGGGACGCTCGAAGTGTCCCCGGGCGAGCTCGGCGCTCAGGATCCGCGACACCCGGTAGGTGCGCGGTCCTCCCTCGCCGGCGCTCGCCACCATGTACCACGCCCCGCCCTTGAGGACCAGGCCGTAAGGGTGGGCCAGACGCTCGACGTCGCGAGGGCCCCAGCGGCGGTAGGTCATCCGCAGCGGCCGCTGCTCCCACACCGCTTCCGCGACCTCACCCAGGAAGGGGGACGAGTCGGTGTCGCCGTACCAGCCGGGGACGTCCAGGTGAAAGCGCTGGCGCATCCGGGAGGCGTGGAAGCGCGGCTCGGGAGGGAGCGCGGCGAGCATCTTCAGCTCGGCGTTGGCCGCGACCTCGGCCAGCCCCAGGTCGGCGGCGGGGCCCGGCAGTCCGGCCAGGAACAGGGAGGAGGCCTCCTGGGCGGTCAGCCCGTTGAGCCGGGTGCGGTAGCCGTCCAGCAGGCGGTATCCGCCGAGGGGGCCGCGGTCGGCGTAGACCGGCACCCCCGCTGACGACAATGCCTCCACGTCTCGGTAGATCGTGCGGACGGAGACCTCCAGCTCCTCGGCCAGCTCGGTGGCCGTCATCCGCCCGCGGGTCTGCAGAAGCAGCAGCAGGGAGAGCAGACGACTCGCGCGCATGGCGGCCAGTGTCCCGCACGTTTGCCAATCGCACACACTCCATGTTCAAATGAACGCGTGGAGAGTAACAATCGCATTCGTGCGATCATGTCGGCGCTGCGCACCAGCGACGTCGTCTCGGTCGCGGAGCTGGCGGCCGAGCACGCCGTCTCCGAGATGACCATCCGCCGCGACCTCGACGAGCTCGCCCAACAGGGCGTGGTCAGGCGGGTGAGAGGCGGTGCGGTGAGCCTGCTGCTGCGCGGGGAGGAGCCGCCCTTCGGGGTGCGCGAGCGCGAGGCGGTGGAGGCCAAGCGCCGGATCGCCGCCGAGGTCGCGACCTTGCTCACCGACGGGGAGGCCGTGCTGCTCGACAGCGGCACCACCTCCCTTGAGGTCGCGCGCGCGATCCGCGAGCGCCGCCTCACGGTCCTGACGCTCGGCCTGCAGTCGGCCGCCGAGCTCAGCTCGGCCCCCCGGATCCGCCTGGTGCTCCCCGGGGGCGAGGTCCGCCCAGGCGAGCTGAGCTTCGCCGGCCCGCTGACAGAGAGCGCCATCCGGTCCCTGCGCTTCGACACCGCGGTCATCGGCTGCTGCGGCCTGTCCGCCGAGCATGGCCTCACCGCCCACGACCTGTCCGACGTCGCCGTCAAGCAAGCGGCGATCGCCTCCGCCCGGCGCGTGATCGCGGCAGCCGACTCCGGCAAGTTCACCCGCACCGCGTTCGGCGCCGTCTGCCCGATGGACCGCCTCGACATGGTCATCACCGACACCACGCTGCCCCCCGCCGAGCACGACGCCATGATCGCGGCAGGCGTCGCCGTCCGCGCGGTCTGAGCCACCCGACCCGATCCGTATGACCCGCGTCGCCCCGCTCGATCCGCCGCCCCTGGTCCACGCCGTCCTGGCCACGCCGTCCGAGCCGCGCCATCCGGGCCACGTCGCCCCGCCCCGGCGGCCGGCCGGAACCGGAATCCTCGCTCGGCGAGCCCTCCGCGGACGCAACGGCCCACCCGCCCTCCCCCGATCCGCACCGTCCGACTGGAGCCCTCGCCCATGCGCGCCACCACCTTCGACCAGACCGCGCTGCTACGCGGCCGGGTCGCGGTCTACCTGCTCTTCCTGCTCTCGGGCATGTCCATCGGCACCTGGACGGCGCGCATCCCGTCGATCAAACAGGGACTGGGGCTGAGCGAGGGCGAACTCAGCCTCGGACTGCTCGGAATCGCCGCCGGGGCGATCGCCGGCATGCAGGTGGTCGGCCGCCTGGTCGACCGCCACGGCAGCGTCAAGGTGATGCTGCCGATGGCCTTCGCCCAGGCCCTCGTGCTGATCCTGCCCGCCTTCATGCCGAACCTCGCCGGCCTCGCCCTCGCGCTGTTCGTCTTCGGTGCGGTGCACGGCACACTGGATGTGGCGATGAACGCCAACGCCGTCGAGGTCGAGCAGGCCATGGGCCGTCCGATCATGTCGTCCTTTCACGCCGTGTTCAGCATCGGCGGCTTCCTCGGCGCCGCCGCGGGAGGGCTGCTCGCCCAGGCCGCGTTCAGTCCCGGGCAGACGTTCACCGCGGTCGCCGTGGTGATCACCGCGCTCGCGATCTGGGCCGCCCGCTGGGCGCTGCCCCTGACCACGCACACCACCCCCGCCGGGACGGGGCCGACGATCCGCGAAGGCGCAGGCGGAAGCGGAGGTGGGGTGCTGCTGCTGGGCGTCCTCGCCTTCTGCTGCATGATCGGCGAAGGGGCCGCGGCCGACTGGAGCTCGGTGTACCTGCGCGAGAGCCTCAACAGTTCCGACGCCTTCGCCGCGGTCGCCTACGCCGCCTTCTCGATCATGATGACCGCGGGCCGTCTCGCCGGTGACAGGCTGGCAGCCCTGCTGGGGCCGGTGAACCTGGTGCGCGCGTGCGGGGCGCTGGCCGCCTCCGGGCTCGGCTTGGGCCTGCTCGCCGGAAACCAGATCGCCGCGGTGATCGGTTTCGGCTGTTTCGGAGCCGGCCTGTCCTGCATCGTCCCGCAGGTCTTCTCCGCGGCCGGCAGGCGCGACCCGGCTCGCGCGGGGAAGGCACTGGCCAGGGTGGCGAGCCTGGGTTATGTGGGATTCCTCAGCGGGCCCGTGCTGATCGGCGGCGCCGCCGAGCTGATCGGCCTGCCTCGCGCGCTCGCCATCCCGGCCCTGCTGGCCTTTTTTGTCGCGTTGGCCGCGAGAGCGCTCAAACCCTCGCCCTTTACAAAGTAGATCAAAGAAGCGACAGTGCCCGGGAGGCGACCCCGGCCATGCCCAGACGGTCGGCCAGGCGCAGCGCGCGGCGCAGCAGATGGGCGGCCTCCCCGCTGGAATCCCTCGCCCCCTCCCCCGGCGAGACCTCTGACGAGGCCCCCGACGAGGCCGGCACGAAGCCTCCCGGACTGTCCCCGCGGGCCTGCCGGGAGGCTTGCGCGCCGTCCCGCGCAAGCAGCGCCCTGGCACGGTCGAGGTGGAGGTGCGCGATCAGCGGGGAGGCGGCGTCGGCGAGCACAAGCGCCTCGCCGAAACACCGCAGCGCCTCCTCGGCGTCCCCCTCGGCCAGCGCGAGCAGCCCGAGATAGCGCTCCGCCGGCCCCAGCAGGATCGCGGGCCACCCGGCGAGCGCGATCTGCCCTCGGTGGGCCGACAGCCGCCCTCGCACCAGGGCGGCGCATCGCGACAGTTCGGGGTCGCCGTGCCCCGCCTCGATGAGCAGCGCGCACGACTCGGCCAGCAGGGCGAGCGCCGGAACCGACCACCCCTGGGGCGGCAGCGCGCCGAGATCGGAGGTCTCGCGGAAGAACGCCCTCAGCCGGTCCCTCGCGTCCTCGTGCCCGCCGAGCTCGCAGAGCGCCAGGATGAGCGCCGCACGCCAGATCGGGAAGTACTCGTACCCGGCCGCCTGGCCGGCGAGCCCGGAGCCGAAGAGCTCTCCCAGCCGTCCCTGCTCGTGCAGCAGCCAGTAGTGCTGCGCGAGCAGGGTCTGCCGCAGGGTGTCGGCGAAGATCGACTCGCCCTCGTCCTCGCTCTCCTTCTCCAGTCGCCGCCACTCGGCCAGGACCCGCTCCTCGGCCCGGCCGAACTCCCCGTTCCAGACGTCCATCAGCGTGTCCAGGGTGTTCTGCAGCCAGGCGCCGAAGACCCGGTGGTTGCGTGCGACGTGCCTGCGGTGACCGGCCACGGTGGCGGCGGCCTCTCTCAGGTGGCCCAGCCGGAGCCGGTCGATCGTGAGGGCGACCATGGCCTCGCTGCGAAAGTGCGCCGACGCCGCCTCGATGCTCGCCTCCCCGAGCCGTTCGGCGATGCCCAGCAGCTCTCCCGGCGGCGCGAAGTCGTACAGGCCCCATCGGCACTCGTTGAGCACCTCGCAGCGGATGAGCGGCCCTGCCCCTGACTCCTCCAGCTCGCGCAGCGTCGCGCGGGCCAGCTCCACCCCGGGCCGCAGGCCGGCGTACGTGGGGTCGAGGCTGTCGCTGACCGCCATCGTCAGCTTGTGGGCGAGATGCGCCTGCAGCTGCAGCCGCAGCGCGACCGCCTCCTCGCCGGTGTCGTCGCCCAGCGCCTTCAGGCCGGCGCCCAGCACGTGCAGCAGCTGCCGGTCGGCCTGGCCGGGGGGCGACCAGCGGCGCGCCAGCCTGATCGCCGCCACCGCCGCGAGCCTCGGCAGCTTCTCGGCGTCGCGCTGGGCCCTCAGGTACAGGCGCTCGGCCTCCTCCAGGTCGCCGGCGTCGTTGCGCGCGTCCCCCAGCGTGATCAGCAGGCCGACCCGGGTCTCGGTGTCGCACCGCATTCCCAGCCCGGTCAGTGCCCAGGTGATCGCCCCCTCGGTGGCGAAGCCGCGTTGCTGGGCCCGCGCGGCGCCCAGGCAGGCCGCGGCGACGCGTTCCTCGGACAGCCCGCTCCCCGAGGAGCGGGCGTGTTCCGCGACGCGTACCGGCAGCGCCGGGTCGATCCAGCCGCCGCCGCTCATCCGCGCCAGCCGCTCGTCCAGGATCTCGAACGCTCGCCGGTGCAGTTCCATCGCGAGCGCCGGATGATGCCTCAGCTCCCGCAGCAGGCTCTCCCTGATCGTGTCATGGACGAAGCGCAGCCCCTGGTGGTCGATGAGCGTTCTGGCCGTCACGGCCACCGCGCGCCTGCGGTTGGCCTCATCGGCGTCGATCTCCAGCATGCCCGCGACGAGATCGGGGTCGATCTCCCTGCCCAGGGCGGTGACGGCCGCCGCGGCGAACCAGCGGAACATCGGGCTGGAGGCGGTGTCGTGCCCGGGGACGTCGCGGGGGAGGTCACCGGCCTCGGTGATCCGGCACAGGTCCAGTGGCAGTCCCCCGGTGCCGTCCATCGCCCTGCCGGTCTCCGCGCGGGTCGGTTCGCGGCCCCAGGTCGCGCCCAGCCACTCCGCCACCTCCTCGATCCCCAGCCTTGACAGCGCCAGCACGTCCATCCGCCCTCGCCAGCGCGTCGGCTCCGAACGGTCGGTGAGCACGAAGCCGACGGGAGTCTCCCCGAGGGCCTCCCGCACGTTGTGCAGCAGGTCCTCGGCGTCGGAGCGAAGCAGGTGGGCGTCGTCGAAGACGATGAGGAGGCCCGTGCCGGAGGTCAGGCGCAACAGGGCGACCAGCAGGTCGACCATCCGCCGCGGATCGCGTTCGTGCCCGGGCCCGCCGAGCGAGCCGAACAGGCCCGCCGACATCAACCCCTCCAGGGTCTCGCGCTCCTCGGGGCCGATCGGGACGGCCGGGCCGCCCAGGTCGCGCCGCAGATCCTCCCAGAGCGTCCCGACCAGGACCCGCCACGGCTGGAGGTCGCCGAGCTCCTGGCAGGGGACGGTCACCATGCGCACCTTCGGGGGCAGCAGCACGGCCAGCTCCTCCACGAGCCTGGTCTTGCCGACTCCGGACACCCCGCAGACGGCCAGGGCCACCGGCTCGCCGCGTCCAAGCCGCCCGGCCAGGGTGGACAGCAGCAGGGTCTCGTCCCGGCGGCCGACCAGGATCTTCGGGGCGCCGTGGCCGTAGGCGCGCACGGCGAAGGGCTGCGGGCGGCCGAGGCCGTGACCGCGCAGGGCCAGCAGGTCCTGCGCCCGGCTCACCGCGTCGTCCCCGGGGGAGAGCGCGCGGCGCCGCGCGATCATCTCACTCGCGACGACCGCCCCCTCGTCACGTAGCGCGACCAGGAAGCGCAGCAGCCACAGCGGGCCGCTGTCCTCCTGCCCGTCGGCGAGGACCTCTCCGGTGAGGAATTCCGCCTCGCCCAGCAGGTCGAGCCGGATGGCGGCGCGGGCGGCGAGCCTGATCAGCTCACGGCGCCGCTCCCGCAGCCTGGCGTGGTAGCTCTCGCAGACCCTGGGCGGGATCCACGCGCCCGCCAGCGACGCGAACGGGTCGCCGGACCACTGTCCGAGCGCCTCTCTCAGCGTCCGCAGGGACGCGGCGAGGTCACCGTGTTCCAGCAGCGTCCGCCCGTCGCGCAGGTAGGCCTCGAAGCGCCGCGTGTCGACGGTGGCGGCGAGGCGGCCGGGCGCGTCCTCGACCAGCTCGTAGACGTGTGAGCGTCTGGCCCCGGGGATGTCCAGCCCGCTGCCGCGCAGCAGGGCGCGCAGCCGCGAGACGGGCGGCGCCACCTCCACGTGCCGGTCGGCGGCCGGTTCGGACAGCCCCGAGGCCAGGGCGGCCGGGGAGATCGGGCCGCGGGCGGAGACCAGCATGGCCAGCGTTTTCGCCAGTTGCGGGTTGATCTCCTGCGCCGCCCCGTCGATCACGATGTCCACGGTGCCGAACAGCCTGATCTCGAAGCTCGCCACATGCACCGCCCGGGGAGAATCGATTCGTGTTTTTTCCGGCGACGGCTCCGGCTGCAAGGTCATCGCAAGGTTGCTCGCCGCATCGTGGAGACGGGCGCGGAAAACAGCTCGAAGCGCTCGACAACGATGTCACAGGAGACGCCCTCATGGCCAAGATCGAGGACTTTTCCGTCGGCCCGCTGGACGACGAGCAGGTGAAAAAGGCCAGGGAGAATATTCGGCACGCCAGAAGAGCGGGATCAGATAAACCACTAACTGTGGCGATAATGGGGCAAACAGGAGTAGGTAAGACGTCTCTCCTGAACAGCCTTTTCGGCACCGATCTCGCCGTCGGTCACGTCCGGCCGGTCACCCGGAGACCGGAACCGGTCTCGGTGCCCGGCACCTCCGGTCACATGCTGACCTTCTGGGACATGCCAGGCGTCGGGGAATCCGACGCCAGCGACGAGACTCACCTGGCCATGTATCTGGAGAGGCTGATCCACTGCGATATCGCCATCTGGGCCTTCCACGCCGACAGCCCCTCCACCGCCTACGACGAGCAGTGCCTGCGCAGGCTGCTCGACACCGTCGCGATCGAGACGCGACGGCTCATCATGAGCAAGCTCACCTTCGTCCTCACCAAGGCGGACGTGCTGGCCCCTCCCCCGTGGATCTTCGACATGCGCGGGGACCGGGGCACCTTCAGCCCCGGCGGGGCGCTCCTGCGTCGCCTGGAGGAGAAGGCCGCCTACTACGAGAGCGTCTTTCTCGAACCCCGCGGGGACATGCTTCTCACGAGCACCTACGGCACCGGGGAGTTCGCCGTCTCCGACGAAAGGCTCGGCTTCGACCGTCGGGGGGTTCACTACCGCGGCTATTTCTCCCAGCAGGTGTGCGACACCTACTCGGAGCGCTATCCGGCGCACCGGGAGGTTTTCTCCCGCCTGCGCGACAACCATCGGGTGCTGCCCTGTTCGGCGCTGTTCAGGTTCAACCTCGCGCGGCTGATGACCGGCGTCGTGAACAGGCTCGGCCCCACCGCCGTCTTCCGCTTCCGGCGCCTTCTCCAGGAGATGGGGCAACTCACCGAGGTGCCGGTGTCCACGGCGCGCACGTACGGCAATCTGATGATCTGGGACGGTGAACGCGGCACCAAGGCGTTCGACCTCGCCGAGATCCCCCTCTGAGCGGCGGGCGGGGACCCCGGCGGCGACCGGCCGGAGCGAAAGATCAGGCCGTACGGAGCCAGGCGGTGGTGCCGGCACGAGGACACGGCGATGATGGCCGACTTCGAGGCGGCCCTGGGGGCCGCTGGAGGCGCACGGCGTGGCGGCGTATCCGTTTGAGCGCGTCCCGGGGAGGAAGCCGTAGCATCGGCGGTCCACAAGAGGGGCGAAACGATGGCTGAACGACTGGTGGTGATCGGCGGCGACGCCGCGGGGATGAGCGCGGCCTCCCAGGCCAGACGCCGGCGCGGGCCCGAGGACCTGAGGATCGTCGCCTTCGAGAAGGGCGCGCACGCCTCCTACTCGGCCTGCGGCATCCCCTACCTCGTGGGCGGGGAGGTCACCGACGTGGAGGCACTGATCAGCCGTCGCCCCGAGGTGTTCCGCGACGAGTTCGCCATCGACCTGCGGCTGCGCAGCGAGGTCGTCGAGATCGATCTGGACCGGCGTGTGGTGACCGTGCGCGACGAGGAGGGCGGCTGCGCCCTGGAGCCCTTCGACCAGCTCGTGATCGCCCCCGGCGCCGTACCGGCCAGGCCCGCCCTGCCCGGCGCCGACGCCGGGGGGGTGCACGGGGTGCAGACCCTGGACGACGGCATCGCGCTGCTGGAGGCCCTGGAGCGCGGGCCGCGCAGGGCCGTGGTGGTCGGCGCGGGCTACATCGGCCTGGAGATGGCCGAGGCGATGGTGCGGCGCGGGCTGGAGGTCTCGCTCGTCGACGGCGCCGAGCAGCCGATGAGCACCCTCGACCCGGACATGGGCGCCCTGATCACCGACGCCCTGCGCGACCTGGGGGTGAAGGTGCACCTCGGCGAGCGCATCGAGCGCTTCGAGGCGTCAGGAGGGCGGGTCCGGGCGGCACGCACCGAGAACCGGACCCTGCCCGCCGACCTGATCGTCCTGGGTCTGGGCACCCGGCCGAACACCGCCCTGGCCGAGGCCGCGGGCATCCCGGTCGGCGAGACCTCGGGAATCAAGACCAACCGGCGGATGCGGACCCCGGTGGAGGGCGTCTGGGCCGCGGGCGACTGCGTCGAGACCTTCCACCGGGTCTCCCAGCGGCCGGTCGCGATCGCGCTGGGCACCCACGCCAACAAGCAGGGACGCGTCGCGGGCATCAACATCGGCGGCGGGTACGCCTCCTTCCCCGGCGTCGTGGGCACCGCGGTCTCCAAGATCTGCCAGTACGAGGTGGCGCGCACCGGCCTGACGACCGCGGAGGCTCTGGAGGCCGGATTCGAACCGGTCGGCGAGATCGTGGAGTCCACCACGCGCGCCGGATATTTTCCCGGCGCCCGCGTGATGAAGATCAAGATGATCGCCGACCGGGAGACGGGCCGCCTGCTGGGAGCCCAGATCGTCGGCCAGGAGGGCGCGGCCAAGCGCATCGACGCCCTGGCCGTCGCCCTGTGGCACGAGATGACGGTGGAGGAGATGACAGGGCTCGACCTGTCGTACGCTCCCCCGTTCGCCCCGGTGTGGGACCCGGTCCTGATCGCCGCGCGCAAGGCCGCCGAGCGTCTCGACCGGCACTCCTCTTGATCGGCCGGTCGAGACCGCCGCGAGAAAATCGGAGGGGATGGTTGGGGCGGATGAGAGCGGGCAAGGGCGAAGAATCCAACTCCCGATACCGACAAGGAGTAGCAATGCTCACATTGACGGACACGGCAGCCCAGGTAATCCGCGATCTCAGCTCGCAGATGACAGACTCCCCCGATACCGGGGTTCGCATCTCATCCCAGAGCGACGGTACCGAGTCGCTCGTGCTCTCGATCGCGGAGCACCCCGAGTCCACCGACAGGGTGGTGGAGTCGGAAGGAGCACGGATCTTCCTCGACCCGCAGGTCGTGGACATGCTCGACGACAAGTCGCTGGACGCCGACGTCGACGAGGGAGGCGGCGTCGCGTTTCTCGTCACCGAACAGCTTCCCTGACACCGGAACAGATCTCAGCGCACGCGGGCCCCGGCCCCCATCAGGGGGCCGGGGCCCGTGCGTGGCGCGAGGCTCCGGCCTGCACCGGTGACGCCCGCCTGTCCGGCGCCTCAGGGGTGGAGAAGGACCTTGATCGCCCCGTCCCGCTTCTTCTGGAAGATCTCGTAGCCGTGCGGCGCCTGGTCGAGGGGGAGCCTGTGGGTGGCCAGGTCCATCACCCCCAGAGGATCGGCGTCGTCGGTCACCAGCGGCATCAGGTCGTCGATCCAGCGCTTGACGTGAGCCTGCCCCATCCGCAGGGTGACGCCCTTGTCGAACATCCTCATCATCGGCAACGGGTCGGCCATGCCGCCGTAGACACCGACGACGGAGATCGTGCCGCCGCGCCGTACCGTGTCGACGGCCTGGTTGAGCGCGCACAGTCGGTCGACGCCCGCGCTGGACAGCAGCGGGGCGGCGATCGCGTCGGGCAGCAGGCTGGTGAGGGTCTGCGCGAACTTGGCGACCGGGGAGCCGTGCGCCTCCATGCCGACCGCGTCGATCACGGAGTCGGTGCCGCGCCCTGCGGTGAGCTCCCTGACCGCCTCGGGAATGTCGGCGGTCACGGAGGCGTCGAGCACCTCCACGCCGTGCCGGCGCGCCATCGCGAGCCTCTCGGAAACCCCGTCGACGCCGATGACCCGGTAACCCCGGTGTTTGGCGACCCTGCAGGTCATCTGCCCGATCGGGCCGAGCCCGAAGACGGTGACGCTCCCGCCGTCGGGGATGTCGGCGTACTCCACCGCCTGCCAGGAGGTGGGCAGCACGTCGGACAGGTAGACGAACCGCTCGTCCGGCGGCCCCTCGGGAACCTTGATCGGGCCGAACTGCGCCTGCGGGACCCGCAGGTACTCGGCCTGACCGCCGGGGACCTCGCCGTACAGCCTGGTGTAGCCGAACAGGGCCGCGCCCATGCCCTGGTCGCGGACCTGGGTGGTCTCGCACTGGGCGAAGAGGTTCAGGCCGCACATGTGGCAGTGACCGCAGGAGATGTTGAACGGGATGACCACCCTGTCTCCCGGCTTGATGGAGGTGACCTCGGAGCCGACCTCCTCCACGATGCCCATCGGCTCGTGACCCAGGATGTCGCCCTCGCCCATGAAGGGGCCCAGGACCTCGTACAGGTGCAGGTCCGATCCGCAGATCGCGCTGGTGGTGACCTTGATGATCGCGTCGTTCGGCTCCTTGATGATCGGGTCGGCGACCTCCTCGACCCGCACATCGCGTCTGCCGTGCCAGGTGAGAGCTCTCATGTTCTCCTCCTCGGATGAGTGTCAGCGCAGCCGGGGCAGGACCTCTGTGGCGTAGAAGTCGAAGAAGGCGTCCTGCTCCTTGCCGATCTGGCTGATGTAGATCTCGTCGAAGCCCGCGTCCACGTACTCCTTGATCGCCTTGACGTGCACCTCGGGGTCGGGGCCGCAGGGGGCGGAGATCTCGTCCTCGGTGACCGTCTCGGCGAGCTCCTCGAAGTGGCGGGGCAACGGCAGCAGCTGCGAGGCCTCGCCCTTGATGCCCTGCGTCGGCCAGATCTGGTGCGCGGTCCTGCGGCCCGTGGCCTCGTCGGCGGCGTAACAGACCTTCAGCCCGCCCTGGGAGGGCTTGCCCGCGCCGCCGGACTTGTGGAACTGCTCCACCAGCTCGGCGTTCGGGGAGGTGCAGATGTAGCCGTCGGCGATGCGCCCGGCCAGCTGCACGGCCTTTTCCCCGAAGGCGGACATGTAGACGGGCGGCGGCTCGTCGGGAAGGGTGTACAGGCGGGCGGTGTCGACCCTGTAGTGGGTGCCCCGATGGGTCACCAGCTTCCCGGTCCACAACTGCCTCATGAGGTCGACCGCCTCCTCCAGCATCTCCAGCCGTTCGGCGGCCGGAGGCCAGCGCGAGTCGAGGATGTGCTCGTTGAGCGCCTCACCGGTGCCGACACCGAGCTGGAACCGGCCGCCCGACAGCGCCGCGCTGGTGGCGGCGGCCTGCGCGATGATCGCCGGGTGAGTGCGGATCAGCGGGCAGGTGACCGCGGTGGTGATGGGCAGCGAGGTCGCCTCGGCCACCGCCCCGATCACCGACCAGACGAACGGGCTCTGCCCCTGCACGTCCAGCCACGGATGAAAGTGGTCGGAGATCCACAACCCTTCGAAGCCCGCCCGCTCGGCGAGTTTGGCCTGCCGTACGAGTTCCGCCGGACCGTGCTCCTCACTCGACAAGAAATATCCGAACTTGGTCATTTCCCCTCCCTGATCGCCTGAGCTGCGGTGATGTCCCCTTACCCCGTCCGCGAGGGTCAAACGGAAGGCCGCGCCACACCGGTACCCAGGCCGGGCCTGACCTCCTCGGAGACCTCCCAAGTGAGACGCCTTCCGGAGATGGTGGATCTCGACCGTCGCCTCGTCGCCCTCGCGGGCGGGGAGGGCTCCGCCCCGCCGAGGGGGCGTTCCATCCCGCGTGCGCGTGCCAGGGCGGCGAGGAGACGGTGGCGCGGAACGGCCGCCGGCCACGACGCGTGGTGCGGCCGCCCTCGGCTCACCGGGCCGCGGAGCGGCCCTTGACCGGACTCGCCTTCCGCAAGTTTTGTGATCTTGAAATTTCGTGGAGTATTACCTGAAATCCATATGCGGCAAGGGGAAATAAGGAATACCCTCAATTTCGCCTTTTGGACGATCTTGCCGTGGCAAATCAGGAGGCATGGCGGATCAGAGAAAGACCTCAACTCCTCTGACACTCCAGGTCCGCAGGCGAAGACGCTCGGAGGTGATGTGAACGCTCACATGGACGCGGGCGACATGGCGCGCCAGATCGTCGGCGCCCGTCTCCGGCAGCTACGGCTCCAGTGCAACCTGACCGCCGCCGAGGCCGGCAAGGCCATCCGCGCCAGCGAGTCGAAGATCAGCCGCATGGAGACCGGGCAGCGGGGCTTCCGCCGCGACGACCTGCGTGACCTGTTCACCCTGTACGGGGTCACAGACCCCTACCAGCAGGAGATGCTGCTGTCGGTGGCCTTCGGTGAGCGCAAACCCGGCTGGTGGGACAGCAAGGAACTCCCGCTGGACACGGCGGTGGTGATGCGCCTGGAACAGACCTCGGACCTCATCCGCACCTACCAGCCGTTCGTCATCCCACCGCTTCTGCAGACCCCCGAATACGCGGCGGCACTCTACCGGATGAGCCGATACCCGGCCTCGTCCCCGCACGTCGACAGGAACGTGGAGCAACTGCTGCGCCGCCAGAAGGTGCTCACCGGCGACGACCGGCCCGTGCTGTGGGCCGTGATCGAAGAACCCGTGCTGTGGCGGCCGATCGCGGGGGTCGACGCGCACATCCGCCAGCTCATCGCGCTGACCGCCTCCGCCCAGATGCAGGGCATCAGCATCCAGGTGAACCCGATGGACTCGCGATTCATACCCGGGTACGGGCCTTTCACGATCTTTCGCAGTGGTCACGGCCGGCCCCAGATGATCGCGACACACGGCCAGAGGGACGAGGTCGCCGAACGCTCCCTGCGGGAGGAGCACGCCTTCACCTTCGACCGGCTCTCACTCGCGGCCCGCGACCGTGGCGACACGATGACGCTCCTCATGAGAATCTGCGACCACATTCACGTCATGGACGACTGTCCCCCTTGGAAAGGCACCAGGTGACCCATCCCAGTGACGCGTCGCAGGCGAGCGCGGCCCGTATGTACGATGTCATGCTCGGCGGCGAGGAGAACTTCGCGGCGGACCGGGAGGCCGTCAAGATGCTGGTGGCTCATTTCCCGACGGTCCCCGACGCCTGCCGGGCCAACCGCGGCTTCCTGCTGCGATGCGCCAGGGCGATGGCCGAAGCCGGTGTCACCCAGTTCCTGGACATCGGCTGCGGCCTGCCCACTCCCCCGAATCTCCACCAGGTCGTGCGCGGGATCCACCCGGACGCCCGCGTCGTGTACGTCGACAACGACCTGACGGTCGTCACGCACAACCAATCGACGGTGGACCACTCCGGCGTGGTGACGATCCACGGCGACCTGCGCCGGCCGCAGGAGATCCTCGACCACCCCCGGGTGCGGGCCACGCTCGACTTCACCAGGCCGATCGGCGTGCTCACGGTCGCGGTGTGGCACTTCGTCGTCGACGACACCGCGCACGACCTCATGGCCCAACTGCGTGACGCCCTCGCGCCGGACAGCTACCTGGGACTGACCCACGCCTGCTCCGACACGATGCCGCAGGACGAGGCGTCCGCCGGGCTCGCGGTGTACGGGCAGACCCGCAACCCGGTGCGGCTCCGCACCATGCGCGAGGTCGGCGAACTGTTCGAGGGGTTCGAACTCCTCGACCCCGGACTCGTCCTCGCCGCGGACTGGCGCCCCGCCGACGGCGATCCGTACCCCGAGCAGGCCTTCGAGGTCGTCGCCGGCCTCGGCAGGATCCCCCGCGCTGAGTGACGGCGCGCCGGCCGCGCGGTCTCACATGGCCGGCGTAGGGGCGCGGCCGGTGGGGGCGCCGCGCCCTCCGGGTCATCCGGCGCCGCAGCCCGAACCCGGTTCGCAGCCGGATTGTTCACGGCTTCTCGCCGGACAGGCCGCCGCGGCCGGTCAGGCCAGGTCCCACAGCAGGCGGTAGTAGGCGATGCGCTCGGGGTCGGGGACGATCCCGTACGCCTCGTACACGACGCCGTCGTAGCCGGGGCCGTGGTTCCAGTCCATGCTCCACGCCGCGACCGCGAGGTCCGCCCACCGGTCGGCCACCCCGAGCGAGCCCAGGTCGACGTGCGCGGCGAACGTGCCGTCCTCGTGCAGCAGGGTGTTGGGGACACACGCGTCCCCGTGACAGACGACGAGGCGATCGACGGCGGGCGGATCCCCGATGCGGGCCCGCGCCTCCGCGAGTCCCAGGTGCCGGTGCTCGGGGAACCAGTCCGCGGGTCCCTCGCCGTCGGCGACGCGTTCGTCGGCACGCGCGAGCCGCCGCTCGACACTCCATTCGTACGGGCACCGGTCCACGGGCAGGGTGTCGTGGAGCAGGCGCAGCCCCCGGCCGATCGCGGCCGCCGCGGTCGCCGGGGTGAGGCTCCAGCGGGGATCCACCGCCGAGGTGCCCGGGACCGCCGCCGTGAGCAGCCACGCGCCGTCGGCGTCCGCGCCGTGCTCGATGACCCGTGGGACGGTCACCCATCTCCGCGCCCAGGTCAGGCGCTCCGCCTCCCCCCGAAGGTCGATCTCCGGGGTGCCGGCGGCGACCCACTTGGCGTATCTGACGCCTCCGTGCCCGTCTTCGAGGCGGAACGTCAGGCCGCCGAGCTCGTTGCGCCACACCGGGGTGACGGTGTCACCGGCGGCGAGCGTCATGACGACGCCGGGAACGGTGACGGGACCGGTCGGGATCTCGGATATGACGGGACGGCTCATGAGGACCTCATCTAAACCCTTCCGTGGAAACCCCCGGCTTTAGCCGTGGGGAGGAAACGGAACCCCTGCGGAGCAGGTCAGGGGTAGCCCATCCGCCGCCAAGGCGGATGGGCGTCTGGTTAGGCGTTGCGC
>Ga0233377_1000130_pt1 | contig 45870 bp, 51 predicted proteins | sample ElkDunMinimDraft_6_FD_191540 | JGI IMG/M metagenome (GOLD analysis project Ga0233377, IMG submission 191540) | Fecal eukaryotic communites from dung pellets of Tule Elk in California, USA - Elk Dung E36 | ecosystem: Host-associated > Mammals > Digestive system > Large intestine > Fecal | place...
AGGTTGCCGCTGAGGTCGTCAAGGCGACCGGTGGGCGCGCGGGTCAGGGTGACTTCGCGCGTGTCGTCCTGGCTTTCGTAACGCGCCGCGCCGCTCCAGCGACCGCCGAAACGGGTGGTGAGGGCCAGACCGATGCGCGTCTCAGTCGGCTTGTCGTCGCTGAACGAACGACGGCCCAGGGTCAGGTTGACGGCGAATTTTTCGAAGGTCTTGCCCAGCGCCAGAGTCAGGTCGGTCTGGTCGGGATGGTTGTCGCGGCCCTTGGCGAAGGAGCCGCCGAGGTTCATCGAATAGTCGCGGTAGCGCAGGATGGCCTGACCCGCCGCACGCCAGCGTTCGCGGTTCATGACCTCTTCGGCGAAGGCGGTCTGGAAATAGCGGCTGGTGGCCTGAAGCGAGAGGATGAAGCGGGCGTCCACCGTGTCGAACAGGACGGTCTCCTTCAGATAGTCGGCCGAAGCGATGAAGCCTGTGCGGCTGTCGGGTCCGCCGTGGCTGGCGGCGGTTGTGAACTGGACCAGGCCGAAGGGCGCGCCCCAGGTGGCCAAGGCTCCGGCTTGAATGCGCTGGTCCGTCAGCTGGGCGTTGGCGCCGACGGTTAGGGTTTCGCTGAGGCCCCGTCGCATGAAGCCGGAAAAAGCGGGAGTGGAGCCGTAGTGCAGGTCGCCGCCCTCTTCGAGCACGCCCGCCGATACGCCGAAATCCAGCACGCCGGGGTCCAGCAGACCCGCGCCGCCGAACAGGTCGAAGACGGCGATCTCACGTCGACCGCTGTCGTCCTCGACAAGGATGCGGACCGTGTTCGGTCCCTGGGAGAAGGGGAAATCGCGTAGGGAATAGGGCCCGGCTTCCAGTTGCAGCCGCTCGACCACGACGCCGTTGACCTCGATTTCGACGAATGAGGGTCGGTCCAGAATGAATTCGCTGCGACCGGCGGGGCGAATGTTCTGGAAGGGGCGAATGGTCGAATAGGCCCTCGCCGCCGACACGCCGAGGAAGCGGCGCGACCCCTGAAAGGCCTCGACCGGGGGCGAAAACTCGCCGGCTGTCAGGCGGATGGCGGAAGAGAAGATGTCCTTGGTCAGGCGAAACTCGCGCCGCCGCCAGCGACCGTCCTCGACCGAACCGTCGTAGTCGACCCCTCCGGTCAGGGTGACGCCGCCGAAGCCGCCCCAGGTGGCGAAGGCGTCGACGCCGCCCTGCAGGGGAGAGAAACTGTCAGACTGGTGCGAGAACCGCTGGGCGAGGCTGATGTTGGCGCCGGCGGCGAAGCCGGCTGGCTGGTCGAAGGCTGTGGGATCGACCACCTCCACCCCGCCGAAGCTGACCTCGCGCCGCGCCCGGGCGCCCGGCGACAGCACGGCGTTGAAGGCCAGGGCCAGGGGGTCGAAGGTCAGGCTGAAGTCGTCCGAGCGCAGATCGCCCATGGCGACACGTTCGCGCGTGCCAGCCCGCCCGCGCAGGTCCTCGAACAGGTCGGGGCCGACCAGGGGTTTGATCAGGTCCAGAAAGCGGGCGGCGTCCACCTCGCCCTGACCCTGGCCGTCCACGGCGCCGCTGAGATCGCCGAGATAGCGGCCCTCCAGCATCAACGGCCCCTGGATCGGCACAAGAACGGGCGTGGGGCGGACGACGGGGGCGGCGTCCTGAGGGCGGGGAGAAGGGCGTGCGGCGGGCGGCGTGTCCGCGGGAGCGGCGGTGGCAACGATGGCTGGCGGGGGCAGCACATTGTTCGCCAAGGTTACGCTCTGCGGCGTATCCTGAGCTGGCGCGGGGGCGGAAGCGGACGCCGGAAGGGCGGGGGTGATGGGGGCGACCAGAGCGTAGCGCCCGCCGGCGGTCCGCATGATTTCATCAAGGGACTCGGCGTCCGCCGCCTGGGCGATGATCGCCAGCCCCCCGCCCAGGCACAGGACGATGCGGACCCGCTGGCGGGAGCCGTTGGAACGGGTGCAGAGGCGGGGTGAGCGGCCGGACACGGCGCGCCGCCTAACTCAGTTCGATCGCGGCCGTGACGTCTGCACCGACACCCGGCGCCAGGGCGGCAGGGATGCGGATGTTGCGTCTCGCGCCGCCGGGAAGGGTGCTGACCTGGCCCAGAACCACATCTTGAGGGCGAACATCGACAGTGCTGCCGTCTGCGGACCTCAGAGTGTAGCGAGCTTCACGCAGGGAGGCGAAGCCGGCGCCCTGGTTTTCAGCCACGATCAGAACGTCGCCGTTGTCAGCCTTCCGGGTGGAGACCACATGCAGTTCCGGCCGGGCGCTGGCGGGGGCCATCAGGACGTGGGTGTTGACGTTGAACGCGACCTGGACGGCGGCGCCCGAGGTGCTGGCCGCATCCGAGCCGAAGGTGACGGGCAACTGGCCGACGCGGACCAGATACATCTGCGGTCCGGCGTCGGGTGGACCGACGTAGCGCACCTGGACGACTTGTTCGCGGTTTGGCGGAATGACGGACTGCGGCGGGAAGACCGCCAGATCGTCCACTTCGTCGCTCAGGGTGCGAACGCCGTTTTCATCGACGTTCATGCGGAACACCTGCAGCTCGACGGTGACCGGCTGGTCCTCGGTGTTGCGGATGCTGAGGCGGTAGCCGGCGCTGCTGCCCGACGGCGTGATGTGCATGACCATCGGCGTGACGTCGATGGCGTAAGCGGGCGGCAGTGTGGTTGTGAACAAGGCGGTCGCCGCCATGAGGGCCGCGAAAAGTTTCAGGCGCATGATGGTCTCCCCGAATGGTGACGCAGGCCTAAGGCCGGAAACGGGGGCCCCGATAGAGGCCCCCGCAGCCTTTCCGGCAATCAGGCCGGGTTGAGGTCGAAGGTGAAGGTTTCCGAATAGGTGCCTGCCGGGGCTTCCGACGCGCCGGGGCCGGACGGTGCGTTGGCGCAGCCGCTCGAGCCGGGGTTGGTCGGGTCGCCCTGGGTGCCGCCGGTTCCGGGACCGCCGGGGACGCCGTAGCAGAGGTTCAGGAACAGATCGGCGAAGACGCCGTCCGCCAGAGCTTCGCTGTAGCCGCCCGAATTGGTGATGCGGGTCCAGTTCGACGGGAAGGTGTCTTCAGGACCGAAGCCCAGGCTCGGTTTGGCAGGGACGACCAGTTCCCAGTCATAGTTGATCAGCACGCCGGCGGCGGACTTCAGGTCGCCGTTCTTGGCGACCGAGGTCAGGGCCGCGCCAGAAGGCGAGTTGCACGACATCCGCAGGGTGGTGACTTTCTGGCGCACGCCGTTGGCCACAGCCACCGTGCTGCCGGCCACATTGGCCAGGCCGATGGAGCAGTAGTTTTCGACGTTTGTGGTGACGGTCAGTTGGGTGTCCTGGGCCTGTGCGGCGGCAGGAATCAGCATCACTGCGGCAGCGGCTGCCGCATAAAGAAGATTACGCATTGTTTCCTCCAAATATTATGGCGGATCAAGCTCGGCTATTTTGAGATTAATCCGTGCTTACCGTTGTTGGCAGCGACGGATAACTATCAGTGAGCGAAAACAATCTCATCGTCGAAACGATTTGTCTTCTTCGCTAGTCTATTTTGTTAATAAAATGTCAAAGAAATGTGCATGACAACCTTATTGTGCTGCTCAGGCCTCGGGCGTTCATCTTGGCGTACAGGCTGCGGAGGTGGGCCCGAACCGTATGTTCCGAGATGTGCAGGTCGATGGCGGCGGTCTTGGGACATTGTCCGCTGAGGAGGTGGTGGAGAACGTCAAGCTCGGACGCTGTCAGCTGGAACGCGGCGCGTATGGCCGCCATGGCCTGAATCGTGGGGGCGAGTTCATCTCTCAGGCCGACGACGGCCATGGGCTCGCCAGGGACGCCGTGGACGTCCGCTGCGAACCAGCCGCCATGTCTTTGGCGCAGCACGGCCCGGCTGCGGGCCTGTTGACCGACCACCTCGCGCACTGCGATCAGGAAGCGGTTATCGCATTCCGTCGAACCGAACCTGAGGGCTCCGGTGCAGGTTGTGGTCAATTGACCCTCATTCAGCACGGCCTCCCCGGCGGGATTGGCCGAGATCAGGGCGCCGTCGCCATCGACGAGAAAGCGAGGAGAAGGGTCCAGGATGAACCACCAGTCAGACGGGCCGCTGGGCGGACCCTTTCGTCCTGTGATGATATGAAGCCCGTCGATGGCTCGACGTCTCGGTGAAAGATGCGGCCTTGCAGACGAAGCGCGAGCTTCGCTGTCGGCGGATATCGTTTCCGTGCTCGCCATTGGTCGCCCCGGCAGCCCGCTATAATGGGTTAGTGAAAACAGCCCTCAACCCTCCATAAAGAGTATCAAAATGGTTACTGCGCAACCCCACTTTTGCTAATGCGAAGCGATTATTCAGGTCGATGGCCTGACGGTATCTGATGACAAGTAGAGGATTGACGATTTCAAGCCGATTTTTACCCAGATGTCGTGACGTCATGCTGGTTGATGCGAACGGTTCTGAATTTGAAAGCTGAATACTGTAGCCGTCTATCCGCCTGTCTTGGCGGGGCGTTGCGGTTGCGGAGTCTCTGGAAGGTGCAGCGTTTACGCCTTGCCCGGTCCGTCGCGGGGCGCCTAAGCTGACGTGCCGTGGGAGCGGTGCAGGGGTGGAGTTCTGGGCGGTTGCTTCCTTTTCGTGAACTGGTGCTGGCGGGCCTGCTTGTGATGCAGGCAGGTCAGACGCCGCCGATCTTTCAGCCTGGCGCGCCCGGGGCGCCGTCACGCGTGATCAGCGCGGAGCGTGCTGTTCAACTGGGGCTCACCACCTTCACCGAAGACGATGTCCGCTTCATGCAGCATATGGTCGTCCACCACGGCCAGGCGGTGGAGATGGTCGAACTGCTGCGGGCTCGCGGAGCCGACGCTACGGTGCGCCGTCTGGGCGAGCGCATAGCCTTGAGCCAGGAGGCCGAGATCGCGTTGATGCGCGGCTGGCTGTCTGACCGCGGCCAGCCGGAGACGGCGCCCGACCTGCATGCAGGGCATGGCGCGCACGCCGGCCATGTAATGCCAGGCATGGGCCCTTCCGACACGCCGGTGATGCCTGGCATGCTGTCACCCGCGCAGATGCAGGCGCTGGCCTCAGCCCAGGGCGCCGCTTTCGACCGTCTGTTTCTGGAGGGGATGATCCAGCACCATCAAGGCGCGCTGGATATGGTCGAAGAGCTGATGGCCCACCCCGACGCCGCCGAAGACCCTCTGTTGTCCGATTTCGCCACCTCCGTCGTCGCCGACCAGTCGGCGGAAATCCTGCGCATGCAATCCCTGTTGTCTGACCTTTGAACCCGAAGTCCCGAGGACAAGCCATGACCCTTCGTCGCCCCCTGCTTTCCACCGTCGCGGCATTCGGCCTGCTGATGGGCGCGACCGCCGCGTCAGCCCAGACGCAGACGATCCAGCCGGATGCACGCACGCCTCTGACGGCGGGGCTGCACGACGCCGGGCAGGCAGCGTCCAATCTGGTGCTGGAACATGCGGTCGCGCCGCCCCCGGGATTTTATGACGCCGAGGCCCTGTTCGCCCCGCCGACCACCCAGGCGGAGGCGGAGGCCTATATGGAGCGGATGCGGGCCAATCCGCCGCGCTATGGGCCGCTGGCCCTGGCCAACACCGACATGGCCATGTCGAATGGCCGGCTGTTCGTCGGCAATTTCCACGGCTTCAACATCTATGACGTGACGCGGGGCGGCGCGCCGGAACTGGTCATGTCGGTGGTCTGTCCGGGCGGGCAGGGCGATCTGTCCGTGCACGGAAATCTGCTGTTCATGTCGGTCGAACAGAACCGCGCCCGGCTGGATTGCGGCGCGACCGAAGCCGAGGGCGAGGTCAACGCCGAGCGGTTCCGGGGCATCCGCATCTTCGACATCAGCGACCTGAATGCGCCGCGCCAGATCGCCGCCGTCCAGACCTGCCGCGGTTCGCACACCCATACCCTGGTCCCTGACCCGAACGATCCCAACGTCCTCTTCATCTACAACTCGGCCACATCAGGGGTGCGCAAGACAGGCGAACTGTCGATCTGTTCCGACGGCCAGCCCAATGAGAATCCCGAGACGGCGCTCTATTCCATCGATGTCATCAAGGTGCCGCTGAACGCGCCCGAGACCGCCGCCATCGTCAACCGGCCGCGCATCTTCGCCGATCGCGAGACCGGGGCCATCGCCGGTCTGTGGCATGGCGGACGCGCCGGGGTGGCCAGCCAGAGGACCGCCCAGACCAACCACTGCCACGACATCACTGTCTATCCGGAAGCGGGCATTGCGGGCGGCGCGTGCAGCGGCAACGGCATTCTTCTGGACATCTCCGATCCGCAGAACCCGTCGCGCATCTCCGAACTGTTCGATCCCGACATGGCCTATTGGCATTCGGCGACGTTCAACAACGCTGCTGACAAGGTGGTCTTCACCGACGAATGGGGCGGGGGCACCGCTCCGCGTTGCCGCGCCGAAGACCCCGCCACCTGGGGTGCAAACCTGATCGCCACCATCAGTGAGCGCCGTCTGGAGGGGCAGAGCTTCTTCAAACTGCCGAGCGTTCAGGAGAAGAACCAGAACTGCGTCGCCCATAACGGCAACATCATCCCCGTGCCCGGTCGTGATCTGATGGTGCAGGCCTGGTATCAGGGCGGGGTGTCGATCATGGACTTCACCGATCCGGCCAAGCCGTTTGAGGTCGCCTATTTCGACCGCGGGCCTCTGGAGCAGGAGCGGATGCTGGTCGGCGGATCGTGGTCGGCCTACTGGCTGAACGGCCGCATCTACTCCAGCGAGATCGCGCGCGGTCTGGACGTGCTGCGCCTCACGCCCAGCGACAAGCTGTCGGCAGCCGAGATCGCGGCGGCTGAAGCTGTGACCATGGCCGAGATCAACCCTCAGACCCAGACCCGCATCACCTGGGCCGACAGCCCCGATGTGGCCATGGCCTATCTGGATCAGCTGAAGCGCACCGAAGGCGTGGATGCGGCCCTGACGGCGCGGGTGGGAACCTCGATCGATCAGTGGCGCGCCGGATCGACAGACAAAGCCGGCTCCGCGCGGCTGGCGCAAAGCCTGACCACGGCGGGCGATGCGGCGACCGGCGCGACGGCTGCTCGGTTCAAGGCGCTGGCGGGCATCTTCCAGCGCCGCGCCGCCTGACGTCAGATCCGATGCATTTCGGCCCGCGCAGAGACGGACTCTGCGCGGGTCGGAAGGGCTTTCAGTCTGTCTCAGACAGCGGCGCGGCTCAGCGCCATTTGGAGCCTTCGCCGTGCTTGCCGATGCTTTCCCATTCGGGCGGCGCGGCCTTGTGGAAGAATTGTTCCGAGACCATCACCCCCTTGAGCGGGCGCAGCACGGCCAGGCAGGCCAGAGTCATCAGCGGCAGGGTGACGACGAAGTGGACCCAGACCGGCGGATGGACGCCGAATTCGAACCACATGAACAGGGCCATGCCGACCACGCCGACCAGGCTCATGCCGAAGAAGGCGGGGCCATCCGCCGGATCGGCGAAGCTGTAGTCCAGCCCGCAGGCGGTGCAACTGGGCCGGATGGTCAGAAAACCCTGCAGCAAAGGCGCTTCGCCGCAACGCGGGCAGCGGCAGCGCAGGCCGGTTTTCCAGGGGCTGAGACGCGGATAGACGGGGTCGGTCACGACGGCTTCCTTTGGTGAGGTCCCTGATGTCTGCCTCTCGCAAGCTCTTCGCAAGGCGCTCTTTGTCGCGGCTGGTTGAACGGCGGTCGGTTCGACAGTTTGGTCGACGTTCAGTCACCAACCGTTAACCGCGTTGAAAGGCGTCGCGCGCGAGTGTGCGCGCCTATGGCCGGGGCTCCGTCATCCTCATGCTTGTCCAGCAAGCGCGTGCTCCGCACGACCGTGGCCGCCGCCGCGGCCGGATCGGTCATGTTCGCGCCTCTGGTTCCCGAACTGGGGGCTGCCTGGGCGCAGGTTCAGGACCCGGTCGCCATCCGCATCGGCGCCAATGAGGTCTTCACCCGGCTGGAGTTCGCCGGCGTGGTCGGGTCGCGGGCGCAGGTCCGGCGCGAAGGGCGCGATGTCGTCGTCCGCATCGGCGCGACCGCCGCCCCCGATGTCTCACGCCTGAAGGTCGATCCGCCGCGCGGGGTGGAGAAGGTCGAAACCCGTGCCGTGCGGGGCGGCACTGAACTGGTTCTGACGCTGGCCGAGGGCGCAGACGCCCGGTCGGGTTCCGCCGACGGCGCCGTCTATGTGAACCTCTATGCCGCAGGCGTACAGGCACCGACACGCGCCGCCGCCCGCCAGACCGTGCCGGTCACTGCAGAGGCGACCCCTGAAAAGCTGTCCCTGGCGTTCCGCTGGGCCACCCCGGTCGGAGCCGCTGTCTTCCGGCGCGGCGAGGCGGTGTGGATCGTCTTCGACACGCCCGCCCGGCTGGACATGAGCGGCGCCGCCCGTCTGGGCCCCGCCGCTGATGCGCGCTGGACGGCGGGAGCCGATCACGTCGTGGTGCGTCTGGCCGCGCCGGAGGCTCTGGCGGTCTCCGCCGTCGCCAATGGTTCGACGTGGACGGTGACGGTGGGCGGGGCGCCGGTCGGGGTCGAGGGCGTCACAGTGGGGCGCGACGACAGCGCCGCCCCCGCCCTGGTCGCACGCATGGCCGGAGCCACAAAAGCCGTCTGGATTACGGACCCGATAGCCGGAGACCGTTTCGCCGCCGTCACCGCCCTGGCGCCCGGCCAGAACATGCCCGCCAAGGGCTTTGCCGACCGTCGCCGTCTGGTGGATTTGTCGCTGCTGCCCACCGCGCAGGGGCTGGCGGTGGAGACACTGGCCGCCGACCTGTCGGTGCACGCCGACGGCGATCTGGTGACCATCAGCCGCCCGTCGGGCCTGACCCTGTCGCCGCCGTCAGCGGGCATGGACTATGCGACGGCGCAGGCCGGCGCTCCGGCCAAGGCGCGACATCCGGGCCTGATCCTGGCTGACTGGGCCGATGTCGGCGCAGAAGGCTTCTCGGCCCGCCATCGCGCCTTGCAGGATGCGGCGGCCGAGGAGGCGATGGCTGCCGGCGACAATCCGCGCGCATCAACCGAGGCGCGTTTCGCCCTGGCGCGGTTCCTGGTCGGATCAGGGCTGGGATATGAGGCTGTGGGCGTGTTGAACGCCATCGTCGCCAAACAGCCGAACATGATCGGCGAGCCGGAGCTGCGCGGCCTGCGCGGCGCGGCGCGCGCCTTCATCGGGCGGATGGAGGAGGCGCAGGGCGACTTCGCTTCGGCTGCAGTTGCGGGGGATCCGGCCTCGGCGGTCTGGCGCGGCTATATCGCGGCGACGCAGGGGGATTATGCGGGCGCACGTCAGGCCTTCGCCGCAGGCGCGTCCGCCGTCGACCAATTCCCCGCCGAATGGCGCGCCCGTTTCGGCGCCGCCCACGCCCTGGCCGCAATGGAGACCGGAGACCGTGAGGCGGCTCAAACCCTGCTGGCCTACAGCTTCAGCCAGAACGCCCCGGCGGCGGACCAGTTGGAGGCGCGTCTGATCCAGGCGCGCCTGTTCGAGCTGGACGGCCAGTCCGACCGCGCCCTGGCCATTTACAAGGCGGCAGGCCGGGCGCCCATGGACGCCATCGCTGTGCCCGCCAAACTGGGCGCCGTGCGTGTCGGCATGGACAAGGGCGCGTTGACGCCCGCCGCCGCCGCCCAGGAACTGGAGGCGCTGCGCTGGCGCTGGCGCGGCGACGCCACCGAACTGGCCGTGATCCGCCAACTGGGTCAGATATATCTGTCGCAGGGTCTCTACCGCGAAGCCCTGACCGCGCTGAAGGGCGCAGGCCCACGCATGGCCCAGCTGCCGGGCGCGCCGGAGCTTCAGGGCGATCTGAACAACGCCTTCCGCGCCCTGTTCCTGGAAGGCGGCGCCGACGGCCTGCAGCCGATACAGGCGCTGGGCCTCTTCTATGATTTCCGTGAACTGACCCCCATCGGCGCCGACGGCGACGAGATGGTGCGGCGCCTCGCGCGTCGGTTGGTCGATGTCGATCTTCTGCCCCAGGCGGCTGAGCTGCTGAAGTATCAGGTCGACAACAGGCTGGAGGGCGTGGCCAAGGCGCGCGTGGCCACCGATCTGGCCGCCGTCTATCTGATGGACCGACAGGCCGAACCGGCCCTGCAGGCGCTGTGGTCGTCGCGCACGACGCTGTTGCCCACGGCGATGAACAGCGAGCGCCGGGCGCTGGAGGCGCGGGCCCTGATGATGCTGGGCCGTTACGATCATGCGCTGGAGATATTGGGGACGGACGCTGCGCCGGAAGCGCGCGACGTTCGCGCCGAAGTTTTCTGGAAGCAGGAGAAGTGGAGCCAGGCCGCCGCCATCTACGAAGCGCGTCTGGGCGAACGTTACAAGGACGCCTCTGCGCTGAGCGCCGACGAAGAGGCGCGGCTGACGCGGGCGGGCGTGGGATACTCGCTGGGCGGCGACGCGGCGGCGCTGAGCCGGCTGTCGCGCAACTATCGGCCATTCGTGGCCGGGGCCCGTTCGCAATCGGCGCTGTCGATCGCGCTGGCGGGACTGGACGGGGCGGAAACCTCCGCCGGGGACTTCGCGGGCCTTGCGGCCTCTGCGGACACCTTCGCCGGATGGGTCACGGCGATGAAGGCGGACTTCAGAGAGAAAACGGGCGGGAACCGACCTGCGGCGCCCGCCCGTTCCTGAAGAACGAGAAGCTCGTTCTTACTTGTTCACGGCATCCTTGAGCGGCTTGGACACGCGGAAGCGCACAGCCTTGGAAGCGGCGATCTTGATGGTCGCGCCGGTGGCCGGGTTGCGGCCTTCACGGGCTGCGCGGGCGGCGGTGTCGAAAACGCCCAGGTTCGAGATGCGGACGTCGCCGCCAGCCGTCAGGGACGAGTGGATGTTCTTGACGATGGCTTCCAGCACGCGTCCGGCGTCGGCCTGCGAGACGCCTGCGTCCTTGGCGACGGCGGCGATCAGTTCAGCTTGAGTGGTCATTTGGGTCGTTTCCCGTGTGTGAACTCGTCCCGACTCCGGGACGATGACTTGCGGATCAACACGGTTTTTATCCGGCTTTGCAAGCGCCTTCGCCGCTGCAAGCCCCGCAGGGTGGGGATTTATCCGGTTCCGGCGCCTCTCTGGAAGCTCTCGACCAGGCTTCCGGCGACCAGTCTCCAGCCGTCCACCAGCACGAAGAAGATCAGTTTGAAGGGCAGGGAGATGACCACCGGCGGCAGCATCATCATGCCCATGGACATGAGCACGCTCGCGACCACCAAATCGATCACAAGGAACGGAACGAAAAGGAGAAATCCGATTTCGAAGGCCCGCTTCAACTCACTGATCATGAAGGCCGGAGTGACCACCCGCAGGGGCAGTTCCGCAGCCGTGGTGGTGGGCTCCACCTGGGACAGGCGGACGAACAGGGACAGGTCGTCCTGGTCCACCTGGCCGAGCATGAAAGTCTTCACAGGTTCCGACGCCGCATCGAAGGCCTGGGGCAGCTCCATCTGCTGATCCAGCAGGGGGCGGATGCCCGAATCATAGGCGTCCTGCCACGTCGGAGCCATGACGATGGCGCTGAGGAACAGGGCCAAAGAAACCAGAACGGCGTTGGGCGGCGACTGCTGCATGCCCAGCGCGGTGCGCAGCAGGGACAGGACCACGACGATTCGCACGAAGCTGGTGGTCATGATGACGATGGACGGCGCCAGTGACAGCACGGTCATCAGGCCGACAAGCTGCACGACGCGCTCGGTCAAACCGGAGCCGGTGCCCAGGTCGATGTTGATGGCCGACCCGCCCGACGCCATGTCCTGGGCCATCGCCCCCAACGGCCACAACATGCACAGCAGGGTGGCGATCAGGGACAGTTTGGCCGCGCGCAGCAACTCGCTCTTGGTGGGGACGACAAAGATCTTCTGCTTGGCGTGGGCGGTCACTTGTCCCCCCGCGGTTCGATCAGCTCGCGGCCTTCGCCCAGCAGCAACATCCGCTCTTCATTGTCGATGCGGACCAGGACCAGCCGACGCGCGGGGTCCAGAACCAGGGTCTCGACCACCTGCATGCGCCGCTCGCCGCGCTCGGCGTTGAGCCTGGCCAGAAGTTGCGGCGCATAGCGGCGCGCGGCCCAGGCGGCCAGTCCGATGATGCCCAGGGTGAAGGCCAGGGCGAACACCGCCCGCAGCAGATCGAGGAAATTCATGCGTCGGCCGTCCAGCCGGCGTCGATCGTCCGGCCCTCCTGATTTCAGCCATCGTGGTTAACGCCGCGTATAGATAACGCCCCGTTAACCATGCAGGCGGCATTTTCTGCCCATCTTCCATGGGGCGATCCGCGCCCGGAGCGTTGTCGTGGGCTTCACCGACCTGCCGTTGCTGGGCCAGATCAAGGGCCGCCTGTCCTGGCTGGATGAGCGCCAGCGCGTCATCGCCCAGAATGTCGCCAACTCCGACACGCCCGGCTACGTCGGTCGTGACCTGAACCAGCCGACCGATTTCGCCGCCGCCCTGGCGCAGGGGGGCGGCTTGCGGATGAACACCACCAATGCGCGCCATATGGCGCCGCCGGGCCAGACCGCGCGCTTCACGTCGGAGAGCGCGCCTGATTCGGAAACCACGCTGGACGGCAATTCGGTGGTGGTCGAGGAACAGATGCTGAAGATGGCCGAGAGCCGGATGGCCTATGACGCCGCCATCGGCTTCTACCAGAAGTCGATGCAGATGCTGCGCATGGCGGCCCGTCCGCCGGGCCGTGGCTAGGGGAATAGATGATGACTGATCCCGTTCCGCCCAGAAACAGCGCCATGGCCGTGGCGGCCAGCGCCCTCAAGGCCCAGCAGTCGCGCATGCGCGTCATCGCCGAGAACATCGCCAACGCCCAGTCGACCTCGCCGGTCGCGGGGGGGCAACCCTATCGCCGCCAGATCCCGGTTTTCCAGGCGCGCCAGGTCGACGGCGCCACCGGCGTCACTCTGGCCGAGGTGCGGCCCGACATGGGCGACTTCCGCAGCGAATACGATCCGTCGCACCCGGCCGCCAACGCCGAGGGCTATGTGCTGCGGCCCAATGTCGACACCCTGGTCGAGGCCATGGACATGCGCGAGGCGCAGCGGGCCTATGAAGCCAACCTGAATGTCATTGAGACGGCGCGCGCCATGGACATGCGCACCCTCGACCTGCTGAAGAAATAGGACCTAGGCCATGAACCCGATGATGGCGGCCAAGGCCTATGCCTCGATCCAGGGCGGCGCCATGCCGACCGCGCCCGCCGCCGCCGCCCAGCCTTCGGGCTTCGCCGAGATGCTGACCAACGTCATGGGCGACATGACGCAAAGCTCGCGCGCTGCGGAAACGCAGATGGCCTCGGCCGTGCAGGGGCAGGGCAGTCTGATCGACGTGGTCACGGCGGTGTCGTCCGCAGAGGCCTCGCTGGAGACCGTCATGGCTGTGCGCGATCAGGTCATCGCCGCCTATCAGGAAATCATGCGGATGCCGATTTAAGGCGGCGTGATTGCTTCCTTCTCCCAATGGGAGAAGGTGGCGGGGCGGAGCCCCGTCGGATGAGGGTCGGGTGCAGCCTTCGGCGTAAGCCGTCGCAGGATGTCGGACGCAGCCAGCGCGGACTTCAAGAGCCGCCCCTCACCCTTTCGCGCAAGAACGACGGCTATCGCCGCCGTGCGCTCAAGCCCTCTCCCATTGGGAGAGGGAACAAGCTTACCCCTCCAGCGACACCACAGGCTGACGCACCTCGATGCGGCGGCCGGGGCGGCCCTTCAGGTGCTTGCGGATCCAGGTCTGGATCGGGGTGTCGATGACGAAGTGGAACAGCCAGGCGAAGATGAAGGCCGCCGCCACGCCCATGGTCCAGATCACCCATTGAACCGGCTCCGACAGGGAGAAGCGGGCGATCATGACGTTGGCGACGCCGAACCAGGCGATGCGCACCACCTCATTGGTGATGAACATGGAGAAGGAGACCTGGGCCGCCTTCTCCACCCATTTCGAGGGCCGAGGCGTGGGGATGGCGCCCGCCGCCACGATGATCAGGGAGATGCAGACCAGAGAGATCAGGGCGTGTTTGTCGAAATACTGGACGAAGGCCAGCATCAGGGCGGCGGCGATTCCGGTCCAGCCAGCCAGCCTGGGCGCTATCCAGACCTTTTGCGCGAACCAGGCCAGGGCCATGCCGAGGAAGAACAGCGGCAGGGCGCGGAAGAAGCCGTAGCCCATGGGCATCTGGTAGACGGGATAGCCGAGGAAGGTCCAGGTCAGCTGGTTGGCGACCAGATACAGGCCGACGCCCGCGATCAGCGCGCCCCACGGACCGACCCGCATCAGGCCGCGCAGCATCCAGGGGAAGGCCAGATAGCAGCCGATCAGGGCCGAGATCGACCAGCTGGGGGCGTTCCAGCCCAGGCCGCCGGGCACGCCGAAGGCCTGGGTCAGGGTCAGCTGGGCGGGCAACTGGTCCCAGCGGAACCATTCGGGGGCGCGGGGCGCAATGCCCATGGCGGCGCTGACCAACATCAGGACGACGAGGCTGAGCCCCATGATCAGATGGGCCGGATAGACGCGCAGGAAACGCTTGAGGAAGAAGTCCTTGCCCGACATGGCGCCCTTGCCGACCGAAGCGCCATAGACCCGCATCAGCACATAGCCGCTGTCGATCAGGAAGAAGTTGGTCAGCAGGAAGCCGCCGCGTTCAAACACCGGATGCACGCTCTCGGCCAGGGCCAGAGGTCCCGCGCCCTGGAAGTGGTGCAGGATGATCAGACTGGCCACTATGAAACGCAGCGCGTCCAGCCAGCCGCCGCGCACGATGGGCGGTGTCTCATTTCGGGTCGAAATCGGCGTCCAGGCCATGGCGAGGGCCTCCTTTGCCCTGACCAGCGCAAGGAGCGGGCCGGAGAGGGGGGCTGTTACAGCGCGTACCGCGCCCGAATGGCGGAAACCGCACTGGCCAATCGGGTCTCAGGATCACCGCTGATTTTCAGATAGGGCAAGTTTCGATTTATCAGCTCATTCTCGCAGAGCGCGTGGAAGCGTTGTCGCTGAGTGTCGTTAGTGAAATAGCGGGTGCCGTCATCAACCCAGTCAAAATCGATGTCAGTCAGCAGATACAGATCTGCGGGGTCGAGCGCGTCTTGCATCCATGATTGCCGCTGACCCAGAAGCATGTCGGCCCAAACGCATGTGAGGATCGGATCGGTGTCTTCGATCAGAATTCTGTTCGCCGCGCGGAGGGCTGCTGCACGAGACGCCCGATGGCCGTCGGCGATTTCTTTCAATGCTCGCTCATCGACGTCTACGCCAAAGTTTTCTGTCCAGGTCCGCCCGTATTCCGGAAGCGCCACCGTGGCGAAAACCTGAGCCAGTTGTTCCGCCAGCGTCGTCTTGCCGGAAGACTCCGGGCCGAACAGGCACACACGCTTCACAAACCAGGGGCGGACAGGTCTCGGTATGTATGACCATGACGCGAAGGGGTCGGCGCGTATCGCCGTCGCCGAAGTGGGGATGGCGATACGCATTGGGTCGCAGGGCACGAAACGGGCGGAAAGCTCCGAAGCCAGCCTGTGACCATAGGATTCCGAGGCGAAGACCGAAGCGACTTCGCCTACATGTCGGGCGATCAGATTCTTCCAGATCGGCCAGAATTGCGGGTCTTCGGCGGGTTCCTGAGGCACGATTTCGTTGCACCATACGACCCGGCAGTCGGGATAGAGTTCGGCCATCCACGCCGCTCTTTGTTTCCCCGGGATCGGGTCGTCCGGGAGGCTGCAAACCAGTATAGTCAGCTCGGAAGATGCCGCTCTTGCAAAGTCGCACAGATATTGATGGCCGGCATGCGGAGGCATGAACTTGCCGAGCACGAGACCGTTGTTCTGACCCTGTTTCAAACCACGACCTCCGTTGATCGCGAGGCGCGGCGCCAGACCCACCAGCCCCATCCCGTATTCAGCAGCAGGCCGACATAGAGCCATGCGGTCAGAGTCAGCCCCTGGGACCCATAGACGGCGATCGACAGGATGTTGACCACCACCCAGACGGCCCAATGCTGAATGATCTTGCGGTCCAGCAGGAACTGGGCGCTGAGGCTCAACCCAAGTATCAGCGAATCGGCCAGCGGCAGCTGAGCGTCAGTCAGGCGACCCAGCGCAAAGGCTGAAGCCATGCCGCCGACTGTTGCAATCAGGCAAACCGACAGGACAAGGCGAATGGACCACGACCTGATCGGCGGGCGTTTTCCGCTGTCGCCGTGCAGCCAGAACCACCAGCCATATATCTGCACGCCCATGAAGATGATTTGGAGGCCGGCGCTGGCGTACAATTGGGCTTGTTGAAAGACGACAAAGAAGAGGGCCGTCGCCAGAATTCCGATCGGATACTGCCAAAGACTGCGTCTTACGGTCAGCAACACGCTGACTATGGTCGCCGCCGTAGCGGTCAATTCGACAGGATTCACCCCTTGTCCGCCCGATGCGGCATGGCGGAATGCGTGCTCATATCGTCTCCCGGAACCCAGAAACCTTTGCCAGCGCTGTCGTGCTCTGACTGTCTCGCTTGCACTATCAACTGATACGGCTTGTGTAAGCTAGGGATGGATAGGTGAGGTGATCGTCGTAACGGTCATCCGTCATCATCCTAACGCGGCGTTAACCATGCACCCGGCATTCCTTGCCCGGTTCGGTCCAAGTGGATCGAGAGAGTTCTGGAGCGTGGCATGAACGGCGCGGAAGTGATGGATGTGGGGCGTGACGCCCTGTGGCTGACCATTCAGCTGGCCTCGCCGGTGCTGCTGGTCGGTCTGGTGGTCGGCGTGGTCATCGGCCTGTTCCAGGCGTTGACGCAGATTCAGGAGCAGACCCTGATCTATGCGCCCAAGATCATCGCCATCTTCGTGTCTCTGCTGCTGTTCCTGCCGCTGATGGGGGCGCTGCTGGGCGGCTTCATGCGGACCATCGCCGTCCGCATCGCCGGCATGTGAGCGGCGTGCGCCATTGGAGGCGGGTCTGAATGGACCCCTATGCGACATCGGACCAGGTCTGGCAGGGCGCGCTGATCTTTGCGCGGATCGGCGCGGTGCTGTTGATGCTGCCGGGTGTGGGCGAAAGCTATGTGCCGCCGCGCATCCGCCTGTCGCTGGCGCTGGTGGTGTCGCTGTGCCTTTGGCCGGTGGTTTCGCAGAACCTTCCGCCTCTGCCGGTCAGCCTCGGGGGCATGGCCGGGTGGATCATCCGTGAAGTCGTCGTCGGCCTGTCGATCGGCGTCATGCTGCGCATCTTCCTGACGGCGCTGTCGACGGCGGGGGAGGTGGTGTCGCTGCAGACCACGCTCAGCTTCTCACAGACCGCCAACCCCTTGCAGGCCCAGCCGGGCACGACCCTGTCGGCGTTTCTGATGCTGCTGGGCACGACGTTGATCTTTGCGACCAACACCCACCATCTTTTCATCGCCGGACTGGTGGGCTCGTACCAGCTGATCTCTCCGGTGCAGCCGCTGGTCGTCGGCGACTTTGCGACCATGGCGGTTAAAACCCTGGGCGACAGCTTCATGCTGGGGGTGCAGCTGGCGGCGCCGGTGATTGTCTTCGCCCTGATCTTCAACCTGGCCTCGGGCCTGGTCGGGCGGGTCATGCCGGCCTTTCAGGTCTTCTTCGCCGCAGCGCCCCTGAGCATCATTCTGGGCCTGTCTGTATTCGCGCTCAGCCTCGGCGTCATCGGCACGGTCTTCATCGACCGCTACCGCGCCCTGGCCATGATCTTCGCAGGAGGCGCCGGTGGCTGAAGGCCCCGATCCCGAGTCGAAGACAGAAGACGCCACGCCGCGAAAACTCGAGGAGGCGCGCAAGAAGGGGGACACCGCCAAATCCCCCGATGTCGCCTCCGCCCTGTCCCTGGCGGGCGCCGCCGCCGTGCTGTTGATGGCCGGGGGTTGGTTCGCCACCTCCATGGCCGAGCAGCTTGTGCCCTTCATCGCCTCACCGCACCGGATGCTGGGCGGGCTGGACGCCGGGGCCGGGGTCGAGATCGGCGCCATGGCTGTCTGGGCGCTGGCTCCGTTTCTGGGCGCGGTCATGCTGGCGACGATCATCGGCGGCGTGGGCGGAAACGTGGCCCAGTCGGGGCTGGTCTTTTCCGGTGAAAAGCTGAAGCCCAAGCTGGAAAAGTTGAGCCTCATCAAGGGGTTTCAGCGCATCTTCGGCCCGGACGGCATTGTTCAGTTTCTCAAGACGCTGTTGAAGCTGACGGCGGTCTGCGTGGTCTGCTGGATGGTGCTGAAGCCGCACGCCAACGAACTGGCCAATATGGCGGCCATGTCGCCAGCCATGATTTTGCCGTTCGCGCGCGATCTGGCGATCAGCCTGATCGTCTCGGCCCTGATCTTCCTGGGCTTCACCGCCGGCGCCGATTTCATCTGGCAGAAGTTCCGCTTCGCCAAACGGATGCGGATGACCAAGGAGGAGGTCAAGGAGGACTTCAAACAGTCCGAGGGCGACCCGCATGTGAAGGCCAAGTTGAAGCAGATTCGCAGTCAGCGCAGCCGCCGGCGGATGATGCAGAATGTGCCGACGGCCACGGTCATCGTCACCAACCCGACCCACTATTCGGTGGCGCTGCGCTATGAGGACGGCGACGCCGCCCCGGTCTGCGTGGCCAAGGGGGTGGACGCCCTGGCCCTGCGCATCCGTGAAAAGGCCCGCGAACACGATGTGCCCATTGTCGAGAACGTGCCTCTGGCCCGCGCCCTCTACGCCGTCGTCGAAGTGGATGAGATCATCCCGCGCGAGCATTTCGAGGCTGCGGCCAAGGTCATCGGCTTCGTCATGCAGAAGCGCCGCAAGGCCTGGGGCTAGGGCGTCATTGCTTTAGAACGGGCCGCGGAAGACGAACCAGGCGCCGCTGATGATCAGGGCGAAGCCGACGGCGTGGTTCATGGTCAGCTTCTCGCCGAGGAAGGTGACGGAGAAGACGGCGAAGACCAGCAGGGTGATGACCTCCTGCATCGTCTTCAGCTCGGCGGCGGAATAGACCTGATGGCCGATGCGGTTGGCGGGCACGGCGAGGCAGTATTCGAACAGGGCGATGGTCCAGCTGACCGCAACGACGATCCACAGGGGTTTCGACCCGAACTTCAGATGGCCGTACCAGGCGAAGGTCATGAAGATGTTGGACGCGATCAGCATCAGCACGGGCAGGATGTAAGGCCGCATCAGGTCGCTCTGGAATCGCAAGAATCACAGCATCTTAACGCCTCGTTTACCACGCAGGCGGCAGTTTCTGCCTAGCGGGGCTCGTGGTCGTTCCCGCCAGCTATTGGGCGGGTAGGCGTGGGCGGCTTTACGGCGGCGTTGCAGAGATTTGGGATTGGTCGGCTGACCGTGGTGCTGGGCGTCGCCGCCGGCGTCGCGGCTGTGCTTGTCGCCCTGATGCTGCGCATGGGCCAGGCGCCCGACGCCCTGCTGTATTCCGGTCTTGATCTGCGTGAGGCGTCGGAGGTTACCAGCGCCCTGAATACCGCCAACATCAAATACTCCTCGCGCGGGGACGGCTCGACCATCTTCGTCAGCCGTGACCAGGTCGGCGAGGCCCGCATGCTGGTCGCCGGCAAAGGCCTGGTGACGTCGGGCAGCGTCGGCTACGAAATTTTCGACAACCAGTCGGTGCTGGGGCAGACCGAGTTCCAGCAGAACCTCAATGAAAAGCGCGCGGTGGAAGGCGAATTGGCGCGCACCATCATGAGCCTGCGCGGCATCACCTCCGCCCGGGTCATGATCGCCCTGCCGCCGCGCCAGCTGTTCCAGACCACGGGCGCCGAACCCACCGCCTCGGTCGTCGTCGGCGTCAGCGGCGGGCAACTGTCGGGAGCCCAGGTCCAGGCCATCCGCAATCTCGTGGCCTCGTCGGTCCCCAACATGAAGCCCGAGCGGGTGACGCTGACCGACACCTCCAACCGCACTCTGGCGGCGGGGTCGGACTCCGCCGGCTTCAGCGCCGCCTCGGCCGAGGAGTCCAAGAACGCCACCGAGACCCAGTTGCAGGCCCGCATCAAGGACATCGTCGAAGGCGTGGTCGGCGTCGGGGCCGCCCGCGTTCAGGTCACCGCCGACATTGACCACAGCCGCTCCACCACCCAGCAGCAGGTCTATGATCCCGACGGCCAGGTGGTGCGCTCGACCTCGACCAATGGATCGGAAAGCCGCGACACCACGGGCGTGTCGGACGGCGGCGCCACGGCGACCAACAACATTCCCGGCGGTCAGGCCCCCAACACCACGCCGATCGGCTCGACCAACACCGACCAGACCGAGACCACCAACTACGAAATCTCCAACACCACCACGACCACGGTGCGTGAAGCGGGCGAGGTCAAGAAATTGGCCGTCGCTGTGGCCGTCGACGGCAAATACACCCCGGCCGCCAATGGTCAGGGCGAGCCGACCTACACCGCCGTGTCCGAAGAAGACCGCGCCAAGATCGAGGCCCTGGTCAAGGCGGCCGTGGGCTTCAACGCCGAGCGCGGCGACATCGTTCAGGTGACGGCGGTGCGCTTCAACCGCGACGTGGCGGCTGTCGGCGGCGAGGAGGCGGGGTCATCGCTGTTCAACTTCAACAAGAACGACATCATGCGCGGGATCGAGCTGGGCGTGCTGTTGATCACGGGCCTGCTGCTGATCTTCTTCGTTCTGCGCCCGCTGTTGAAAACCGCGACGGGCGGCGGCGGACCGGGGCAGTTGGCCGGGCCGGGCGGCGTGCCGGTGACCAGTCTGCAGACCTCCATCGTCGGCGGCGCCGATGACATGGGCGGTCAGCAATTCCTGCCCCGTTCGGACATGGACGAGCGGCTCGACATCGCCCGCATCGAGGGTCAGGTGAAGGCCTCTTCGATCAAGAAGGTCGCCGACTTCGTCGAGAAACACCCTGAAGAGTCGACCTCCATCCTGCGGTCCTGGATGCAGGAAAGCTGATGGCTGCGCGGCTGGTCAACAAGAAGGCGGTCGTCGAGGACGCCAGGAAGCTGACCGGCCCCGAGAAGGCGGCGGTCATCCTGCTGTCGCTGGGCGAGGATCACACCCGTCTGTGGCAGAGCCTTGAGGACGAGGAGATCAAGGAGATCTCCCAGGCCATGGCCGGTCTGGGCACGGTGACCTCGGCGGTGGTCGAGGAACTGCTGATCGAGTTCGTCTCGGGCATGAGCGGCTCGGGATCGGTCATGGGCAGCCTGGAGCAGACGCAGCGCCTGCTGGCCTCCTTCATGCCCGGCGACCGGGTCGAGGCCCTCATGGAGGAGATCCGCGGTCCCGCCGGCCGCACCATGTGGGACAAGCTGGGCAATGTGAATGAGGCGGTCCTCGCCAACTATCTGAAGAATGAATACCCCCAGACGGTCGCCGTCGTCCTGTCCAAGATCAAGGCCGAACACGCCGCCCGTGTCCTGACCAGCCTGCCCGAGGACTTTGCTCTGGAGTGCGTCCAGCGGATGCTGCGCATGGAGCCGGTGCAGCGCGAAATCCTGGACAAGATCGAACAGACGCTGCGCACCGAATTCATGTCCAACCTGGCGCGCACCTCCAAGCGTGACAGCCATGAGATGATGGCCGACATCTTCAACAGCTTCGACCGCCAGACCGAAGCCCGCTTCATCGGCGCCCTGGAGGAACGCAGCCGCGAATCCGCCGAACGCATCCGCGCTCTGATGTTCGTGTTCGAGGATCTGGCCAAGCTGGACCCCGGCGGCATCCAGACCTTGCTGCGGGCGGTCGAGAAGGATTCTCTGGGTCTGGCGCTGAAGGGCTCGTCGGAGGCCCTGCGCGAACTGTTCTTCTCCAACATGTCGGAACGCGCCTCCAAGATCATGCGCGAAGACATGGAGGGCATGGGGCCGGTGCGTCTGAAGGACGTCGATCAGGCGCAGATGGCCATGGTCCAGGTGGCCAAGGATCTGGCGGCCAAGGGCGACATCATGCTGGTCGGCCAGGGCGGCGATGATGAGTTGATCTACTGACATGACCGCCCCCCTCAGCACCCCCTTCGTTTTTGACACCGAGTTCGACGACCACGGCGGCGTGGTCCGCGCCTCAACCTTCCGTCCGGCCAAGCGCGCATGGTCGGCCGCCGAGGTCGAGGCCGAAGTCGCTCATGCGCACATGGAGGCGCGTCAGCAGGCGCTGGCCGAGGTTGAGAGCATTCAGGCCATGGCCTTGTCCGCGATCGGACAGGCGCTGGCCGCCGCCGCGCCCGCCCTGGCCCAGGTGGCGCAGACGCACCGCGAACAGGCGGCGGAGCTGGCCATGGCGGCCGCACGGCTGGTCGCCGCCTCGGCGCTTGACCGCTACCCGGCGGGTCCGTTGCAGGCCGCGCTGGAGGCTCTGGGCCAGGAGATCGACGCGTCTCCCCGTCTGGTGATCCGCACCGGCGACCTCAACCCCGACAGCCAGGCGCGCCTGCAGGCCCTATGCGCCGACGCGGGGTTCTCCGGCCTGGTGGCCTTCCGCGAGGAGCCGGGCATGGCCCCGGCGGCCTTCCAGCTGGAATGGGCCGACGGCCGCGCCGCCTACGACCCCGATGAAGCTTTCGCCCGCATGGGCGAGGCTCTGACCGCAGCTCTGGCCGCCGAGGCGGGCCATGCTGAACCCCTGACCGAAAGGAAGCTGTGATGGCGACCGACACCATGGCTCTGGAAGAATTCGGCGACATGCCGGCTCTGGGCGCACCTGATGATGGCGAAGGCGGCTCCGACAAGAGCGCCCACGATCTGGCTCCTGTGTTCGACGTGCCGGTCAACATTTCGGCGGTGTTGGGCAAGTCGCACATGACGGTGGCGCAACTGCTGAAACTGGGCCGCGGCTCGGTGCTGGAGCTGGACCGCAAGGTCGGCGAGGCCATCGACATCTTCGTCAACAACCGCCTGGTGGCGCGCGGCGAGGTGGTGGTCATCGAGGACCGGTTGGGCGTGACCATGACCGAAATCATCAAGATCGAAGACAGCAACGCCTGACGGCGTCCCACTGGCCCTCGAACAGGGCTTTCGTGCGTAGGATTGGAGGAGAAGACCCATGCGGCTTCTGGTGGTTGGCAGGCTCAGCGGACAGCTGGCGACGGCGGTGAAGATGGCCATGGCGCACGGCGCCAAGGTCAGCCATGTCGAGCGCGGCGATCAGGCGACGGAGCAACTGCGCCGGGGGCAGGGCGCTGACCTGCTGATGGTCGACTACCGCGTCGACATCGCCGCCCTGATCGCCGCCAATGAGAATGAGCGCATCCATGTGCCGGTGGTGGCTTGCGGCGTCGATGCCGACGCCACGGACGCCGCCAACGCCATCCGCGCCGGGGCCAAGGAGTTCATTCCGCTTCCGCCCGACGCCGAACTGATCGCCGCCGTCCTGTCCGCCGTCGCTGACGACGAACGCCCGTTGATCTCGGCCGATCCGTCGATGAAGGCGGTGATCATGCTGGCCGACCAGGTGGCCCGTTCCGAGGCCTCCATTTTGATCACCGGCGAAAGCGGCGTCGGCAAGGAGGTGATGGCGCGCTATCTGCACGGCGGGTCCAAGCGCGCCGACAAGCCTTTCATCAGCGTCAACTGCGCCGCGATTCCCGACAATCTGCTGGAATCCGAACTGTTCGGGCACGAGAAGGGCGCCTTCACCGGCGCCATGGCCCGCCGCATCGGCAAGTTCGAAGAGGCCGACGGCGGCACCCTTCTGCTGGACGAAATCAGTGAGATGGATGTGCGGCTGCAGGCCAAGCTGCTGCGCGCCATTCAGGAACGAGTCATCGACCGCGTCGGCGGCGCCAAGCCCGTGCCGGTCAACATCCGCATCATCGCCACCTCCAACCGCGACCTGGCCAAGTCGGTGGCCGAGGGGACGTTCCGCGAAGACCTGCTGTATCGCCTCAACGTGGTGAACCTGCGTTTGCCCGCGCTGCGCGAGCGGCCCGGCGACATCGCCGTTCTGGCCGACCACTTCGTCAAGAAATACGCCGCCGCCAACGGCGTGCCGGTGCGGCCCATCTCGGGTGACGCCAGGCGCGCCCTGGTCTCGCACCGCTGGAACGGCAACGTCCGTGAGCTGGAAAACGCCATGCACCGGGCGGTGCTGCTCGCGGTCGGGCCCGAGATCGACGTGGACGCCATCCGCCTGCCGGACGGACAGCCGCTGAGCGCCGGTTCGCATGGCGCGGCGGCGGACACCGGCTTCGCCGCTCGTGCGGCCCAGACCGCCGACGTCGTGTCGCGCGCCCACGTCGGCCAGACGGTGGCGCAGATGGAGAAGACGCTGATCCTCGACACCCTGTCGCACTGCCTGGGCAACCGCACCCATGCGGCGACCATTCTGGGTATCTCCATCCGCACCCTGCGCAACAAGCTGAACGAATACGCCGACGAAGGCACGGCCATCCCGGCGCCCCAGAGCGGGGTTGCTGCGGGTGTTGCGGGCTACGCAGCCTCGGCATGACCATGATCGGCGCGGACCGCAGAAGCGTCCTGACCGGCCTTGGCGCGCTGGGCCTGATCGGCTGCGCGCCGAAGGCTGAGCCGCAAGCCGCTGAGCCGCCGGCCCCTGTCCGCGAGGCTTTCGACCTGTCGGCGCTGGAGACCGCCAACGGCGGCCGTCTTGGCTTTGCCGCGCGGGATCTGGGCACGGGCCGCGTCCTCGACTGGCGCGGTGAAGAGCGGTTCGTCTACTGCTCTACCTTCAAGATGTATCTGGCCGCCGCCACCCTGCTGCGCGTGCAGGCGGGGCATGAGCGGCTGGATCGGGCCATCCCCGTCACCGCCGCCGACATGATCAACCACGCCCCGGTGACCCAGCCGGCGGTGGGGGGAACCCTCACGGTTGAACAGCTGATGAAGGGCACGGTCGAGGTTTCGGACAATCCGGCCGCCAACATCCTGTTGAAGGGGCTGGGCGGGCTGGAGGCCATGCAGGCCTTCTACCGTGATCTGGGCGACACCAGCACCCGCGTGGACCGTTTCGAGCCGACGATGAACCGTCTGGACGGGGACAAGGACACCATCCTGCCGCTGCAGTCTGTGGCCAACATGCACCGGCTGTTCGTGGACGTCGCGACGCCGCTGAGCGCGGCCTCGAAAGCGCTGCTGCTGGGATGGATGACTACGACGCCGACGGGTGCGGGCCGGATCAAGGCTGGCGTCCCCACGAATTGGCGCGTGTCGCACAAGACGGGAACGGGCGGTTATGGCCCGACCAACGACATCGGCGTTCTGTATCCGCCCAGCGGCGCGCCGGTGATCGTCGCCGCCTATTATCACGCCGGACGGACCTCGTCCGACGCGCAGAATGAAGCCGTCATCGCCGAGGCGACGCGGCTGGCCCTGACCGCCCTGGGGCGTGCATGACCGACACCCCCGCCAATGGCATGATGAAGGACGGCATGGCCCGTCCGACCGGCAAGGACATGCTGGGCTGGATCGCGCGCGGCGAAGTCGCGATGGCGTTCGGCGTCATCGGCGTCATCCTGTTGCTGATCCTGCCGATCCCGAAATTCCTGCTGGATCTGCTGCTGGCGATCTCGCTGGTCTCGTCCGTGCTGATCCTGATGACCGCCTTGATGATGAAGCGGCCTTTGGACTTCGCCATCTTCCCGACCGTGCTGCTGGTCTCAACCCTGTTCCGCCTGGGCCTGAACCTGGCCTCGACGCGTCTGGTGCTGAGCCACGGCCACGAGGGCCACGCCGCCGCCGGTCAGGTGATCCAGGCGTTCGGATCACTGATGATGGGCGGCAGCTTCATCATCGGCATCATCATCTTCGCCATCATTCTGGTGGTGAACTTCGTCGTCATCACCAAGGGCGCGACCCGCATCGCCGAGGTCAGCGCCCGATTCACCCTGGACTCCATGCCGGGCAAGCAGATGGCCATCGACGCCGACCTGTCATCCGGCCTGATCGACGAGGACCAGGCCAAGCTGCGTCGCAAGGAGCTGGAGCAGGAATCGACCTTCTTCGGGGCCATGGACGGCGCCTCGAAATTCGTGCGCGGCGACGCCGTGGCTGGCCTGATCATCGTCTTCATCAACGCCATCGGCGGCATTCTGATCGGCGCTATTCAGCATGGCCTGCCCATCGGCGAAGCCGCGAACACCTATCTGGCGCTGACGGTTGGCGACGGCCTGGTGACGCAGGTCCCGGCCATCGTCATCTCCATCGCTGCGGGCTTCCTGGTGTCCAAGGCGGGCGTCGAAGGTTCGGCGGACAAGGCCATGGTCGCCCAGCTGGCCACCAACCCGGTCAGTCTGGGCGTGGTTTCGGCGGCGGCGGGCATGATCGGTCTGATCCCCGGCATGCCGCTGATCCCGTTCGCGGCTCTGGCCATCGGCTCGGGCTTCATGGCCTGGCGTCTCGGGCGCAACCGGCTAAAGCCCCAGCCCACCGCCGCAGAGACCGCCGCAGCGGCGGCCGCTAGCGGTCCGCGCGAGGATATCGAAGAACCCATTGGCACCGCCCTGACCATCGACGAGGTCAAGATCGAGCTGGGCTATTCCCTGCTGGCGCTGATCAATGATCTGGAGGGCCGCCGCCTGACCGATCAGGTCCGTGCTCTGCGTCGTTCGCTGGCCCAGGAATACGGCTTCGTCATGCCGTCGGTGCGCATTCTGGACAACATGCGGCTGGGCTCCCAGGCCTACGCCATCCGCATCAAGGAGATGGAGGCGGGGACAGGCGAGGTGCGTCTGGCCTCGTTGATGGCCATGGACCCGGCGGGGCGTCAGGTGGAACTGCCCGGCGAGCACACACGCGAACCCGCCTTCGGCCTGCCCGCCACCTGGATCGATGAGAGCCTGCGCGAGGAGGCGACGTTCCGGGGCTACACCATCGTCGATCCCTCGACGGTGCTGACCACCCATCTGACCGAAATCCTCAAGGAGAACATGGCCGACCTGCTCTCCTACGCCGAGGTGCAGAAGCTGCTGAAGGAACTGGGCCCGGAAGAGAAGAAGCTGGTCGACGAACTGATCCCGTCGGTCGTCACCGTCACCACTCTGCAAAGGGTGCTGCAGAGCCTGCTGCGCGAGAAGGTCTCCATCCGCGATCTCGCCGCCATTCTGGAAGGCCTGGCCGAGGCCGCGCCGCACACCAGTTCCGTGACCACTCTGGTCGAGCACGTCCGCACCCGTCTGGCGCGTCAGCTGTGCTGGCAGCACAAGAGCGACGATGGAGCGCTGCCCATCGTCACCCTGTCGCCGGAATGGGAGGCCGCCTTCGCCGAGGCCCTGGTCGGACAGGGCGAGGACAAGCAACTGGCCATGGCGCCCTCGCGGCTTCAGGACTTCATCCGCGCCGTCCGCGATGTGTTCGAACGCGCCGCCATGTCGGGCGAGAGCGCGGTTCTGCTGACGGGGCCGCAGGTGCGCCCCTATGTGCGCTCGATCATCGAACGCTTCCGCGGCCAGACGGTGGTGATGAGCCAGAACGAGGTCCATCCCCGCGCCCGGCTGAAGACCATCGGCACGGTCTGATCCGTATTTACCTGTCCCGCTGGACAGGGGCATTGGCTAGGTTAAAGCGTTGCCTATGCCATCGCGCTTTCGTCCTGCACTATCCTCTGCGGCGTTTTTCGTGCGCACGTCTTCTTTGGCGCGCACAGTGCTCGGGCTCTTGTCGCTGGCGCTTATCCTTCTGTTGCTCGTCAATCTGACCGTCTTCGTCATGGTGCGGCGGACCGTGGCCTATAACGCAACGATGGATCATACCCAGCAGGCGCGACTGACGGCGCAGCAGGTGCTGACGCGGCTGGTCGACGCCGAGACTGGCCAGAGGGGGTATCTGCTCACCGCCCAGCCCGACTATCTGACCATCCACGACGAAGCGATCGCGGAAATGCCGGAGCTGTTGTCCTCACTGTCGGGGCTTTCGGTAGGCGATCCGGTGCTGACCGAGCGCGTGGATCGCATCCGCGCCCTGTCCCGTCGGCGGCTGCAGACCATGGAGCGCAGCATCGAAATGGCGAATGCCGGCCGGGTCGGAGAGGCCGTTTCGGTCATTCGAACGGGCGAGGGCAAAGCGCTGATGGATGAGATGCGCACTGAAATCGCCGCCATCGACGAGATCCAGGCGACGCGCATGACCAGTCTGACCAAGCGCTCCGAGCAGGGCGCACGCACGACCTTGTGGGTCAATGCTGTGGCCGTGCTGCTGATCCTGCTTCTGGCCATGGTGATCGGCTGGATGGTGCGGCGTTACGTCGGTGAAATCCAGAACGCGAGGGACGTCGTCAACCGCCTCAACGCCGAGTTGGAGAACAAGGTGCAGGATCGCACCTACGCCCTGTCGCGCGCCAATGAGGAAATCCAGCGTTTCGCCTATATCGTCAGCCACGACCTGCGGGCGCCGTTGGTCAATGTCATGGGCTACACGGCCGAGCTCGAAGAGGCGGGGAAGATCATCGACCGGCAGATGACCGCCGTTGAGACGACAGCGCCTGAGATCGTAGAGAAGGACGCCCTGGTCGCTGTTCGGGACGACATGCCTGAGGCCATCGGCTTCATCCGCGCCTCGACCGCCAAGATGGACCGGCTGATCAACGCCATCCTCAAACTGTCGCGTGAAGGGCGCCGCTCCCTGGTGCCTGAGGTGCTGGATATGACCCAGATCGTCCAGGCCATTGCCGACAGCGTTCACCACCAGACCGCCGACGCCCAGGCTGAAATCATTATCGAGCCCTTGCCGACGCTGGAAAGCGACCGCATGTCCATTGAACAGATTTTCGGCAATCTGGTGGATAATGCGGTGAAATATCTGGAACCCTCGCGGGCTGGCCGCATTGTCGTGTCCGGTGAAGCTGAAGGAGCGGATTGGATCACCTATCGGGTTTCGGACAACGGGCGTGGCGTTTCAGAACGTGACCATGAGCGAGTCTTTGAACTGTTCCGCCGCGCCGGGCGTCAGGATCGTCCGGGCGAAGGCCTGGGACTGGCGTTCGTACGCAACAGCGTAAGGCGGCTCGGCGGCGTCATCACCCTGGAATCCGAGCTGGGCCAAGGCTCCACTTTCGTCCTGAAATTTCCTACACGCCTCGTCCTTGCCGAGGCTGGAGACACTCTATGAACAACCCCGTCAAGATCGTCATGATCGAGGACGATCACGGTCACGCCCGACTGATCGAAAAGAACATCCGCCGCGCCAACATCGCCAATGAGATCGCCCATTTCGACGACGGCGGTTCGGCTCTGACCTATCTGTTCAGCGACGAGGTTCGTCAGAACGGTCCTATGCTGATCTTGCTGGATCTGAACCTGCCGGACATGTCGGGCACGGACATTCTGGCCAAGGTCAAGAGCGACGAGCGCTTGCGCCGCGCGCCGGTCGTGGTCCTGACCACCACCGACGACAAGGTCGAAATCCAGCGCTGCTATGATCTGGGCTGCAACGTCTACATCACCAAGCCGGTCGATTACGAAGGCTTTGCCGACGCCATCCGCCAGCTCGGGCTGTTCCTGTCGGTGATGCAATCACCGGATATCGAGTGAGTTCAGACGTGACGGATCAGGTCGAGAGCATCCGCCTTCTCTACATCGATGATGACCGCGGCCTGTCCCGACTGGTCGAGAAAGAGCTCGGCCGGCGCGGCTATGTCGTGACCCATGCGATCGATGGCGACGCGGGTCTGGCCATGCTGCAGGCGGGCGAGACGTTCGACGTTTGCGCTCTGGATCACTACATGCCCGGTCGGGATGGTCTGGATGTCCTGCCCGAAATCCTGGCTCTGCCGGCTCCCCCGCCCGTGGTCTATGTGACCGGCGCCCAGGACGGCCGGATCGCCGTGGCGGCGTTGCGCGCCGGCGCTGCCGACTATGTCATCAAGGACGTGTCCGAGGACTTCACCACCTTGCTGCGCAAGGCGCTGGAGGATGCGCTGCACAGCCGCCGCCTTGAACGCGCCAACGAGATCGCCAACGAGGAAGTCCGCCTGGCCCGCGACCGCGCCGAGGCGATGCTGCGTGAGGTCAACCACCGGGTCGGCAACTCCCTCCAACTGGTCTCCAGCTTCATGTCGCTGCAGTTGCGCCATCTGACGGATGAGGGCGCGCGCTCGGCGCTGAAGGAATCCCAGGCCCGGATCGAAGCCGTCGCCCATGTGCACCGCCGCCTCTACACGTCGGGTGACATCTCGACCGTGGCGATGGATGAGTATCTGGAGGGGTTGATCGACGAGCTCGGCAAGTCGCTGGCGCCCGGCGCCGGCTCGCCACGGCTTGTGCTGGACGTGTCCGCTCTTCGGGTCACCACCGATCAGGCGGTTTCGCTGGGTGTCGTCGTCACCGAACTGGTCACCAATGCCGTGAAATACGCTTATCCGGTCGGGCAGGGCGGGGACATCCGCGTTGTCCTTCACGACGATGGTCAGGGGCGCGCCGTGCTGACGGTCGAGGATGACGGCCCGGGCCTGGGCGACGGCAAGGCCAAGGGCACGGGTCTGGGCGGCAAGATTGTCGCCGCCATGGCGTCCGGCCTGCGCTCCGCCGTCAAATACGACGACAACCAGGGCGGCGTGCGCGCAAGTCTGGCCTTCGACCTTTGATGCCTGCCCTGCAGTTCGGCCAGCCGGTCGAGGGTCTGGCCTATCGGCTTAGGCCCACGGCTTTCGGTCTGTTGATGCATGATGGTCTGCTGGCCTGCGTGCGCGTGGATCGGGGCGAGGGCAGCTATCACGATCTGCCGGGTGGCGCGGTGGACGGCCCAGAGAGCGAGCCTCAGGCTCTGGCGCGTGAGTTTGTCGAAGAGACGGGTCTGCGCGTGCGCCCGATGCAGCGGATCGGCGAGGCGGCGCAGTTCTTCCTGAAATCAGACGGTGAGGCGGTCAACAACGTCGGCGGCTTCTGGATCGTCGAGGCGGGATCGCTGGCGGCTTCGGGCAAGGTCGAGGCCGATCATGAATTGGTCTGGATGGCCCCGCGCGACGCCGTCACGGCTCTGCGCCACGACGCCCACGCTTGGGCGGTGACGACCTGGCTGAGGCGTCACACGGGCGACTGACGATACGGCTCCATGGAACCGACGGGGGGCTGGCGGATTATTCTCCTGACCGGGTGTGGATGATCCTCGCCTTTCGAATCAAGGAGTTAGTCATGGCTGACAAGGACCAGTTCAAAGGCGCCGCTAAGGAGGCTGCTGGCCAGATCAAGGCCGGTGTCGGCAAGCTGACGGGCAATGAGAAGCTCCAGGCCGAGGGCAAGCTGCAGGAAGCCGAAGGCGTGTTGCAGAAGAAGGTCGGCGACGTGAAATCCGCCCTCAAGTCCTGATCAAAGGCATCAGGTGATGAAGCGCCGCCCGCGCCCGCGCGAGGCGGCGTTTTCAATTAGCCGTCGCAATCAGTCGCGACCCAGGTTGATGCGCAAGCCTTCCTCGGAGCGCGGGCCGTCGCTGGTGCAGGTCTCTTCATAGGTCACACCGCCGTTGGGCAAGGCGACGGGACGAGTCTGGCAACTGCGGGCCTGAAGCTGTGGTGCGGCCGGTACGGCGCGAGTGATGCCGCAGTTGACTGCGAAGCCATCGGCGCCGGGTTCGGGTCGGCAGCGGTTGGCGTCGGGACGCAGACCGGCGGGCAGGGCCTCGCCCAGATCGGCGGCCAGGGCCAGGCGCACGCGCTGCTGGCAGTTCTCCTGGCTTTCGCCGGAAGGCCGCACATAGGGGCTGCACTCGGCGCGTTCATAGCCGTAGGGGTCGGCCCGGGCTGTATCCGGCAGGACGGGGGCGGCCGGCGCCGGCGCCTCAACCACCGGCTCGACGGGCGTGGCCCACACCACCGGACCCGGCGCGGCCTGTTGCAGCAGGAGGAAGACGGCGGCGGCGAACATGGGCACACTCCTTGGACAGGCTGAGCCTATCACGCGGCTTGAGCGATTGTCAGCGCACCAGCGCGCGCATGGCCCGGTCCAGACCGTCCAGCGTCAGCGGATACATGCGCTCGTCCATCAGTCCGCGGATCAGGCCGACCGAGGCGGAATAGCCCCAGTATTTCTCGGCGGCGGGGTTCAGCCAAGCCGACTTGTCCCACTGCTGGCGCGCCCGCTTCATCCAGACGGCGCCCGCTTCCTCGTTCCAGTGCTCGACGGAACCGCCCGGCATGGTGATCTCATAGGGGGACATGGTGGCGTCGCCGACGAAGATGGCCCGCCAGTCGCCGCCATATTTGTTCAGGACCTCCCAGGTCGGGATCTTCTCGGCGTGCCGGCGCCGGTTGTCCTTCCACACCCCCTCGTAGAGGCAGTTGTGGAAGTAGAAGAATTCCAGATGTTTGAACTCGGTCCGCGCCGCCGAGAACAGCTCCTCGCACATCTTCACATGGGCATCCATCGAGCCGCCGATGTCGAGGAACAGCACCACCTTGATGGTGTTGCGCCGCTCTGGCCGCATCTGGATGTCCAGCCAGCCCTGTCGCGCCGTGCCGTCGATGGTGCCGTCGATGTCCAGCTCCTCCGCCGCCCCCTGTCGGGCGAATCGGCGCAGGCGGCGCAGGGCGATCTTGATGTTGCGGGTGCCCAGTTCGACGCTGTCGTCCAGGTTGCGGTATTCGCGCTTCTCCCAGACCTTGACCGCCCGGCCGTGCTTGCCCGGTCCGCCGATGCGGACGCCTTCGGGATTGTAGCCGCCGTGGCCGAAGGGGCTGGTTCCGCCCGTGCCGATCCAGCGGTTGCCGCCTGAGTGACGCTCCTTCTGCTCCTCCAGACGCTGCTTCAGCGTCTCCATCAGCTTTTCAAACCCGCCGAGGGCCTGGATCTCGGCCTTCTCCTCGTCGGTGAGGTATTTGTCGTTGAGCAGACGCAGCCAGTCTTCGGGAATGTCGGTGGTCAGGTCATCGCCCGCCCCGACCGTCTCCACGCCCTGGAACACCTTGCCGAACACCTGGTCGAAGCGGTCGTAATGCTTCTCGTCCTTGACCAGAACGGCGCGTGACAGGTGGTAGAAGTCCTCGACCTTTCCGCCCGCCACATCCTTGTCCATGGCCTCCATCAGATGGAGCCATTCCTTGGTCGAAACCGGAACCTTGGCGTCGCGCAGGGCGGTGAAGAAGGGGATGAGCATGGAATTTTAAACGCTGAGGACGGGTTCGTTTTGATGGGACTCTGTCAGTCCGGGTCGCCGGGAAGAGCCATAATAAATATCACTGTCCCGAGCATGTTTGTCGGAGTTTCGTCGTCGGAGGGGCCTGTGACTCGACCTTTGAAACTCCACTCGTCGCTGTGGGACACCAAAACCAGCGTCAGCTTGGGTTGCCCCTCCATTTCAATGTCAAAGCCGGCGATCAGCGGAAGGGGCATATCGCCTTTGGTGGCGGTGATGAGATCGCCTTCATGCGGTCTGGCGTCTGGCCACCGGTTCGCAATGGCCCTCATGGCGTCTTCCAGGATGAAACGGGCATTGTAGCGCCGTGCATACCGAGTGGCGTAAAGGCTGATGTCGACGTCAAGCAGGCGTGTATGACAGCCGACGTCTTCTCCTTCCACCAGCTCGCCCTGCGCAGGAATGATGGAGATTCTGTCGTATCTTTCGTCTGTGAAAGAGCAGGTCAGACCGCTGGCCTTGTGGCGCGCTCTGGGTGAGGCGTCTGTGGTGACGTTCTCGAAATAGCGGCTTGCGTCGGCCGTGGCGATCAATCGATCCGCCCGGGCGCTCGCAGCTGCGATCTCCGCCGCGCTGGCAGGAGCTGCATCCTGCGCGAAACACGATCCTGCGACGAAAACCGCCAAGGCGAATGTTACTGCAGACAGCCGCTTGAACATGGCGTTGGATCCAATCCCCTAGTCCCGTGAAGGAAGCATGGCGCCGCAGGCTCGTCTATCCGCGTTTCATGATGAACTCGCGGTCGTTCCAGGCGCCGACCGGGTAATCGTATTCGCCGACGGTCTCGAAGCCATAGGCGGCGTAGAGTTTCTGCGCCTTCAGGTTGCCGCTCCAGACGCCGACCCACAGGGGGCCGTCGGTGTGGGCCTCCATCCACTCCAGGGCGACGACCAGCAGTTTCGTGCCCAGACCCAGCCCTTGCGCAGACTTTCCGACATAGAGGCGGCGCAGTTCGGCGTGGCTGGCCTTGCCGTCGGGATGGGGCAGGGTGTTGGGGCCGGTGTTGGCGAAGGCCAGAAGCTCGCCGTCGCGCTCGGCCACCCACCAGGCGGCGCCGGGCTCGGCCAGCTTCTTGAGGATGGTCTCGACGCTGAAGGCCGCATCCAGGAACAGGGCCAGGTCTTCAGTCGGATAAGGGATGGCGAAGCCGCGAACGAAGGTTTCCACGAAGGTCTCGCGTCCGAGGTCGGCCAGGGCGCGGGCGTCTTCGGGTGTGGCGGTGCGGATTACAGCGTCGGTCATCCGCACGGATTAGGGCTCAGTTTCATCGATCACAACCCGGTGTGCGCGGCCTGACGCCGCAAGTCAGCTTGCAGCCATGCGCGAGGGCGGTTACGACCTAGCCGAACACCGCCTTTCCGGCGGTCACCCGGTTGAGCCGATGGGGGAGGACTAAGGGTCGGATTGCATTCGCTTTTCGGTCGATGCTCATGTCGAATCCCGCCCAAGATATTGCTGCGCCCCTTGCGGGGCCTTCGGCGTCGGCGACCGTCAGCCTGCCTGCGGTCACGCCCGGCGCCATCACACTGGCCCGTCATGGCGAGCCGGCGCTGTCGCGCAAATGCTTCCTCACCTCCGATCAGTACCGCGCCTGGTGGGCCAAATATGAGATCGGCGGACTGCGCGAAGGCCAGACCCCGCCGACTGAACTGCTGGAGACCGCACAGGGCGCGGGGGTGATCTACGCCTCTACACGCCGCCGCGCCCAGGAAACCGCCGCCGCCATCTCCAGGGGCCGCGAGGTGATCAGCGACGTTCTGTTCATCGAGGCGCCCCTGCCGCCGCCGCACTTTCCCGCCTGGTTCAAGCTGCCGCCCAAATACTGGGGCGCGGTGGCGCGCTTCTGGTGGCACGCCTTCAACCACCACGAAGGCCAGGAGACCCGCGTCGAGGCCGAGGCCCGTTCGCTGAGTGCGGCCCTGGCCCTGATTGAACGGGCGGAGCAGGGACAGGACGTGCTGGTTCTGGCCCACGGTTATTTCAATCATATGGTCGGCAAGCGGCTGAAGGCGCTGGGTTGGCGGCTCGTCCACAACCAGGGCTTCCGCTACTGGTCGCAGCGACGCTACCAGCGACGCTGAATCGCGTTGAAGCGTCGGCACGGCCCCTCTAGGGTCGCGCCCCATGACTGACACCGCCATTCCCGCCGACCTCAGCTTTGAAGACGCCTTGCAGCGTCTGGAGCAGATCGTCTCCAAACTCGAATCCGGCCAGGCGCCGCTCGAGGAGTCCATCGCCTTGTATGAAGAAGGCGCGCGCCTGAAGGCGCACTGCGAAACCCGTCTCAAGGCGGCTCAGCTGCGGGTCGAGAAGATCGTCGTCGGCGCAGATGGCCAGCCGAAAGGCGTCGAATCGGCCGAGTTCGGCTGATGTCCTCCTCCGACACCGCGACCGTCGCCCCCCAGATCACCATCGACGATTTCCTGAAGGTCGACATCCGCGTCGGCCGGATCGTGACGGCGGACCCGTTTCCGGAGGCGCGCAAGCCCGCCTATCGGCTGAGCATCGACTTCGGCCCCGAAATCGGGATCAGGAAGACTTCGGCCCAGATCACGGTCCACTATGCGCTGGAGGACCTGATCGGACGCCGCGTCGCCGCGGTGGTCAACTTCCCGCCGCGCCAGATCGGTCCGGTGATGTCCGAAGTGCTGACCCTGGGTTTCCCGGACGCCGACGGCGCCGTGGTTCTGGTCGATGTGGCCGATGACGCCGTTCTCGGAGGGCGATTGTTTTGACCGCCCCTCCCGTCGTTCTGCACGCCGCCAATTCGCCCGAACAGGCGGTGATCGACCGCGTGGCTGAGGTCGCAGACCTGGTCACGGTGGCGCTGGACCAACTGCTACCGCGCGCCAGCGGCCCTGAAAAGCGCCTGACCGAGGCCATGCGCTATGCGGCCTTGGGCCCGGGCAAGCGGCTGCGGCCTTTCTTCGCTATCGAAGCGGGCCGGATGCTGGAGGTCGAGGAGTGCGCCGTGCTGCGCGCCGCCTGCGCCCTGGAGTGCGTCCACGCCTATTCCCTGGTGCATGACGACCTGCCGGCCATGGACGACGACGACATGCGTCGCGGGCGTCCGACCCTGCACAGGGCCTACGATGAGGCGACGGCCATTCTGGCGGGCGATGCGCTTCAGACCGCCGCCTTCGACATCGTCCTGCATCCCGACACCCACGACGATCCGGGGATCCGCTGCGAGCTGGCGGCGCGGCTGTCCATGGCCTCTGGTGCGCAGGGCATGGCGGGCGGGCAGATGATCGACCTGATGGGCGTGCGCGACGATCTGGGCGGCGTGGCGCGGATGCAGCGGCTGAAGACCGGCGCCCTGTTCACCTACGCCTTTGAAATTCCGCTCATCATCGCTCGCGCTCGCGAGGCCCAGCGTCAGGCCCTGACCAGCTTCGCCCACGACATCGGCCTGGCCTATCAGATCGTCGACGACCTGCTGGACGTCGAGGGCGAGGAAGACATCCTCGGCAAGGCGGCCAACAAGGATGCAGCCCAGGGCAAGACCAATTTTGTCACCCTTCTGGGCGTCGAGGCGGCGCGTCACAGGGTCGCGCATCTGGCCGATCAGGCCCGCTCCCACCTCGACATCTTCGGCGCCGACGCCGAAATCCTCAGGGGCAGCGTGGACTTTGTGCTGAAGCGCAAGTCCTGACTCAGGTGGGCCAGAACAGTTCGGTCGCCGCGTGCATACTCCGGGTCAACCACGGTGGCGAAAACGGTGCGATCTGCATCTACACGGCCCAGATTGTCATAGCGCGATTGACCGCTCGCGACCTGCTGCCCTTTCTGCAGGAGGCGTTGATCCACGAACGTGCCCACCGCAGCCGTTTCCACACTCTGATGCCTTCGCGTGAGGCCAAGCCCTGTCGGGCCATGTGGATATGGGTCGCTGGCGGCGGGGTTCTGGGCGTCATCACCGGCCTGTTCGGGCGGGAGGCCGTGTTGGCCTGCACTCAGGCCGTAGAGGTGACAGTGCATCGTCATCTCGACGATCAGATCGCCTGGGCTGATGACCATGACCCCGAAATGGCCGGCGTCATTCGGAGCATTCGCGCGGAGGAGCTTGAGCATATCCAGTATGCGGTCGAGCATCGCCGAGGCGGCGGCTATCGTTGGCTGGATCGTATGATAGCGGCCGCGACCGAAGCCCTGATCTGGATTTCGACCAGAGGCGATTCCGTCCGTCTGGCGCGTCAGCTAAGGAACGGAATAGTGGTTTGACGGCTTGCACAACAACCATGGCGACGACATGGACACTCGCGTGTTTCCTGATCTCGGACTAAATGTCATTCATGCCCGATACCCCGCTTCTCGATAAAGTCCGTATTCCCGCCGACACGCGCGGCTTTGACACCGCTCAGCTGCGCCAGTTGGCCGATGAGGTCCGGGCCGAGACGATCGACGCCGTCTCCGTGACCGGCGGCCATCTGGGCGCGGGCCTGGGCGTGGTCGAACTGACCGTCGCCCTGCACCATGTGTTCGAGACGCCCAAGGACATCCTGATCTGGGACGTCGGTCATCAGTGCTATCCGCACAAGATCCTTACCGGGCGGCGCGACCGCATCCGCACCCTGCGCCAGCCGGGCGGCCTGTCGGGCTTCACCAAGCGGTCCGAGAGCGAATACGATCCCTTCGGCGCGGCCCACGCGTCGACCTCCATCTCGGCCGCTCTGGGTTTCGCCGCCGCGCGCGATCAGAAGGGCGAGCACAACCGAGTCGTGGCGGTGATCGGCGACGGCTCCATGTCCGCCGGGATGGCCTATGAGGCGATGAACAACGCCGCCGAGACCACCAATGGCCAACTGATGGTCATCCTCAACGACAACGACATGTCGATCGCGCCGCCGGTCGGCGGCATGAGCGCCTATCTGGCCAAACAGGTTTCGGGCGGCGCCTATCAGAACTTCCGCCGTCTCGGCAAAAAGGTCGCTGAGCACATGCCGCGTCCGTTCCGCAATGCGGCGCGCAAGGCCGAGGAATACGCCCGCGGCATGGTCGTCGGCGGCACCTTCTTTGAAGAGCTGGGCTTCTACTACATCGGCCCGGTCGACGGTCACGACATGGACAATCTGGTCCCGATCCTGAAGAACGCCGCCGCCATCACCGACCGTCCGGTGATCGTTCATGTGGTGACGCAGAAGGGCAAGGGTTACGCCCCCGCCGAATCCAGCGCCGACAAACTGCATGCGGTGGTCAAGTTCGACGTGGTCTCGGGCAAGCAGTCCAAGAGCGTCTCCAACGCCCCCAGCTACACAAAGGTGTTCGGCACCGAGCTGATCAAGCGGGCGGCGCTGGACCCCTCAATCGTAGCCATCACCGCTGCCATGCCGTCCGGCACCGGTCTGGACCTGTTCGGCCAGGCCTTCCCCGAGCGGACCTATGACGTCGGCATCGCCGAACAGCACGCCGTGACCTTCGCCGCCGGTCTGGCCGCCGACGGGATGAAGCCGGTCTGCGCCATCTATTCCACCTTCCTGCAACGCGGATACGACCAGGTGGTCCACGATGTGGCCATCCAGAAGCTGCCTGTGCGCTTCGCCATGGACCGGGCCGGTCTGGTCGGCGCCGACGGTTCGACCCACGCCGGGTCGTTCGACATCGGCTATATGGGCGCGCTTCCGGGCATGGTGCTGATGGCCGCGGCGGATGAGGCTGATCTGGCCGCCATGATCGCCACCAGCCTGGAGATTGACGACCGCCCTTCCGCGTTCAGATACCCGCGCGGCGACGGGGTGGGCGTGGAGATCCCCGAACTGGCCGCCCCGCTGGAGATCGGCAAGGGCCGCATCGTGCGCGAGGGCACGGCGGTCGCCATTCTGTCGCTGGGCACCCGTTTGCAGGAATCGCTCAAGGCCGCCGACCTGCTGGCCGCACGCGGCGTGTCGGCCACCGTCGCCGATGCCCGATTCGCCAAGCCCCTGGACGCCGACATGATCCTGCGTCTTGCGCGCGAGCATGAATGTCTGATCACGGTGGAGGAGGGCGCCATGGGCGGCTTCGGCGCCTTCGTGCTGCAGCTTCTGGCCGAGAAGGGTGCGCTGGATGCGGGGCTGAAGGTCCGCACCCTGCACCTGCCCGACGTCTTCCAGGACCAGGACACGCCCTTCGCCATGTACGACACCGCCGGCCTTAACGCTGACCAGATCGCGGCCTCGGCCCTTCATGCCATGGGCATCGACGCGACAGGCGTTCTGGGCGGCGCCGCCCGCGCCTGATCCTTTTTTCCTCACCATGAAATGAGGAGGGGACCACGAGGTGGTGGAGGGGCTGCGACCGAGCGCTCGGTGAAAACCCCTCCGTCTCGTCGGCTGATCGCCGCTGATCCACCTCCCCGTCGCTGTGCGACAGGGAGGAGATTCGCGCCCTCTAACCGTTGCAGAAGGCCATAAAGCGAGCGATCGACTGCGAAGCGCCACGATCTGGGTGGGCGGCCATCGTGTGATTGATCGCGCCTGCGGTGACCCGCAGCCAGCCCGACTGACGGAAGTCCGCCAGAACGGAATCGCCGCCGGGAATCTCGACCGTCAGGTAACGGCCGCCGTTCAGCTCGTCGGCTTCGCTGGTCTTGACCGGGAAGGTCTTCGACCCCGCGCTGGATTCCAGGCGGATGGACCGCACGGCCGGATCGGCGCCCGGAACGCCGGCGAAAATGCGTTCACCGCCTTCTTCACAGCTGAGATTGAACGCCTGGTCGTCTGTCTCCGGCACCTCATAGGCCAGAACCATGGAGCGGCTGCGTTCCTCGTCATTGACCCGCCCGTACCAGTCATAGGCGGCCTGCGGGGCAGGAGCGGCGGTCTGGACTGTGGTCGGTGCTGCGGCTGCGCCGCTGTCGGCGGCGACGGGCGATTCGGTCACGGGGGGCGTCGCTTCATTGGGCGCATCGGACGAGGCGGGAGCGGGTCCGCAGGCGGCGAGAAGGGCGGCGGCGACCAGGGCGACAATGCGGGGGGATGTGGACATGCAGGCTTCCTTACTCAACTGAAGCGATGACCTTTCCCGTCGCGGCGGCGTCGCGCAACCCCGTCAATTCTGACGAAAACGGTTCAGAGAACGGGCGCGGCGGGGCGATTCCGGGGGCGGGGGCAGCGACCGTTCGCCACGTCCGGTTCAGCCTCTCGCAAAAGTCATGATTTTCAATGATCTAAACGGTCATCACGCCGCCTTGACCAATCGGGGTCCCGCCTATAGGTTCCGCGCCGAATTCAGACCCCCTTCGAGGCCCGCCTTCCGGCGCCAGCATCGAGGCGCTGAGGCCACCAAATGTCCTTGCCACCGGAATCGCGCGAAGAGGCGATCAAACGCCTCAACGAGCAAGCCGAGGCGCTTCAGGCAAGGGCTGTGCCGACGCCTCCCGACTATGGGGCGAAGGCTGCGGGTTACGGTTATCGCCTGATGGGCGAGATGATCGGCGGCCTGGCTGTCGGCATGGGTTTGGGCTGGGGTTTCGACCTTTTGGTCGGGAGCATGCCCTGGGGGCTTATCGCTGGAACCCTGATCGGGTTCGGTCTGTCGATCTGGCTGGCGCTTCGCTCGGCCAGAAAGCTGGGCGCCGCGGCGTTGCGGGATCTGGGGCCTCCCCAGGATCTTCCCGACGACGAGGCGGAAGACGAACGAGATTTGTGACCAGTCGCCACAAGGCGGTCTGGCGTTTTGAATTAGGAGACCGGGCGGCATGGCCGATCCGATGCATCAGTTTAAGATCGACACGGTGGTCCAACTGCCGGTCTTCAACCTGCCCGGTATCGGCGCAGTTGATCTGTCGATCACCAACTCGACGTTCGCCATGATGGTCGCCGCCGTGCTGATCATCGCGTTCTTCGCCGTGGTGACGGCCAAGCCCAAGATGGTGCCTGGCAGGTTGCAGGTGGTCGGTGAAGGCACGTTCGGCTTCATCGACGATCTGGCCACATCGATCATGGGACCCAAGGGACGCGCTTTCTTCCCCTTCATCCTGACGCTGTTCGTCTTCATTCTGGCGCTGAACCTGCTGGGCATGTTCACCGTCTTCACCGCCACCTCGCAGGTCGCCGTCACCGCCACCTTTGCGGCCCTGACCATCCTGCTGGTCATCGGTGTCGGCTTCGCCAGGAACGGCCTCGGCTTCTTCAAGCTGTTCGCTCCGTCGGGCGTGCCCTGGTACCTGCTGATCCTGGTCTCGCCGATCGAGTTCATCTCCTTCCTGCTGCGCCCCGTGTCTCTGGCGCTTCGTCTGTTCGGCAACATGCTGGGCGGTCACGTGGCGATGAAGGTGTTCGCCGGCTTCGTGGTGTCGCTGGGCGCCTTCGGCCTGGTCGGCATTCCGGGCGCAGTCCTGGCCATGGGCGGCGTCGTCGCCCTGACCGCACTGGAATTCCTTGTCGCGGCCCTGCAAGCTTTCGTTTTCGCTGTTCTGACCACCGTGTATCTGAACGACGTCGTGAATCTGGATCAGCACTAAGCGCTGATCCGGCCCGCCAACCCTTTTTATCAATCCATCTCAACCAGGAACTAAGACTATGGATGCTGAAGCAGCAAAATACATCGGCGCCGGCCTCGCTACCCTCGGCATGATCGGCTCGGCTCTGGGCGTCGGAATGATCTTCTCCGGCTTCCTGCAAGGCGCGCTGCGCAACCCGTCGGCCGCCGCCGGCCAGTTCACCAACCTGATCCTGGGCGCCGCCCTGGCTGAAGCCCTGGGCATCTTCGCCTTCGTGATCGGCCTGCTTTGCCTGTTCGGTTAAGTCGAACCGCATATACGGGCGGCGGCGTGGTCATTCTGGCCGCGCCGCCGTTCGCGTCTTTCTGAGATCACCGGATAGAGTTCATGGCCGCCCCTACAGCGAGCGTCGCCTCGCAAGACACGACATCGCCTGCGCCGACCGTCGCCGTCCAGAACGGTGAAGTCACGCATGTGGCCGCTGACGCCGCCGCTCATCAAACCGAAGTCGGCGTCGAGGATGCGCATGCGTCCAGCGGCCTGCCGCAGCTTGAGATGCAGCACTGGGCCGGCCAGATCATCTGGCTCCTGCTGATCTTCGCCCTTCTCTACCTTCTCCTGTCGAAGGTCTTCCTGCCGCGTCTGCGTGCGGTTCGTGACGAGCGCGAAGGCGTGATCGCCAGCGCCGTCGACTCCGCCCGTGAGGTCCAGGCCGAGGCTGCCGAACAGGCCGCCGTCGCCCAGGCCGAAGTCGCTCAGGCCCGCGCGGCGTCGCGCGCAACCGCTGTCGCCGCCAAAGCGCGCGTGATCGAGGAAGCCAACGCCCGCCAGGCCGCCGAGGAAGCCATCGTCAACGCCCGCATCGTCGAGGCCGAGACCGCCATCGGCAAGGCCCGCGATGCCGCCATGACCAATGTCTCGGCCATCGCCGTCGACACCACCCGCGCCATCGTCGAGCGTTTGACGGGCAAGGCGGCAACAGCCGCAGAAGCCGACACCGCCGTAAAGGGAGCCGCCTGACATGCCGGCCTTTTTCAATCCCGCCTTCTGGGACCTCTCCAACGCCGAGTTCTGGGTCGCCGTCGGCCTGGTGATCTTCTTCGGCATCCTGGTTGTCGCCAAGGTGCCGGGTGCGCTGGCCTCCGCCCTCGACGGCAAGGCCGCCAAGATTCAGGGCGAACTGGACGAGGCCGCCCGTCTGCGCGCCGAAGCCGAGGCCCTGCTGGCCCAGATCCGCGCCGAGAAAGCCGAAGCCGAAGCCCAGGCCGCCGACATGCTGAAAGCCGCCGAAGCTGACGCCCGCCGCATGGAAGCCGAAGCCAAGGTCAAGCTGGAAGAAACTCTGGCGCGCCGTCAGGTGCTGGCCGAACGCCGCATCGCCCAGGCAGAGGTCGAGGCGACCGCTGCGGTCAAGACCGCCGCCGCCGACGTGGCCCTGAAGGCCGCCGAACAAATCCTGACGGCCCGCGCCGCCAGCCAGAAGAGCGATCCCTTGCTGGACGCCGCCATCGCCCAGATCGGCGATCGCCTCAACTAGGCGTCAGACATGACAACGGGCGCGCGGTCTTTCAACAGCGCGCCGGACTGAACGACAAAGGCCCGCCGAGCGATCGGCGGGCCTTTTCGTTTCAGTGGGCCGGGGCGGCGCCGACCATGCTGTGGGCGCGTTTCTCGCGCGCCAGCAGCCGGGCGTAGACGTTGCCCATGACGATCCCGAAGACCACGTGGGTGACCATCATCCAGCCTATGGTCGCTATGTTCGACCCCATGACCTGATCGTTGCCGATGAAGACGATGCCCAGCATCATCACCACCCAGGCGCCGACAGCGAAGACGATGCCCTTGGTCTCGGGCGTGTCCGTCGGCAGACGGGGGTAGAGATAGCCGAACAGCGCCCCCAGGACGAACGTCCCCATCACGAAGTGGATGGCCCATCCCGCCGCCAGATTGCCATGCAGGTTCAGCAGGCTGGCGACGATGCCGGGAAACGAATCAAACCATTTGAGGAACAACAGATTCACGACCTCAAGCAGAGAGACCGCAACCGTCGCTGCAAAACCCGCAACGATACCCTTCTTTACGCGAGACATCATGACCGTCAGCGCCTCCCAACGCATCGACCAGTTCCTGTTTACGCAAGAAGGATCATACCCCGACTACAGCGGTCGGGGTTCACATTGCTGTGCTTCGCAGATGCGGGATGGCGGGGCGCCGAAACCGGGATGTTTATCGGGCGTGCTTGTCAGGGCGTCTCTGGCGCGACAGGGGTCTCGTCCTCGACCTGGATGCGAAGTTGGCCGTCATGACGGACGAATTGGCCGTGATAGGCGATCAGCGCCGGCTCTTCGTCCGCCGATGTCCAGACAAACCGGCCCACGACGGTCACGGCGTCTTCTCCGGAAGGGATGAAGACCAGGTCGCGCCATTCGAAAGCGGAAGGCGGGGCCCAGTCCTCGGCGTAGCGCCGGGTGATCCTGTCGTGGGCGATGAGGCGAGCATGGCCCGCATGCACCATCCACGCGCCCTGTCGGTCATAGCGGGCTGCAATCCCGGCCCGGTTCCCGGCGAGAAGGTCGCGTGCGTAACCGGCCATGAAGTCCCGGGCTTCGATGACGATGGCCGGTTCCGCCACGGCTTCGGGCGCGCTCTGGGCCATGGCGGCCGCCGGGGCTGAAACCAGCAGGGCGGCGGCCAGTACCAGAGCGCGCATAGGCTTTACTCCGCCGCGATGTTGGAGCCTTCCGGCGCGGTCCAGCGCAGGACGGGGGCGCGGGCGGCGCGGGTCTCGTCGAGGCGGCGCAGGGGGGCATGGAAGGGCGCGCCCTTGAAGCGGTCGACGTCGCCGCCGCCGTCTTTCGTCTCCAGAGCCGCCTCGGCCAGCAGACGCATGGCGTTGATGAAGCGGTCCAGCTCCTGCTTGGATTCCGTCTCGGTCGGCTCGATCAGCATGGCCCCGTGGACAACCAGGGGGAAGTACATGGTCATCGGGTGGAAGCCCTCGTCGATCATCGCCTTGGCGAAGTCGAGCGTGGTCACGTCCGTGCCCTTCAGCCATTCGTCGTCGAACAGCGCCTCGTGCATGCAGGGGCCGTCGGGGAAGGCCAGGCTCATCAGGTCACCGAGCCGGGCCTTGATGTAGTTGGCGTTCAGCACGGCGTCCTCGGCCACCTGACGCAGGCCGTCGGAGCCGTGGCTCATCATGTAGGAGAGGGCGCGGGTGTACATGCCCATCTGGCCCTGGAAGGCGCACAGGCGGCCGAAAGCCTGTTCCGCCTCGTCTTCCTCACGCTCGACCAGACGATAGCCGTCATCGTCGTGCACAACCCAAGGAGCCGGAGCGAAGGGGGCCAGGGCCTCGGACAGCACCACCGGACCCGCGCCCGGACCGCCGCCGCCGTGCGGCGTCGAGAAGGTCTTGTGCAGGTTGATGTGCATGGCGTCGACGCCCAGGTCGCCGGGGCGCACCCGGCCGACGATGGCGTTGAAGTTGGCCCCGTCGCAGTAGAAATAGGCGCCCGCTTCGTGCGTCAGGCGGCTGATCTCGAGAATATCGCGCTCGAACAGGCCGCAGGTGTTGGGGTTGGTCACCATGATGGCGGCGACGTCGTCGCCCAGCTTGGCGGCCAGATCGGCGACGTCCACGCGGCCGTCGTCGGTCTGGGCCACTTCGACGACGCTATAGCCGACGAAGGCGGCGGTGGCCGGGTTGGTGCCATGGGCCGAGGTCGGCACCAGCACCTTGCGACGCTTCTCATGCTGGCCCGAGGCCTCGTGGGCCGCGCGGATGGCCATCAGGCCGCACAGTTCGCCGTGAGCTCCCGCTTTCGGAGACAGGGCGACGGCGGGCATGCCGGTCAGCGTCTTCAGCCAGTGGGCCAGGGTGTCCATCAGCTCCAGCGCGCCCTGCACCGTCGATTGCGGCTGCAGCGGGTGGATGTCGGAGAAGCCGGGCAGGCGCGCCAGCTTCTCGTTCAGGCGCGGGTTGTGCTTCATCGTGCACGAGCCCAGCGGATAGATGGCCAGATCGATGGCGTGGTTCTTCTGCGACAGGCGCACATAGTGGCGCATGGCCTCGGGCTCCGACAGGCCGGGCAGGCCGATCGGGTCCTTGCGGACCAGGTCGCCCAGGTCCGATCCGTCGATCGAAGGCGTGGCCAGATCGACGCCGGTCTTGCCCCAGCCATCGCTCTCGAAGATCAGATGCTCGTCCTGCAACAGGCCGCGCCCGCCGGTCAGGGTCGGGTGTTTGTAGTCGTGATCGACGGCGTTGGGGGCGGTCGGGCGGCCGACGGTGTTCATGGTGCTCATGGTTCTATCTCCGCTCAGGCCGCCAGCACCTTGGCGAGCGAACCCGCCAGGACCTTGATGTCTGCATCCAGGGTGGTCTCGGTCGCCGCGACCAGAAGGACG